>LFIK01002964.1_pt1 | contig 13788 bp, 17 predicted proteins | sample 643401 | NCBI WGS metagenome assembly LFIK01 (sample SAMN03777447, study PRJNA286221) | soda lake metagenome | biome: soda lake; feature: Kulunda steppe; material: water; isolation source: sample T5-Br brine of Lake Tanatar-5 | place: Russia: Kulunda steppe | collected 2010-07 | reverse complement strand
TAATTTCAGGTAATTGATCATCAAAACTGATGTCCACAACCGGTCCCATCACCTGCGTAATTTTTCCTTTGTTCATTGGTTGCCTCCTTTAATTCACCGCTTCGGCGCCGCCGATAATATCGGTTAACTCAATCGTAATCGCATCTTGACGTGCACGGTTATAGTGAAGCTGTAAGTCACGGATAAGATCTTTCGCATTATCCGTAGCACTTTTCATTGCGGTCATACGCGAAGCATGTTCACTGGCTTTGGCTTCTAAGATCATACCATATAGTAAGTTCACCACATACATCGGTAATAACTCTTGTAAAACACTGCTTGCGCTTGGTTCATAATGATAAATCGTTGTAAATTTCCCTTTTTCCTTTTTATCTTCAAAATCGTTATCTTCTTTTAAAGAAAGCAATGGATTATCCATTAAAGGAATCAAGGTTTGTTGTTTAACGTTTTGTGTTAACGTATTGACATACTGTGTATAAAAAGCGACCACTTTATCGTAAGCCCCACTTAAGAATCCTTTAATAAAAGTATCCGTTATTTCACGAAAATCTAAAAACTGTATATCATCACGCACTTGAATCACTTTATCGTGAATCAACGTATATTTTTTTCTTTTCGCAAACGAAAATGCTTTAAACCCTAAAGCCGCCACCACAAACTCATCGTTTGAATCGTGTTGCTTGTTAATATAATTTTCAAACGCTTTAAACACATTGTTGTTAAAAGGGCCTGCCAATCCACGGTCAGAAGACACAATTATATAGACGGTTTTTTCAACGTCTCTACCTTCTAACATAGAATGTGAAAGCTCACGATCAGAACTTAGCACTCTTGCCAATACTCTTGAAAGTCTTTTAGTAAGCGGCCTGTATGCAGCTATGCTCCGTTCCGCTTTTTTCAGTTTCGCAGCACTCACCATATGCATCGCTTTGGTGATTTGCGAAGTTTTCTCAGTTGCGTTGATTCGGTTTTTAATTTCACGCATTGAGCTCACAATAATCCCACCTTATGCGAAACTTTTTTTAAATTTTTCTATGAGTGAAGCAAGGGTATCTTTCTTTGGTAAAGTTTTTTCTTTTTTAATCGATGCTAAAACTTTTTTCCCTTCGTCCTCACGTTCAAAGAATTCGTGCATTTCTTGTTCAAATCTTGCGATATCTTCGACTTTAACATCATCGAAGTAGCCGTTGGTAAGTGCGAAAATAGAAAGCACTTGTTTATTGACCGGCATAACTTCATGTAAACCTTGTTTAAGTATTTCAACAGTTCTTTTACCACGGTCTAATTTCTTACGTGTTGCTTCATCTAAATCAGACCCAAACTGCGTAAATGCTTCTAATTCACGGTAAGACGCTAAATCTAAGCGTAAGGTCCCGCTGACCTTTTTAATCGCTTTGATTTGGGCACTTCCCCCAACACGACTTACACTTAAGCCCGCATTAATTGCTGGACGAACGCCTGAGTTAAACAAATCACTTTGTAAGAAAATTTGTCCATCGGTAATTGAAATAACGTTCGTTGGAATATAAGCAGAAATATCGCCCGCTTGGGTTTCGATGATTGGAAGCGCTGTAATGGAACCGCCCCCTAAATCGTCGTTTAACTTTGCGGCTCTTTCTAACAAGCGTGAATGTAAGTAAAATACATCCCCTGGGAAGGCTTCTCTTCCTGGTGGGCGTCTTAAGAGTAATGACAGTTCACGATAAGCGGTTGCGTGTTTCGATAAATCATCGTAAACGACTAAAACACTTTTTCCTTGGAACATAAAATGTTCCCCAATAGAAACCCCTGCGTATGGTGCTAAATATAATAAAGGAGCAGGCTCACTTGCTGAGGCGCTCACAATCACTGTATACTCATCAGCACCATGTTTTTTTAACATTTGTTGAACCTGGGCAACGGTTGATTCTTTTTGTCCAATCGCAACGTAAATACAGATTACATCTTCTTCTTTTTGGTTGATAATGGTATCTAAAGCAATGGATGTTTTCCCTGTCTTACGATCGCCAATGATCAACTCGCGTTGTCCACGTCCAATCGGAACCAACGCATCAAGAACTTTTATCCCTGTTTGAAGGGGCTCATCAACACTTTTACGTGCCATAACTCCTTGTGCTTTACGTTCTAAATAACGGGTTTCTTTCGTGTCAATTGACCCTAAACCATCAATGGGTTGACCCAAAGGATTAATCGCACGACCTAATAAAGCATCGCCAACAGGCACTTCTAAAATACGACCTGTTGTTTTGACGCTGTCGCCTTCTTTAATGTTGGTAGACTCATCTAAAATAACCGCACCAACGTGGTCTTTTTCTAAGTTCAAGACCATCCCGTAAACGTCATTTTCAAACGCCAAAAGTTCTCCAGCCATCGCTTCGTTCAATCCATGAATTAAAGCGATCCCATCACCAACACTAATGACAGTTCCGACACTTTCTGATTCAATTTCTTTAGCGTACTTTTTAATTTGTTCTTTAATAAGGGCACTGATTTCGCCCGGATTAATTTTGCTCATGGTTGTTTCACCTGCCTATTTGGTCAAATGTCTTTTTAAATCATTTAAGGTGCGATTCACAGTATCATCAATGACTAAGCCATCAAACTCAAATCGAAGGCCGCCGATAATATCTGGATCCACAACATTATTTATTGTGACTTGACGCGAATATGTTTTCTCATACTGTGCTTTTAATGTTTCTAAGCGTTTATTTGTCAGTTTCTTTTTACTATAAACTAAAATATCCATACGATTATGCATCGTATCTAAAAGATCATCAAACGAACGCTTAATCGCTTTTACCACTTTAAAACGATTATTTTGAATGAGGACACTCAAAAAGTTTTTCAGTGTTGTTGGGATATCGGTTTTTTGAATAACCTTTGTTTTCGTTGCTTTATCGATTCCAGGATGTAAGAAAAACTCCATGCTTTCTTGATCGATTGCTTCTAAAAACGATTCATAAGCATCTGAAATGGCATTTAAATTATCTTCTTCTTTAGATACTTCAAAAAGTGCGATGGCATATTGATCACTGATCGCACTCATTGTTTACCTACTGCTTTAATGGCTTCATCCAACAAAGACTCATACGTTGCTTTTTTAATGTCTTTATTGATTGCTTTCTCCGTTAAAAACATCGCAATTTCAACGGCTTCATTTTGAAGTTTGTTCCGCGCCATTTCAATTTCTTTATTCATATCTTTTTTAGCGTTTTTCTTAATCTTTTCAGCGTCATCTTTTGCCTGACGAATAATTTCACGGCGTGTATCTTCCCCGCGATTTTTCGCATCCTCAACAAGCGTTTGGGCTTCTTTTTTGGCTTCATCGAGTGTATTCATCGCATCTTTTTTAAACTGTTTTGCGGCTTCATTTTTCTCCATTGCTTCAGTAAGTTCCCCTTCAACAATAGAACGACGCGTTTCAATAAAGGCTGTTATCTTATTCCAAAAGAAATATTTTACCACTAAAATAAGCACAACCGTTGCGATGAGCTGAATGATCATTTCAACAGGGTTAAGCCCTGTTAGTCCTGTTTGTTCAATTAAATTTTCTATGGCCTGTGCAACTCTATCCATAGATATGCCTCCTCAGAACCACAGTTTTTACGTGGCGAAAATTAATACAAATGCAATAATTAAAGCGTAAAGTCCAGTTGTCTCTGCCATCGCTTGACCAACAAGCATGGTTGTTGTAATCTTTCCACTTGCTTCAGGTTGACGCCCTACAGCCTCAACAGCTTTACCACCAGCGTACCCTTGTCCAATCCCTGAACCAAGTCCACCAATCATCGCAATTCCAGCACCGAGCATCGCAAGTCCGCGAATATATTCTTGATTATATTCGGCAAGTAAAATAAATTGTGTTAATACTAATTCCATAATTATTTCCTCCATTCAATGATATAAGTTTTTATTTTTAAGCTTCTTCAGCTTCTATTGCCATAGATAAGAAAATTGTTAATAACATAAAATACACAAAGGCTTGAATCAAACCAAAGCCTATATTAAAAATCGGATGAACCACAAATGCCATTGGAATTAAATTTACACCGACTGGCAAGATATAAAAGATAATCACACTAATCACTGCCCCACTCAATAAGTTCCCAAATAAACGAAGGCCCATCGCCAGTGGTGTTGATAGTTCTCCAATCAAATTGATTGGGAACAACAAAATCGAGGGACTCATTAAATCTTTCATTCTTTTCTTTGGGGTTCTTATAATCATTCCATACATTTGAATGATTAAAAACGCAAGCAATGAAAAAGAAAGCGCAATATTAATATTAGAAAGCGGCGTATTTAACCCTAATAAACTTGAAGTATTCGCGAATATTAAGTAAATAAATATCGCCGTTAAAATAGGCGCAAAAAGTTTCCAGTGCTTCCCATAATACGTTTCAATCATTTCATTAAGCTTGCCAATCCCCATTACAACAATAAAAAGAGGACCCTTAAGCGGTTTTTTAGGGTCTAACTTGTTCACTTTAGTCCCGATCAAACTTAACACAATGATAAGCACTAAAATAACAAGTAATGAAGTAAACATATTAGGACTAATCATGCACATCTTCCTTTCTATTCATAAAAGCCGAAATAATCAAAGCGATTTTAAATGCGGTGAATCCTACAAATGTTGCGATAGGCTCTAAATTCGGTGAGTAATGAGCAATAACTAATATTAACGCATAAAACAAAAAGCGAATAATATAATTTCTCACCGACAATGTTTTAAGTTTTTCTGGGTTTAATTGACTTGCTTTAAACGCCGATTTATACGTCATCGACCAAAGCATCACACTCACTACCGCTCCTAAGAAGAAACTTAAAGCGATGTGCGCATCAAATGTTAAAACCCAATCAAACACTATAAAAGCAATAAGCGACGCTACAATAATATAAGCCCATACAACCGCAAATGCTTTAATCAATATCGACGGGTGGTGTTCATTCATCATATTTCTCTCCTAGTCTCATCACACGGACAATAAAGTTTCTCAAAACCCCAGCGACGCCAAGCACCATCAATGTCACCATAACAAAAGGTCTATCAAACCCTAGTAAATCATCAATAAAACGCCCTAAAAAAAGTCCTATCAAAACCACCACTAAAACTTCCCAAACGAACGTTGTACTTATCGCTAAGATTTGAAACAAAAACTTTTTATCCATGATAAAAGCCTCTACTCTTCAATTTTTGATATACGTCTTTTGTGGCGTTCCTCATTAGAAAATTCAGTGGTTAGCCATACATCAACAATTGCTTTTGCAAGTTCATCGCCAATAATTCTACCACCAAGCGTTAAAATATTAGAGTCATTATGTTCTCGAGTCGCTTTGGCTGTAAATAAGTCATGCACCAATGCACCACGAATGCCTTTAAATTTATTCACTTGAATTGAACTTCCAATGCCTGTTCCACAAAATGTTATACCGCGGTCATATTCGCCGCTTACAACTGCTTTCGCAACTTTAGTCGCAGAATCATTATAATCACAAGCTTCTTGTGAATACGTGCCAACATCATGAAAATCATAGCCTTGTTCTTCTAAAAACTTCACAATCTTTTCTTTAAGTTCAAATCCACCGTGATCCGAACCAACAATTATTTTCATATATAACACTCCTTAAATTCTACCTTTTCATTATAACAAAGAACACCTAAAAAACAATAATATTTTAAATTCACAACGAAGTCTTAAAAATCTAATGATTGTTGTACTTCTAATAACCCTTTAATCGGTTTAAAGGTTTTTCTGTGAACTTTTAATACCCCTTTTTGCTTAATCGCTTCTAAATGCTTTTTGGTAGGATATCCCTTATGGGTTTCAAATCCATACCCCTGATACTTACGGCCTAAATCTATCATTATACGGTCTCTCGTAACTTTCGCTAAAATCGAAGCGGCCGCGATGGAAACACTTTTTTGATCCCCTTTAATGATGGACTCTACCTTCCATTTAGCATGACGAATAGGCATCGCATCAGTCAATAAATAATCAAGATTTTTTAAAGCAGACGCCGCGTCAATCATTCCTTGTTTTGACGCTTGATACACATTTAACTGATCGACCGTTTTTGCATCATAGATTTTAATCGAATATTCTTCTGCATAGTCAATGATTAAATCATATAACGCTTCACGCTTTTTTTCACTTAACTTTTTTGAATCGTTTAACCCTTCAATGATATGGTTTAAATTTAGTCTAACACACGCGACGACTAATGGACCCGCCAAAGGCCCTCTACCGGCTTCATCGCATCCTGCAATGTAGTGATACCCGTTTTTAAGGGCTTTTTTTTCAAACGTAAGCATTAGTTTTCAGGCCATTCCAGCATAATTGGGCCAAATTGCTGGTGTCTTAGATCGTATAAAAATAAATCTATCACGCGCTCATAATCTACAATACCGCCTTTGGTTAAGGCACCGCGTCTTTGTGCGATCTTCTCGAAAATATCAAGCGCTTCGTCCCCCGATTCAAGGGTCATATCATAGCGGGATTCAAACGCTTTTTTATAGTATTTTCTTAAAATATCAAACCCAAAAATAACAATATCATCTTTAGGAACCAAATGGTCTTTAATGGTTCCAATTAAGGCCAATCGAAACGCAACACTTTGGTCATCTAAATCAGGCCATAAAATGCCAGGGGTATCTAAAAGTTCCATATCATCATGAATCCTTATGACTTGCAAGTGTCTGGTAATGCCTGGAGTATCACCGACTTTAACGGCCTTTTTCTCAACCAAACGATTGATAAGCGTTGATTTTCCAACATTAGGAATCCCTACAATAAGTGCTCTAATCGGACGTTTTTTACGGCCTTTTTTCTTTTCTTTTTCAAATTGTTCATACAAAATTTCACGACTTAAGGGCACAATTTTATTAATATTTCTTCCACTTAAAGCATTAATCTGTAAGGTATGAATATCTTGATTATTAAAATATTCACTCCACGCTTCAATGCCTTTTTGATCGGCTAAATCTGATTTATTAAATAAAACGAGCTTAGGCTTATTCCCAATAATCCCATCTAACTCTGGGTTCATTGATGCTTTAGGACTTCTTGCATCTACCAGTTCTATCACAATATCAATCACTTTTAAACGTTCTTTTATTTGACGCTTTGTCTTGGCCATATGGCCTGGATAATAATTAATTTTACTCATTACTCTACACTCCCAAATTCGCTGAATGGTCGAATGCGAAATTGCACTGTCCCATAAATATTTTCTTTAAATATTGGACCAAAATGTCTCGAATCATAAGAGTCATCGCGATTATCCCCCAACACAAAAAACATCTCATCGCTCAATTGAAATTCACAAAATGTTCCATTTAGTTCACATTTGGTTTCCATATCTGTAGCTATATATAGCGTTTCATCCAACTTAGTATCGTTGATATAAACTTCCCCCTCATCAATCACCACTTGATCCCCAGGTAATCCAATGACTCGCTTAATTAAATACTGTTCTGTAATCGCGTCCATTTTTACTACCACTAAATCAAACCGTTCATACTCATCTTGCCTATGTTGCATGATAACATTGTCTCCATCATAAAAGGTTGGTTCCATACTTGAGCCTTCAACATTCGCAAACGAAAAGAAAAACGCATTGATTACGATATAAATGGTTGATAAATACACGATAAAACTCACTATATCAAATTGCTTGTATGTGGTTTTAATGGTTGTAGCAGATTGTTTATGTTTTTTAACGGTATACACGGTATATAATAAATACCCCAACACTAAAAAAGCAAACCAATAAATGATAGGAATAAACCCAATTGTCCCTAAATTCAATCGAAGACTTAGATCATTTAGCGATGTGCTATAAATTAAATCAAACGTTACATAACTGTCTTGAAAATACGGTAAAGCAACGATGAAAAAAAGCGCAAGCAAAACCATGGTAGCTTTGCGCTCAATGCTTTTTACGGTTTGATTCAGTTTTTCCATTTCATCGTTCATACAATCAACCTTACTGATTTAAAATAGCGGACAAATCTTCTTCTTCCACCAAGACTTCACGGGCTTTTGACCCCATATTCTTTGAAACGACCCCTGCAGCTTCAAGCGATTCAACAATGCGTTGTGCACGGTTAAAGCCAATTTGGAATTGTTTTGATATCTTATTGATTGACGCTTCTTGCATCTTAACAACATAATAAGCAACCTCATCTAAAAGATCATCTTCTTCAATTGATTTGGTTGCGCTTTTAACAAGTGCGTCTTCTGTAAATAGATAATTAGGCTTGGCTTGATTTTTTATGAATGTAGTCACTGTGAGGATATCGTCATCTGAAACGAAAGCCCCTTGTAATCTTTGTTTGCCTTGACCTGAGGGAACATAAAGCATATCACCGCGTCCTAAAAGCGTCTCAGCCCCCGCGGTATCAATAATGGTTTGTGAATCAACGTGACTAGAAACACTAAACGCAATACGGGTCGGAATATTGGATTTGATGGTCCCTTTAACCACATCGGTTGAAGGACGCTGCGTCGCAACAATTAAATGAATACCACACGCTCTTGCTTTTTGCGTAATACGCATAATTGAGGCTTCAACACTTTGACTTGATACCATCATTAAATCAGCGAGTTCATCAACCACAATCACTATATATGGAAGTTTTTCGCTTTCGTTATCAATCTTTTTATTGTAACTGTCAATATCTCTAGCGGTTTGTTCTTTAAATGCTTGGAACCGTCTTTCCATCTCTTCAACAACCCAGTTTAAAGCAGCAGTTGCGGCTTTGGCATCCGTGATTACAGGGGTAATTAAATGTGGCAGATCATCATAGGCATTTAATTCTACCATTTTAGGATCAATCAACATCAACCTTAATTCTGAGGGTTTATATTTAAGCAATAAACTCATCAGTAAAGTGTTAATACAAACACTTTTCCCGCTACCCGTTGCCCCTGCAATTAAACCATGAGGCATTGATTTTATAGGCGCATAAATAGGGTTTCCATCGATATCTAACCCTAAGGCAACCGTCAAAGGCATTGCGGCATTTTTAAACATAGAACGTCTTACAATGTTAGAAAAATGCACAGTTTGCGCTTCTTCATTTGGAACTTCTATGCCTACCGTTTTCTTTCCAGGAATAGGCGCTTCAATACGGATATCTTTCGCTTCTAAAGCCATTTTAATATTATCGGTTAGTGTCGTGACTTTGCTTACCTTTACCCCTTTTTCTAAAGCAATCTCAAACCGCGTAACGGTAGGGCCTTCGGTATGGTTAAATACACGCGCACCAATATTAAACTCATTAAACGTTTCATTTAATCGATTGGTCTGCTTTTCTATAAATTCAGTTAAATCTGGTTTGCTTTCTTCAGGTTCTTTTAATAGACTCACTGGTGGGACTTGATAGTTTGTATATAAGTTTTGACCCGCTTTGACGGTTTGTTTAATTGAATGGTGAGAAGCCTCATTTGGAGTTGGTTCAGTTTTAGGCTCTTCATGGGTATTAGATTCCTGATTAACTGCATGATTCATGGTTTCTTTCCCACTATTTTCTTCGTCTTTAACGCCTTGTTGATCCGTTAAATCCTGTGAAGGCGTTTCTATTTCGCTTCTGTTAAACTGATCTTTTTCATCATCGGTGGATGGCACTTTATCTTGTGTATTTTGATTAAGATCTTCTTTAAATGGATGATTGGGGTAGGCGAGGTCTTCATTGAAGGAGGGTGTAGGGTCGGCTTCTTTATGAATGATTTTAGCAGACACTTTTTTATCGACACTTTTTAACTTGCTTGATGATTGGTTGAGGACTTCATCTAAATTTTTCCCTTTGATTAAATCAAACTCAGGATACGCGGTCCCATATTTTCTTATGCGATCTTCTTTGGTTAAGGTTGGTTTGGTTCTAAAAGGGTCGAGTGAATCCATATTTCTTTCATTTTTTGTGCGAATAGGGATAACGACTTCATCTTTTACATTATGACCAAAAATCGGTGAAACAAACCGGTTATTTCTTTTAACCGGCGCTTGCTTTTTTTCTTTTGGTTGTATTTCATACACTTGGAAAGGCAACTCATCAGGCGTTCTTGTTGTCGGTGGAACGATCTTTTTTTGTTTCTTAAAAAACATGGTCACTATCCCCTTTCTTAAGCGCTTGATTCAAAAAAGCTTCAATTTGTGCTTTGGTTTTTCTTTGTTTATCAATATAGGTGCCTATGATGTTTTCTTTATGGTAAATAAAAACCGATGGGACGCCATAAATATTATAGTGGGTAAACACTTCAGGCAATTCGTGGCGTTTTATTTTGAAAAATTTAATGGCTTTATAAGCCTCAATGATTTCATCGATAAAGCCATCTAAGTAAAGACAGTCAACGCATTGGTCCGATGAAAAAATAATCGCGATGGTGTCGTGGTGTTTTAACATTTGTTCAAAGGTTTCAAGTGATTTAATCGTCTCCATCATCATCGCTCCCTTTTTCAAGGGCTTCCAACTCTTTTTCGACTAAATCAAATTCAATGTCTTTATCAAATAATTTTTTAGAATAAATCTTTGATGTTTCTTCGCCGACGACTCCAATTACCATCAATGATACCCGTTTGGTGATAAAGTCAACACTGGTATTTACCACAAGCTTTCTAAACCAATAAGCAGGGTTGAAAACATTGATCGCACCCATGGTCACTTTAAACGCTTTATTCAGTGTTTTATTTCGCATTGCTTTAACCACTTTTTTCTCTTCCAGCTGTTTTTTCTTTTCAAACAATTGAACGATTCTCGTGATTCTAATATTTCGTGTATTTTTTAAGAGTGGTTGGTCTAATATGCCATCCAATCGCTTTGTAATATAATGATTTAACTCAATCATTTCATCGACTGAGAGTTCTAACATTGGATATTTAGATTTTGGAAAATAATACCCTGAAATCTCTTCTACCAGTTCATAAGATAATTCAAAGACCAATTTCCCTAATCCTTTTTGTTTTTTCTTGTGCGTTTTTTTAAACACTTCTTGTTTGTCTAAAATCAACGTTTTCAACTCTTCTTGGTCAACATTTTCAACCGATTGAACTATGCTTTGTTCGTCTAAATTCTTCCCCCTAATTATAAAATATATATAAGTCACAGTAAAGAGAATGAACCCTGATAAAATCCCCAATGCGAAGTTTATCAATCCACCAAAAGATATTTCTAGCATGTAAATCCACCAGCCCTTTTTTATGTAGTTTTTATTGTAGCTTATTATACTACATTATATCATATCATAAGAAGATTTGCCTTTATCATTTGCCTTTAACCCGCAATTGTGCGATAATATTTTTTGGTGATAATTTATGAAAAAATATTTAATAGCACTAGATTTAGACGGAACATTACTGTATGATTGGGAAACGTTAAAAGATGAAACCAAAGACTTTTTACTGGACCTTAAAACAAAGGGTCACCAATTAGTCATCGCAACAGGAAGACCGTACCGAAGTAGCATAGAATACTATAAACGTTTAGCATTAGATACACCATTAATCAATTATAATGGTGGGTTAATCACATGGAAAAATAATCCTGATTTTGAAGAAGTCAACGTGACTGTTGACAGAGAAGCAGTCATCGACATATTTAATAAAAACGAAGCCTACATAAGAAATGCCTTTTGTGAAATAAAAGACGATATTTACGTGATGGAAAATACAGAAGAAATACAACCACTGCTTCATTTTTTTAATGGCGCTAAATTATTTAGCGGCGATTTTGAAACAACTTTACCGAAAGATAAAGGCGCAAATGGATTTATCATTATCGCAAACAAACACCAAGGAAAACACATTGAAGATTATGTTAAAGACCATTACCCAAATAAGTTTATGACGAGAAATTGGGGCAATGAATATGAGTTTATTATTGAACTGTATACCCCTAAAACCAACAAAGGCATAGCCCTTAAACACGTTGCGGATACCTTAGGGTTTAAACAAGAAGACGTTATTGCGTTTGGTGATGGACACAATGATATTGAAATGTTAGAGTACGCCGGAAAAGGCATTGCGATGAACAACGCGCATCCTGAATTATTAAAAGTCGCGGATGTTCATTTAGAAGAAACCAACCAAGAAAATGGGATTGAAAAATATTTGAAAAAGATTCTTTAGAAAAAAAGGAGGATTCGGTTTAAAACCTGAATCCTCCTTTTCCTTTGCCTTTACCTTTTTTTGCTTTTTGATTGGGTTGTTGCATATTTTGCATGCTGCTTAGGGGATTTTTACTATCGAGTTTGCTTGGGTCCATCGAACCCATACGTTTTACCGCCTGTTGTTGTTGCTCTAGGGTTTGGATTAAACGATTGACTTCCGCAACACTTCGCCCTGATCCCTTTGCGATACGGCGTCTTCTTGAAGAACTTTCTTTAATAAGTTTAGGGTTTTTTCTCTCTTGAAGGGTCATCCCATTTATTAAAGTCTCAATGAAGACGAGTTTTTTATCATCAACGTTGGCATTTTTCATCATTTTATTTGCGCCAGGAATCATTTTCATAATGCTTTTTAAAGACCCCATACGCTTAATCATTTTAAGTTGCTTGATATAGTCATTATAGTTGAATTTTCCAGACATCATTTTTTCCATCATGTTCATCATGTCGTCTTCATCAACATTTTCACTGACTTTATCGATAAGGGTTAACACATCACCCATCCCAAGAATTCTTGAAGCCATACGCTCTGGGTGGAATACTTCTAAGGCATCTAACTTTTCACCAAGCCCCATAAATTTAATCGGAACTTCAGTCACTTTTCGAAGTGAAAGGGCCGCCCCTCCACGTGTATCACCATCAAGTTTTGTGATAATGCTTCCGCTAATAGATAGGGATTGATGGAAGTGATCAGCAACGCTTACGGCGTCTTGACCCGTCATTGCGTCTAATACTAAAAAGATTTCATCTGGCGAAATGGTTTCTTTAATGGTTTTTAATTCATCCATCAGTGTATCATCAATATGCAGTCTCCCTGCAGTATCAAAAATAATCACATCGTAATCATGTTCTTTTGCATAATTTAATGCTTCAAGCGCAATCTTCTCAGGTTTTTCTTTTGTCCCTTTTTCAAAAACTTCAATATCGAGTTGTTCCCCCAAAGTTACCAACTGATCAACCGCCGCTGGACGGTATACATCAAGCGCAACCATCAATGGTTTGACGCTTTCTTTTTTACGTAAGTAATTGCTTAATTTCGCAGCGGTAGTCGTTTTACCACTCCCTTGAAGTCCACACAGCATAATAGACGTTTGTTGGCTTTTATCCAATGTAAAAACTGAAGTTTCACCGCCTAAGAGTTCTTTGAGTTCTTCATGGACAACTTTTACGACTTGTTGAGAAGGATTTAACCCTTTTAATATTTTATCGCCTAACGCTTTTTCTTTGATTTCTTTTGTGAACGATTTAACGACTTTAAAGTTAACATCTGCTTCGAGTAATGAAAGTCTAATTTCTCGCATCATCTCATCGATATCTTTTTCGGTTAACCGCGCTTTCCCTTTCACACGTCTTAAAGCCATTTGTAGACGGTCTGATAATTGATCGAATGCCATGTTAATCCACCTTTTCTAATGATTCTAATAAATCTAAAATTGTTTGATCGTTCGTTTTACTTTGAATTGCTTGAATAATACTTAACCGTTTCTCTTGTTTTTTTAAAAGCCCTAACTTCGCTTCAAAACTCTCGAGTTTTTTCAATGTTTTTTGAAGTTGATCGTGGACTGCATTTCTTGAGATATTTTCATTGGACGCAATCTCAGAAAGCGTATAATTGTTTTCG
>LFIK01002962.1_pt1 | contig 13791 bp, 11 predicted proteins | sample 643401 | NCBI WGS metagenome assembly LFIK01 (sample SAMN03777447, study PRJNA286221) | soda lake metagenome | biome: soda lake; feature: Kulunda steppe; material: water; isolation source: sample T5-Br brine of Lake Tanatar-5 | place: Russia: Kulunda steppe | collected 2010-07 | reverse complement strand
GGTCAGAGGGCCCCGGCCCAGAATTTACACGTGGCGTCCTTCAGAATTTTTTTTTGCGCCTCCTGTTTCCAACATACAAATCCCCAAACAAGGGGTTTCTAGGGGTCTCGCACGATTGGGACCCTCGCTGGGGGCCTCCTGAGACCACCCCCCATTTTCGTCCAAATTAAAAGAGAGTGAAAAGTGCACTTCAGGGGTTTGAATTAAAAGTGAAATTTTGGGGGGTTAAAATTTTTTCGTGTGTGACCGCGATTGTTTTCACTTTTTGGGTTGAATGAAAAATAAAGTGAAAAAATTTGTGTGACCGCGGTCTAAGGGAGATGGTGTGAACCGTAAGAGCGTTACATTCTATTTTCAGAAATTCCCTTCCACCCACCGCATCAATTCTTTCTCCAAGAGCACCATCAGAAAGAAAAAATCAAGCTATCCAATGGTGTGCTCAGGTCGGGAAACGGTGGGGTGGCTGCAAAGCTATGCCTTGAGGACCCTATTTGGCCACCTTTTTCTAGGGAAGGGGTGACCCAGTGGTAGGGACGACCTGCACATTAATCCAGCTTGTGGGTTAGAGAAGTGCACAGCGGATGAAGCAGTCCTGGAGCTATTCTGGATGAGATGAGAGCCCAGGCTGGATGGGATGAGAGCCTGGGCCCGTTATGCTCAGCAAGGCAGCAGCAGCGCAGTGCCAGCCCAGCGCAGCAACAGCATTTCAGCAGCAACTGCGCGCAACGCCTCGCCACCGCCTAGGATTGCTCCGTTGAGCAATACTGAGCAGGAACACGGGAAACGCCGGGGGGTCAGCATTAAACATGGAGCTTTTTCAATGTGCGAATTGAAGGCATTTTTAGCGATGCGTAAAGTACAATAAAATATGCATGACTCGACCCTGGCTTCAACTGCTTTTCCCTTTGGCAAGGGCCCTGTGCAAGCACAGAAAACTACTCCAGCACCTGCAGCTTCAATACCTTGCCTTGCCATTGGTGTGCTTCCTATGCAGGTCCACACTTTCTATGAAGCTGTGGGGCTCATGGTAGGGGCTGAGGGTGATATGGCCAAGAGAGAGGAGTATCTCGGGCGGCTCATGGCGCCCCCAAATGCAACGTGGCAACAAATCATTGCTCAGGTATGCTGAGCGCTACCATCTTCAACACCCTCATTGCTTGTAGAGGGTGCCTTATTGAGTCGTCAGCGACCACATGTGCATTAGTTAGTGCTTGTGGCTCGCGCATCTGTGTCACAGCGCGTGTTGTTGCAGGCAGCCTCTCCTAATCTCCCTTGTTTGCTGGCTATCCCCCACTCCCCGTTCCTTCCCTGTCCCCTTGCAAATGCAGGCCAAAGCCAATCCAGAGATTTTGAAGGAACAGCTGGCCATAAAGAGCATTCAGAATGTGTTGCAGACCAATGTAAATGTTTGTATCAGTCTGGGGCAGCCCTTCATGTCACAATTCAATGTTATCTACGCTGATATGCTCCAGGTGTGTAAGGGCAACTTCGTTCTTATGCCACTTCCGTTGTTAAGTTGAATACGGAACATTCTACACTCTTGGCAACAATTCTTTTTCTGAATTGTTCTTTGGCCCTGATTAGCTATGTCCTCTGTACTCTCGCATATTGCAAGCGTGGCTGCAAAATAAAAGCTTCGCTTCTGTATCAACCTCAGATCACCCTGTGTGCCCTTTCACCTTTTTAAAAGACGAGTTTGGTCAGCCATGCCGCAAAAAGTCTAACAAAGGCTGCTCTGTTTTAGATTCATAGCATGTTGCTTGCTTGGATTCCTCTGACTTGAAGGTCTACAAGCTCTATAGTGAGTTGATCAGCACAACAATCGCTGAGGGCGGCCCTTATGCTGCGCGGTCGACGTATGTCAAGTACATGCGCAGTGTTAAAAAGGTTGGTAAGGGTTGTTCTATCTGTAAAGGTTTCTGAGCTAATATGCAAATAAGGAATTGTGACTATGCGTTATTGCTTCAATTAATTTGCAGCCATCCAAACTGGGTTGTCGTCTTGACCCGCTTTGCCTGCATGTTCCCATCCGTCCAGGTGGCTCTGAAGCTAATTGAAACTTTCACAGAAAAGTGTGAGGACCCAGCCATCATAGCGGCAATGTATGTACCTGCGATGATGGATCCCATCCTTGGTGACTACCAGAGGGCAGTACCTGATGCAAGGTGGGCTCACCAGGATGATGCCAGTGCTCACAAGCTGAAGAGAAGGAAAGCTGTGAAGAAAGTATTTGCAAGCCTAGAAAGCAACAAGTGCTCAAATCAGCATGCGCAAGTTTGCTATATAAAGCTTGATAAGCATGATGATAAGCCCAACGGATGTTGTCAGCAAGAAGCAACGTTTGACAGAAGGCATGTTGTAGTACAATGAAAGTCTTGCATGTTGCATCGAGTCCCCCTGTTTAATTGGCATGAAAAATAAGCTGCGTCCATGTCCCTGCTGCTGGTGCGACAAAGGATGACAAAAAGGGCAGGCAAAATAGCCTTGTCCAATTTTGTCTCGTTGTTGGGTGACGTTGAGGCTGCATTATGTCTCAGACATGCGACGCACCTACGACGTCAGCATACCTGCCAAATGCTCCCATTGTCTTAGATGAGAGTGCGGGCACTACACCCGCAGAGATGCTGAGGTCCTGAGCCTAATGGCTGTCATCATCAACAAGCTGCGATTGCTAATGGAGGCAGAGGTTCCGCGGGTGTTTGATGCAGTGTTCGAAGTCACATTGCAGGTGCGTGTCAATGTTGCAGGGATAAGTTGCGCCTGCTGTGTGCGAGCGTCCGTTTGGTATCATCCATTAGGCATTTTGCAGCTGCAAGAGTGAACAATATAGTCACCACTTCCAGACGGGGGGTCTATGAGCAACCTTCATGAATCCACGATTCAGCGCTGGAGTTTATATTGCTGAGGCTGTATGTGCACAAAGATGTGCACAAAGCCAAAGGGCAAAGGTGAGCTGCACAAACATCGTCTGTCTAAAACCAAATCATTAATTGACGCCGAAAGCGATTTAGGAAACTCATTACCGGGTTGAGTGATGACCCAAACGAACTGGGGAACATTCTTTGGGGGTGGCAAGGGCTATAACTCCCCCTCCAGCGCTAACACTCACCCTCTTATCGCCTTGATGTAGTTTTTTCTAGGCAGCCGCATAATTATCTATGGAACGAAGCTATGTCTGGAATGAGCGCCCAAATCATGATGGGCAACATAAATAAAGGCCTTCAAATGAAAAGTGATTAATTCATGATCCAAAACAAAGCAAAAACAAACTACTCCCCACCATTGGACCACCCCAAGTGTGGCCAATTTGCTTTGCCGTCCACATATTCGCCCCACTGTAAGCCCCAACCATGCATAACAAATACATATGTCATGAATAGTCAGGCTGTCAGGCTGTGTGAAAAATGTATGGTGGGGGCGCAGCGTGCACGCTATCGGCCATTTTGGCGCCATTTTGCACCATTTTGGCAGGAAAATGGCTCTTTCCCAAACTTGCTCCAATCCTGCCAATCCTGCCGCTTTCCAGGACTTGTGTGATGATTTGATGCAAAATCAGATTTGGGGGAGGGGGTCAGGAAGGTGGGTTATGTGGGTGATCCTGTCGCGACCAGGCATGAGCGCCAACACAGGATACGCGATATCTCAACAACCCATGAATGCTTTCAAGCCAGACCAAGCTTGAGGGTTGCGGGGAATCATAAACAAACAAAATGACTTGAAATGGACCTGATCAAAAGTGTGGGTGGGAGGTGGTGGGCCGAAATGTTTTTACTTCCGCCCCCCCTGAGCACACAGCTCAGCAGCAGATCTTTCCATGCCCAGATGCACACGCATAGGGGATGCGGGGTAACTTTGTAGATGTGCAGGCACGCCAAGGTTCGAATTTGGGGTTGTGCGGGAAATGGTGTGCGCTGTTTCATGTTCATATTCTGTTTTTCCAAAGTTCCCTTCCATCCACCGCACCAATTACAACTTTAAGGGCACCATTGGACCAAAAACATTCAAGCTATCCAATGGTGTGCTCAGGTTGTGAAACGGTGAGGTGGCTGCAAGGTTATGCCTTAAGGACCCTATTTGGCCACCTTTGCCTAGGAATTGGGTGACCCAGTGGTGGGGTCGACCAACTCAGTAATTGATAGACTTGTTTTTGCAAACTGGTTGTGGACATACAGTACTAACAGAACTTATGTCAGTGCCAGCCGCCAGTGCCTCTTGGAAGCGAAAAAGGAGTTAGATTGTGTGCAGCATGCGTGCGATCTTCGGAATTGGGTAAAACCATGTTATTATAAAATACATTTGCAGGCAATTGGATTTTCTGATTTACATTGAATACAGAGGAATGGGATGAAGGGTGCGCACTCCCATGACATTACTGGTTGTTCTGTCCTTGGTTAACAGAACAGGGTACAGAGTTTGTTAAATGTTTGTTAAATAGACTGTATGTTCTGCGCGGAAGCTTGACCAGAAGGCCGCGTGATGAATTCACATAAGCGCATCATAGGCACTGGGCGCAAGGATGCTAGGCCTGAGTCAGCCAGTAACATAAAGATGCTTGATTGTTATAACTGTTATAATTGAGCCAAATGAAAGAGACCGGTGCATGCAGTATTTGTGGATATCCATCAGCTGTCCCTCGGAGCCCAGGTCTTGGACATTTTTCATATATTTAAACGCAATTCTTATTTGTGGAAATTAAGCGATAGCAAGTTGCAACAAGTTCCGGGAGGTGTGAGGATCAGTGTCGGCAGGTGGCGTATGCCATGCAAGCACAGCGCCTACGGCCTGGAAGAAGGAAGAGACAGAAGTAGGTGCTCAGGCTGCAGGCAGGGCACAACCTCACCACACTAGGAGCAGCAGCACTGGCAGAAGTAGGGTGAGGGGGTAGCGTAAGAGGAGTTTAAGGTGGAAAGGTTTGTGCCATGCTCAGAGACGTCAGATACGTCTTACCATGATGATGGAACAGGCAAAGATGTGGATGACAAGGGACCGAGAGGAATACTGTGCATTGTGCATTAACGTCCACAATTGGCACTACCATCACCAACCACTTGCTGCTGCTGGCTGTAGGCCCGTCTGCATCTTTTTGTGCTTGAATGCTCAGATCAGTGAATGCGTCAAGGAAGCAACATATGAATTGATGGTTAGACATCTAGAAGTGGGGCTGTGGTAGACATGTCATTAGTGTGAGGAACAAGTGACTGGGGTCGGCGTTGGCCTATAGCGCTATATAAAGCTATAGATTTTAAAATATAACCAGAGTTGTGCACTCTACCACTCTACTACTGACGCCTTCGACCGTCATTTGACGGAACGGCGTAATCTACGGTTTTGACCATCAGAAATTGAATCGCGGTCGTAAATTAAAGTGATTTTGATTTTTGACGTAAGACGATTGCATTTTTACAGGCATTTTTAGATAGTTACAGTCAGAAATTTCAGACAGTCACTTCAGCAGCACATTTCAGCTGCATTCGGTATCATTTGCTGCATCCAACCACTTCCAAAGGTCTCCTCTGAAATTCAAATTTCCTTTTTACCACTTGTCACTCATCCCCCTCTTCACCCTCATCCCCATCCCGCTGCTCATCCCCCTCCTCATTCACTTCCATCTGCTCCACGTCCATGTGCACTGCTGCAACCCCATCTGCATCTGACTCTGCAGCATCCCGAACTGTCTCTAGCCATGCTGCAAACTCCTTTTTCTGCTCCCTTCTTGCTCTATCAAACAGCTCCACCTCCCTGCAGTGCAGATCAACATGCAACTCCAGTTCTAGGGTTTGCAAAACCTTAGCATGTGCATGGTAGGGAAGAGCAGCACATTTAAACAGAGCTTCTGTGCAATTCAAAGCAGCCGATGAGTATCCAGGCGCGCCTCATTACCTGTGCTGCATGACGCGGGTGTTGAAGAAGATGAAAGCCATCAGCCACATCCTGACCAGTAAGATGCGGGTAGACCCTCTCTGCAGGGGCAATCTTATCCACCTGCAGGCATGCTGTTTGTAGAGGGATGCATTGCGCAATTTGCATTCTCATCAAAGCAAAAAAGATTTTTTCCAGCTTTATTACAAGCAAAAAATAATTTTTTATTTTCCAGCAGTGATGAGTGCAGCACAGCACAGCATTCAAGACAGTCAAGCACAGGTCTGCAACTGCACCCACCCATCCAACCACCTACAAACGCACAAATACATGCAGACTCACCTGGAGCATGGGGTGTGCGCCAGGTGCCCGCGATCTGGAAGGGGCTGGCTTGCATTTTTGCAGCGCTGTCATCACCTCTGCCACCTGCTTTGCTACCTCTTGCGCAGAGGTGCCATACAGGAACTTGTACGCGCCAGGGTTGAGCAGGTGGTTCATGAGCCACGTTGCATTCAGCCCAGCATCCTCTGGCAGTACTGCCTAGTGCAGGCATCTGTACTCCACAGTCGTCTTGCCATCCTGCTGCATCTCCTTCCTCTCAAACTTTGCGTTTACCCAGCTGCTCTTGACCTTCCTGCCACCCCTCTTCCTCTACCCACACACTACCAGGCCTGTGGGAGGTGGTGCTTGCAGCTGGCCAGGCCGGGCCAAGCTCGATTGACCCAGGGCCACATGAGCCCTCTTAGCTTTATTGTTGGAGGATATGTTTCTTAAAAATTTTGTCCGTGAGAAGTCGGAGCGCGCCTCTTGAGCTTGAGCTCGCTGGCCTCTGAGCCACACAGTTCCTGACACAGCACCGTTACTTTTGATTTACCACCGTCAGTATGAATGTCACAGTAATTGACGGTAATTGACGGTTATATAGTTAATGTCGATTACGCACTGTTCTTTGCGGTGTCGTTTCTCATTGACGCCATATTTGCACAACTCAGAATATAATATGCCAAAATGGTGCCCTGCTGATTCGCTCGTTTCAGGCGCCCCTCAAGTGACTGGTTGGCCTGAATCGATTATATGAATCAGATTGAAATGATGATGTATATGGGGGAAAACCTTTGTCCAGCCAGGTTGCCCCAGACGGTTCCTATGTGTTCCAACTTAAATATGTCTGCTGCTGTGGTGAACAAGCTGGGCAAGCAGCGCACAAAGCCTTGACCAGATACAGCAGCTGGGCCTCAAGGCTACGAAGTGGGTGCAAACAGCGTCAGGTGCAGCAAAGTGCAGCTTGGGCATGGCATTATGAGTGGTGCAACTTTGCTGGCGCACACCGACCTTGCCCTTCCTCCCTGTGCCCCGCCCTCCCTTGGCCAGGGGGGAGAAGATGGGAGGAGTGTAGGCAGGGGGGTGAGCGCATGCTGTGACTCGCGCATGCACTGTGCGCACTTGCATGGATGTGCACACCCATCACGTGCCAGCCACGCAGCGTTGCTGCAGCGCTGGCAACCCAAAAGGAGCAAGCAGTACGGGATGTCATTGCCTATCAAGGGTCCCAAGCACTGATACAGCATCAAGCAGGGCTGGTGTTGTTGGGAGGGTGCAAAGCGTCACAAGAGCCTCTGTCCTGCAAGCTTGCATTTATATTGGCCTTAACCTTCGCGCTGCACAAACTCACCTGCATGCGCCCCTTTGCTGCGATGGTATGATTGCAACATTTACTTATCATCAATGCACAATAGCAAACACAACACACCAACTACACTGGCATGCCTGCACATGAGGACACATGTACGCATGCGCACCCGCAGTACTTCTGCATGCCTTCACGCGCTGGTGCGGCTGTGCTATAGGCACAAGCACAGGGGCCAAACAAGCTGTGGCACATGTAATCATGCCAGTTATGAGTGTGGGTAACCCATCCAAGTAGATAGCTGCCAAATGGGGGTGCAGGGGTGCAGAGAGGATGGTGTACTTGAGGCACCTGGCCCTTACTGGTAGCCCAGATGTACCAAATTAAGCGCTTTATAGGAGCCTACGGTGCCAAAAAACGCGCCTGTATGTAAATTTTCCTTGCTAAATTTGCAAGAGGGATGCGTACATCACATTCCATCTGACATTTAAGTTTGATGACGAAATTTGGGCTGGCGGGGGGAGATCCGGCGCATATAGCGCCTGAAATATAGCGCTATGTATTTTTCCGTATAGCGCTATACGCTGACCCCTACAAGTGCGAAGTTCTGGAATGAGTCCAAAGAGCTGATGTATGGTGATTCTAAGACATGCAATATCCTTTTTTCTGTTGAATGCTTGGCAATTCATAAGATGCAAAACACAGAGCAGGTTTGAAGCTGTTGCCTCTCTTCATGATGTGTTAATCAAGCAAATGAGAAGCATATCTTATTTGAAATTGGTCTGCTTGCAATGCCCGAGTCTCAGCCCATTGAACATAATTGCCTTCCGTCATCAATGGATTTGGCATGTTGATGCGCCGCCTACGTAGATGATCACTCGTAACTTTGAGGACTACCCAGAGCACCGTCTACAATTCTTTGCCTTGCTTCATGCAATTGTCAATCACTGCTTCCGGACTCTGCTGACCTTCACACCGGTGAGAGTTGGGCTAATCCATTTGATGATTGTTGCCAATTTCAAGTTGCTCGATGTATGTGCATGGATATTTTGCTCATATCCCTTTTTTTCTTCACCTTGTGGTGCACATCCATCATATGGCATCAAGTATGCCCTGACAAAAATTTTGCAGGTCCAGCTCAAACTCATCATTGATTCAATTGTGTGGGCATTCCGGCACACCGAGAGGAATGTGGCAGAAACAGGCCTGAATCTGCTGCTGGACATGCTCAACAACTTCAGCACGAGCGACTTTGCCACACAATTCTATCAGACCTACTACCTCCAACTCGTTCAGGTGTGCTTGTAATCAAGTTGTCAAGGAAGGGTCAAGAATTACTAACCTGGGCCTGATGTGCAAGTGATTGCCAGTAGATCCTCTCTTGGCTCGTACCTCCTTTGATAGGAAAGGATCACTTGCTGTTCTCCAACTTGCTTACACTTGCAGGAGATTTTTGTTGTCATGACAGACTCGTTCCACAAGCCAGGCTTCAAGCTGCATGCTCATATCTTGCACCACCTCTTCAGTGCACTTGATCCAGGTGACGGGTTGGGCATATGCCATAAGATAGCAAGCCCCCCAGGAAAGCCAATGGAAGCATGGTAGATCAGCTTGAACAGTCAGCAATGTTTTGGTGTATAGGACTCCCTGCTTGATGTGTGCCCTTCACTCCGAATATTGTGCAGTGGGCGGTGCAGCATCAATGGCATGGAATTGGTAACGCACGTTTTCTGTGTGTGTAAGAATGCGCCCACATTCACCTGGCAGCTCAGCAGCAACGGCACAGCTTCGTCAGCAATATTTTGCTATGTTGTAACAGCAGCAGCACGCAATGCAGCACAGGCATCCTGTCTTGGCCCTCCTTGCTGCTAACTCGCATCTGTTGACTCAACCACAACAGCAACAAGCACTCACCAGGTGCTTGTCCACCATGATTGCCTCATTCTGCACATGTGACTTAACATCAACATTATTGCACCAGGAGCACTGCAGCCATTTCACTCAGTTCAAGACATGCACAATTCCCCTGTTTTTATGCTTTTAAGCTACTGCTCAGCTTGAGTGTGCCTGGACCATTGGGAAGTAGTCCATCCAGGGAATCTACTGGCAGATTCTTGACTGTCGGCAGTTCTCATGGCTGATAGGCATCAGGCCGCTAGAACCCTGCAACCCAGGTCAACATACTTGTTAGGAGCACACTGTTTCTCAGGCCAAGCTGTTGGCCGTCTAGCCCCTCCTACACCTGTTCTGGCTATTTTGGTGCCAAAATTTTAACCACGTTAACCATTAATTATACCTACCGTTTCTGGTCCTCCCCACCACTGGATCACCCCTTCCTTAGGCAAAGGTGGCCAAATAGGTTCCTCAAGGCCATAATTTTGCAGCCACCCAACTGTTTCCTGACCTAAGCACACCATTGAAGAGCTTGATTTTTTCTGGTTCTATTGATGCCCTTAATGTTAACATTGTTGAGGTGTATGGGAGGAAATCTTGGAAAAACATAATGTAAACATGGAACAGCGCACACCATTTGCTGCACACAACCCCAGACTCCGAAGGGAAGCTCTGCTGCTGAGCTGCGCGCTCAGGAGAGGCAGATGTAAACCAACATTTTGGCCCTCCGCTTACCACCCACACCCTCAATCGTCTCCATTACAAATTTTTTCCATTGTTTATGCTTGGCCGCAACCCTCAGGCTTGGTCCAGCTTGAAATCATGCAGAGGTTGCGGAGAAGTCATATTTCCTGTGTTGGCACCCACATCCAGTCACAACAGGGTCACCCACGGAAAACACCTGCCTGAACCCCTCCCCCAAATCCGACTTTCCTGCATCAAACCATCATACAATTGCAGCTTAAATTCTGGGAAGCGGCAAAATTGGAGCAAAGCTGGGAAATAGCCAATTTCCTGCCAAAATAGTGCAAAATGGTGCTAGAATGACCAATGGCGCGCACGCCACGCCCACACTTCACATTTTTCCACACAGCCTGGCCATATAACATGTTCATACATTATGATTGGTTGGGACTGGCAATAGGTTGAGCTTCTGGGGGCAGAAAAGCAAATTGGCTAGGTTTGGGGTGGTCCAATGGTGGGGACAACCTTCTCATTGCTGGTGTCAATGCCCTTACATGCTTACTGGCTTGCTTTGCTCATTGCAGAGATTATCAAGGCTCCCCTGTGGGACATAGCAGCCAAAGGCCCTGCTGCCTACCCATCCAATGCTGCATTTGTCAGAGAGCATGTAGCAGCATTGCTGGCAACATCCTTTCCCAATCTCTCTGCCCCTCAGGTTCGTGCGCATGTTTGCCAGTGAATGTATGTGCTTGCAATTTTGCCTGATTTATGCGATTGTCTGTGGAGCACATAAGGCTTGATGAAAATAATTAGGTGTTAAAGCAATTACAGGGCAGGGTAGTATTTTGATATAAAAATCAAGAGAAATGTTGCATAGTGCAAATGGCTGCCAATTCTCTGCCCGCCCTGCTTTATGCTGGCTGCAATGAAGACTGAATTTGCACACGAGACAAAGCTGTTCCAAGCATAGGAGCACATGCTCTCCCAAGCTTGTTACCATTCTAATCCATCCGCATTTTAATACCAACAGAGTGCAACAGATTTGATACATTGAGAAGAGTCTCCCGTGTGTAAGTGAATGCCATATGTTGGTTATGTAGGTCACGGCTTGCGTTGCGGGTATGTTTGATCTACGAGAATTCTCTGCTTTCAAGCACCATTTGCGAGATTTTCTGGTTCAGGTGAGTGCTCAAGGATGTGTGCCCTAAGAATGCTATGTTGACAGCAGACGCATGCTTCTACATAAACCTACAGATCCTAAGGTTGAGTGTAACCAACTGTCATGATTGTCGGATTATTAAGTCCTGTCTGTACAGTTGCAGTTGTATGGCAAGCTGCTATATCTAGTTCAAGACTCACATTCCTATCCTCTTTATTTGCAAGACATATTATTGCATTGATAGTTAACAATTAGTCATGCTTAGCATGCAAGAACAGCAACTACCTTTTAAGGGCAGCAGACGATGAAGGGTGGAGGGGGGCAGCCAGCAGTCATTAGGTATCTCCAATTATTAGCAAAATCCAGCCATTGAATGAATGCCTATTGGTTTATATTTTCAAGAACTGCATTCCTGAATCGTTCAATTGATGCATGGCAAAGCAATTTTGCCCACTTGTAAATCACTAGAGGGGGGCAACTGAGGCCCAAATTGGGTATGCTTTTGCGGTGTAACTCACCACAGGCATTTAGCCCCATTTCCAAGGTTCCCAAAGCAATTGAGCTTGAACCTGCCGACTATGGGGAACATGCCAGATTGGCCACAGCATGAACCCTACTTTTGACCCCCATATCTCGGCAACAAGTCACAGACTGCACCAAATTACATGGTTTATAGTGCAATGGTGATCTTTCAATAAGCAAAAATAAGCAAGCATCGTTGCAAAAGTAATGGAATGGAAAGTGCCTTTTTGTATGATTATATTAGGTCTTTATATCAAGTGCCTAGATGTTTGATAATACTTGGATTTGCAACAGAAAAGAGAATGTCAGAACTTGTGTCCGATTGCTCCCCTCTGGTATATCACTGCACTCCTGCGACAATATGCCAAGCGCCAAGGTTGCCTGATGCTCCTGTGAGCTTTCATATCAATGAGCCCCATTTGCTCGCTTGCCGTTGCTGTGCAGACCAAGCAATTTGCATCAGCAGACAATGCTGAGCTTTTCCGCGAAGAGGTAGACAAGGAGGTAGCAGCGCAGAAGCAGCAAGAGCAGCAGCGGCTTGCTGCAGTGCCAGGCCTTATTCCACAGGCACAGGCACTTCCAGCCGAGGACATGGCAGACTCTTGAGCATCTGTGGATCAGCAGCAGTTGAAGCACTGCAACCAAGTCTGCCATAAAAAAGTGCCAGCACTTTTTACGCGAGGCTTAGACATCTATGCCTTGAGCTGGATTGGGATGTCAGCCAGTGTATGCAGAGGGTGTGCATAGCCAAAGAGGAGAATTTGCTTTTATGATGGAGTGCTGCTTGTCTCGTGCGGCATGCCGGAGGTGAATGGATGGACAAGTTCATGCAAGGCTAGCGTTGTGCGGTGCTTTTGGCGTGCAGCACAGGTTTGGATAAGAGGTCCTGTGCGCCTTCCGGTTTCGCCCAACACTTCGGTGCACTCAGGTGACATCAGGGGTCGGAATCAAAGTTAATTGCGTGTCTTTGTCCTCAAGCGTTTTAGGTTAAAGTGTACTGATGTGTGTGTACACATGTGCATACGTGTGCGTGCCCAGGAGAGTATTTGTTTAAGCATTTGAGTGCCCTTCTTAATAGGCCCGCTTGCACGCATGCGCATACATGCAGCATGTCAGTGTGCGTGTGTGGGTATGTGTGTCAATGTTGAGCGACACCAAAGGCTGAGCAGTCCTGAGCACCGCTATGCAGCTTGGGCATGTGCCCTCAGGATTGTTGAGTCATTGGGCTTTGGAACATGCATCAGGATGTACTTTTTATGCTGCCGCAGCGTCAGCTGTCTAATTTTGCTGTTCCTTTCCAGATGAGGGTGAGCAATTACAATTTTATCATCTTGAAAAAGGATGTCTACCTTGGTCTCTGCACTCTTTTGTGAGCATACTTGATGAAAGAGGCATACATCTGGTGCAAGCACCAGACAATCCTCCACCATCCAAAGAGAGGGGAAGAAAGCCAGCATGAGTCAGGAGGGTTCTGGAACAAACCTGCACCACCTGGCTGCCTGACAGAAGAGAATTTTCTTACTTCCTCCTTGACACATACTGCTGGGGTTATTCCTCTAGCCTTATCTCTTTCTTTTTGGCTGCTGCGCCAAACCTGTCGCTTTTAATTTAAAAAGTTTGAGTAACATGTTTCAGTACACAAGGCTGCACCACATTCAGAGCAAAGCAGGAAAAAGCTGGAACAACGCTGAACATTGATTTTTGACACAAGGGTTGGTCTGTCAGCTGGATGGGTGCGTCGGAAAGTTGTTGCATTCTGATTCCGCCCCGATTCAGAACTTTTTGCATCTTAATAAGAACTTTTGTCACTTCCGATCACCAAGGAAAATCGGATCCGGTTTTTTCTTAATCAGAACTGAATAAGAACTTACCACTGCCTTTGCAGGGACTGCCCATTCCATCTCAATCAGACCTTTTGATTTCCGATTCAGAGCTTTGTTGTTCTGATTCAGATGTCGTGGTTTGGATTTGGTCCTGGTGTGTGTTCTTAATCACATAGGGATCAGAAAGCAATTTGGCTGAATCAGACCTTTCCAGAGTTCTTATC
>LFIK01002961.1_pt1 | contig 13797 bp, 10 predicted proteins | sample 643401 | NCBI WGS metagenome assembly LFIK01 (sample SAMN03777447, study PRJNA286221) | soda lake metagenome | biome: soda lake; feature: Kulunda steppe; material: water; isolation source: sample T5-Br brine of Lake Tanatar-5 | place: Russia: Kulunda steppe | collected 2010-07 | reverse complement strand
GGGGGGGGGGGGGCAGTGCCAAGGTTTGGGGTGTCCTGTGGGCGACACGCCAAGCAGGCCTGGCCAGGCTGTGTTTTGTGGGTGGCGTGGCCGCTTGTGTGTTTAATCTGGCTGGCGTGGTTGCAGGCCCTGCTTGCCTGCAGGCCCTCCCTGCACGCGCACACACGCCAACACGAACGCACGTATCCATGTGCACATGCAAGTGAGTGGTAGTGAACAGACGCGTACCAGTTATTTTTGATCCTGCGAAGCTAGGAGGGTGTTCCATTTTTTGCGCACTGTGTATGCATGCTCATGCTCTGCATGCATGCTGATGCAGGCGTCGTACGTGGCGGGCCTGCTGAGCCACACGCCCAAGGAGCTGGACGTCACCAGCCACCTGCGTGGGGCCCTGAGGGCTGTGTAAGATCCGAGGCCCCCCAGCAGCTGCTGCTGTGTGGGTGCCAGGCAAGCGCCGGAAGTGTCCAGGTCTCCAGGGCATATGTGCTTGGAAAGAATTTATAGAGGGTTTGAGAACGGCGCGCGGAGGTGCTGAACGCCTGTGGACCTTTGTATGCATCTGCAGGGCCCTGAGGGCTTGCAAGAAATTAACCTCTGTGCGGAGTGCCTGCACACCATAAGAACCCTGGGTCGTGTGCCTGATGCACCTGGCCCTCCCTGTTACAGGCAACATTGTCTGCCTGGAAAAAGCAACTCATAAGACACCTCTAAATAGGCAAGCCCACTACCTACTTCACTTGCAGCGCTTGGCCTCGGCACTCTGACTAGACTGTTCATTGGCCCATTGAACTGGCATATGCCTGACTGTGCGTGACTACATGCCTGACTATGCAAGACTATTTATTGGCCCATTCGAACTGGCATAAGCTCAGAGAATGCTACCGAGGCAAATGCCATACATCACAGAGGCATTTATTGGCCCATCGGCAACTGGTATATGCTCAGAGAATGCTATTGAGGCAAATACCATACGTTACAGAGGCTGCATACTCATAGTATCCACTCTCCGCCTGTTGGTCTGTGCACTGTTTGTAAAACGTACTGCAACCTTTGCGTGCTTTTGTGCGCATGTGTGCCTGCCTGTACATCAAAGGTATCCTGATGTGCTTGGTGTGCTCGCGCTTTTTTCTGTTGTGTACCCAATTCATTCATGGCGCAAGGGCAAACACAAGCTGCGTTTTTTATCCACCTCCTGCAAACTAGGTGTCAAGACTTGATAATCAAACAAATAGGTCATTTGGAGATGGATACAACAGCAAATGGTTGTGATCTACTAATCCTCTCAGCCTTGTCAACCTGCTTTAAATACAACATGGGTGATCTAGCATGAGGTTGTGCTTGATGTGTGCAGGTTCAGTTGTGTCTGCAGGACTACATGCATGCTAGGATATCTGCACTTGTTGGCATTGGTTGCCTGCTTTAAAGTCCCATGTGTTTGAATATTGAAATGCACTTTTTATGCCTTTGCAGAAGCCTGCTTGATATTGCTTGCAAAGGATTTTTAACTTTTGCACGTGTATATTATTATCGCACATCAGAAGCCTGGTGTCTCATGTGCGTGCTTACTATGGCATTTTTTGCATAATTATGCCATGAAAGTTCACTAATTCGTGTAACCATTAACACTCAATGACTTCTTGTAGGTCATTCAATGTTATCCTGTGTTTATTCTGTAAAGTCTCAGGTACTACCCTGATTTAAAGGAGGCTTGCGTAGCTGTACCTGCCAAGTGAGGGAAGCTGCACCTGCCAGATGAGGAGTGAATCTTGAAAAACGATTGTGTCAAGCGAGATGGTGTCTGAATAGCAAGGAATTCTTATCTTGATAGCATCCCGACATGGGAAGCTCCGCTTTAAAAAAATAGCAAGCTCGGCAAGGTGCACCTCATAGCCTAGACAACTTAAACCTGAGCCCCCACCATGAGGTAAATGTAGCGTACCTGCCAACACAGGCCGCATAATAGTTGTGCTACCTCATTGGAATCTGAAGGTGTAGGGCAGCAAAACTTACTGAGTTATCAACTTGACTTCCAGCGGAATATTTTGAAGCTGAGGGTTGATAAGGGTTGCAAGAAAAGGCCTTCAGTCAAGAAGTGCGACTGCAAGCCTGCTCATAAAAAACTATCGGTACGTGAAGGAAGAAATAAAGCTGATTGCTTTCCTGAGGGTTGATAAGGTACAGTTTGTGGCCTTCACGCTTGTCCCTGTAAGTTACAACTTGTAACTGTACTTGAAGCAGGGGTCAAACGCCTGCCTGGTCGTTTGGCTGATCGGTTTGTTGCTGGTCTTCAAGTTCGCCAGCAAAAAAATAATCCATAATGTTTGAGATGACATGGCAGAGTTTGTTATGCTGCTTTAAGCTATGTGCTCTTTCAAAGGGCAAGTTGCCGATTTCCTCGTCAACTGGAGTCTGTCATTCACCAAATTTTCTCTTGCTTTTGCAGACCTCAAATTTAGGGGCACCATTCTCTTTTCATGCACAACCTTTTCACATCAAAGTCCATGCCGCATGCATGCATGCACATGCTGTGGCAGGCCTCATACTATAAGCATTGTGTAAGCATACTATAAACACAGTATGCTACAGCTAAGCTGCCCTGTTTGGCGGATACAGCTACTCAAATCAAAGCTACCTGACCTTCGAGCTTTCAAGTTGAGACCATGCATTACAGCTAGTGGCGGAGCTGAAGTGTCCTCACTGAGTACTAGCAGAACCCTGCCTCATGGACATCATGTATCTCAGCATGAGCATGCGTAAAGTAGATGTGTGTGCAGCCATGCTCTCTCGACTGGCCCTAGATTGTCACGCCGAGAGACTGCTGCATCCAAACTAGACTCGTGGTATGACCATAGCTCAAATACAGCTATAGCTGAACTGAGCAAGGAATCAAATACTCTACCAACTGACTCAACCAACCTCCAGGTCACAATGCAGCATAAATCTGGCACTGCACTAATCTGGCGTGACAAGATGGCCCCTTTCGCTTTTTTTTTATGTAAGGAGCATTTTCTACTGCCCGCTTAGTTTTCTTTCCTAAACCATCTGCTTTTTGAGCTGAAGTTTACAGGTCGCTTTCAGTCCTGTAGTCTGTATGCTTCTTGATATAGCTTCTCGATCTCGATCTAGATTTAAAACTTGTGCATCTCATCACCAGTTAAGAATGGGCACTCGTCTTTAAACAATACCTTTCTTTAGATTGTATTTGGCGCATATTGGGGCGCATGATGATGATCAATCTTGTTCATCCACGCCCTTTAATATTTCTTCTGGTTCTTTCTTAGATTCGGGTCGAGGTTGCAGGCCTCATAGGCTTCAGCTAAGCTGTCTTGTGGAAATTGACCTTAAAAACTACGTAGACGGTGAAACACTCCCTACATCAATTACTACACCTTAGTAAGGAAAAGGAGGATACCTAGCCTGAGGGCCTGAGCACCATACGACTCCTCCACCAGCAAAGAAAAGTCCATGGGGATCAGGGGGGTGACTAGCAGTGATTGTCAAAACAAGTCAGTGGGGATCAGGGGGGTGACTAGCAGTGCCCCACTCCTGGTCTTGATGATTTTTTTACAAAACAACAAGAAAGTTTTCTCAAGAGCATGTCTGGTACTAACAAGCATATTGAACTGAATGAGCATAAATTTCATAGCAAGCTTGGTGACTTTCTTAAGATCAAGACCAGAATTTTTCAGAGGCTCCAAATCCCACTCCCACAAGGATAGTGTGAAGGCTAGTCAAACACACACATACACACACAAACACACATACACACACAAATGCGCACATACACACACAAAGGCACCCACAAACACACACAGACGTGCACACACACGCATACACACACACAAACGCACAAAACAAGCTGTAGGTGGTGCCCCCCACTCCCACAAGGATAGTGTGAAGGCTTTTTATACACACACAGACAAACATACACACACAAACGCACACAGACACACACAAATACACACAGACACTCACATACTTACACAAAACACACACAAACACGCACACAAACACGCACACACACATACACACACAAACAGACACACGAAAATACACAAACACCCACACCACACACGGTAAACGTTGGCCTCAGCATGGCAAAGGTGTTGATGTTGCACGCTGTGCGAGTTGTAAGCGGCTTCGAGCTGGCTCCTAGGCCTGATATCTTCACAGGACTTGACCTCCACAAGATGGATGTGCCGCTGATTGTGTGGGAGCTGACTGGAAGTTCTGGACTCTGGACGAAGGCTGGTAGGCTGGTGCAGTTGCTGAGAGCCCCCTATCCTCTCTGCACCCTGCCTTACTTCTTTATGCATACCTAAGGGTGGGCATATGGTAAGTTTTTAAAATCTTTTAGCAGGCATTTCAGTTACTAGTAGTTACCTTAGATGTAATAAGTATTATTGCCGTTTGTGTTGTGTCCATGCCAGATGTTCTTCTTTAACCACGTATTCCCTTCTCTAATCATGTATTCCCTTCTCTTACAACTGATTTGGCAGACGACCTTAACGAGAGGTTTTCCCTAAAAGGAAGGGTTTTTCCTAATTGAGTTGTACATAACATGTTTTCACATTGAAGCCTAATGACTTTTGTTGTTGTGAATCTACTGTTTCTAGCCAGGCAAGGGCTGGTTCTAAGCTCCTTTAGCAGCAAGGCCTGCAGGGAAAGAGTGTTGAATGAAGCCATGGTTGATATTCAACTAGAGACCCTCAGAGGCTCTCAATGTGCTCACATATGAGTTCTTTAGGCGGCGTCTGCCTCCCTCATTCCTGGTGACCTTGGTGTGCTTGAAAAATAATAAAAAGAAGAGAAAAAGAAAGTATATATTATGCCAACAACAGGGAAACCCACATTTACGTGGATTAAGGAAGAAGTTTACGTCTGGTGCAAGCTCCAGGCAACCCCCCACCATCAAACTAGGATGAGGGTCGTTTGTGGCGGGGAAGGTTCTGAAAAAAAACATGTGCTCTGTCTGTGTTATTTTCAAACCTTCTACTTATGTGTATTATTTTTGTTGCATACTTAATTGAATGAGTGTTCATATCAATTGTACGTTTGTTTACTTTATAACAATCTAGGCCAAGCTTACTGAGGGGTAGCTCTGTTTGACATGTATAGATGGTCCCTATCACTCCAATCAAGATGGTATGTAGGCTCACTTTAAGGCATCGCTGTGCAAGGACGTATTTCAATCAAATCTCCTGTTCTGTTGCTCTTGCTACCAGCAACTACTACTAGTAGTAGTTGTTGCTCTGGTCTTGTGTCGTTGCAATGCTTGACTTCAACAAGATGTACATCCCAGCGTGAAGGGTGTGAAGGCTAAACGTCATTTTGGGGGCCATTCTGCCTTCCAGCTGGCAGTGTACAAATAGCATCTAGTCTATAACGATTGAACAAGATTGAAGTTCATCTGCTGAAAGGTTTGCTAGAAGCCAATGGGGAACAGTCCCATGGTGAAGCCCTGGTGGCTACATCCCATGGTGAAGCCCTGGTGGTCCTGGTGGTCATGGTGGTCCTGGTGGTCCTGTCATGGTGGTCCTGGTGGTCCTGGTGGTCATGGTGAAGTCCTGGTGGCTACATGTGCTGACAAAGCTACATGTGCTGACATGGTGAAGTCCTGGTGGCTACATGTGCTGACAAAGCTAGACTTTGTTGAGCCATCCAACTCGTGAAAACTTCCTCTTGATTTGCCTTTGCTAAAAGCTTTGACGATGAGCCTGGAAGCACTTGACAATGTTACGTCCTTCTGGCTGATGACACAGCAGGCAAGATTAAGTAGTGGCTCTGCCATAGAGATGGGCCTGTTTTTGAGTTGAAGAGTGCTCATTCTGAATTTCATGACATTCCTCTTTGTGATACACTTCTCCCCTTTTTGTTCCAAAATGTTGCTAGTTGTAAGATTTGCTGATGTACTACAGCCTAGTAGGCAGTCTCATCCAGTAATTGCAGTAACCTGAGTCTGTATTACCATTTTGCCATGGAGACAGCCTCCCAGCTGAAACGACCATCTGCACCGCAGGCCCTGGTGGCAATCCCTTCTTTGATATTAGCTGGTTAGCTGTGCGAGAAGTAGATCGACAAGGATCAGGTACTGAAGCTCCCCAACACGGCCCTAGATTGACTTACCTTCCAAATCTCCAAGCCGCACTAAAATCACACATGCACTCGAACCATAAACTGGGTTATGCCAACTCAAAAATAGGGTACTACTCTAATTACCAGAGTCTACTTCCACACATCCACAAAGGCATTAGCAACTCTTTTTGGTGCATGTCCAGACTTTCTCTCCAAATGAAGCACAATATCTTCCACTACCGCACAGGCACCCTTCTTTATCAGAACATGCTGTCTGTTTTTAAATGTCCACCAGCCTACAGTGTCCACTCTGTCAGCAAGCAGATAGTGCTCTCCATATTCTCTCAGGGTGTCGACATACAATCATCTCGGGTATGATCACTGAACGCCATAATGTTGCCTGCGGGCTCATCATGAAAGCCATCAGCAGAGGCTCTCTGGCAGTATGTTTGGTCCATTTGGATGCCGGCAGCACTGACCGTTTGTTTCAACAAAATGTTCAAATTCCTGAGAATGCTAATAACAGGACTAAACCCAGCTGGCTTTTTGGTGCTCATCTATCTGCTGGAGATAGACTCACCTCTAGTCGCCCTGATGCCATTTTGGTCACCCCCTTACCTACTAAAAAATCCAAATCACCAACCACTCCTCATTTGCACCAGGTGTCACAACCAAGACAACCCAGCAGAGACGTACGCAGAGTCCACGAGCTAATTATCAACATGAGGGAGATACACCTTGTTGAGGTCAAGTACTGTGAAGATACACGGCCTGGACACCAATTAGAGGCTTCTAAAAAACAACACGAGGTTCTTTGTAAGCACTTGAAGGCCAAGAAAGTTATCCTTCACACGATTCTTCTTGGAGTGGGAGGCTCTATTTATACCTCACACACTTTGAATCACCTGAAAAAGCTCGGCCTTGATGTACAAGAAGCCCATAAGACTGGCCTTATGCTACATGCTCATTCTGTGCTCTATGCACACAAACTGACACTCCAGATCCTCACTAGTTCTTCATTTTCCCTGGTGGAGGAGACTCACGGCTCTTCGGGCCAATGTGTCTCCTTTTCCTTAATCGATGTAGGGAGTGGTTTTACTGCCTACGTAGTTTTTCTTTCATTTCTTTCTGGAATGTCTGCAAGCTCTTGCCCTCCTCAATAACCTGTAATGTACGCCCCCTTCTCTTGAGATACCACCAGAAACAGCCAGAAACTTCTTCATGAGGTTGCAATTCAATGCATAATATACCACAAAGATGATAATATACAACCACAAAGATTGCCAGAAGTCCATCATACATTCCAGGGCTCCAGCACTTTCCAGCACTAAAAACAGGAAGATAAACAATCAAACCGTAACAGTTCACCAAAATACCCAGCCAACACTCTCGGCGCATCAGGTCCACCCCATAGCCAGCAGTTAATTTTGTAAATCACCTCTGCAACGCCCAGAGCTGACACAGCACCTTATGGAGGGATAGAGTTGCAATTGACTGTCAATAATTCACGGCCATTAATGGCCAAGCAAGAAAATGACTTTCAAGCACTTCAAGGCTAATCGGATCCACCCAACCAGGACACATCAACCAGAAGGAAAATAGCACCGGATTGACAGACGGATCACAAGTGTATCATGCAACCTTCACAATATTTTGAAGACTTACACTGTTAGATACATCTACCCACCATCCGCTCCAACAGGAAGCCCTCAAATTCATGCCCCAAATACTTTTATAATGGTGCAAGTCACCCTCCTCCATATTGGACCAAACTCATTTTGTTTCAAGGTAAGACAATAGTTGGAGACACACAAATAGCATAATGCAACAATTTCGATCGAGTGTAGACCTATTGAATTCAGAGGACCCTATAGGGTCTCGATGGAATTACAAGGGAAGAACACCAACTAAGTGAACGTGCCCAACAGACATGACCAGTGCTATCTACCACCATCGTCTCCAAGTGAAATAGAGTCTGGATAGCAGGCTTTGCACAATTAAAACTTTACAATTTCCGGACAACAATTCCTACCTCCCACCAATTTCAGTACCTTGTTGATCTAAAACTTTTTTTTGGCACACAGTGGGCGTTGAAAACCTGGAGGACATAAGGATATAATGTTTATACCAAAAAAGATAATACTATGCCATTCCTTTGAAGATGGCAGGTGTGAAAAATGTTGCAACCCATGCAGCAGGGAAGACTGCACTATCCACAAATAATGCGTACCAGTGCAGCGTCCGCAATATAATTTATCATTGCCAATGCCTTCAAGAACTGGGCTGCTGCACAGAAAGCAAATGGAAAAAATACTGGTAGATTAAAACTGGGCCTGTCCTGCCTGTCCCGTCTCCATAATCATTAAATGGAGCCTCCATTGAAATATACTGTCAAATACGATAAAGAACTTGTTGAGGTAACCTGGCAACCCACATGGAAGCCACAGGAGAATAAACACGCGTGAAATAGTCATTAAAATTTACTTTACTTAAGTTTTTGGTTACTGAGTAAGAAGCCAGGAGCCAGGAACCAGTAGACATTCACGTATACAGCCTTACAAGGTGTGTTATCCAAACAATATTGGCATAGACATAGATGCATCCCAGGCCTGGATATCTGTGTGTGTGAGAGAGAGAGCATTGTTTTAAGGTGCAGCCCACTAACCCACAACTAGACATCTGCCAAATGGGTAATTGCAAAGTACAGGAATAGTATATCATATTCATCAACCCAAAAACAGCTGCCAATGAAGGTTTGGGAGATCCCTACAATCAGCCCTTAAAACAACACTGTGCTCTCACAAATACTGCAAGGATTCTTACCTCCAAGCATGAAAAGCGAGCATCTTTGAAAATGCAAAGTGAACTGCGCCTGATGGGCTGTGTTGGAACACAAAGCAAGGATATCTTCAAAAAGTGTACTAAAGCACTTTATGGGTCACAAAAACTGGGAGGAAAATCCAAGCTCCATTTTCTTCTGGGATTCTTCTTAGAGTTGAAAATATATACAACACAAGAGGTCGTCGCCAACACTGGGTCACCCTGTTCTTAGGCAAACGTGGCTAATTAGGCCTCTCTAGGCACAACTTTGCAGCCACCCCACAGTTTCCTAACCTGAGCACACCAGTGGATAGCTTGTATTTTTTAGTTTTCATGAAATAGGTGCGGTGGATGGAAGGCAATTTTGTACAAAAAAGGGCATGTCAGGTTGAAAGAGTACACACTGTTTCCCACGCACATCCTCAAACTCCGAGCTTAAGATGCCTGCAGATGTACTAAATGCCCCGCACATCCTGTGTAAACTTGGGCTTGGGAAGCTCTGCCGCTGAGCTGTGCACTCAACGGGCGGATGTCAGGAAAGGCTTTGGCCCACCGCTTTCCATCCATACCTTCAATCTCAATTCTGAATCTGTAATTTATCATTCTCCCGCAAACCTTGGGCTCAGTCTGGATTGAAAGCATGCAGAGGTTGCAGAGATATTGCATTTCCCGTGTTGGCACCCACATCCGGTCACAACAGGGTCACCCACAGAACACACCTTCCCGAACCCCCTCCCCCCCCTCCAATTTTCCAACATCAAATAATTATGCAAGATTAGCTGACGTTCTGGAAAGCGGCGGGATTGGAGCAAGTTTGGGGAAATACCGTTATCCTGACAAGAAGGTGTGCAAATGGCCGAAATGGTGCCAGGATGGGCAATGGTGTGCACAATGTGCCCCCACCTCGCATTATCTCGCATAGCCTGAATGTTTACAACAGATGTACAAGTTGTGCATGGTTAGGTCTGAAAATAGGGAGCAAAAAGGCTATTGGCCATGCTTAGTGGGTCCAGTGGTGGGGACGACAAGGAAATCATACATCTCAAACAAAATTTTATACTTAACTTTCCCCACCATCGTTTCTCAAAACACCTCAAGAGCACTCCAAAAGTGAGCTTTGAAATCAACTTAGGGTTTAATAAACACTAAATTAACAAAATTTTCTTTCCAAACCCTAAAACCTTAGAACAAAAATTTGCCATCATCTGCTCCTGGCTTTGACTTCACCCTTGCTTTGACCAGATATGGAGTGACAGGCAAAGGAACATGGCCATATGCATAACTTCATCTTCCTGCTCATGAGATTCACCTGATCATGCTAAATCTAGTCTGCCGTGCATTGTACAGCTGTTGCAAACAAGGCCGCAGCGAACACTTATACTCCTTTCCAACTGGAAGAGCTTGGGTCCAAATGCACACAAGATCATAACATAAAACAAGGACATCTAAGTCACCTTTGTATTATACCCCTGTCATCAGTTTCATGCCACCAGCAGGAACCATGGCTGAAAAGCCAAAGCTCTTTCCTACCCCCAAATGGGATTTGATGGCAATTTAAAAAATTGAAGCAAGTACCAAGCTGCATAAGAACACTACAGGGTGATATGAACAAGCTGGTATTAATTACATAACTTGAGCAATCCCAGAGGCAACATGGACCTATCATTCAACCACTCGAATTAGGACTGAATCATAACCTTTGTGTCCCTCAATTATTCAAAGGAAAGGCAGACAGAGCAAATACCATGTCCTTTATTAATTCCTCGCTTTGGGTAAAAAAACAGGCTGAAGGAGCACAAACGCAAACAACACAAACTAGGGGAGGCTAAAACCAATCAGGCTACTGCAGATACCGGAAAATGGTCTTGAACATTTCTTAAACTCAACACTAATAATATATTTTGACATACCCCAAATGCTGAATAGAACCAGTGTCATAAAATGGTACACTTGATAAAATGATACACTCAATGAAACAGCACACTTAACGCTAAATGAAGAAAAGAAATACCAGCGTAAGCAGAGAAAAAACTTCCTACATCAATAAAGAAAAAGGGTTACCCAGGGCCTAGTCACATAATGACCCCTCCACCTGTAAGACAGAAATGAAAGGAAAAAACAGGGATCAGGAGAGTGATTAGCAGTGCACTATCCCTGACCTTGGAGATGAGAGGTCACATAAATTTTCTTAAAAGCACGTATAGTACTAGCAAGTTTATTAGGATTGTGAACCGAGTGAGCACGATGCTTCATAGTAAGCGTGGTAGCTTTCTAAGGATCAAAACCAAGGGTCTCAACAGACTTCATCATGCTTACTTATTAGATACATGATCCTATAAGGGCTGTAAACGGCGCTACTCACTCCCAGAAGGATAGCGTGGAGGCTAACGTTAGTAGCAGCTTGGCATTGTTGACAAAGCATGCCGTGCTGTTGGTTGGCAGCCTCGAATTTGCTACTAAGCCTGGTATCCATGCAATGCTCGACTTCCACGAGATGAAGGTGATGCTGATTGGATGTGAGATGCAAACAATATGAGCCTTTATACTATCCCTCTGGAGGTGGGTGGCACCATTTACAGGCCTTAAAGCACTGCCATGGCATGGAACCTTTCAATAATCTGTCTTGATCCTTAGAAAGCTACCAAGTTTGTTGTAATACTTGATTTAAAAAAACGGAAAACAAAAGCAATGCTGGCACTTAAACTCCCTGTATCAATCAATTAAAAAAGGAGAGACATATGCCCAAAGAGTTGTGAGTTTTCTCCACCAGAACAGTGAAGGTTTGGAGGTTGACGAGCTGCCCCCTGCCCCAGACTAAGACCATGAGAGCAACTGTTTTTTCTCAGAGCGCACCTAATCAGTTTGTGTGCATAATGCACGGAGTGAGCTTGTAATTTAAGAGTAGTCTTAGTAGTCTGGGTTCTTTGTATACCAAGGCCGAGGTCTTCAATTCAGTATGCTCATAAACTTGTACGTATGAAACGTGCTCCTGCAGCTGAGAAAACATATGTCACCTACCACCATTAGGACAGGAGCGGGTTACTCCTAGTCACCTTTGTGAACCCTCTTGATTTCAATTGGTGGGCTCATTTGATGACTAGGTCCTACTAGCTCATGACCCCTTTCCTCAATTGATGAGAAAGTGTTGCTATCCTGTAGTTCCATCAATAAGGCCATAGTCTTAGCTGTAGTTCTTGTCTATGTATGTAAAAAATTCAATTATAGGAAACTACAGCGCCTGCCAGTGGGTGCCTACAGCCCCACCTGGGTCAACCGAGACACCTGGAACTACCGCGCCTACGGCGCCTACAGAAATTTATGGGGGAACCCATAGACTACAGCGCTTACGGCGCCTACAGGAATCTCTGGGGGTGCCCCCTAAACTACCGCGCCTTTGGCGCCTACAGGAATTTCTGGGGATGGCGTTATAACAATAACATGGTTTGGAAAGGAGCGGTGACTTCCAGCATCGCGTGAGAACATTTCAGACGATTCCACAGTCACAATTTGTTGTCAATCTGAGAAAGAGATTGAGGAGTATCTGGTACCAGGCAAACCAGCTAGGCAATGAAGATCAGATGGACAAGGCTGCAAAATATCATAATTGGGTTGCATTGCCTTTTAGGTCGGTAACTGTTGATGGACCACCTTTTTCTGTACCCAGGTATCTGCATCTGGATTTAGGCAAGCTCATGCCGGAATTGCTGGAAATGAATGCGCAGATGCCCTCGTAAATACCAAGCTTGCCATGGAAACAGCCTCCCAGCTGAAACATCCATCCGGACCACAAGCCCAGGTGGCAATCCCTTCTTTGATATTAGCTGGCTAGCTGTCGAAGAAGTTAATCAGCAAGAATCTGGCACTGCAGCCCCCCAACACAGCCCTAGATTGACTTGCCTTCCAAATCTCCAAGCTGCACTAAAATCGCAGTTGCACTCAAACCGTAAACTGGGCTATGCCAACTCAAAACAGGGTATTACTCTTATTACCAGAGTCTGCTTTCACACGTCCACAAAGGCATAAGCAACGCTTTTTGGAGCATGTCCAAACTCTCTCTCCAAATGAAGCGCGATATCTTCCACTGCCGCACAGGCACCCTTTTTAATCAAAAGCACGCTGTCCGCTTTAAAATGTCCGCCAGCCTTCTGTGTCCACTCTGTCAGCAAGCAGATAGTGCTCTCCATATCATATGGATGATTCTCTCACTCTCTCGGGTGTCAACATAAAAATCATCTCGGGTATGATCACTGAACGCCATAGTGTTGCCTGCAAACTCATCATGAAAGTGATCAGAGACTCTCTTGCCAGGCGGGTTGTTTAGTCCAGTTGGATGCCAGCAGCACTGATCGCTTGGCTCAACAAAATCTTCAAATTCCTGAACATGCCGATAAAAGGACACTGCCCAGCTGGCTTTCTGATGCTCGTTTATCTGCTAGAGATAGACTCACCTCTAGTCGCCCCGACGCCACTTTGGTCACCCCGTTACCTAAAAAACCAAATTGCCAACCACTGCTCATTTGCACCAGGTGTCACAACCAAGACAACCCAGCAGAGATGTGCGCAGAGCTCACGAGCTCAATGTCAATATGAGGGAGATACACCTCGTTGAGGTTAAATACTGCGAAGACACACGGCCTGGACACCAATTAGAAGCCTATAGAAAACAACATGAAGTTCTTTGTAAGCGCTTGAAGGCCAAGAAAGTCATCCTTCCCACCATTCTTCTTAGTGTGGGAGGCTCTACTTTTACCTCACACACTTTGTTTGTTTGTTACAAGACGCGAGCGGACACAGGAATGTCCTTAAGGCAGGCAAGGCAGAAGAGCTGAAAAACGCTAGGAAAAGGAGAACTGCCAGAAAAGCCAACTAGCTAAGATGACGCCCCCAAGGCTACGAGGACAG
>LFIK01002960.1_pt1 | contig 13799 bp, 21 predicted proteins | sample 643401 | NCBI WGS metagenome assembly LFIK01 (sample SAMN03777447, study PRJNA286221) | soda lake metagenome | biome: soda lake; feature: Kulunda steppe; material: water; isolation source: sample T5-Br brine of Lake Tanatar-5 | place: Russia: Kulunda steppe | collected 2010-07 | reverse complement strand
TGAAGCAGAACAGCCATCATCATCATCAGCACCAGCAGCAGCAGCAAGGCCACCACCATCATCATCATCATCATCGTCATCATCATCATCATCATCATCGTCATCATCATCATCATCATCATCAGCAGCAGCAGCAGCAGCAGCAGCAGAAGCAGGAAGGCCACCAGCAGGGCCATCATCATCAGCAGCAGCATCAGCATCAGCACCAGCATCAGCGTCAGCATCAACAGCCCGCACCTTCAGATACTCTTTCAGCCTATCTTTCAAGAACGTCCCTATGTCAGCCAGGATGGGGTTGCCGCTGGCATCTGTGCCGCCCTTGGTCGAGCCTTCAAGGATGAGGTTCTGCGCAGGTACCACAAGCAAATCAGGACACCAGGGCCTCTCGTGCGGGCGGTCCAACGTGGGTAGCTTGCCCCAGCACAGCCCTTACGTGGGCGCGCACCTATTTCAAACCCTGCAAGCATGCCCCTGCAGCGTTCCAGGGTGCAGGGTTCCAGGGGCGGCAGGCCTATACTGGCAACAAGGTTGCCTGCCCTGTCACCAGGGCTGCCTGCCTGCCATGGGATGCCTTCCCCATCTCATCAGTGAAGTGCCACCTAAGGCAGGGGGCTGTGCCCTGCCTGTGAGCTCTGTAAGGACTGAATGAGGGCTGCGGCCCCTGATGGCTGCACGCCAGTGCACCCTCTCGGCACATATGTGCAGCGCACGCCTTCCTGCTGTGGGCCACAGGCAGAAATCATCAGAAGGTGCATGGGCGCACATGTAGCCAGCTGCACGAGGGCCTGCACTCGCCCCATGCAAGGGCTCTTACCATCGCCCCCTGTGCATGGGTGCACAGCATGTGCGTCTTGGCCGCGGGACAACCCTTCACCCAGAATCTCCTACATAGAGGTCATAGGCCTCCTGGCATCCACGGTACAGCACAGGTTCAGGCCAACACCACGCAGCCCCCCCCCCCCGATGGACCTCAGCATGTAGGCGCATGCCGATCAAGGGCCTCCTGGGAGCTCTTCCAGGGCATGCACGCCACACCAGCTCTGCAGCGCATGCGCCCTTGCACGTTTGCCTTGCAGGGCATGCACACCACAAGCGCGCACAAGAGGCTCCTAGCCACACCATTTGAGCAGCCGCCCACCTGGCCTGCGCCCTCCGCCATGCACACCACGCAGTGCCCTTTGCGCGCCAGGACACTGGACACGTGCTGGCACAGCTTGTCTAGCTGGAACGGCACCTCCGGGATCAAGCACACATCCACGACGCCTGCGTGGGATCAAGCACACATCCACTGTGTGGGATCAAGCACACATCCACGACCCCTGCGTGCACCACGGTGCGTGTGCACGCATTTTGGCATGTGAGCATGCACGTGCACATGCATGCGGCTGTGTGTGCATGTTGGGGGCACAGTGAGGGCTGTCTTCTTGTGTTCCCTGTGATACGCGTGCACGTATGCAGCTGCCTTGCAGGCAGGCAAGCACCAAGAACAAGATGGGTGAGGGCCCCAAATTCAGAGTGAGCGCTCTGTGTGAATGTGTGTGTCAGCTTTCACAGGCATCGAGGGATGCTCCCTGTAAAACTGTGTGGGGCCACTGGGCAGCTGCATGGCAGGCCAAGGCACGAACAGCTCTGGGGACAGCTCAGGGCATAGGATGTCCGCACAGGGCACAAGGAAGTATTTTTGTACAAGAGGCATAGGATGTCTGCACAGGGCGCAGGGAAGCATTTTTGTACAAGAGGCATAGGATGTCTGCACAGGGCACAGGGAAGTATTTTTGTACAAGAGGCATAGGATGTCTGCCCAGGGCACAGGGAAGTAGTTTTGTACAAGCGCGCACCCAAGAACCAACCAATGTGCCAGAGAACCTACCAGGCATGGTAGTCTTCCAACAGAGGCACCCGCATGGGCCACTGCACAGTGCTTCCTGGCCACCGCACAGTGCTTCCCCGCCACCGCACAGTGCTTTCCAGCTACCGCACATTGCTTTCCGGCCACCGCACATTGCTTCCCGGCCACCACACAGTGCTTTCCGGTCACTGCATCCGTGCATTGGCGCCTACAGCTCACCAGGGGGCCCCTCTGCCGCAATCTGGGCCTTGGCGAGCAGACTGGCCAGCGGCCCTCCCACCAGCCGACAGAAGGCCCCCATGCACAGCCACCCACCTGTGGCCATTGATGCCCTGCACTGCAATGAAGCTGCTCTGCCGCTAATGTAACAGCTATGCAACCTTACCTTACCTGTCGCTAACGCTTACTCATGGGTGCCATTGCATGGGGGCGCCATTGCGCGGCCACACTCACCAGACGTCATTGCACGGCCACACTCACCAGACGCCATGGATGCCTGCATGGCAATGAAGCCGCTCTGCCGGCCCATCAGCTTGACCAGGCCCAGGCCGTTGTGTGCCGAGGAGGCCTCCACCTTTGCCGCCAGCAGCGCGCGCTGCGCTTCCTCCACGGCCGTCTCGAACCCAAAGCACCTGTCCACCTGCAGCGCAACCCCGCGGGAGGACGCCCGGCGCAGCGCCGTAGCTTCATGAACACAGCTTGCAACAGCCGCCCAGGGGGGCCTCTCAAAATGTGACTTGCAACAGCTGCTTGTGTGGGAAGACGGCCGAGCCCCTCCCCTCAGAGGGGGTGCAGGCTTGCAGCCGTGTGACAGGCGCGCAGGGGCTTTGATGCGCGCGCGCGCACGCCAGCTGCACCAGGGGCAAAGGCCTTAAGGAAACCGCTTGTCGTGAAGCATTGCCTACAATCGAGGTGCGCCGCCTGCTGTGCCGCGCGCCGGTCGGCAGCATTTGGGGCTCAGGGCTTGCCAAGCCCCATGCTGCAATGCACGTGCGGCATTCAGCCTTGGCTTGCCACCTCTCCACAACACCTCAGCAATGCTCGCGTGGCGGCGTGTCTCCACACCTCTCCCCCAAGGGCCAAACAAAAGCTCCACGCACCAAAACACGCGTGCTTGCTGAAGGGCTTACTGAAGGGCTTACTGAAGGGCTTGCTGGAATGCTCGCGGAAGTGCTTGCTGGAGTGCTTGCTGGAGTGCTTGCTGAAGCGAGGCAGGGACATCCCCAGTGCCCAGCTGCTTTTGGGTCATCCTGTGCTGCTCAGGGCATCATTGAAGAGGCGCGCGTGTGCACACGCATGCACGCACACAACACATCTACGCATGCATGCGCACACACACAGCACATGATGCACACGCGCGTCGTCTGCAAGCAGAGGGGACGGGCAGGCTTCCAGAGCAGGGCACAGGCTGAGCAGAGGCGCCCTGCCCTGGGTGTGACGCTACGCGTGCTCACCAGCAGGATGTCGTTGTCGATGGACTTGGGCACACCAATGACACTGCACACCACCCCTGACGCCTCGCACTCCTCGGCGATCGCATGCGCAGCTGCACGCAGGAGGGAGCGCAGGAGGTGTTGGAGAGCGACTGGTCACCACACACGGAGCACTAAGCGTCTCCCAAAAGCCACCATGCATGCCTGACTGACTATGCGCAGCCGCACGCAGGACGCCACGAGGGGCATTTTCTGTCTGCGTGGCGCGCGAGTGCGCAGGCACTCCCTCGCAGGCACTCCCTTTCACTTGCTTCACGCGCGCGGCACAGGGCTATGTGGTGGGGCTGCTTGGAGCCTGCATCTGTGCCAAAGGGGCCTGCACCTTGGGAGAGGCGCTGCACCATTGTCCTGCAGCAGCGCCTTGCCTGCAGGCTCTGGTGCAGAGCATGAGCCCAGCGCTGGATGGGCCAAAGCGGCAGGGTGGGATAAGCGCACGAGGATGGCGTGCCAGGCCGGTGCAAGTCATTGAACTGGAGCGGTAAACAAGCTTACAAGATGGGGCACAGGACACGCAGCAAGGCGTGCAGCCTCGCAAAGGTCTGCCACCCCAAGAAGGGGCAGGGTCAAGAACAACCGAGGCCAGGCAAAAGCAGGGATGCGCCTTGTCCCAGAGCCCGTGATCAACACATCAACCACCGTCCGCAAGCAATTCGGGTATCGGACCAATGCCCTGTGGGATAGGACCCTGGCCTTGTTGGTTGGGCGGGTGGCCGGTTGCACCGCCCTCCGCAGTGCCTCAGGGAAAAGGGAGCTGCAAAGCTCACAAAGCTTGATTGAACAGGCTTCCAGGCTCACACACCGTCCGAGACCACGCTTGCCACCTAAAGCTCACGCATTGCCGCCACGCGCCCGCCACCAAGTCCACTTTGAGCATGTTGCTGACTGCACCGGGCACTCATCAGGCCTCGGCTTTCGGGCACCATCCATGCGTGATAGCAGCAAGCACTCTCCTTCCAAGCACACCCACCGGCATTGCCTCCATTGCCGCCAATGACAAACACCATGTTCAGGCCCCACAAGTCGATGCGCCGCACAATCTCTTTGATGTTGGCACCGCCTCGAGAGGTACCCTGCGCAGAGCGTCACGGCCACACAACGTACACAGGTCACACAGAGTGCAGGTCACGCGCAGAGCGTCACGGCCACGCAGCATACAGGTCACGCAGAGCGCAGTGCAGCGCAGTGCAATGCAGGCAGGTCTTGCAGTGCTTTTCCTCACCAACTGCTGCAACATGCGCATTGATCGGGGCTGATGCACGTGTTGCGGCAGTTGATGAGGAGGCTGGATGCCTTATTGTTGTCCATCCTCCCCAGTGTGCAGTGCCTTCCACAATGCATGCCGCGCTCACATTGGAAGCACACAAGCAAAGGGTGTCTCCGAACAAGCCGGGCAGTGCACGGCAACCTGCACAGCCAGGGCATGCACGTCAGCAACAGGAGAGGAGCAAGGAGGGCAACACGCCCGTGCTTCCTCCTTGGCTGCCATGACACAGAGGCAAGACAGGCACTCCACTGCGCCTCGCAAGCACTTGCAGCCAGCCTCATCTTTAGAGAAGCTACGGGCAGCCCTAGCCAGCATGTGCGCTGACCAGAGAACAAGCATAAACCCGCGCGCAAACGCGCACACACGCACGCACATGCACGAACTGCCATGTGTATGTGTGCATGGTTAGGGATGGGTAAACAGGGTTTGGCAAACCCTCGTCGAGGCTCTGTAGAGCCTCTTTAGAGCCTATTTGAGCCTCTATAGAGCCTCTTTGGCATTTTGATCGGACCCTATTTACCCATCCCTATGCATGGTGCAATGGCATGTGTGGGAGCCAGGGTGCGTGCAAGCCCGGGTGCGTGCAAGCCACCCACCAGCATGGTGCCTCCCTTCAGGTGCACCCCGTCCACGAGCTCAGGGGTGAGTGTGATGGGCTTGTCGTCCCGCTCGTAGAAGCCTCTCAGACCATACCTTCAACCAAGGAGAACAACAGGGTGCGCATGTCAGTGCGCACCAGAAGCGCAGGCCAGCTGGGGTGCGTCAGAGTGAGCAGCTGAGGCTCAGGCCCGCCCACATGCTGCTGCAAGGGCCACGAAGCAGCCTTTGCTTCCACCTTGCCCTCCCAGCAAGACAACACGATCCAGTCATTAGGCAGGGCCCCACGCAGCACAAGCCTGGCCGACATCAACCTCAGGCCCTGTGGGAAGTTGCCTTTGGGCTTGGTGTGGGAAGCAAGCATGGGGCGGCACAGTTGTGAGAAGGAAGCTGGTGGCTGCATGCTGTTGAACATTCCCCAAGGCGGCAGCCTGGCCCCGCAGCTGTGACCAAGACGCTGCAGGGCTGCTGGCGTGATGAGGTCTCTGTGCTGAAGCCATGCAGCTCACTGCACCCCACGTCCAGGAAGGCTCCCCGGCCCAAAAGAGTGGTGGCATGCATGGAGGAGCATGCTTGCAGCCACAAGGCCTTGCTCACTCCGCAGGCCAGGGCCCCGCTAACATCAGGGTCAGGGCCCGCTGACATCAGGCAACGGGTCACTGCATGCCCTGCGCCAGCAACCGCGTAGCTCACTTGATCCCAAGAATGTTGTCCTGGGGGACCCCGTAGTCAACCAGCGTGTGCACAATGTTCTGAATGACATCGTTCAGCCCAGGGCATAAGCCGCCGCACGTGACCACCGCCGCGGAAACCTGCAGGAAGCCAGAATGCAGCAAAGTGGGGCGCCAGGGTGAGAGTAGGTGGGGGTGTGCGCAGGCATGAGAGAGTGGGGGCATGGGTGCAGGCGTGAGGGCTGACTGCAAGCGCGCGCGCGGGCGTCAGGCATGAGCACAGGCGCAATGGGCTGAGTGCAAATGTTGACTGCAAGCGCGCGTGCGGGTGTCAGGCATGAGCACAGGCGCATTGGGCTGAGTGCAAATGTTGGCCTTGCCTCTGTTGCCCTGCCAACTCTGTCCAGCTCACACTTTTGGTAGCAGTGGCTCGTGCGGGATTCGGGTGTCGACTTCTTGAAAGTGAATGGCACTATGCCCACCTAGGCCATGGGGATTGACATGTAGCCAACACCCTGGACCAGGCATGGCTGTAAACTTTTATGTTTGGAGTGTAAGAAGCTGAACACAGGATCTTGTTAAGTTGCCCGCGTTGAGGAGTTCATCGATACAGGACCGCAACGCTCAACACACCTGCTTGGGATCCATGTATATCTTTTTTCGAGGCCCGCATCTGATGGCCCATTCTGGAAGCACTAGGCACACATCTTCCTCTCCGAATGTTGCGATGCCATTGGCGCAGAAAGCCCCTGCAATTTGAGTGCCATCACCAGGCAAAGGGAGCGCCCTTGCGACATTCAGGGACAGAGACTACTAGTAGGGGCTTAAGGTAGAATGCAGGCGTCTGGCTTGCATCCCTGCTAAGTCTTGAGTTCCACAGTGCTGAGAGCAAAAAGGGCTTAGAGGGTGCTAGGCATCACGCTGCCACATCCTTTCCTCTCACACACCTGCTTGTCTGAAAGCAGGCTCTCAGTACACCCACAGATTCAGGAAGTTCATACATTCTCTAGCCTGGTATGCCCCCGCCCAGAGGGACGTGCTTGGTGTGCGCAAAGCAACAAATCCTTGAAACAGATGAGCAAAGCCCTTCAACTTCCCCTTATCAGCCCGCTCATCTTTGAGAAAACGCACCTGCAGATTCTTCAGACTCATACTCCACTGTATGAAGGCGCACTCTATCCCTGTCACCAACTGCGAGCGCAAGGAACAGGAGCGCTCCTACTCGCACGCATGTTTGGGTATCAGTGAGTGCAAACATTGCACACTTCTTCCCGCGTCTTCTTCACACTGTCCTCTCTCTTCCCCCATGGAGAAAAGAAACGCTTGTTAGTGTTAGTGCATACATCACTTACCAAAGCCGCCTCCACGGTTGTTGTCAGCAACGAATGGGCTGTCCAAGGGCTTCAATCGATCACGGAGGTCCTTGAGGGGCAGGACGTCTGCCGGCGCGCGCAGGCAGCAGGGACAGTGGCAAAAGGATGCTCAGAAGCGCAGCACAACCCCACAAGAGTTTCATTTGGATCGTCAGAGGAGGAGTGTTTGAAAATGGAAGCACTCTCATGACATGAGCATGCCCCAACTCAAAACTCAACGGTCAGGGTTACCTCCTCCCCACCTGCACGCCGCGCACTCACCAACATCCTCATCATCACTCATTGACAAGCGTCCCGCCGTAAAAGACCTCACGGTGTAAGGATTGGACACAGGTTCCGAAACAGGTTTTTTGGGCGCTGGATCCGCGGGAGCCTTGGGCTCAGCTTTTGCAGTAGAAGATCCATTTCCTGCAGATGGCGCCTTGGAGTGGGCAACGACGGTAGGCCTTCTTACATGAGCCAGAGGTGCCGGAGATGGTTGGCTTGCACAAAATGGTTGGCAGCCCCTAATGGGCATGCTAACGCTACTAAGTAGCATCTTCCAAGTTTAAATAGATATCTTGGCGTTTGCACGACCCTCGGAATTCAAAATTAGCCGCTGCAGGAATGAATATTTTATCTTAGTATTTACTTTTTCATCCTGTCTAAATTCTCCCTGTCTCCTCTTCCCTTATTCTATCACATGTGTTGTTTGACCTCACAGGCACTAAGGGTCTCTTAGGCCAGAAGGGCAGCATCTGGGCTGTATTTCTGGCTGAGTTTTCATTGTGGCGGCTAGTCACGATCTTCTGGCCTCTTCTGGAGCCATGGCTGCCGATCCAAGAAGATCCTTGCAAATTCCAATTGGGCGTTGTGATGGTCACTCATCTCATGCCTTGAAAGAGAGTAATTTTAGAATAAGCATGTGTACTTGATGCTTCCTAGTCCAGCGCACCCTGGCCAGCTCACTCATGGGCGTACATATACTCATACATGCAAACTTGAGCTCTGCTAGCTCCTGATAGCTATAGATTCTGCGGTTGCCCGCGGGCTGCGTGAGGGGTTCTTATCGGTAGGAGCTAAGCTTTGGTTCACAAGAGGATATCTCTCTACACATCCATTACTTCCGTGTATGCTCTAGGAGGCTCAGCTTCCATAGATCACGAATGTCAGTGACGATGGGCGTGTCTTCAGGTAGTCCCTGCAAAGCCACGTCATGCCTTGCAACTATCACTTGCATATATAATTCCATTACAATGCATCCATGAGCAGCTTATGCATGTGGGGCCAATTGGAGCTGCGCATCCTTTCATGCCCGATACAAACTGTTGTCAATTTTATTCAGTGCATCAGCTGATCTTCAGGCAGAGATCAATCAAGAGAACATTGTAAAATTTCAATTTATTTGATAGTGATGTTTGGATCTCGTAACCTAGCCAACATGTCTGTCTGTACAGCTGCTGGAGATCATGGAGACTTGCTACCTAGTTAGAGCCCTGAGTGAGCGAGCTAGCTTGAGCTCGTAGCCAGTGCCTGTGGCACAGGCGCTTACCTTCAGTGTGTCATCATCTGGATCACAGTCACTGTCCCGGTCAGAGAAGTCCCCTGGAGAACTGGCAGGTATATGAGGACCGTGTGCTGCTCTGGACGCTGCCTTATCTGCAACTCCAATGCGTGCACACAGGGCACAAGTCAAACCATAGTCTTTGCTTTGTCGCTTTCTATAACAGCGATCAGGGATGTTGAAGAAAATTGCCAGTCTTGTGTCTGTCTTTGAACATGCAACTAGGAAGTGTTATGGAAGCGAGCATGCTTTGCGCTCACACTCCTCTATCTGCAAAAGCATGGGCTTCGAAGCTAGAATATTCTAGGTCCGGATCCTGAACTGATAAGCTTCCCTCACAAATTCCTTGAGCTCCCTCTCCATGCGTGTCCCATTACAGAGAGAAAATGCACGCCTGTAGGCTACAACTTTGCCCGGAAACAGCCGAATTGCACGTACGAATTGCCTCTGATAAGTGGCTTAAACAGGCCAGCCATAGTACAAAACAACTACCTCTGTAATGTGTACATGAACATACATGATGGTGCAGGCAAAAATTGATCAATAGACCTTAAGAATGCCAAACAAAGCAAACAGGAAAATGCTCACGATCTCGTGCAGTATTCGGCGCCTCTTTTTTGGGGGTGATGTGCGTGCGGAAGCCTCGTTCCAGGCCTCTGTCTCGTTCACTCTCTCTCTTGGAAGATTGGATGAGTGTATCAAGTAGCTGATCAGCGGATTGTGTAAGGTAGCCTGCAATGATGTTGTTCCTCTCGTCCCTTACTTCCTGCAAATCCAACGTGGGTACCTTAGGTTCAGAGGCCATCCTATATGGTACTATAAAATCAAACCATATGACAAGAATCTCTTACTGGCGAGTTTTGAAGGCTTGCTCTCTGGGGTTCAGCAAACTGAATACGCACGTTCAAAAAATTAAACAGTTGCATAGAAAATCAATACCCAGCAAGTCCCGTCGTCCGGTGGTCACACGTTTACCGGATCTTTTTAGACATCGGCCCTTACGTTTACTACTTCGACTGAATTTATAAGTGCACTACCTTGACCTTAGATTGCAAAATGGCTGCGCTCACTCGCAACATCAACAAGGCGCTGGTTGCCAAGCCCGCTAAGGCCTCCCGCGCTAGGGCCGTAGTCATGAAGTCTAGCAACAGGCCTCTGTGGCTCCCTGACACGAAGGCGCCCCCACACCTTAACGGGACCCTGCCCGGCGACTCAGGTACGCAGCGACGCTAGATGTCGCGCGCTCGTCCTTCGCTCTCCTTCTCGGGCGAGTCGTCCTCACGCAGCTCAGTGGCAGCCTTGCATTCGGGGCTCGTTGCGCCAGAAGCCTGGCCTGTGCGGGCTCAGCTAGACTGCAAACCTGTTTGAGGGTGGAGGAACGATGCTGGATTCATCAGGAAAAGCAAGCCCAAGGGGCGTGCAAGGAGTGCAGCGGATGCATGCAGAAAAGCGCTGCGCCTTACACTTCACAATTGTAAGCGTAATTGGGTTGCTCATCCTCGTTGCACACCGTGCACAACGCGAGAGCTGCCCCCCTCTCAGACACCCCCCCTCTTTCCCTCACTCTCCGCACTGCAGGCTTTGACCCCCTCGGCCTGGGCATGAACGAGGAGCGCCTGAAGTGGTGCGTGAGCTAGCCCTACCTCGGACACCCGCGTTCGGTGGTGTCGTAGCTTGGATCTACACCAGCTGTTGATGCATCTCCCACAGTGTAACCAGCAAGAGTGTAACTGCCCCAACCCCTGCCCCTGCCCGAGTGTGTTGCAAGGGGCACACGTAATTCAAACCCCCAGCTCTTGCTTGCTCACGCAGGTACGTGGAGGCTGAGAAGACCAATGGCAGGTGAGTTGTGCAAGCTCACGCACGCACTCACTCCATTTACCGCTACATTTTGAGAGAGATGCATGCACCCAGCTGGACGCATGTGTGCACAGATCTGCGTTATCTGCGTCTGCTGTACAAGCACTGTGCACTGTTTGGCACAGGCAGTGCCAGGGCCAGCAAGAGGGCAAGCTTGGATTTGGGGCGGAGCTACAGATGCAAACACTTTCTCGACACAAACAGCATGACTGCCAAAGAGCAACAATTGCAAGTACCCACTCGACATCACCACAGGTGGGCCATGATGGCTGTGACTGGCATCCTGGGCCAAGAGCTGCTGGGCGTGCCTGTGAAGTGGTATGAGGCTGGTGCCGCTGACTATGACTTCCCCGTCATTGCCCAAGTGCCCATCCTCTTCCTGGTCATGGGGTTTTTGGAGACCAAGCGCTTCCAGGGCTTCAAGGAGACTGGCACGGTAAGTGCCTGTCTCCTGATTTGGAGGGGTACAGGAAAGGCTTGATGCACCATTCTAGGTTGCGTCAAGAATGGCTTAATACCTCAAGCGCCTTGGAGTTGACAAGGAGGTATATCACGTTGTGCCATTCTTGATGCTACCAAGGATGTTGCACTAGAGGGCTTGCTGTTGTGTTTCATGATACGTTTTCAGGCCGCATGAGAGGAGGAATTCAGCCAGGGTGATGTTGCTCCATAAGTAAATGGTAGTGCTAGTGAATTAATACCCAGTTATCTCCTCGAAATGGCTTGTGTCCCATTTCAACTTGAAAAAGTCTGTTTTGAAATCCTGTACTGTGCACAAGTCTCAGTTATTGCATGCATGCCTGGGTCAGTGCCTAGGTCTGACACGGAACCTCTGAGTGCTCAGAATGTCCTGGACTCTGCCTGCGTGTGCTTGAAATTCCTGCATAGGGCTATTGCATGAACAAACAAGTTTGAATATGTCGCAGACACTGACTCACTGAGTTGGAAGAAGACATTTATACTTATGCGTGCGCGCTGCACGATGTTGGTGTCCAGCGCGTTCCCCAGACAAATCCTTCTAAGTTCAGTGTACTGTGTGTTGCTGACAATGCCAACACAGCAATGTAGCTGTGGCCAGAATTGGTTGTGGACACAGCTGCACTGGCATCATCAGCATTGTACTATTCACTGCTTTCAGACATGTCTTGCTGCCTAGGTTTCCATCCACACCCTGGCTGCCTTCTTTGCTGCAGAGTGGGTTCATTAACTCCTACCCCTTCGACCCTGTGGGTCTGAACTCCCCCAAGCATGCCATCAATGAGGTCAAGAACGGCCGCCTTGCTATGGTAAGTACTTGGGTCACTGGATGTTATGCCATCAGCTTGCCATGTGTAGCGCGAAGTCTGGATGCGATGAACCTGCAGTCATTGCTTTTTGTTCTGTCAGGACTTCACCACATGGCTGGCTTGCCACGAACCATCTCCTGGACAGGTGCCAAATAAGTGCACTGAAAGCCACTGTCCTTGCTTGCAAAGGCAGGCGCACAAAGCATCTTGTAAGATCAAACCACCCTTGTTTTGCCTGTGCTGTGCTTGCCCCCAGGTTGCATTTGTTGGCTTTGCCATGCAAGCCCTGGTGACCCGTACTCAGCCCCTGGAAGGCCTCAGCAAGCACATCTCCGACCCCTTTGGCAAGAACATCACCTACTTTGTGACCCACACCCCAGAGGTCCTGGCCGGCACTGCTTAAGTGTGCGCTGTTACCTTATGCTCGAACCAACCACCTTCCATGCTCCCATCTGTCCCATTTTTATGGGCTTGTAATGAAAACCCGGAGTTCTGTGTGTGCAACTGCGCACAACTGTCACTGCTGTTCTGTTAGTTCTTTGGTTGATACATGTAGCACTTATGTTCCTCTGCTTGCTGCATGATTTTTTTGAGCTTATTGTGCGCATCAGCAGATGTATCCTCAATCATATGAGGCACTGTTAGGAGGTCAAGGATGTAACTGTATAAGCTCACCTCTCCTACGTCCCAGGTTGTGCACAGCAGTTGAAAACCAGATGTTGACCAGCACCAGGGCCTCAAGAGACCTTATAAGGTCACCTGCGTCCTCATGCCTGGATTGCTCTTGCAAAATACCAAGCCTGCCACAGAAATAGCCTCCTAGCTGAGACAGCCATCCACACTGCAGGCCCTAGTGGCAATCCCTTCTCTGATTTCAGCTAGCTAGCTGCTTGCATGGTTTTTCTTTTCTTCTGTTGATCGAGGATGATCAGCAAGGATCTGGCATTTCAGCAAGCTCCCCAACACAGCACAAGATTGACTTTCCTTCCGAATCTCCAAGCCAGCCGCACTAAAATCCCACATGCACTGAAATACACAGTACACTTCATTGAGGCTAAGTACTGTGAAGATACAAGTTTAAAGGTCTAAATTTGACCTTCAGTCAGGCACCACAACCTCTGCCAAAAAAGGGGGATATCCTGCCGAGCCTTTCAATCCTGGATTTAAGCACGGAATATGTCTTCCATCATCATAAGGGAATTTTTTCACAACCGTTGTGGTGTGACACTCTTCAAGTGAGGAAGGCATATGGCCTCTCAGCGCCAAATATATTTACACTTATCTTATAAAAAGTCTAGAAGCACATCACACGGCCTTTTGCTGAGCTGGCCAGCAATATAAGCCAAACCATTTGAAGTACATGTGAAATACAATTGATTCAAGGTCCATTCAACTGTCAATCCTCTTGAATCAATTATGCCATTTGAACGCCATCTGATTCAGGGGGCATTCAATACAAGTTTGACCTGATTCAACTGCCCGCTTGAATCCCATCTGATTCAACTAGTATTCAATTGAATTCAAGCTTGATTCAAACGAAGCACAACTTTCCGACGGCATCAGTATAGCATCCTAGGTCCAAGAGGCATTGCCAATGGTATGTCCTGTGACAAGTATGACTCTGATACATGTCCGTCGTTGGGTCAAGCTGCTCTTTTTAGTCCGAGGATCACAGCATATTTCACAGCTGGCATCCTCGAAGCAGCATCTAGGTAGGTTTGTTATGCTTTTCCTTTGGATATATTTGAAAAGGGTGGTCGTTAAATTGTGCTGCTGTATTTTTTTATAGTTCCAGAGGGAGGATGCTAGGTCTGAGCTGTCAAGCCTTGCTAGTTCCTTTTGGGAAGTCGGGGTATGCTTCTT
>LFIK01002959.1_pt1 | contig 13802 bp, 10 predicted proteins | sample 643401 | NCBI WGS metagenome assembly LFIK01 (sample SAMN03777447, study PRJNA286221) | soda lake metagenome | biome: soda lake; feature: Kulunda steppe; material: water; isolation source: sample T5-Br brine of Lake Tanatar-5 | place: Russia: Kulunda steppe | collected 2010-07 | reverse complement strand
CTTTGGCGAGGCTGCCACCTTCATGTTCCGCTTCGAATGGGAGCGCATGGGGGTGCAGGGGGTGATTGCTGCCATGGGGCAGGCGTTCTTCACCCTGAGTCTGGGGATGGGGGCGATCATGGCCTATGGGGCCTACGTGCCTGCGTCCGCCTCGGTGCCCAACACGGTGACGGTGATCGCGCTGCTGGACACCGTGGTCGCGATTGCCGCCGGGCTGGTGATCTTCTCCATCGTCTTTGCCAACGGTCTGGAGCCGAATCAGGGCCCCAGCCTGATGTTCGAGACGCTGCCGCTGGCGTTCGGGCAGATGCCGCTGGGTACTCTGTTTGGCTGTGTCTTCTTCGTGCTGGTGAGTTTTGCGGCGGTGACGTCGGCCATTTCGCTGCTGGAGCCGGCGCTGGCGTTCATGGTGGAGGAGTTCAACGCGGTGCGCTCCCGGGTGGCCATCACGCTGGGTGTGCTGACCTGGTTGCTGGGGCTGGGGACGGTGTTTTCCTTCAACCTGTGGGCTGACGTCCACCTGGTGGGAGGGGGCACCTTCTTCGACCTGCTCGACTTCCTGACCAATAACATCATGCTGCCGCTGGGCGGGCTGCTGATGGGGCTGTTCGTGGGCTGGGTACTGCCGCGCAAGCTCGTGGCCGGGCAGTTGGGCTTCGGTGACGGCGTCCTGCAGGCCTGGCTCTGGCTGGTGCGGCTGGTGGCGCCGCTGGGTGTGCTGGCCGTGTTCGGCTATACCCTCTATCGGGCCGTGGCGGGGTAGGCAACGTGCCACGTATTGCTCGCTCAGCGCTGGTCCCCTGCTCGGCCGAACAGATGTTCCGGCTGGTCAACGACGTGGAGCGTTATCCGGAGTTCCTGCCCTGGTGTTCGGCGGTGACCGTGGAACACGCGGATGCGTCCAGCGTGGTGGCGCGCCTGCAGATCAGCCGCGCCGGCTTTCACCAGAGCTTTACCACCCGCAATCTGCTGGAGTCACCGTCGCGGGTCCGGCTTGAGCTGGTGCAGGGACCGTTTCGACGTTTTCAGGGTGAATGGCGTTTCCAGGCGCTGGCCGAGGATGCCTGTCGGGTCGAGCTGGAGCTGGACTTCGAATATGCGGGTCGGCTGGTACAGATGGCGCTGGGTCCGATCTTCAACAAGGCCGCGGACATGTTCGTGGATGCCTTCTGCAGCCGCGCTCATGCAGTCTATGGCGGCGGCAGGGCGGGGACATGAGCGCTGGCGAGCCGGGTGACGACGAGTGGATCCCGGTGGAAGTGGTCTACGCGCTGCCTGACCGGCAGCGACTGATCAGCCTGCAGGTGCGCCCCGGCACTACCATGCGTCAGGTAGTGCGGCAGTCCGGGCTGCTGGAGGAATTTCCCGAGATCGACCCGGACACGGCCACCATGGGTATCTTCGGGCGCGTCGTGCGCAACCCTCACCACGTGGTGCATCGGTTCGACCGGGTCGAGATCTACCGGCCGCTGGAGCATGATCCCAGGTTGCAGCGACAGGAGCGGGCGCGAGCCCAGCGTCGCGGTCGCAACAGGAACTGATGACGCATTCCGCCGCAGGTAGTCCGATCGGCGGCGCCGTCCTGCCTCAGCTGTCGGCTTCGCCGACGGCGTCCACCGCTTCCTGCATCTCCGGATCGATGATCGCTTCCACCCCGCTGGGCAGGAAGTCGCCGGCAAAGCTGACGAGGTTGTCACCGTCGAAGTACAGGGTCAGGCGCTGCTGGCTGCGCGGTCGCGCGCCGACCTGAATGGTATACATATAGTCCCACTGATCGGCCCGGAAAGTGTTGCCGAGGATGGGTTCGCCCAGAATGAAGCGCACCTGACGACGGGTCATGCCCGGCCGCAGGCGGTCGACCATTTCCTGGGTGATGACGTTGCCCTGCTGGATCGTTGCCCGGTGTACGCCGGGAATGCCCAGGTTGCGGACGTCGAAGTTGCGGACGCTGGCGCAACCGCTGATCAGTACGGCGATCAGGGCGAGCAGCAGCAGGCGCGTAGCGGATGCCATGGGCTTGGAACTACCTCCGGGTCGGTGAGCGGCGCATGATAGCGCCTCTGTCGGTCGCGGGTCACGCGCTGGCGGCGCGCTCCAGCATTTCGCTGGCGTGGGCCTGGGTCTGGGCGGTGATTTCCACACCGCCGAGCATGCGTGCCAGTTCGTCGATTCTGGCCTGGGCATCCAGGCTGTCTATGGTGACCTGATTGCTGCCCTTGCGGCCATCCCGTTTCACCACTGCCAGGTGCTGGTGCCCCAGTGCTGCAACCTGGGGCAGGTGGGTGACTGCCAGCACCTGGGCGTGGTCCCCAAGGCGCCGCAGCAGGCGTCCGACCACTTCCGCAGTGCGGCCGCCAATGCCCACGTCGGCCTCGTCCAGCACCAGCGAGGGCGTTTCGCTGGTGGCTGCGGTCACCACCTGGATGGCAAGACTGATGCGAGACAGTTCGCCCCCCGAGGCGACCTTGCCGATCGGTCCGGCCGGCATGTCCGGGTGGGTCTGGACCTGATACTCGATCCGTTCTGCGCCATGCGGGCCACACCCGTCCAGTGCGGTCAGCGTCACGTTGAAGCGTGCCCGTGACATGCCCAGTTCGACCAGCTGGCCGGTGACTGCCTTGCTCATGCGCCGGGCGGCCTTGCTGCGTGCCTCGCTCAGGGTCCGTGCGCGCTGTTGCAGCGTGGCGTGAGCCTCGGCCACCTGCTGCTCCAGCTCAGTGGTTCGGCTCTGGCCGTCGGTCAGTGCGTCCAGTTCCTGTTGCAGTTCCTGTTGCAGGCTGGCCAGCTGTTCTGCGCCGACCCGGTGCTTGCGGGCCAGGTCATGCAGGGTCGCCAGCCGTTCATCCAGCGCCTGCAGGCGGGCCGGATCGGGCTCCAGCGCGTCCTGGTAACGGTGCAGTTCGCTGACCGTCTCTTCGCAGTTCACCTGGGCCGAGTGCAGCATTTCCAGGCTGGCCTGCAGCTGTGGGTGGCTGTCGTCGATCTGTTCGAGCTGTTGGGTGGCAGCCGCCAGCAGGGCGCTGACCGTGGTTTCGCCCTCGTCGAGCAGCTGCAGGGCCTGTTGCAGCCGGGTGGCGTTGCTGTCCGCGCTGGCCAGGCGCCGATGCTGGTCCACCAGCGTGTCGTACTCGTCTGCTTCCGGCGCCAGTGCGTCCAGCTCCTGCAGCTGGTAGCGCAGCAGCTGTTCTCGTTCGTTCCGGGCTTCCGCCTCGGCTTCCAGTGCTGTCAGCTCCTGTTGTAGCTGCCGCCAGTCTTCATGGGCGCTGGCGACCTGCTTCAGGGCATGCTGGTGGTCACCGAAATCATCCAGCAACTGGCGTTGCCGGTCCTGCTGCAACAACGCCTGGTGGGCGTGTTGAGCGTGAATGTTGACCAGCAGGTCTGCCAGCGCGCGGACGTCCTGCAGCGTGCTGGGGCGGCCATTGATGAAGGCGCGCGAGCGCCCGTCACGCCCGATGTGGCGGCGAACCAGGCAGTTTTCGGGGCTGTCCGGGTCGTCCAGGGCACGCTGTTCCAGCCAGGCGCGGGCGCGGCTGGCGCCTTGCAGGTGGAATTCGGCGGACAGGTCGGCGTGGTCCTGACCGGGGCGAATGCTGTCCGCGCTGGCACGGTCGCCCAGCACCAGGCCCAGCGCATCCAGCATGATGGACTTGCCGGCGCCGGTTTCGCCCGTGATGGCGCTGAAACCTGCAGCCAGGTCGACGCTCAGTTGTTCGACGAACATGAAGTTCCGGATGTCGAGGCGTTTGAGCATGGTCCCGGGTCCTGTCTGAGGCATGCAGAACGGCTGCGCAGAACGGCGAAGAGTCTGCGCGGTTCACTGGCTCGCGGCAAGCGGTCTGGCCGTGGGCTTTCGATCGCCGCTGGCGCTGGCGTCTCCCTTGAAATCCATGATCAGTGATCACAGCTGTAATGATCCGATGCGCAGCATTGCAGCAGTTGCCAAAGCTGGGGCAAGTATGGATATTGCAGCCATGGCCCACCGAGAAGAACAGCTCAACGACCGCGCCAGTCTGCTGCTGAAGCTGCTGATCGAGCGCTATATCGAATCCGGCCAGCCAGTGCCGTCGAAGGCGCTGGCTGCGCACAGCGACCTGAAGGTGTCATCCGCCACCGTGCGCAACGTCATGGGCGACCTGGAGGCGCTGGGGCTGGTGTGCTCGCCGCACACCTCTGCGGGCAAGGTGCCCACGCCCAGGGGGCTGCGCTTCTTCGTCGATTACCTGATTTCGGTGCAGCCGCTCGACCAGGCTGCGCTGCAGGAACTGCGTGCGCAGCTGAGTCCCGAACTGGGCGCCAGGGAGCTGGCGGCCACGGCATCATCGTTGCTGTCGGGCATCACCCAGATGGCCGGACTGGTGACCCTGCCGCGGCGCGAGATCACCACCCTGCGACAGGTCGAGTTCCTGCCTCTGTCCGACCGGCGCGTGCTGGTGATTCTGGTCGTCAACGAGAAGGAGGTGGAGAACCGGGTGATTCGCACCGAGCGTCAGTATGACGAGTCCGAGCTGACCCGGGCCGCCAACTACGTCAATCGTCACTTCGCCGGCCTGACCATCGGCAACGTGCGCGAGACACTGCTGCACAGCATGCGCCGCGACAAGGATCGCATGGACCGACTCATGTCCGAGATGCTGGAGGTGGCGGCCAGCGCGCTGGCTCCGGAGGAGCAGTCGCCGGGGGATTACGTGGTGGCAGGCGAGGGCAACCTGCTCAACTTCGTTTCTGGCGAGGACATGCAGACAGTGCGTGAACTGTTCGAAGCGTTCAGCGAGAAGCAGGAAGTGCTGCACCTGCTGGATCGTTGTCTGGATGCCGATGGCGTTCATCTGTTCATCGGCGAGGAGTCGGGCTACAAGCCGCTGGGAGACTATTCGGTGGTGACGGCGCCCTATCATCTGGATGGCAAGCAGGCGGGTGTGCTCGGTGTCATCGGACCCACCCGCATGGCCTATCAGCGCGTGATTCCCATCGTCGACGCCACGGCGCGCCTGCTGGGCGCTGCGTTGCGTCTGGACTGAAGCTGTCGATTCCCGGCTGCAGCCCGGTAGATTGCCTGTCCTTCCCCCTTGAACAAACCGGGCCCCGTCCCCAAGTCATCGCTCAGGGCGAGCCTGCCGGCATCATGGCAGGCCGATTTCGTATTGCCGGGCAGCCTGCGCTGCTGCCCAGACCCTGGATTGGAGTCGCAGTAGATGAGTGACAACGAGCGCAAGCCGGAGACGGCCGAGCAGGAGGCGGACACCGGGGCGGCAGGTGCCGAGCCAGCATCGGAGGCCGGTGCCGCAGCGGGTGAACAGCTTGCCGGCCTGCAGGAGGAAGTGGCGCAGCTGCGCGAGGCCAGCCTGCGCGCTGCGGCCGAGGCAGAGAACGCCCGTCGCCGGGCGCAGCGGGAAGTGGAGCAGGCGCGCAAGTTCGCGCTGGAAGGTTTCGCCCGTGATCTGTTGCCGGTGGCCGACAGTCTGGACAAGTCGGTGGAAGCGGCGGCAGACGTGGCCGAGGATCATCCGGCGCTGCTGGAAGGGGTGGAGCTGTCCCGACGACTGTTCCTGGACACGCTGACCCGGGCCGGTATCGAAGTGGTCGATCCTGCGGGCGAGCCGTTCGATCCCGACTTTCACGAAGCCATGTCCATGGTGGACAGCGACGATGCCGAACCCAACTCGGTGGTACACGTGTTGCAGAAGGGATACACGCTCAACGGCCGGTTGCTGCGGGCAGCCATGGTGACGGTGGCGCGCGGGCAGGGTAACTGACAGGTCTGCTGGCCGGGTGCGCGCGCACGGCGTGCTCCCCGATCCCTTGAAACCGGGGGGCGGGCACCCACATAGGACTCGTCGCGGGTTCGCCGCACAGGTTGCTCGCTGAGCGCGGCGGTGAACGCAATCGGATCTGGAACGGAGAATTCAAATGGGCAAGATCATCGGTATCGACCTGGGCACGACCAACTCCTGTGTGGCCGTGCTGGAGGGCAAGAACCCCAAGGTCATCGAGAACTCCGAGGGCGATCGCACCACGCCGTCGATCGTGGCCTTCACGGAGGATGGCGAGATCCTGGTGGGCCAGTCGGCCAAGCGCCAGGCGGTGACCAACCCTCATAACACCCTGTTTGCGGTCAAGCGCCTGATCGGTCGTCGCTTCGACGATGACGTGGTGCAGAAGGACATCGACATGGTGCCCTACACCATCGCGAAGGCGGACAACGGTGACGCCTGGGTGGAAGTGAAGGGCAAGAAGATGGCGCCGCCGCAGGTGTCTGCCGAAGTCCTGAAGAAGATGAAGAAGACTGCCGAGGATTATCTCGGTGAAGAGGTGACCGAGGCCGTGATCACGGTGCCGGCCTACTTCGATGACTCCCAGCGCCAGGCCACCAAGGACGCCGGTCGGATTGCCGGCCTGGAGGTCAAGCGGATCATCAACGAGCCCACGGCCGCCGCCCTTGCCTATGGCATGGACAAGCAGCGTGGCGACTCCAAGGTGGCGGTCTATGACCTGGGTGGTGGCACCTTCGACATCTCCATCATCGAGATTGCCGAAGTGGACGGCGAGCATCAGTTCGAGGTGCTGTCGACCAACGGTGACACCTTCCTGGGGGGCGAGGATTTCGATCTGCGCCTGATCGACTACCTGGCGGACGAGTTCCACAAGGAGCAGGGCATGGACCTGCGCAAGGATCCGCTCGCCAAGCAGCGCCTGAAGGAGGCGGCCGAGAAGGCCAAGATCGAGCTGTCCTCGAGCCAGCAGACCGAGGTCAATCTGCCCTACATCACGGCTGACGCTTCCGGCCCCAAGCACCTGGTGACCAAGATCACCCGTGCCAAGCTGGAGTCGCTGGTGGAAGGGCTGGTCGACCGGACCATCGAGCCCTGCCGTGTGGCCCTGAAGGACGCCGGTCTGAGTGCCAGCGACATTGATGATGTCATTCTGGTGGGTGGTCAGACCCGCATGCCCATGGTGCAGGAAAAGGTCCGTTCCTTCTTCGATCGGGATCCGCGCAAGGACGTGAACCCTGACGAGGCGGTGGCGCTGGGTGCTGCGGTGCAGGCGGCGGTGCTGTCCGGCGACGTCAAGGACGTGCTGCTGCTGGATGTCATTCCGCTGTCGCTGGGTATCGAGACCATGGGCGGCGTGATGAGCACGCTGATCGAGAAGAACACCACCATTCCGACCAAGAAGACCCAGGTCTTCTCGACCGCGGACGACAACCAGACGGCGGTGACCATTCACGTGCTGCAGGGTGAGCGCAAGCAGGCCGGTCAGAACAAGTCCCTGGGTCGTTTCGACCTGGCGGACATTCCGCCGGCACCGCGCGGCGTACCCCAGATCGAGGTGGCATTCGACATCGACTCGAACGGCATTCTCAACGTGTCGGCCAAGGACAAGGCCACCGGCAAGGAACAGTCGATCGTCATCAAGGCATCGTCCGGTTTGACGGAAGACGAGATCGACGCCATGGTGCGCGACGCCGAGAGCCATGCAGAGGAAGACCGCAAGTTCGAGGAATTGGTCAACCTGCGTAACCAGGCCGATGGTCTGGTCCATGCCACCCGCAAGACGCTCACCGATGCGGGCGACAAGGTGGACGGCGACGAGAAGGCGCGCATCGAGACGGCGATCAGCGATCTGGAAGGCGTGCTGAAGAGCGATGATGCTGCCGAGATCGAGGCGAAGATGAAGGCGCTTTCCGAGGCTGCTGCGGGCATGGCGGAACGCATGTACAGCCAGGCCGATGATGCTGCCGCTGGCGCCGAGGGCGGATCCGGCGAGTCGGCTGCCGACGGTGACACCGTTGACGCCGAGTTCGAAGAGGTCAAGGACGACGACAGCAGGAAGTAAGGAGCCCGCTCGGCTCCCTGTGCCCGCCGCGCACTGGCGGCGGGTGCGCATTGATGGCGCCCGGAGGCCTGCTTCCGGGCGCCGTTCGCGTTTTCATGGCGCGTCCGCGTTGTGGCCGACCTGTTGCTGGCAGGCATGTCGGCGGTCGACCGCGGTGGGGACGACATCCTTCAGGCTTTGCCTGCCTTGCACCGCACGATGCCCGGTGTGGCGGGTCGGACAGACACAGCTTCAGAGGCAAGCAGACTCATGTCGAAACGGGATTACTACGAGGTGCTCGGGGTCGGGCGCGAGGCTTCCGCGGCCGATATCAAGAAGGCCTATCGACGCCTGGCGATGAAGTATCACCCCGATCGCAATCCCGACGACGACTCTGCCGCGGAGCAGTTCAAGGAGGTCAGTGAAGCCTACGAAGTGCTCTCCGACGACCAGAAGCGGGCGGCCTATGACCGCTTCGGCCATTCGGGGGTGGATGGCCAGGGTGGCATGGGCGGCTTCGGAGGCGGTGCCGGAGACTTTGCCGATGCCTTCAACGACATCTTTGGCGACTTCTTCGGGGGTGGCCGCCGTGGCCGCGGTGGTCGCAGCCGTCGTGGTGCGGATCTGCAGTACAACCTGGAGCTGGATCTGGAGCAGGCAGTACGTGGCGACGACGTGTCGATCCGTGTGCCGACCCTGGTGGCCTGCGAGGACTGTGACGGCAGCGGCGCGGCCAGAGGCTCGTCGCCGGTCAGCTGTCCTGATTGTGGCGGCGCCGGCAGCATTCGCATGGCGCAGGGCTTCCTGACCCTGGAGCAGACCTGCCCGCGTTGCCGCGGTGCGGGCAAGATCATTCGCGATCCCTGTCGCTCCTGTGGCGGCCGTGGCGTACAGGAAGAGACCCGCCACCTGTCGGTCAAGGTGCCGGCGGGAGTGGATACCGGCGATCGCATTCGCCTTTCGGGTGAAGGCGAGGCCAGCCCCGGGGGCGGCAATCCGGGTGACCTGTACGTGCAGATCATGGTGCGCGAGCATCCGCTGTTCCGCCGTGAGGGGCGTCATCTCTACTGCGAGGTGCCGATCAGCTTCCCCGACGCGGCGCTGGGTGGAGAGCTTGAAGTCCCCACCCTGGACGGGCGCGTCAAGCTGAAGATTCCACCCGAGACCCAGAGCGGCAAGCTGTTCCGGCTGCGTGGCAAGGGGGTGAAGCCGGTGCGTGGCGGGCCCCAGGGTGACCTGTTGTGCCGGGTGGTGATCGAGACCCCGGTGAAGCTGAATCGGGAGCAGCGTGACCTGCTCGAGCAGTTCCGTGACAGCCTGCAGGGTGGCGAGCAGTCGCCCAAGGAGCGCAACTGGTTCGAGGGTGTGAAGAAGTTCTTTGACGACCTGACCTCCTGAGGGGATGCAGATGGCACGACAGGTGCGAGTGGGGATCACCGGCATTGGCGGACGCATGGGGCGGGTGCTGGCGGAGGCAGTCGATCAGCGCCAGGACGTGGTGCTCACGGCTGCGGTAGAGCAGCCCGGCTCATCGCTGGTGGGCGCTGATGCCGGCGAGGTGGCTGGTCTGGGCCGTAATGGCGTTGCCATCGTCGATGATCTGGCCGCCGTGATTGACGGGCTGGACGTGGTGATCGACTTCACGGCGCCGGCGGCTACCCTGGCTCACCTGGCGCTCTGTGCCCGGGCTGGCAAGGCCATCGTCATCGGTACCACGGGGCTGGACGATGATCAGCGCCGGCAGCTGGAAGCGGCTGCCGCAGAGCAGCCGGTGGTGTTCGCGCCCAACTACAGCGTTGGCGTCAATCTGAGCCTGCGGCTGCTGGAGCTGGCCGCGCGCGTGCTGGGCGATGACGTGGATATCGAGATCATCGAGGCGCACCATCGCCACAAGGTCGATGCACCGTCGGGGACGGCCTTGCGCATGGGCGAAGTGGTTGCCGAAACCCTGGGCCGTGACCTGAAACAGGTGGCGGTCTATGGTCGCGAGGGTCAGACCGGTGCGCGTGACCGCCGCACCATCGGCTTCGAGACCATTCGCGCCGGCGATATTGTCGGCGAGCACACGGTGCTGTTTGCTGCCGAAGGCGAACGGCTGGAAATCACTCACAAGGCATCCAGTCGCATGACCTTTGCGGCCGGCGCGGTGCGGGCCGCCGCCTGGGTGGCGGGCCGGCCAGCGGGCCTTTACGACATGACGGATGTGCTCGAGCTCTGAGCGCCGGGGCGGCGCGGGCGTGGACAGCGCCCCGGGGCTTGCGTATGATTTCGCGCCACCGCAGAGAGGTCTTTTCGTAGCCTGGCTGTAGCAGCAGCTGGTCTGTCAGCGCGCCGGGCTACCGGGAAAGGGCGGGGTGGAACTGGATTCCCCCCGCCCTTTTGCAACCGGGGTGTTGCACCTCGCCAGTCCATTCACCAGTTCAGGGGACCCGCGCATTGGCCGCGCCAGCGATTCTCGCGCTCGAAGATGGCTCCATCTTCCACGGTATCTCGATCGGTCGGGCAGGGGAGAGTGTTGGTGAGGTGGTCTTCAATACCGCCATGACCGGCTATCAGGAAATCCTCACGGATCCCTCCTATGCCCGCCAGATCGTCACGCTCACCTATCCGCAGATCGGCAACGTCGGCTGCAACGCCGAGGATGCCGAGTCCGACCGCGTGCATGCGGCCGGTCTGATCATTCGTCAGGCAACCCGCCGGGTATCCAGCTTTCGCGCACAGATGTCGCTGCCCGAATTCCTGGAGCGCGAAGGCGTGGTGGCCATCGCCGACGTGGACACCCGCAGGCTGACGCGCCTGATTCGCGAGAAGGGTGCCCTGGCCGGGGTGATCATTGCAGGCCCGGAAGCTGCCACCCTGTCGGCCGAGGAAGCGGTTGCGCGCGCGCGCGCCTTCCCGGGGCTGAAGGGCATGGATCTGGCTTCGGCAGTGTCCGCATCGCGGCCCTATGGCTGGGAAGAAGGTGTCTGGCAGCTGGGGCAGGGCTATCCCCGGCGAGCTGCCGCCGATGCCGATTACCGGGTCGTCGCCTATGACTTCGGCGTCAAGCGCAACATCCTGCGATTGCTGGTGGACAGAGGCTGCGCAGTGACAGTGGTGCCGGCGCGTACGCCTGCCGAGGAAGTGCTGGCCATGGCACCAGATGGCATCTTCCTGTCCAACGGGCCGGGCGATCCCGAGCCCTGCGACTATGCCATCGACGCTATCCGGACGTTCCTGGACGCGGACATTCCCCAGTTCGGCATCTGCCTGGGCGTACAGCTGCTGGCACTGGCCAGCGGTGCTCGTACCATCAAGATGAACCATGGTCACCATGGCGCCAACCACCCGGTGCAGGAGCTGGCCAGCGGGCGGGTCATGATCACCAGCCAGAACCATGGCTTTGCGGTGGATGCAGACAGTCTGCCGGACACGCTGGAGGCGACCCACGTCTCGCTGTTCGATGGCAGTCTGCAGGGCATTCGCCACACCCGGCGCCCGGCGTTCGGCTTTCAGGGCCATCCCGAGGCCAGTCCCGGACCACAAGATGCAGAAGTCCTGTTCGACGCCTTCATCGACCTGATGGCGCAGAAACGGGGCAATTGAGCCTTATCCGCACCCCGTCTGGGGTGCCCCGGAATCAGAAGCTTCGAACATGCCAAAGCGCACCGATCTGAAGAGCATCCTCGTTCTTGGCGCAGGACCGATCGTGATCGGTCAGGCGTGCGAGTTCGACTATTCGGGCGCGCAGGCCTGCAAGGCCCTGCGCGAAGAGGGTTACCGGGTGATCCTGGTGAACTCGAACCCGGCTACCATCATGACCGACCCGGCCATGGCCGATGCCACCTACATCGAGCCGGTGGAGTGGGAGACCGTGGCCCGTGTGATCGAGCAGGAGCGCCCTGATGCCCTGCTGCCCACCATGGGCGGGCAGACCGCGCTCAACTGCGCCCTGGATCTGTCTCGCGAAGGCGTGCTGGAGAAGTTCGGTGTCGACCTGATCGGCGCCAGCAAGGACGCCATCGACATGGCCGAGGATCGGGAGCTGTTCGATTCCGCCATGAAGCGGATCGGTCTGGCGACTCCCAATGCGCGCTTTGCCCACTCCATGGAAGAGGCGTTGCAGGTGCAGGCCTCGCTCGGTTTCCCGTGCATCATCCGGCCGTCCTTCACCCTTGGCGGCTCCGGCGGCGGCATTGCCTACAATGCCGAGGAGTTCGAGGAGATCTGCCGGCGCGGGCTGGAGCTGTCTCCTACCAAGGAGCTGCTGATCGATGAATCCCTGATCGGCTGGAAAGAATACGAGATGGAGGTGGTGCGGGACCGCAATGACAACTGCATCATCGTCTGTGCCATCGAGAACCTGGACCCCATGGGCGTGCACACCGGCGATTCGATCACGGTGGCGCCGGCCCAGACCCTGACCGACAAGGAATACCAGATCCTGCGCAACGCCTCACTGGCGGTCCTGCGCGAGATCGGCGTCGAGACCGGTGGTTCCAATGTCCAGTTTGCCATCAATCCCGAAGATGGTCGCATGGTCGTCATCGAGATGAATCCGCGGGTGTCGCGGTCCTCGGCACTGGCGTCCAAGGCCACTGGTTTCCCCATCGCCAAGGTGGCAGCCAAGCTGGCGGTGGGTTACACCCTGGACGAGCTCATGAACGACATCACCGGCGTCACGCCGGCCTCGTTCGAGCCGGCCATCGACTACGTGGTCACCAAGATCCCGCGTTTCACCTTCGAGAAGTTTGCCCAGTCCGATGCCCGGTTGACCACCCAGATGAAGTCGGTTGGCGAGGTCATGGCCATCGGTCGCACCTTCCAGGAATCACTGCAGAAGGCCATGCGTGGTCTGGAAGTGGGCAGCGCCGGCTTCGAGCCGCGCCATCCGATTGGGGACGCGGACGACCTCAACCGGCTGGTGGGTGAGCTGACCACCCCTGGTGCGGACCGGCTCTGGTATCTGGCCGATGCATTCCGCGCCGAGTTCAGCCTGGAAGAAGTACACGACCATTCCCGGGTCGATCCCTGGTTCCTGGCCGAGATCGAAGACCTGGTGCTGGAAGAAAAGGCACTTGCCGGGCGCAGCCTGGCCGAGCTGGACCGGGACTGGTTCTACCGGCTGAAGCGCAAGGGCTTTGCGGACGCGCGGCTGGCGGCCCTGCTGGGCTGTGAAGAGGCCGAGGTGCGCTGCGCACGGCAGGGCCTGGACGTGCGCCCGGTCTACCGCCGCGTCGATACCTGTGCGGCAGAGTTCCCCACCGCAACCGCTTATCTGTATTCCACCTACGAGGAAGAGTGCGAGGCGGCGCCCAGCGACCGGCGCAAGATCATGGTGCTGGGCGGTGGCCCGAACCGGATCGGTCAGGGCATCGAGTTCGATTACTGTTGCGTGCATGCGGCACTGGCCATGCGCGAGGATGGCTACGAGACCATCATGGTCAACTGCAACCCGGAGACTGTCTCCACGGACTACGATACCTCCGACCGCCTGTACTTTGAGCCGGTGACGCTGGAAGACGTGCTGGCGATCGTCGAGATCGAGCAGCCCGAAGGGGTCATCGTCCAGTTCGGTGGCCAGACCCCGCTGAAGCTGGTGGAAGACCTGGAAGCTGCGGGCGTGCCGATCATCGGCACCTCTGCTGACGCCATTGACCAGGCCGAAGACCGCCGCCGGTTCCAGCAGATGATCCAGAAGCTGGGGTTGCGGCAGCCGCCCAACGAGACCGTGATGAGCTTCGACGAGGGCCTGGAAGCCGGTCGGCGCATCGGCTACCCGATGGTGGTGCGGCCGTCCTATGTGCTCGGCGGTCGGGCCATGGAAATCGTCTATGAGGAAGCCGAGCTCGAACGCTACATGAAGGAGGCGGTGCGCGTCTCCGAGGCCAACCCGGTACTGCTTGACCACTTCCTGGACCAGGCGGTGGAAGTGGATGTGGATGCGGTCTCGGACGGTCAGCAGGTGGTCATCGGCGCCATCATGGAACACATCGAACAGGCTGGCG
>LFIK01002958.1_pt1 | contig 13808 bp, 16 predicted proteins | sample 643401 | NCBI WGS metagenome assembly LFIK01 (sample SAMN03777447, study PRJNA286221) | soda lake metagenome | biome: soda lake; feature: Kulunda steppe; material: water; isolation source: sample T5-Br brine of Lake Tanatar-5 | place: Russia: Kulunda steppe | collected 2010-07 | reverse complement strand
TGTGTGTGTGTGTGTGTGTGTGTGTGTGTGTGTGTGTGTGTGTGTGTGTGTGGGCGAGTGCGCGTACGCCATGTGCTTGGAGACCAACCTTCCGTACATGATTGACGCCTCGCAGCCCCAATCTACAGGTGCAACATGCTTTGTGGGCTGCCTGCATATATGACACTCGTGCACGTCTCTGCTGTCTCAGCGTTCAAGTTTGCGGTTCAGGTGGAACACGCCCGAGCCCTTGTTCCCCCCTCCCTTTCAAACACACACCCACGTGCGTGCACGCGCTGCTGCAGGACGCTCTCGGCCGAGGAGTGGAACTTTGTAATGCGGGATACAATGCAGGTGTGGGACTTTGTGATGCGTGAACTTGTGATGCAGGATACGATGCAAGTGTGGGACTTTGTGATTTGTGGCAGTGGGGCTTTATAATGCAGGGCAGTGGGGCTTTGTGATGCAGGGCAGTGGGGCTTTGTGATGCGGGACAGTGGGGCTTTGTGGTGCAAGACAGAGGGGCTTTGTAAAGTGTGACAGTGAGACTTTGTGATGTGGGATTTTGTGATGCAGGGCAGTGGGACCTCGTGGTGCAGAGCAGTGGGACTATGTGATGCGGGACTGTGGGGCTTTGTGATGCAGGATAGTGAAACCTTGTGATGTGGGACTTTGTGATGCGGGACACTATGCAGGTGTGGGTTTTGCCGCTGGGCAGGGTGCGTGTTCCCTTGCGTGCTCAGTTGCAGCGGGGCCTTTCCTTTGGCTGTGGTGCATGGACAGCTGCTTCCCCCCCTGGGGCATGTATGCATACATGTGCAGCTCCTGGGGTCTATCCCTTTTGGTGGCCTTCTGGTGCCTGCAGTCCTCGCACGCCCACAGGCATATCTTTCCACGCTCGGTTTTGCGTGCACCCGCGCATTCTGCGTTTTGCATGTCCCGCATGCATGCATGGTCCTTGCGCAGGCTCATGCGCGCCGTGTGATGCCATGCATATCTGCGCAGGTTTCAGCCACTTCCACACACTCCGTTGCGCGCTTATTTTGTCACAAGCTCACGCGCGCGCCTTGCCCTGCCATGCCTGCCTGCGCAGCTGGAGGACTGCTACCTGGTGCTGAGGGATGTGTCGATCACTGTGGACGACGAGCAGGTGCGCATCGCATTGGCACACACACACGCACACACACACACATGTGCGCACGCGCACACACACGCGCGCACACACACATACACAGGCGCGCACTCACTCTTGTGCGCACACTGCACTGGTGCCTTGCTGCAGAAATTCATCGAGGCCGGGCAGTACCTGGACATGGTGGACGACAAGGCCGCGATTGCCGCGATGCCCAGGGATGCGTGGGTGCGTGGAGGGGGAGCCGCGCACGCGCGAGGGCCTTGGGTTTCATGAGTCAAACAGTCAAGGGTTTGCGTGCAGGCTCGTGTTCAAGCCGGATTGTTTTGAGCAGTGCCCGCGTTTGGGGATAGCTGCAGGTGCAGGGGTTCGCTGCGGGGTCACGGTTGCGCTGCGGGTGCAGGGGATTTCAGAGGCGGCCCTATTGCACAGGCTCACATGGCACACCCACGTCTCTGCCCGCACACAATGCGACCGCCTGCTTCAAGCAGGGGATCCAGGGCCACGCTGCTCCCACCAATCCAACTGCTGCGCACTGGCCCTTTGCTGCGCGCAGGAGAACCAGTGCTCCATTGACCCCATGCTGGGCGTGCTGTACTTCTGCATCTACATGCTGGTGTGCGTGTTCATCATGCTGCAACTGGTCATTGGCGTCATCGTGGACAACATAGAGGAGGCCGAGAACCAGGAGCAAATGGCCATCACCCAGGTTTGTGTCCCATGCACATATATGTATGGGTTTGGGTGTGGATCGGGGCTAGCAGTAATAGGTTTGTCCGGAGGCCTTCATGCTTGTAACTCGACTGGGTGTAGATTTGGATTGGATGGGTGGGTGGGTGAGATTCGTGTGGATTTGGGTGTGGGGGGGTGGGTTTGTGAGTGCGCCAATGTGCATGTGCGTGCTCGGGTGTGGGTGCTTGCACCAGCTGCCCTGCCCCACATGCAATGCATTGGGTGTGCACCACAGCCAATGCTTTGCTCTGATCTGCACGGCCACCCCTTACCCACTGTCTTGCTCTTCCCTCCTCTTGTCCATGCTCTGCTTCCCTCCTCACCCACATCCATCCCTGCCCTCCTCACCCACTTTGCTCCGCTCTCCTCCCCCTCTCCCTTCTGCCCCACTTTGGCCCTGTCTCCCTCCCACGCCCACCTTGCCGTCTGCCCCCTCGTCCCTTTGCCCACTTTGCCCTGCTGCCCGACTGCCCAACTGGTGCGCGCTGTGAGCCGGCTCCCCTGTGAGCAGCACACAAGGAACCAGAACGAGCATGCGCTTGGTGGTTGGGGCCGGCAGCACAAAAGTGCGCAGTGTGCCTTTTGCTCATGGCGGTACGCCCTCTGCCTGTGTGTGCCGTGCCGCAGAATGACGTGCTGGACTACGTGCGCGTGTGGGAGGGGCTGGACCCTTACGGTACCGGCTACATCAACGTCGCGCAACTGACGGCCCTCATCACATCGGTGCGCGCATGCACGCCCGCGGTGCACCGCACATATGAGCATATGCCCCCCCAAGTGCCCTCCACCAATGTGCTCACCGCCGATGTGCACGCCTTGTGTGTGTACACGTGTACACGTGTGCTGCGCCAAATGTCTGTGCACGCTGCAACGTTGGGCGCACCACTGTGCACCTCTGCGCTTTTGGAGCCCTGATGTCAGGGCGTCAGTTGGATGCAGCAGAGCCACGCGCGGCCTTGCAGCTGTGCATGATGTCCAGGAAGTGCTGCCATGAACGCCACCTCAAACAGGCGCAAGTGAGCTTGCGCTCGTGCTGCAGGCCCCCAACTCTGTGAGCAGGGCACACTGCGCACTTGCGCTGGAACACAGCTTCATCCAGCCTCCAACACCACGCACGCGCGCACTCTGGTCTCTTGTGTGCTCATTCGCCCTTCCTATAGGCCATTGCACCACATCCCACAGGTTGGAGTGTGACCATTGCACAGGTTGGAGTGTGACCATTGCACAGGTGGAGTGTGACCATTGCACAGGTGGAGTGTGACCATTGCACCACATCCCACAGGTTGGAGTGTGACAAGCCACAGCTTGTCAGAGCTGGGCGCCCCATCGCTTGACATGTGTGCATGCTCGCCCACCATGCACACAGTATATGACGGTCATGGTTCACGGTACGATGGTCATGCAGAGTACTGCCGCATCCGCACGTGCGCACACAAACACTTTAAGTGTGCTCCGCATGCGTGCCGCAGGTACCGCCCCCGCTGGGTGTGAAGGGGCAGGTGAACCCCCTGAAGCGCGCGCAGCGCCTCATCCTGCTGGCTGACATCCCCCTCAGGTGGGCATGCAGCTGGAGGAGGCAAAGTGCCGCCGCTGTGATGTGTAACATCTACTTGTGTACGCTTGCACACGGCCCGCCTGAGCGAGCACAGCTTGCGCGCGTACTGCCATTGCGTGTCCGCACAGCTGCATGTGTGCAATATCTCACGCGCACGCACACACACACACACACACATGCAGCCGTGCAGACATGGACTGTAAACACATGTGCACGCACGCACATTCACGCACTACACAAACACACACGCACTCATGCAGCTGTGCAGATATGGGCTGCAAATACGTGTGCATGTTCACATTCACAAATGTACATACACACTCATGCAGCTGTGTAGACATGCTACAAGTACATGTGCACACACGCGCACACACACACACGCACACACACACATACGCTAACACACGTAATCGTGCAGACATGGGCTACAAGTACACATGCACGCGCGCGCACACACGTACACACATGTAACTGTGCAGACATGGGCTGCAAATAGGAGTGCACACGCGCACATTCACACATACACACACGTACACACACTCATGCAGCTGTGCAGACATGAGCTGCAAATACGCGTGCACGTGCAGGCGGGGCGTCCAAGCGCACGTGGGCGAGCACATCCAGAGCGTGCTGAATGTGCACTTCATGGAGACGCTGCACGCGCTGGCTGGAATGGTGGCTGGTGCAGAGGTGCCGGCGGAGGAGGAGATCAGGCTGCACAAGGCGCTCGTGGATCATCTGCCGCAGGTGGGCTTGCATGTGCGCGCACATGGAGGTGTGTGGGTGTGGGTGCGTGCATATGCTCATGCATGCAAACGCTTGTGTGAATCTGTGTGTTTTTGTGTTTATGTGTGCGCGTGTGCGCTTGTACTCGCAGGGTGTGCTCACGCCACCCCAAGCAGTGTACACCAAGTGTATGTGTGTGCATGCGTGCGTGCATGCACACCTACATGCATGAGCACGCGCGCCTGCAGGACATCACACGCTACTCGGCATCACACGCGTACGCTGCCATGGCCGTCACCAGCGCAATCAAGGGCTTCCTTCAGCGGGAGCGGCTGCTGGAGCAGCTGGAGGCGGAGGGCGTGACCTCGCTGGAGGCGGACGACATCTTGCAGCAGCAGCAGCAGCAGCAGCTGCAGCAGCAGGCAGCGCAGGAGCAGCAGGTGGCGCAGCAGCGCGGCCTGCAGCGCTTCCTGACGCACATGGCGCCCAGCAGGGTGCCTGTGCCACCTGCGGACGCCTCGCCGCTGGCATCCCCGGCCCGCATGGGCATGGGCGGCTGGGCCGGCCTGATCACCAGCCCGCGCCGCCGCGGCGGTGGCCACCGCGGCAGCAACGCAGGCGGCGGTGGCGATGTAGGCGGAGGTGGCATGCCGCCGCTGAACCACGTCGACCTCAGCAAGCCCCTCACGCCGCGCCTTACGCCAGGCTCGCCCAGGCTGCTGGCACGCAGGCCGGACGGCGTGCTGTCGCCGCGCGTGCAAGGTGGCACAGCCGGCGAGGCCCAAGGCATGGTGTCGCCTCGGGCCGATCACCTGCAGCACCCGCAGCAGCTGCAGCAGCCACGGGCCTCGCCCGGGCGTCGGCTGCCAGCGGCTGCAGCGGCAGCTCCAGGGGGTGTGCCGGCATCGCAGGCGGTGCTGATGAGCGGGACCACGCCCCGCAGGCGGCGCGAGGGCGGCGCCGGTGGTGGCTCGCGCCTCCGGCCCACCACCACGGCGCTGCAAGGCTTCCTGCAGCCGGTGATTGCGGAGCGCTGCTAGCGGGATCGCGTGTGTATGTGTGCGTATGTTTGTGTGTGCAGTGCTTGGTCACTCCCAGTCCTAGAACTGTTACTCACGGCCCTTAAAGTGCCACTCATTCGTCTGTACAAAGTGTATGTGTACCTGCAGGATTTGAGATTACATCCATGAGTGTCTTATGTCTGTGTGTGTAGGTGTGCCTGCCCTCGTCGCGTACATGTGCACGCAAGAACAGCTGCGCACATCTGCCATGAATTTGCTGTCCTTGCAATGTGCTGGGCGTGGTTGGTGAGAACACTAGACATGTTCCTCTCGTGGTGTTTGCATGCGCGGCGCACTGCCCCAAGTGGTGCCCACAGCTGCGGCTGCTGCCTGAAGCGCATGATTGGTGCCTGATGACCACCAGGGGAACCAGGGTCGGCCCTACAACTCCCCTACCTTAACTTACGTGTCTGCATGATTTTTGCACTTTCCATCAACTACACAACGCCAGCACACCCTTAACACTTACTTAACAGGATGCACGCGCATTGATTTAGCTGTTCCAGTGTTTGCTTGGGCCACTCGTAATAAACAACTGCCATTGACTCAAGGAGTGAATGTGTGTTATGCATTTGTGAAGGGGGGGTTGGTGGACGGTCGTGAGAGTGGCTGTGCTCTGTCGCAGTTTCAGTGGTGGTGGTGGTGGTGGTGGTGATGGTTGTAAAAGATGCTATGTCCGCAGTCATCTGCGTACTGTGTATGCAACTTGGCAGTGCTCCTTCTTGGCATGTATCTTGACCGGTGCCCAGGGTCCCCGAGGGCCATGCTGATGCCTCGGCAAAGCATCCTAGAACTGCTGTGGGGAAAAACTGCCGCTCTCATGCTTTGTGACCAAGGCCCTCAGCTGTGGACGCCGTGCTTTTTTCAACTTTTGCAACACCATTCATCCAGAATTGCCCGCCATCTACCCGGCCTGTTTTGAATTGCCCTCGATAACCTGGAGCATGCATGGTGTCATTTGATGTAGGTGTGTCATGGATCATTTTCGCCCAACTCTGAGCAGCGCCTTTGTTGAGCCGTGTCCCTTGTCAGGCACAATCAAAATTGATCTTTTTGGCACACAGACAGTTGATACTGCTGCTTGGTTGTTGGTGAGGACACTGAAGTTTGCGTAGCTAGACCTGCCAAGGGAGTGCAGATTAGCTGAAATCCATGTAGCCAATATGACGTTTCCCAATGGCTTCGACCAAGAAAAAAAAGAAGAGGAAAACTACGTAGGCAGTGAAGCACTCCCTACATCAACTAAGGAAAAAGAGTCACCTAGGGCCTTAGCACCATATGACTCCTCCACCAGCAGAGAGAGCCGACCGAGCCTTAGCAGATAAGTTTCAACCTTGCTAAGGACCATATGCCAATTTCATGCTGCAGTTGGGCAGCAAAATAACCAGCACAGTAGCAAACACAGGCAGCAGAGTATCAAACAGATTGTATAGGTTAAGCGCACGCTTGTACAGCGATTCCACCAAGTGAGCCGAACAATCCTACTTGGACTCGGAGCGCTGGAACCAAAATAGCTCTCTGCAAAATCTGGCACCGTTCAAGTGACTTGAACAAATGAATATCAACTTGCTGGTGTTGGTACCTTGGGTTACAAGGGTTACAAGAGAAAGGCCTTCAGTCAAGAAGTGCGACTGCCAGCCTGCTCATAAAAAACTATCAGTGGGTACCTTGATTTGCAAAGAGCCCATAAAATTGCATTCAAATTGCGTGCACACTCTGTGTGTTATGCGCACAAGCGAGATGAAAGAACAGTTCCTGTCTAGGTCTTGATCTGGAGCAGATCCAGAGAGCGGTTTCTCATCCTCAAAAATCTCACTAGTTCTTCATTTTCCTTCGTTTTTTCTGATGGAGAATCATGGTGGATGATACTGATGGCTCTTCAGGCTAATGTCTCCTTTTCCTTCATCATTGCAAGGATTTTACCAAAGGGGTTCAGATGACCCAAAGTCTGTATATGCTCCTTTTTTGAATCTCATCAACATCATAAGAAAATGGGTGGGCAAGTTAAGAGGTCGGGCGGGCGCGAACGGTGAGAGGCCCCCACTAGGAGCTGTCGAGTCCTAAGTTCGAAATGTTGAAACAGTGTGCATACTGGGACTCCCTCTCGGAGACAGAGTTGTTATGAATTGAATGCATGGAAATCTATCACACGTATTGTGCTGGTTGTGGAAAGAGAGGTGACTCGGTTAAGTTAAAGGCATGTGCGACAGCTGAGGACCGCACGGTGGCAGCAGCAGCAGTAGCACAGCAGCAGATCCTGCTCTCCTGGAAGCTGCCGGTTGAGGAGGAGCTGTGCAGGGTGTGCAGCAAGAGGCAAGGGGCAGCCGTCTGACAGCTGATCCAGCACCTTGGCACACTCCCTGCACGCAAGCTCACCCGCCACAGCAAGCCAGAGGAAGATGCAGCAGCCATGGCTGAGCAGGAGGTGAAGGCCGCATTGCAGGTGATCCTTGAGCGGCAGGTGGCAGAGCCCAGTTGGGTGCTTGCAAGCGGAATCATGCTGATGCTGAGCTGGCAGCTTCAGCCTAGCAGCTCTTGAGGGCTGTGGTGCAGCACCAGGATGGCACAGACAACGAAGAAGCATAGCAGCTGCCCAGAGAAGCTGGTGTGTGTGCAAGTGCATGCATGAATCTGTGGCTGCCCAGATCTACATCACACAGATCTGTGTGTGCTGAGCTGTCAGTGCAGCAAGCTTGAGGCCACTATCCCATGCTGTTTTACACAAAGGAGCACAAACTCGCGCATGCGCATGTGTACACACACACACACGTGCTTACTGCACTCACAAACTGCGCGCATGCAGGGTGATAGTAAGCTCCTTGAGCCGCAGCAGCCGAGCATGGCCATGAAGAAGGATGCTAATGCGGGAGCTGCTGCCAAGGTAGGATGTAGTGTGTGCCAGCGCTTGCATGCATGCACACTGCTTGGATCTTTGTGTGTTGGTCTAATACTGCAATTAAGCTGGAAGGGCCGCACCTTCCTCCCACGCTGCCATGCATGCGCGCACGTGTACGTCCACACAAGTACACACACAGTTCCCTGGTCTGCTCACGCAGTGTGATCAGCTGCACCAGCAGCAGGGCGAGGCCATGCTGGAGAAGGGCTACAAATTGTAGCTTGACCGCTCTCATCGTCTGCATTGTAGGCTACATACCTTTGCCTCTGAAAGCTGTGTGGCCATGGGATGTTCTTGGCATGCATGGAAGCGAGTGATGATGCCCCCGCGTCAAATATGTCTGGAAGCAACCCTCTCAAACGCCACACGTGCAGACGAATCTGCCATATCGGACTGCTGCCAAACTTGCTGACACAATCCGTGTACACAAGGAAAGGGCTGCGCAGCTGGAGCGCGCGCTGAAAGAGGCGCGCAAGCAATTGGCAACAGCACTGCAGCAGGCAAGGGTATTACCCTGCGAAATGTTCAGCAAGAAGCTGCAGGATTTCATGACGCAAGACGGACTCAAAGGACATTGCTGATGCAGGAATGTCCAGGTCCATGTATAGGTACCAAGTTTTGCTCTCTTCGCCCAACCTCTCCAATCGTGCCTCCTATTATGCATGGAGCAAGTAGACCATGAAGGCGGAAAAACAGGGGTGCCTTTCAGAGGGCCTGAGTGCTGCCCCTGTGTAGGGCTGTATAGGATATGCACTCAGCACCATGGCGCGTGCAAGCTTGGCGCAATGCTCAAAGCAATTTGCCCCCTGAGGGCTCAAGAGCTGATAGCAGCAACCCCATCCTATTAGGCAGCAGCCTGGCGGCATTGCGCCTGGGGCGGCGTGCGCAAGAGTTGCAGGCAAACAAGTGCACATCGCGGCGTAGGGGACATGCACCACTAGTGTGATGAACATATGCCATCACAAGAGCCAGGGGTGCCCACCCTATCATGCATCCCATCAGGCAACAGCCTAGCCCATCAAGCAGCAGCCTGACGGCAGTGCGCTTGGCGCGAGAGTTGTGCGCAAACAAGCGCACATCGCTGGGAAGACACACCAACCCGCTGGTGCACATGCATGTGGCCACACCATGCAACTTAGCATGCTAAAGTGAGCGAAGCTGCATTGAACGGCAAATTGCACACTGCCGTAAGCACCGCCAAAAAGAAGGCTGGCCCATAAAAGAACCCATAGCACAAGGCTGTGATTGCATATGCCATCACATGTGCAACAGCGTTGATATTCGTTGATATTCTGAAAATCAATCATGTTGCAATACGCAGTCCCCTGAACAGCCAGTTACAGAAATTTTGCTGTGCAGATCTGGCATGCAAGTCTGCGCTCGTAGCCTCTGGAGCACATGCTCCTGATTTTCCTTCTCCCTCCACACACAACCTCGCATCCGGATCCACACACAGCATGTGCACAGCCACGCAAAACACGCGTGCGAGCACACACACACACACACACACGATCAAGCACGCTGTGCACATATACAGCAATGTGCGCACACATCCTGGATGCGTGGACAGAAGCATGCATTAAAGCGCCACTGCACAGTCTTATCATGCGACTGTATACCTGTGAACCTCGGCCAGGAGCGCACTCATCATGCAAGGCAGCAGGCTCTCCACCAGGAGGTGGAACGGCGCAGCCGTCAGCTCGTCCGCCAGGAGCTTGTAGTGCATCCCGGTCTTCTTGATGGCCCCGCTGGGGCCGCTGGGCAGCAGGACGTTCTTCTGCCGAAGCAGGGCGCCTGTCTTCCTGCCAATACTTGGGCTGAGCGTGAGTAGCACACTTGGGCCCAAAGGTGCAACACATGAAGCGAGTCGCTTCAAGCGACTGACAACTGGATGTGCTTCAAGTATGGTCACCATGCTTGAAATGCAGGGATCTGGGCGGGGGTGCATGCCATGCAAGGGAAGCGCTCAGCAGTAGGGATCAGCGGTCTGCTGCAAGTGCGCATGCCTCACCTACCCGGTGGGGGCGCTTGCCTGTGGCATCGCAGAGGTTGTGGGCCGGGTTGGGGCGCAGGTCGTAGTGCCACAGCCCGGCAAGGTCCACAGCCACAACGTTGGCCCGGTAGATGGAGGCAGGAGTCATGGACATCCCGTCCCCACAAGCCATGTTGAGGGCTTGAGTGGGTTGCACCCCCTCCCGGATGCCGCTGCGGCCAAGAATGTGCAGCGAGCCCTCCTTCTCCGCTGCAGCCGCCAGCCTCTTGTGCGGTGACTGTTCTAGCACAGCAGCCCAGATGAAACCAGCGGCAACAGCCGCGCGCACAAGGCCTGCATTTTTGTGCAAGGAAGCCAGTCCAAATCAAGGCCAGACAGGGTGGTAAGTACAAAAGTTTCCATTAAAGGGAGGCAGGCACATGGATGTTACGAGCAGAATGGGAAGAAGAGCAGCACTTGCAGAGAGCACCTAGTAATTCCACCAAAGGCATGGCACACTATAGCTGGTATACCGGCCTCTGTAAGGGGGGATGGACTCCCTGACCTCAAAGCCAAAGAGCGTACCTGCTACCGTCTCGCCGTCCTCCTTGGGCCTAGCTAGCACCAACTTGGGTTGGTAGCCGGCGCCATCATCGCCCTCATCACCGGACTTAATCCTGTGGTACACTAGGCCCTGCACAGCAGCATGCAACAAGCGTACAGCGGGGTCAACAAGGGGAACCTTGTGCGCCATTGACTCTCTCTTCAACGAAGTTTTTATCCCCCAAAACAGCACCATCAGTCAGCCATGAACTTGCACTTCTTCATGCATATGGGGCATGCATCCACGTGGCAACTTGGAACGTCCAAGACTGCAATCAATTCACCCGAACAGCCATTGCGGGTTCTGACAGGGTGACACATGCAACCCTATCTCGAAAACATATTGCGTGCACGCTGCAAGGGGCCCTCACCGCCAGGTACTCGGCCACGCCCAAATCTCCCATTGGTCACATGTGCAATGCCGCTGTTGGGACAGGCGCAAGGTCCCCGCGCGGAGACCCTCCCCCATATCATCCGTGGCCTGCAGGTTCATCTCAGGTATGACCAGAGGCACGGCCATCCGAGGCCCTGTCCCCAGGCACACCTGGAAGGCCTGCAACAAAAAAAAGCAGGACTGTTGCAGACGGCGCAAGAGGTTGCATAGGTCTGACCCTGACAAAGCCTCCTCTGTTTGTGAGTGTCAATGCTGGAGCTTTAGGAAAAGCACCAGGATAGAGCCCATGCACGCATGATGCAGAGCAGCTGGTGAGTGGTTATGCATCACGCAGTGGAGTCCACCCACCAAGCACTCTAAGTTCAGGTGAGCCGCTGCAAAGCCAAACACCTCATCCAGGCGGCTTCTGATGTCCTGAGGGAGATGCTGCAAAACCAAAGGCAAAGCCAAGGGGTGCGCAGCGCGCAGAGGCTGTGTGTGCACCTGCACCAGCCGCTTGGCGGGTTTACTTCAAGAAAATGGTTGGTGTGCATGGGCTGGGTGCGTGTTTGAGTGTACACCACACTGGTGGTGCAAAAGGAAGCAGGATAAACTGCCAGTCATGCAGTGCGTGGCGGCTGTGTGTATACACACAAGCTGATCAGTGAGCGGTGCGCCTAGCACAATGCAGGTCCTGTTCAGAACCAAAGCAGGATCAGTCAACCCTTATCGCCAGACTGTGCTTGGCGTACCTGGAAGGCGCTGGCCCCTTGGGCGTCCCCCGCCTCTAAGAGCTAGCGCGCAACGTGTGCCCGCGCATTGTTGACAGGAGTCTCGTAGCGCACAACGTTGAAGGCCTTCACGAAGGCCTTTATATAGGCTTTCAGCGTCGTGCGCTACGAGACTGCTGTCAACAATGCGCGGGCACACGAAGGCCTTCACGAAGGCTGCGTGTGTCTCCTCCCTTGTCTCCTCCTTGAAAACCTTCGGGTCCAGGTACCTCTGGTTGGCCAAGCTTCCTGCAAGGCGTGCCATGCAGAGGCAAGGGCGGCGTGTGCTGCGTGCTGGCCACTAAATGAGCTGGGTTTGAAGGAGTGATCCAACAAGCACAAGCAAAGGTGTGCTGCAGACACTCGTAGTGGGCTCGAGTCAAGCAGGGTCAAGCCGCCGGCGAGCGCAATTGCAGGCTCATGATTGCTCGCTTGTTTGGGAGGCCGTGACTTGTTTTGGAACGTCCATGCTGGGTCAGGTGTCGTGCATGGAAAGTGCGCTTGGAAAAATAGGTCAGACCTTTGTCTGATGCAAGCCTGGCCATTGCTTTTTGGCTCAGCTTGGTCAAAGCACCCTCAACCTGATCACGGCACTAGAGCCAAGATGGCATTCCCAGCATGATGAACTTCAGGCCTGGGACAGCAGCTGGCTTTATCGCCTGACAGCTGCGAGCACGAGCTCAAGGCTTTCTGTGCTCCACATTCCCAGGCCCATGAGCGCGCACATGACAAACTGACGTGTTGTGGCAATGGCAGCCATCCTTCGAGTGCTTGTGCTGCCCCCAAGGGGATGAGAAGCCATGTTCAAAAGGGCGCACATACACATTTCTGGCAGGCATGCCCATGGGCACCTGCAAAGAACGCAGGCAGGCATGTGGTTGTGTGTGTGTGACGGCTCCATGATCTGGGCTCAGGGGCCTCAAAGCACGCAATGACACGCCCGCCAAGTGCATGGGTTGCAAAGGAGGGTAGCCAAGGCATGGAGAGCAGAGAAGGACTGTGCGGACTTGCCTTCGGGCGCCTTGCGCCCTGCATCGGAGCGATTTTGGCACGCCCTGATCCAGTTGGCCTAAAACCTGCTTCACCTGGACATCTTTGCCTTATCAATGTCCTCCGTGTCCGTCTTTCAGGCCACAAGGTCCAGTGGACTTTGTAATAAAAAAAGCACACATGGAGGACATTGATAAGGCCAAGATGTCCAGGTGGAGCAGGTTTAAGGCCAACCGAATTCGGGGCCAGATTGGGGTACTCCAGATTCGTCCACATAGAGGTACCAGCTATCACTCTCTTCCTCCAGCCTCTTTACTCGAGCCTGATATTTCGTCTGAACAAGCAGGCCAGGAAGGCGTAAAAAGAAAAAACAGGGCTGCCTTTCTCAATGGGCCTGAGTCACTGCTGCCCCTGTGAAGAGCTGTGGGAGAGCCGTGCAATCAGCTCCGTGGCGCGTGAATGCTTGGCGCAATGCTCAAAGCAATTCGCCCCCTGTGGGTTCAAGAGCTGATAGCAGCAGCCCCATCTTATAAGGCCGCAGCCTGGTGGTGGTGCGCCTGAGGGGGCGTGCGCAAGAGGCGCGCGCAAACAAGTACACGTGCACATCACGGCGTAGGGGGCACGCACCACTGGTGCACATGCATGTGGGTGGCCACACCATGCCACTGCGCATACTTAAGTGAACAAAGCTGCAATAAACGGCAGAGTGCATGCCGCCGCAAGCGCCGCCTAGAAGAAGGCTGGCCCACAAAAGAGTCCACCGCACAAGGCTGTGATTGCATATGCCATCACATGTGCAGCAGTGCATCATATTCAGAAAATGAATCAAGTCGCAACACGCCGTGACCTGATCAGCCAATTACAAAAGATCTGCTGTGCAGATCTGCTGCATGCACGTCTGCGCTCGTAGCCTCAGGGGCACATGCTCCCGTTTTCCTTGTCCCTACACACACACACACACACACACACACACACACACACACACACACACACACACACACACACACACACACACACAC
>LFIK01002957.1_pt1 | contig 13809 bp, 10 predicted proteins | sample 643401 | NCBI WGS metagenome assembly LFIK01 (sample SAMN03777447, study PRJNA286221) | soda lake metagenome | biome: soda lake; feature: Kulunda steppe; material: water; isolation source: sample T5-Br brine of Lake Tanatar-5 | place: Russia: Kulunda steppe | collected 2010-07 | reverse complement strand
GGGGGGGGGGGGGGGGGGCATCTCTGTGGGAAACCTTGTGTCCTTCAACACCTGTGTGAGATTAAGGTTTCTCTGGAAAAGACATAATTCAAAACGCAAGTACAGAGTGGGGTTGAGGGAGTGGGGAGGGGTTGTGGGTTTGTGCGTGTGTGTGCGGGCACAGGAGCGAGGTGTGGGCCAGCCTGCGCTCGTGTAGCACAGGGTAGCACATACGTAGCTCAGGGTAGCGCGTATGTAGCTCAGGGTGGGGTTCTGCACAGGGGGCGCGCACTTTGGAGGGCACTTGGCTGACAGCGTGCCCCTTCCGTGCTCTTAGATATGTACCAGCATCAACAAGCATGATTGCTGGCCTTGGAAGGAGTGCCACTCCGTGCATGCGTGGGAGAGAACAAGCTGCCGGGAGTGCTTGCGGTGGGCTGGTATCCAGTCGACCTGCTCGCAAGGCTAAAGCAAAGCGCATGCCACCTCCTGGGGCACCGAGCATGCTTGGGCCTCACCTTCTTGCCCCCACCCCCTTCCCTGCGCTGCCTGCCCGCCCTCAGATCCACAACTGGGCAGCTGACCTTGCCAACGGCTCCATCCCATCTATGGAGTTCGTCACTGTGGACCAGGCCTACACCGTCATCGATGGCCAGAAGCAGGAGCTGGATATCCTGGGGGTGGGTGTGTGTCCTATGGAAGGGGGGGGTGAGTGCGTGAGTAGTCTGGGCGACACCTTCCCAGTGGCAGCACTGTCAGACGTAGCACAGCAGCGCGATTCACTGCTCCTCCATGGTCAACATGCACCGAAGCCAAGGTCAACATCCGCGTCCCGCCTGCCTCATGCCCTGCATGGCACAGCACTCACCGGGGCATAAGCGCCAAAAGGCCAGAGGCCAACCACAGGAGGCCCTGGGCAACCCCGGACGGGGCCTGGCCTCTGGCCCGCCCAGCTAGGCCTCTGGACGGCCAGTATCATCCTGTGCGTTCCCCTGCCTGCGCGCACAGATGCCTGCCCTGGCACCTCGCCAGCTGCGCGTCCTTGGCTCAGCCTCTGAGACGATGAGTCCTGACAACCAGAAGCCCTCCCTGGGTGACACCTTCAACCAGGTGTGTGTTGTCGTGTGTGCGAGTGTGTGTATGTGTCCTGCTCAAGCTTTGCCTTAGCCAAGCCCAAGCAGGTAGGTGCGCTGTCGCTTTTCTGAGGTCAGCGTGGGGCATGACTTCGAAAATAGCCTCAACATGCAACAGCATGCGCTTTAGGCACTTGCACGACATCGGCCGCTACTCCATACCAGATAAATGCATGTGATTGCGTTTTGTGTGGCATTATTGTAACCTACCTTGGCTCAGTGATTGAGTATGTGATCGCCAACTGATGGACTGCAGGAGGTACCCCGCGGCTACCTGATGCGCAAGCTGGGTGGCGCGAGCGGCACCAAGTATGTCAGCCTCCCTGATATGTGAGCGCCGCAGGACGCAGCGAATAACAAGCTGTTGGTGAATTGCCCAAAGGGCTTGGAGGATGAGAAGAACACTTTGTATCAACATTGCCTGCTTGTCAGACTTGCCTCTTCATGTGCATCATAGCCCTACATCTTCATTTCAGCAGTCTCCCATAGTGCATCATGGCCCTACATCTTCATTTCAGCAGTCTCCCATAGTGCAGCAAGGGTGTCTAGCTCATGTGTCTGCTTCTTGTGCTTTATATGACTCACAAGGCTCGACATTTTTGTAGACTCGATCAATCATTTGTATTCTTGTAGCCACTCCTTCTCCTGAACCCTTGTTTCCAGCTACGATGCTTCTTCGCTTGGGGTTGCATTCATGAATTGCTATGGCCTCTTTTATTGCATTCTCGTGTTGCACTCAGTTGCCGCAACTGCTGTCCTCTTTTTTGGCCTAATCTTCAAGGTTTACATTTTAAAACCTAAAGAACACTGCCCAAATAAGAAGAAAACCCCTTGAAACAAGGGGGGGAAAGGGCTTTTAATTAAGGAACCTTGCAGCACTGAAGAAAAATCAGTCAAGGAATATGTTAGGACCAACTGACCGCATCAAATAGAGAAAAGGTTATCAATTTAGCGTTTACGGCAAGTTAGGAAGCCTTCTCCTGAGGAGCACAGGTTCTATCTATCACACTGAGGAAACCAATGAGGAACGCAAAAAATAAAAACGTAAAATCACGTGTGAGGTGTAGCACATGCACAACGAGAGGGTCTGGGACATCAAACATGATCTGATCCATCACTCTCTTGCTGCGGGCCCTGCTGCTAGATGCGCTTAGAACCAGCACTTGCCTGTCTTAAAGGATGTAATCCCAATCTTACTTGCAAAGATTACAAGGATCACAAGGATGAGGCCTTCAGTCAAGAACCTGCCAGAACCTGCAGTGCTCATACAATGCAAGTAGTCCATGAAGGAAACGTCATGCCAAATCACCGTCATTGGTTGAATATTCAATCTCAGATACACAAGCCAAATCTCAGAGGCTCTAGCGGTAGAATATGTCCCAGTCACGGACGAGACCCGAAGTTCAATTCTTGGATGTTGCACCAAGTGTTGTCTTTTGGCATGTTCTGAGTGCAAAATCCATGCGTCAACTTGAAGGGCGCACCATCTATCTGTGGTGAGGCCACAGCCATTCACTTTGCCAGGGGGCTACTAGCGCCATAATAGGGTCCTGCATGATGTTGCAGCAGCTGCTGCCACCCATCCATGCCCCTCAGTCGTCACACGCCTTCTGCCGACTCAGACCATCACCAGCCTGAGGTTAGTGTTATACGGGGGAATGAAGAGGTTAGGGTCTCGCCCAGCAACAGGAAAAGAAAAGAAAGAAAAACTACGGAGACGGTGAAACACCCCTACATCAATTGAGGAACAGGTAAAGCTAAATCCAGGGACGTAAGTTAAGTAACAATGGGTTTAGACCTTCAGCCAGATGGGTTGATTGCTGGACTTGCTGGAGCCAGCCCGACAAAAAATATCCATAGTCTCAGAGAGAAACAGGAATGATTTGTATGTCTCCAGGGACGTAAGGGGGATTCAACAAATTTAAAGGATAAGCCATTACTGATGGCATCAGTCAATTCAGGGATGTTTGTTTGTTTGTTACAAGATGCGAGCGGAACAGGTTAAGCTAAATCCAGGGACGTAATATCAGGTGAATTCAACGTCACACAGAAACAAGCGTCATGGCATGCCATACAACTACCCCCCTGATGCTTTTGGCCATGATTGTGTGGTGCTTGGCTATGCGGCCTATGTGGATTCCCATCAGCGTGACTTGGTTGATCAGACCAGAGTATGGCTGAGGGTAGGGTGCAAGTACGTGCACTCAGAAAAACGTAACGTGGTTCCGTCACGTTGGGATTACACCCGGAAGCGAGGTTTGCTCATTCTTGTCCCCCTTGCTCTCTTTGCTTATCAGTGCTCGGCGTGCGCTTAAGTGCTTGTCATGATGCGACCGTAGTCGATAGCATCAACTAACCCAGGATGCGCCATTTGGTGGCTGGTCACCCCCGATGGGTGGCTGTGTATACTCCGTCAAACGCGCTGTAGCCCTTCGCTGCTTTGCAACATACAGGGTGCACGCTCACAAGTGAGTTTTTGGTAAATGGTAAAGCCTTACGTCCAAAGTGGAGGCTCTCTCCAGCAGAGGACGGACACAAAGGATGGAACGCCGGCTAGTGCCTTCAATTTGCAGATGCTTTCTCTTCCTTGTGTACACAGATTAGAGCAATCTTACTAATCTTACAAAGCTCTGCACAACACTGATTCTACTCTACCCAATGCTGCTCTCCCTCGATGGTTTGGCTGCTACGCCATTTGCCCCCCTTCAGAGTCAAGCTTCTATTCCTCCATGCCGGAGAAGCTCTGCATCTTTCTAATGGTAGTCCTCTTAGTCTCGTCCAGACAATAGCGGGAGAGATGGATCACCAAAATTGAGTACCTCAATTGTTGCTCAGCCAGAAATACAAGCAACTGACTAACCAACTTCAGTTTGACTACGATTCATCACTGACTATGAATCGTCGTGACAGTAAGGGGGATTTAACAAATTTAAAGGATAAGCCATCACTGATTGCATCAGTAAAAAAAGTGTGACTGCAAGGCTGCACGTCAAAAATACGTTGTTATATAAAGACTTTTTATTCTGCCTAAAAACCAAAGCATTTCACAGCCAAGATGGAAATGTGTTCACTTCCAGGGGAGCACTCATTCAGACAGGCTGTTGTCTGTATGGTCTTCATAGCATCTTGTGCACAAGTAAGTGTCTACATGGGTGAAACCCCTCTCAAACATGCATGTACTATGTCCTCTGATCTATGAGCCACCCTGTCCAATGCAGGTTTGTCCAGCCCGTGAATGCCCACTGGCACCTTAAGTGTGAACTTCACAGCTGCTTGAAGCAGCTTCATCCATTGTAGAGAATGATCCATTGTAGGGTATATGTTAACGAGCTTACTCCATCTTGTATCTTGCGTATCAGCGCTTGCATCCCCTTCCTGAATGGAGGGGTGCTGCGTGTAGGAAGCATCCATGCCTTTGTTGTAGCTTAGCATCTCAGGCAGTCTGTGCGAGTTAAAAGCATAGCAGGGAAGCTGAACAAGCCTTCCAAAATTGTGGCCCCTTTCATCGATTACTGTCCGTGGAGACCAAACAGCTGAACCGCACTTGGCACTGACAGTCCTCCACTTCAGCTGCAGGCGCTGGCTCTTTTACGGGCTACATATTTCACAAAATCTTATTATACATATTAAATATATATGATATATATATATAGGCTAAGTATATAGGCTTAATATATATATGTAATATAGGCTAAATATATAGGCATACATGTACAAGCATAGCATATAGGCTAGTCTATATCATATATAGGCATATGTATAGCATGCGTATATGTAAAGGCTAAATATTGGCCAAATATAAGCTAAATACACATGTATGATGCAGGCTAAATATAGGCTAAATAAAGGCTAAATAAATAGGCTAAATATGTAGGCTAAATATATATATACATAGGCTAAATCCAGAGACGTAAGGGGGATTTAAAATCTTGGAGAAAACCTCAAACATAACCCCCACCAACTAACTCAGGCACATTGACTACAATTCATCGCTGACTGCAATCATTGTGAAGAAAAAGGGAAGCATACTGCTCTCGTGATTTAAAAAGCAGACACATCAAGATCCTGTCTGAGGGAACAGGTGGGCATATTTCCTGCAGAGAGACCACCTGGGAGACCACCTGGGACCTGGGCGTTACTCATCCTGGATAGTATCATTTGCCTCACATGGGTCGCAAATGGAGGATCTGTGATTCCAAGTGGCTGTCTCGTGGCAAAGAGTGTGCACGCGGAGTCTAAATAGAGCCACGCTGCGAATGACAGAATGTCGATGATCATGAGGCAGATCAAGGCACATGTATTTGGGAAGATTGTCATGTTACTAACCTTGCAGGTAGTAGGTGTCGAGAGGGTTACATAGCTGTACCTGCCAAACGAGAGCAGGGGAAGAGTGTAAAGGAACCGCATCACCAAGGCCCTGGTTGTAGCTGGAGCACACCACCGTGGTGACTGGTGGTAGGTCAATTGTTTGCGATTGCGCTCTTGCAGGTGGGTACTAAAGTAAGTCTCCCAATAATGCGAACACCTGTTCCTGAGATCGTTGATGATCCACCACAAAATGACTAAGGTCAATGGGCTCACAATTCATCAGATTATGCTTGAGGTTCAAAGTTAAGTTACCTTGGGCTTAGACCTTCAGCCAGATGGGCTGACTGCTGGGCTTGCTGGGCACTGCCAGCCTGACAAAAAATATCCATAGTAGAGCCTCAGACTGAGTCTCAGAAATAAAAAGAAGTGATTTGTATGCCTGATTCAGGAGATACATTTCACGTTCCTCAGCACTGACGTTGTCAAAATTACAAGCTCACGTATCTCCAATGCAAATTCTATCAGCCCCAGTAAAATCAACAAAATTGTTTAGCAAAACTCCTTCTATAATAGCACAAGCAAGGGCATTAAAAACGGACATGTTGTTCGTCCTGGACATCATGCAAGTCACATTTGTCACAGTGCCTATTGTGGATTTGCCAACATCCAGTCTCAACTCCCAGGGTTTGGGCACGCAAGCGGAAACGAGCTTTGTTACGAAGCACATGCCTACTCAGTTCCAGTTGTTATCCGGGCAGCAAATGGGGAGGGCCCCTTGCAGTGCTTGGTTTGAGAGGCGAGGCCATCCATGCATGATAAGTAGCCAGTTTGTGAGTGCGTGTCCTATGGTCTGTGGCATCCAATTCCCTCCACACCGCACGCAACCGCTCACGCAAATTGACCACAAAGTTTTGTAATGAAAGGGGGATACCAGATTTCACGCAATTGGTACACCTGTCTGACGCCTATTTGAACTTCAAAGAACTTGAAGACATGAGAGTGTGCCAAATGCTCCATGGCTGAACGCAATTGTTTATGAGAAGAACGTTAATCATCAGACTTCGTGCTCAGCTGCTTACCAGCCTGCAAAATCTTTTTTATTGTGGTGCTGTTGGGGCATGGAGTTGCAAAAGCACATTGCTGCTTCAAACCAATTTAATTGTAGGAGCTCCAGACCGTATTCTTGCATGATACACCATGAGGGTGTATTGTCTCTGACCCTCAGTATTCTTTTTAAGGTAGTTACAAGGCAGTGTTGACCCCAGCCTGGTCGTTGGGCTGATTGGTTTGTTGCTGGTCTTTGCCTGCCAAAAAGTAGTCCATAATGTCTGAGATGAAATGGCAGAGTTTTTCGTGGCATTGAGATAGGAAATCAAAGACAGTTTGACTAGGTAAGGCATGCAAAATATAGGGGCCTCCACAGAAAAGGACTGGCAGAAAGGGAGAACAAGGAATGAATAATTCTTTCTTAGAGAGCACACTAACAAATCTTGACAATGAAAAAAAGCATGCACTTCATTTTGCACAGCAGAACATGGGCACTTGTCACAGTGTCCATTTCCACCGCGCCAGATAGAGGATTCCACTGCAAGAGTATGTGCACGCAAAGGAAACCTGCTCACATTCCTCATAACATGCTTAGGGAGGTCAAGGTATACTATATCTAGTAGAAAGCGAGGTAGCACCAGAGGGGCACCCCCATTCCGCATACGAGTGCGTGAATCGGCTTGAAAATAGGATTGTCCATCTCTTTGCCTTGTCTCAGGTACTAACCCCCCTAGTAGGGTTTAGCCCAGATTCGACTTAAGCTTGCATACATGTCAGCTGGAATTGTGTACGTTTTGATGCAGTTGGTTGGCAAGGTCATGACCCTGAACAGAATTTTTTTGGCTCGGAATGTGCCATCTGTGAATAACCTCAAAGCTGCATCAACTGCAACATTCAGGTTCAAAGATCTGTCACACACCACGCCCAGATATTTAAAAGCATTGGTGCAGGGGAGCTGTTTGCCATAAAAGTAGTAAGGTCAAGTTCGATTACATAGTTGTATCTGCTGACAAGGGCAGCTTAGCTAAAACTACAGGTAAGGAATTACAAGGGGGTGACAAGTAAAGGCCTTAAGAAGTGGGATATCTAGCCCCAGGCTGCTCATAACAGGCAATAAGATCATGGAGGGAAAACGGCTTGTTGTTGTTTTAGCTTGGAATTATACATCATGAAACCCTGTGGGAGGAAACAAATGTACAAGTCCTGCAGAGAGAAACCACATGGAGATCGGCGAAGTGAAAAAGGACATGCTTCTCATCTTTACATCTTTACATCATAAGCATACTCACTGATCTTACCTGCAGCAGTTAAAGTGACATAGCTCTGTCTGCTGAACGAGGGCAGCTTAGCTGAAGCCTTTCAGGCCTGCAACCTGGATCTTAATTTAGGCAGACACGTGTGAGTGCCACTCCAGTGGGTGTGTCTGGATTTTGGACCTTTGTCACCCTACGAGACTGCTGCACGCCAATCTGATTCGTAGCATGACTACTGCGGGGCAAAAGCCACCTATTGGAGTGCGCTATGAATAGTGAACACTGAAACAAGCAATGCCTAGCTGGATCATGGGTGATGCAGCAGGGTGGTGTGTGTATTTCCTGTTTCATTGTTTGCCTCAGGCTGACATCCAACTGACATAGTCAGCATGATCTCAGCTCCTACACAACTTCTAACAGAGATGTAATTACGTGACAACGCAGCTGGCCAATGCCTTTTGGATTTTGCTGCCCCCGTACCTCTAATTTTTAACGAATGGGCGCGGAAAAGGAGAAACTGGTCAGGCCTTTCTTTGGGTATTCCAACGCAACCTTGCCATCCATAACTGAGCATGTGGCCATGACAGCTGAGTTTTGCACACGGTGCCAAGGGATCAGAACAGTGCAAAAAGTGAATACAATGGATCACAAATTGCTCAAAGTCCAATTCTGCACCAGTGACCTCAATAACATTGACATGCGTCCCCAACACACTAGCATAATAACAATCATGAGCAGAAGCTGGTTTGGAAGGAACAGGCTGCTGGACATTATGTCAACAATCTTGTCTCTGATGATTCTACCTTGAAGCAATTGGAGTTGGAAACAGACAAGGGAGATGTGGATTCGGCTAAAGACACACTAGCCCGCCTCATAGAGAACGCTGCATTGAACGTAAACATGGTCTCTAGAGATAGACCTGCCCGAGCAAAACTGAACCTGCCAATGCCACCATGATTTGATAGCACATGCAGAGCCTTGAACGCTCACCTGCAACGTCTTGCAAAGCTTGGACAATCCACACACGCCCTAAAAAGGAAATAGAATTCCCTTTGCGTACACAAGCAAGTCATTGCAAACAGAGTGACCAGTTGGCAACTTGATCGAAGCCCATGGCCAAACATCTACCCCAGCGCATGTATGGACAGACTATTTTAAATAACATTACACACAAACAGACAAGTGCTCCAAGAGATCTGGTCCCGAGGCTCCCTTGTGCTCATCAGGCTCTGAGCGACAGGTTACGTACGAGGCAGATCACTCCTACAGACATAGCCATTCCACCAGGACCAGGAGGCAGGTACAGAAAAGGATCTAATTTCAACATTGCCTAGCAACAGAGCCCTAACCATCCTCCCTTGTATGACATCCCACCTGAGTCCCTACTGAGCACAAAGTTGAGCAAAATTTTGCACGCATGAACGCTAGCTTTTTGTTTGTTTGTTTGTTACAAGACGCGAGCGGACACAGCAATGTCCTTAAGGCAGGCAAGGCAGAAGAGCTGAAAAACGCTAGCTCCTCATCTAGGTTTGACCCCTTTCCAACCTTGTTTATCAAACGAGCAGAGACTGACTTTTTGGATGAACAAGGGGAAAAACAAAGAGCAAATGTCTCCTTCCATTGTAAACAGATATTCTCAAACTTCTCTTACGTGATTGTCTACATCCTAAGGCTTGGAAAAAGACATAAATTGCGCCTATACACAATAAAGCCGAGCAATCTCTTCCCCAAAACTACAGGATAATAGCTATTTATGATTTATGGATGCATGTGCAGATCGTCCGCTCATGTGGTGAGAGACTTACCGACAGAAAGGGCAGCGGCTCAGAATAAAATCTCAGACACACAATTTGGATCCTGTCCCACAAGGAACACAAATCAAGCAATTTACATCCTATGTCACATCCTCAAGGTAGCCAAACCTTGAAAGAAAAAGCTATTCACTGCCTTCCTTGATCTCACTTCTGCCTATGACAGCGTCAAAGAGAGAAAGTATGGGGCCAACTTCAAGACATTTTTGTTCCTAGTACTTGCTCTAAGCTTTGTACTAATAAAGTGTATTTATCCTCATTGACAACAGGTGCCAGATGAAATCTTGGCAACTCAAGGACTGAAGCAGGGATGCCCGCTAAGCCCAGGCCCTATACTTTATTCTCTTTTCACGAGCACCTTCAGAACACAGCCTTGCAAGCAACCAAGTTTCCCACTCCGACTATGCTGACGATAGTGCACTTACTACCAATACTGCCCATACCTCCAGCTTTATCTCGACAGATTCCACACCTACATGACTGTGAAAGCGGTGACGCTGAATGCGCACACGATAAAAATTATGACCTTCAAGAGAAGTTCTCTTGCTCCAACCCACCAGTGTTGTGCTACAATGGCACTCTGCTTGAGAATGTGCAAGAATTAAAATGTTTTGGCATGACTCTCAGCCACAATGGGAGGACGACAAATGCCTAGAACCAGATGGCACGCAATTTTGCAATTTTGCTGGCGCCATGGCCACAGTATGGGGGATTTGCTCAGAGTTGGGTATCAAGAACAGGAAGCATGCCATGCTCTGGATTTTTCAAGTCTGTGCACTTTCAGCATGCCTGTACATTTTTCCACTAAAACAAAAGCCCACATTCTTCACATATACTTACTAAAGATGCTATTGGGTGTGAGAAGCACAAACACACATTGTCTTCTAAGGGAAATAGGCCAGATAGACGCCTTTGCATTTCTTCTGGTTTTGCTGTGTTGCTCACTTCTAGAACAGCCTGCTGACAACTAACAATACCTTGCTGAGCAATATCAATGAGGCTGATTTACTGCTGGCACACAGGAAAAGAAGTTGGACTTTTAAGGTCTTATCTGCTCTTTGCAAAGTACTAGGAGCTTATGTGCACATATTGGATTAACTGATGATCGGTTCTATCGATTCGGTTATCATGAGCCGTCCAAATCAACACGAGTGACTTGGAAGCATTGCTGCGCAAGCAAATCATACAAGAATGGAGAGATCTGGACCAGATTAATCCAGATGATTTGCATGCATGCATTCCAGCAGAGTCATGAAGAAATATCACACCCATTTTGGAGTGCCCTTTGGAAGTCAGACCGGCCGGTGGGACTTTCCCCATCGATAATCAGAAAATTGGATGATCAGAAAGCGCAACCAAACCGTCTCTTCCTTCTTACCTACCGTGGCGACAAAATATCCCTTACCATCTTTCACGTGCTCTCTCCAGGCTCAGACTCTCTGTTCATAATTTTAATGTCGAGCTGCTCCGGCAACAACAGCACAGAGTTCCTTCCCTGCTTAGAATCTGCACGCAAATGTGTTTGTTGAGGCTTCAATTTGCAGACTTTTTTTTCACGATTTACCTATGGCTCACAAAATAACTGTCAATCAGACTGGAGCTTTTTATTTCTCCCAAGCTTGTTCTGAAGATGTCTTCAATTTTTTCCAGAAACAAACCTATGGTTCCTATCGTTTTATTTCAGAGCTGATGGATGTTTTTTTGATGGCTGGTGTTCACCAGCAACCTGATCAGTCAAACTACCTGGCTGAAGGTCAAACTTAAAACTTGTAAACTTGAATCTGCACTCAATGCAAGTGGCACTGCGTGCGAGATGAGGAGCAGGTACTTCTAAGACTGCCCAAGTGCTGACTTGACAGAGTTTTTAATCAAGCACCACCACCTCTTCTGCACTGTGTCTAGCGACCCAAACAGGCTTAGAGACTTAGAAAGCCAAGCAGACACCTAAGGCCTGGCCTTCTTCGTGCATGAGTGCCTGGAATGCTGTGCGTAGATCTCAGAACACCACCTTGCTTGCCTTTTGATGGTTTTGGTTGCAGGCCTGTTTGGCTTCAGCTAAGCTGCCCTTCTTCGGCAGGAACAGCTTTGTAATCTCACTTATCATGTGACAACTTGTCATGGCATTACTCGTAGCATGACCACCCTTGCTCAATTACAGCTGTAGCTGGACTGACAACAGGATCAAATTCTCCACCAACCTACTCATCCAACCCCATTGTCACAATGCAGCATAAATTTGGTACTGCACTCGTCTAGCGTGGCAGTGTGACACCAGGCTTGCTTGTGTGTGTACACCAAATTGTAGATGAGCCAATTACAGTGATTGGCATCACAACACGAGGTTGTTTGAGTCTGTTGGTGGAATATTTGATCCTGTCGAAAGTTCGGCTATAGCTGATCATCATGATGTTATGGCCATCAGGTCGTACGACTCATGATGAATGGCCCAGCTGAAATGACGGGACGTCCGCAGATGTTTACGCAGTGATTCCGAGAGTCACAGCAGCTGCAACCTAACAGAATAACGACCAGACAAACCCTATTGAACATCGGCCAGACGCAGCGAGGCTTGTCAGGGAGACTGGGCTCAATGCAGAGAAGATGTCAAGCTTGCTGCCGGGAGTGCAAGCGCAGCACGCATCTGCTCAAGGGCCGTCTTCACGCGCTCTCGCATGTCCAGAGATGTGTCAGTCTGTATACAAGAGCGCGTGCGTGTGCGTTGGTGTGTGTGTATTTAAACAGGTGTGCTTGCGAGGAAAGCCCTGATAGCAGGGATAGGAAAGGAATGTTTGCAAACACCAACACTTCTGTTCAGAACCAGGGGAACTAGGAACAGCTTGCAGAGCGCACAGAGCAGACTCTAGAGAAGCATGGGTGCCAGCTTCAGCAGGCTGAGCGAATTGCATGCACACATGTGCGTGTGTGCGTGCGTATTTGTATGCGTGTGCGTGTGCGTGTGTGTATGCGTGCATGCATGCATGTGCAATGCACATAGCACCAGCAGCAAGCTTGCACCACATCACTGATGTGACATCAGTATCACACAAGTGCACCACATCAGTATAACACAAGTGCACCACTGCAGGGAAGGCCGGCTTGAGCTTCTTATCTGAGTGTGGGGAGTACCTGGAGCGAGGTCAGGATGTCTTCAGCGCCAAGCTCTTTCAAGCGCCGCGCTCGCGAGGCCACGCCGGACGCGTTGCTTGCGTCCGGCCATGTCATGTTGATCACGCACCACACGGCGGGCAGGCGCACCTGGGCGCACGCGCCACGGCAACAAGTGTGGGCGTGTGGAGCAGGTGCATGGGTTTGAACCAGGGGGGGTTTGGCAAGGTGCGTGCCATGGCAGAACGGGGCGGTATGGGTGAAGACAAGTGCCATCTTCCTTGCCATTGTGCTGGATCGCCAATGCAGGCGAGCTCATCACCATGTGCACGCGGATGTAGGTGCAGATGTGCGCATAGGCGGGCGTGTGTGAGATGATGGACGGCCGCAGTGCACCATGGGTCGCCTAAAATCTCGCCACCCCATCATCATGCGCATGCAGATGTGGATGCAGATGCACGTCCGTGTGCGCCCGAGGGCAATGGACGTCTGCTGCAGCACTGTTGTCCACACTCGGGCCATCCCACCATCCCACCACAGCACAGAGGCCGTGCATTGCCGCACACACGTGCACCTAGATGGGCATCTGCCCCTGCATGCGCGCGTGCGGCGCTGTTCTGTGATGCAACTGCTGGCGGCATGATGCAGGGTGCAGCCCTTAAGAGCCGTGCCCACCCCCGTGTGGTACCTCTGGGTTTGCGCTGATGCGCATGTGGTGCAGCAGGAGGGTGGGGAGGTTGCTGGCCGCCACGGATTCCTTGTGTGCCTCGCAGCCAGTAAGGATGTTGACCACAGTGTAAAGCGCGTGCTGCCTGAGCTTGGGGTGGGCATCCCTGCGGCGTGGGAGGGGCGTGATGACGTGACGAGGCAGACTTGACTGCAGCGTTTAGTGGGTGCTGCCTGAGCTTTTGGGGCTGGGATCCCTGCTATGTGTAGGAAGCGAACAATACTATTGACTTGCTCTCTTGCTGAACACACACCTCCCTGTGCGGTGCACGCAACGCCTGTGTCGAGCACAACGCACACCTCCCTGTGCTGTGCGCAGGCCACCGGGCACAGCATGGCGGTGGGCTGGCTGCACAAGCGCGCCCACAAGCACGCCAGGGCACCACCGCCTCTGCATGCACACACACACACACACACACACACACACGCGCGCGCGCGCGCGCGCAG
>LFIK01002956.1_pt1 | contig 13812 bp, 11 predicted proteins | sample 643401 | NCBI WGS metagenome assembly LFIK01 (sample SAMN03777447, study PRJNA286221) | soda lake metagenome | biome: soda lake; feature: Kulunda steppe; material: water; isolation source: sample T5-Br brine of Lake Tanatar-5 | place: Russia: Kulunda steppe | collected 2010-07 | reverse complement strand
TGGGGGGGGGGCTGTGCGAGGACGTGAGGCTGCAGGGCGACCGCGGGCAGATGCGCGAGATCAGCCGGGTGAGCTGGCTGGACGCCGAGGGGGTGCTGGCGCGCATCGCCCGGCACAACGTGGACCGCCGCGTCATGTTCGAGCACGCCCACCGCGTCATCCTGTCCTCCCCCGGGCTGTACGCCCTGGCGCGCGCCCGCTTCTAGTATGCTTTAGTACGCGATGTCGTCCAGGCGGAAGGCCTTGTAGCTGATGGCCGTCAGGATGACGATGCAGGACCACAGCAGCGTGGCGGCCGCCACGATCCACGACCACACCAGGCAGTTCCCCACGACCATGCAGTTCACCGAGTACACGCCCAGGAAGAAGGGGAAGAACAGCAGGAGCAGCAGCAGGACGCGCGCGCCGGGGTTGTAGGGCGTGCGCACCTCGCGCCGGCGCTGCTCGTCGTACACGTACATGTCGAAGGGGAGCAGCACGACGATGGCCATGATGACGTACCCCACCGTCGCGGCGACGGCCGGGGGCGTCAGCGGCGCGAAGGAGGCCAACGAGGACGAAAAGGGCAGGGGCGGCGCCGCGTCTTTCTTCGCCATGCCAGTGGGCCTCGTTTAATGTATAGCGCGGAATAATTTCGGGCGGGGCGGCCAGCCGGTCCCCACTCCCGAACAACCCCCCCCCTCCCCCCAAACCAAAAGAAATGATGATGCACGCAGGGGGGACGCCGAGCGCCCGCGTGGAGCTCGTCTCCTCCGACGGCCAGCTCGCCGTCCGGGAGGACGCCCGTGTGGAGCTCGCCGTCCGGGAGGACGCCCGCGTGGAGCTCGTCTCCTCCGACGGCCAGCTCGTCTTCCGGGAGCACGCACGCGTGGCGAGGCTCGTGGGCGACGTGGTGGCGCACGCCGTCGAAGACCTCCCCAGCGCCACCATCCCGCTCCTGAACGTGGCCCCCCGGGAGCTGGCGCGCCTGCTGTCGTACGCGCGACGGGCGGCCGACGTGGACGAGCCCGGGAGGGAGGAGGTCGCCGCATCTCTCGTGGCCGCGATGGACGTGGACGAGGGCCTGAGCGACCTCCTCCTCGCGGCCAACTACGTCGACAACGCCCCCCTGCTGCGGGCCGCGAGCAGGAGGGTCGGGGAGGCCATCACGGGGAAGACGGTCCAGGAGATACGCGACATGCTCGGCCTCGCCAGCGACATGACCGAGGAGGAGGAGGAGGAGGTCCGTCGGGAGAACGCGTGGGCGTTCGGCGCCTGATGGGACAGAGGCCTAGGCCGCGTGCAGACGGGAGGCCTCCTCGAACAGGTGCCGGATGTAAAGCGCCGCGTGCGGGGCGAGGCAGTACTCGCGGACCGCCGCGTTGGCCGCGTCCGCCACGGCCGCGCACGCCGCCCGGTCGGCGACGAACCGGCCGTACTCGCGCCGGAGCTGCTCGTCCCGGAATCCGCCGTCGCTCCCGTCCCCCCCCAGGTCCACCTCCACGAAGTGCGTCCCGGCCCTCAGAGCGGCGGAGTACCAGGACACGTCCGGTTGGCGGGCGTTGAACAGCACGGTGCGGCTCGCCAGGACGGCGGGGACCCGCGACCAGCTGCAGGTGTTGCCGGGCAGGCCGAGGGCGATGCGGTACGCCGTGTGCGCGTCAGATGGGAGGAGCGGGCGCAGGGCGCCGGACGCGAGGGCCGGGACGCGCCGCATCACCTCCGCGTCCTCCATCTGCATCTGCACCAGTCCGGTGACGTAGAAGTCCGACACGTCCCGGTGCGCGAGCGACCACAGCGCGGCCTTGATGCGCGCGTTGCGCTCGGGGAGGCGCGCGCCGGTGGTCTTGCCGGCGAAGAACATGCGCGGGATCTTGCGCTCCCAGCGCACCGCGTCCGCGCGGTCCAGCAGGCCCCCGTAGTTGGCCATCTGGTAGGGGTCGGGGAAGAGCACGGGGCAGGCCCCCCCGCCGGCGTCGGCGTCGCCGGCGGCGCGCGAGAACACCAGCGCCCCGGCGTGCGCGGCGGACACCTCCGCGGGCGTGCGGCCCGCGAACCGGGGGTCGTCCCGTGCCAGGTAGGTGTAGCTGTCGTGCAGCTGGATGGGATACCGCCCCCGCACCGCCGCGCGCGCGGCGGGCTCCATGTACGGCAGGACGTGCGCGTTGATGAAGCCGCACGTGAAGGCCATGCGCGGCGCGTTGTCGTGGCGGTCGTGGCCGGCCCCCCGGGCCTCGATGCGGCCGGTCCCCGGCTCCCGCTGGATCACGATCTCCGCCAGGTGATGGTGGTCCCGATGGGAGCACGCGTCGTCCGGCCTCGCCGGCCGCAGCCCCCGGGCCTCGCCGTCGGCGATGGAGGCGATCCGATCCACCGCCGTCTGCTGCATGCTGCTCCTCCGGCCGCGTGCCCACGGGGATCCTGCACTCCTGCACTGTGCGCACAAACGGGACCGCGGGTCCGGACGCGGCCGCCGTGCGCCTCCTCCAGATCCAGGGCCTCCGGAGGGTTTGCGCCGCTCACGCCGGCCGCCGGGAGGCAGAGGAGGGCCGGAGATGAGGAGGGTCGGGAGGCGAGGAGGGCCGGAGGCGAGGAGGGCCGGAGACGAGGAGGGCCGGAGACGAGGAGGGCCGGAGGCGAGGAGGGCCGGTCCGGACAAACTCTGAAAAATTTGAAGCACCGCCAGCGGGCTCTTCGACCTGCACCCACTGCATCTGATACCTGCACACACACAGGCACACAGTCACCCAGACTCTCCCCGCACCGCGCACCGCACCGCAACATGCCCTCCACGATCACAGTCGCGAGGCCCAGGATGTCCAAGGCCGTGAAGGCGCCGGCCGTGAAGGAGACCGCCAAGGCGACCGTCAAGGAGACCGCCAAGACGACCGCCAAGGAGACCGCCAAGACGACCGCCAAGGAGACCGCCAAGGAGACCGCCAAGGAGACCGCCAAGGCGACCGTCAAGGAGACCAAGCACGACCACACGACCGACGTGAAGGAGCTGGTCGAGAAGTACCTGAAGAAGAACGCCCTGAGCGACGAGATCACCAACCTGCTCGTCAAAAGGGGGGGTGGGAGCAAAGGAAAGCTGGTTGCCATCAACCAGAGGAAGGTGTCCATGGAAACGAAGGATGTCAAGGAGTTCAAGAAGCTGATGACGGAGTACGCCCCCAACCTGTGGGGCAAGATCACACAGGAGTTCCCATCCGCCAGCCCCTCCATGAGGAAGCTGGGCGTAGCCAGGGGCTTCACCTCCTTCTGCGCGGATCAGAACAACGAGACGGTCGTGGACGAGCTCATAGAGCTCCTGAACAATAAATGGTCCTCCGGGGAGGCCGAGGCCCTCAAGGATGCCAAGGCCTCCAAGGCCACCGTGGCGGCTCCCTCGGAGACCGACGCGGCTCCCTCGGAGACCGACGCGTCAGACGGCGGCGAGGACTTCGCAGACGCGGAGGAGGTGGAAGCTGGAGAAGACTCCTCCGACGCAGAGGCCGAGGCGGCCCCCAAGAAGAAGTGCTCCGGCAAGACCAAGAAGAAGAATATGTCGTGCGGCAACTTTGCATCACGCGGGTCTGACTTCTGCTCCCGTCACTCCTCCCAGTCCTCGGACTGAGGGAGGGGCTGGGGCGCGATTTCGGCCATGCTATTGATTTTTTGGGTGCCGCTGTCGTCTTCCATCTTGTTTGGGGGGGGTGTAGCGGAAATGCATGACGAAAAAATGATACGTAGCGAGTGTACGGGATCTTTTCTCACACGTCGGCGTGCAGCCTGCGGAACTCCTCCAGCCCGTCCGGTCGCCTCGCGAATCCGCGCAGCACGCTGCGGAGCATGCGGTTGGCCTCCGCAATCCGTGCCTCTCGCCGCCCCTCCTCGGGCTTGCGCAGCGAGATGCGCTCGATGAAGCGTCCCGTCGCCTTCGACGTGCTGGACCTGGGGAAGAGCTGCATGCACGCGTCGCTCGTCAGGGGCCGCAACGGGTCTTTCACGATTTCGCCGCTGATCAAGGGCCCCCATCGCCCACTGGCGACCTGCGCCTCGAACAGCTCCCGCGGGGTCACGCAGGTCGCGAGGTCGTCGTCCTCCTCCGTCCGCCGCTCTTCTTCCTCGCACGCGGCCTCGTCGTCGATGTACGCACCCAGTCCCGCGGCGTCCGCGAGGTCCTTGCGGATGGGGGCGCCATCGTAGTAGTTGGCGATGCCATGGCACACGTCGCGGTCGAACGTGTCGAACGACGCGGGGGACACCATGCCCTTCCTGTCCAACACCGTCCGTGCGCTGAGGGCGCGGGGCAGGCACATCGCCTGGTACATGTACACCTGCAGCAGGCCGGTGGCCACGACCAATGACCTGGCCAAGCCAATGCCGCCGCTCTCCATGAGGTCACCCTCGACGAGTCCCCGGTGGTGGCCCAGGATGGACGCGGTAGAGAGGAGGTCCCTGTCGTCGAGGCACTCCAGTGCAGCCCGGTCCTCTGGCCCGAGCTCCGAGCGATCCGTGCGGGAGAGGACCAGGTGCGAGGCAGCGGTGACCACCCCCTCGAAGGTCGGCCCATAGTGGGCCATGACGAATATCATGTACCCCACCATCTTGGGGTAGGACCCGAGCAGGGACCCGAGCGCCTCCTTGTCGTGACGTCCGATCGAGTCGCTCGCATGTTGAACCGACTCGAGGATGGCCGCGACGGCGGCTCCGTCCTTGACCAGGGTCATCCTGATCATCGGCTCTCCCCATCCGGCTCCTTCGTCCTCGTCGTCCTCACCGTCGTCGCTGTTCAGTTCTGCCTCTGAGGCAATGGACGCGATGATGCGGCCCACCTGCTGGGTGTCGTCTGTCGTGAACGACAGGAGGAACCCATCCATCGCAGCGCGCTGCTCCCGCAGCCGTCGGATGGCGTCCTTCAGCTTGCACACGCAGCCCGTGGCGAGATGTACCATCTCGGAGGGGGGGAGGTTCACGGGGGTCAGCACTGGCAACCCAGTCAAGAGACGAGCGCATGTCAAATTTCTCCGGCGGCTGTACATGTATGCATCTGCGTCGGGGCGCGTCGGCCATCTCCTCCCTCCATGGAGGAGTGTGCAGGCAGGCAGGCAGGCAGGCGCATGCACACGACACGCGCCCACTCACCCGAAGCAGATCTGGGATTTTGTGAGAGAAGCCGCTCCCTTTTTCACACATCCATTCCACCGATCCCCCCGCCCCGGCTGGTAAGGAGCACGCATCACGAGGTGGGTCAAGGGGAGGGCAGCATGCAAACGCCGACCATCCTTCCCCGCGGTGGCACACGCTGCCGGCGCCCCCCCTCCCCTCCCTCTCCCGTCCGCTTGCATGCTGGCGCGCATGGTACACGCGCCCCGTCGAGGGTGTTGCACGCGTGTGCGGGCCGTGTGAGCGCGGAGGCGCATGGGCCTCACCTTCCTCCGCCCTTCACTCCCAGCCACAGCCCGCATCCTCCGCAGACCCTTCCCTTCTCCACCTGCTTGCATGCTGGCGCGCATGGTACACGCGCCCCGTCAAGGGTGTTGCACGCGTGTGCGGGCCGTGTGGGCGCGGAGGCGCATGGGCCTCACCTTCCTCCGCCCTTCACTCCCAGCCACAGCCCGCATCCTCCGCAGGCCCTTCCCTTCTCCACCTGTTGACGCAGCCCTAGGCTCCGGTAGCACACGCTGCCGGCGTCCCCCCTCCCCTCCCTCTCCCGTCCGCGCTCCCTGTCGTGCGTGGCAGGCACAGCGAATGCGGAATCGCCTGCTCACGCCCCACCCATCCCACATCCCACAGCATCACGGCAACGCGAGTCGTCCACGCATCCCATCCCGCCTACCTGCACAATGCAGGCAACGCGCAGCACCGAGCGTCATGGAGGGAAGCATTTGGGCACGCCGCTCTGCACGACGGTTCCATTCCGCAGCAGCACCACCGCCCCCACTTGCACCTCCACCACCTGGCCAGCAGCAGCAGCAGCCACCAGATGTAGCAGGGACTCGGGACAACGGTCTCATCCTCATCGACCTCGTGCCGGACGTCCTTGCCCTCGTGTACGATCGCCTGCCCAGCAAGGAGGACAGGCGCAACTTCATGCACTCCTGCCATGCCATCCACTCGCTGCAGCATCTGCGTGAAAAGGTGAGCGCTGCAGGAGGAAGGGAAGAGGTTTGATTGTGCAAGTAATCACGACGATGAAATCGAAGTGGACTACAACTGATTCTGTGCCGCAGGTGCACAAAACCGTTTTGGAGAGCGATCCATTCACCCGAGGCGAATTATCCAGAAACCATGGGATCCCCGGCAAGGGTGGCTTGGACACGCTCACCAACTTCCCGAGGTGAGGTGTGTGTAGGATCCCCGCATCGGCCCGACTTTGAGGTGCTCGTGTCCATCTCGGAGAATGTCACATATCCGATCTTTGCTCGACTACATGCAGATGGGCAAGGCTGGACAAGTTGGTTGTGGAGAGCATTTCAGTCAGGGACTTTGAGACGCTTCTACACATGGACCCGAGCCGCCGGGAGAGGATATTACTGGCTGGATTGAGAACGCTGGTGGGCGAGCCCACAGTGGTGCTGTCAGTCGGTGTTATGTATACTTCCAGCATGCAGAATTCTGTTCTGACCACTGCATGTGCCTTCAATTGCAGGTGTGCTGGCCCGGGGACGCAAAACAATTGCTTCTCCTCACTCCCAACATTATCGAGATGCGGATAGTTTCCGAATTCATTGTCCACGATCAGCCCAGGCCAGAAGATGGGCTCTTTGCTAGGATCGGCCACCTACGATTGCCACACATTGGACACATTCGAATCCGTCATATTCATATCTACATGACTCGCGATACCAATATGAGATTCGTACAAGACTTGATGTCCCTTCCTCCTCACATCGTTTGCAAGGGGAGTGTAGACATTGTCATGCACAATGATTACCAGAGATGGTTTACTGCACAGTACAAGGATTTACACACGCAGGTGGTTTTTGATGCCTTGGCCATGAGCCCGTTCGCACAGGCAGTAGACTCATTTGAGTTCAACGGTTGGGACTTTGAGCCGCCCACCACTACCAAATTAGCCGTATTCTCTTACGTCACGGCTTTGAGTCTCCTATACTGCTCATACTCAAGCTCGTGCATCCGGACGGCAATGGCCGCATGGCCCCTGCTGAAGTCTATCAGTATTTGCAACGAAGTCAGTCCCACCAATCCAGTCCTTGAGTTGCCAGAATCTGAGTCTCTCCGAGTCGCTTTGGAAGATGCGGCACGCTGCATAGCAAAAAGCAAGACGCGGTACCTCACAATCACTTTTGTTTCGTTCACCAATGAGATGCCAGACGATATCGAAGAGCTCATGGCGGCCCTCCGTCTCGCTGGTGAGGGCAGGGTATTCGTGGAGAAGAAATTGTAATATGCGACATGAAGGAGATGGAGAGGACGGATGTGCTGAACTGGATGTGCACGAACCGGGACGGCGGGAGCTAGCTTCAAAAGCCATCCGAGGATGTTGCACGGGTGTATCTGTGTCTCTTGGTGGTGGCATTCGAGAACCTGCAGCCCCTCCTGTAAAATCCTTGGCTCTCCCCTCTCTCAACCCCTCCCCCTTCGTCCCGGTCTCGGCTCGTCTCAAACGGCCTGCCCTCTCCCCTCCAGCCACCGACCTCCTCGGCGAGTGTTCTCGTGGTGCTCTTTTTACATCTCGCCGAACACGCTCCCCCCTCCCGCCTGGTGGGTGCTGCTACAACTCCCCCCCTGACACGCGGCGAGCTCGGCCCCCATGCACCACTCCCGGCTGGTGACCAGGCGGCCCGCGTCCTCTCCGCCGCCCTCCCGCGGGCGGGGGTACGGGCGTGCGGTGGACGACTTGTCGATCCACATCCCGGCGTCGAACATGACGGGCTCGTACTTGTTCTTGGTCAGCTGCACCTTCTGGAAGTTGTTCTCCTCGCAGTGCGCGCGGAACGCGCGCTTCCAGTCGTCCAGCGGCATGTAGGCGTCCGGGCCGAAGGCCAGCTTGCCGCTGCCCATGAAGTGCTGGACCGGGTTGATGGACTCGGCCATCTCCACCTTGGTGCGCTTGAAGTAGTCGGGGAGGTGGACCCAGATGTTGTCCGCGCCCACCCTGCGCACCATGGCCTGGTAGGCGCGGTTGCATTTCAGCATGACGTACGGGATCTCGGCCTGCAGCTTCCTCCCCAGGTCCGCGTCGCCGTGGGTGACCTTGCGGATGAAGTCAAAAATGATGACGCGCCGCCCGATGCTCCCCGAGTTGTCCACCCACGCCGGGACCTCGTTGCCGGCCATGATGCCGGGCACGCTCCAGTCGATCGTGCGCGCCGTCTGGAACTTGGCGGCCAGCTGCAGCGCCTCGCCCGACACCATGCTCTGGAACTCGGCCTGCTCCAGCTGCAGGTCCGACTTGATCTCGGGAGCCACGAACAGGAACTTGTCGGCGAACGCCGCGATGCCGAACTTGCGCTCCAGGTTGTTGGACAGGACGCCCACGTCCCCCGTGTCGTACAGGAAGCGGCACACGTTGAGCAGGATGGTGGACTTCCCGGACGAGGCCTGCCCCTTGAGGTAGGGGATCACCTGCCAGCTGTCGAGCTCGTTGACCTCGTACATGAGGCGGCCGATCAGCGCGTACATCCAGGTGCACACGTCCGGCTCGAACTGCTGGTAGTCCATGATGGACGCGAGACGGGGCGTGGGGACGGAGGACCAGCCGAGGTCCGGGTCCTGCTCCTCCTCCTCCCCCCCCGCGTTCAGCTGGTCCACCGGGAAGTCGCAGTCGAAGTACTTGCAGGCCGCGATGCTGTCCGGGAGCACCTCCTCGTGCGGGCCGTAGGGCAGGAACGCGTCGCGCACCTGCGACCGATGAGCCGGGGGCACCCGGTCCAGCACGCGCGACCGGCAGGCGGCGTACAGGCCGTTGCGGAAGGCGAACAGGTGCCGGTCCCGGCGCAGCTCCGGGAACTGCACGTCCACACAGCCGCTCAGGTAGTCGACGACGCTCTGCACGTTGGACTTGCCGCGCGTGATGTTGACCCACTGGTCAAAGTTGAGCTCCTTGCGGGTGACCTCGAACAGCAGGTCCTTGATGCTGCACGCGCACGTCCAGGCGCGCGTGGCGTGCCGGCCGTCGGGGGTGAAGATGCGCTCGTAGCAGTCGGTCCCCCAGCGCCGCAGGCCGCGGCTCTGCAGCACGTTGAGCATGTAGATGATGAGCTGCTGCACGTTGTTGAGGTCCGGGCCGCCGTCGCCGCCGTCCATGCCCGAGAAGCGGGCGATGCCGGCGGCGAGCGCGTAGTCGCTCGTCGAGGCGGCCGCCATGTTGCCGCCTCCCCCCCCCGCGGAGGGCGCGGCCGCCAGCACGCGCAGCACGTGGTGCGAGGCGGCGGCCGAGGACACCGCCTGGTCCAGGTAGTACAGGAACTCCGTGATGCGGTGGAGGACGCACTTGGTGGCGTCGACGACGGCGGACGCCGCGTCCGCGTCCAACCCCTGGGCCGCCCCCTCCTCCCTCGCGTGCAGCAGCTGGGCCGCCAGCTCACAGGCCGTGCGGATCATGGACTGGATGCGGTCGCGGGGGCGCTGGCCGTACAGGCGGCCGACGTTGACCAGCAGCGCGGACATGTCGTTGGGGTCGCTGTCGCCCACCAGCTGCACCACGGCCTGGCGCAGGCTGTCCGTGCGCTGTTCTATGTCCTCCATCCCGGGCCGTGACGTGCTGGTCGCCCTTCCTTCTCGAGGATGGCTTTTTTTATGTGCTGTGCCAAAAAACACAACGCGCGCACCCACGACAGGGCCCGGGGGCCGGTCTGCCTGATCAACCTCTCGTACACGTCACGTCCACCGCTCGGCCAGCAGGTCCTCGAAGGCGATGTAGGCGTCATCGTCCTCCTCGCGCGACCCGGGCGCCGACGAACGTGTCCGGCCGGGGGCGAGCAGCAGGCTCTCACAGGGGATGGGGGTGGCGGCGGCAGCGAACGCCGCGGCCGCGGTGTTCATCCCGGACGGGGACGTCTCGTCGTCCTTGGCCGCGGTGGTCGTCCCGGGCGGGGACGTCCCGTCGTCCTTGGCCGCGGTGGTCGTTCCGGGCGGGGACGTCTCGTCGTCCTTGGCCGCGGTGGTCGTCCCGGGCGGGGACGTCTCGTCGTCCTTGGCCGCGGTGGTCGTCCCGGGCGGGGACGTCTCGTCGTCCCTGGCCGCGGTGGGAGCGGTCGTCCTCCTGCGCGCCACGTACTGGGTCTCGTCCGGTCCGCCGGTCACGAACAGGGCCCTCATGTCGACCGCCTGGTCCGGGAGGCGACCGGCCAGGCCGGACGTGTTCCTGACGTACTCATCGAGGGCGATGGCGGCCTGGGTCTTGTTCTTCTGCATCTTCCGGATGTCGCGGAACCTGTAGACCCAGGGGGGGTTGTCGCCTTTCCCCAGACGGCACTCCACCAGCTGCTCCGCGACCAGCTGCATGACCTGGTTCTTGGTGAGGCCTGCACCTCGGGACAGGGTGGGGTGAGGTGAGGTGGGATGAGGTGGGGTGGGGTGAGGTGGGGCGAGGTGGGGCGGGGGACGAGAGAGAGACGTGCGTGCACGCCTCACCGAATGCGCGAGTCCCCGGACCCTACCCCCCGGCCACCAACGTCTACCCCCCGGCCCGCTAGCGTCTACCAACCGGCTAGCGTCTACCAGCCGGCTAGCGTCTACCAGCCGGCCCACTAGCGTCTACCGACCGGCCCACCAGCGTCTACCAATCGGCTAGCGTCTACCCACCGGCAATGGATTCGCCATCTCATGACCGGCACTCACCCTCCTTGTGCCGCTTCACGACCTTGTCGACGACGTGCTGGATCGCGTCCATCGTCTGCACATGGTTGTCTCCCTTCACCTGCACGCACGCACGCACGCACACGGAACACACTCGCAGGACGTGGACGGTGCGTGCTCCGCGTGCACCCCATGTGATCACCCATGCGGCGAGCGCACCCCGCGTCCCCATCCACGCGTCACCCAGACGCACCATGAGAGGACCACCGTCTGGACTCGGCGGGGAATGGGGGAGGAAGGAGACGGGTCACGGGGATGGGGAGAAATAAATTGAATGTACGAGCCAGACACTCTTGCACTTTCCGTCCTCACACTTGCTCGGCCGGCCGCACCAGGTCTCACTCCGTCTTCCACTCCCTCCCGGCGTGCTCTCGGATGGAGGCGTCCTGGTTGAGTCCGCCCCCCGCCGCCACGTTCAGCACGAACGCCGAGCGCACGACGTCTGCGTTGCACCGGGAGACGAGGAAACTCACGATGCGCGTGCGCGCGGCGTTCAGGCGGGAGCGCCCCATGACGGTGAACCTGTAGCGCCAGTTCCAGCGGATCGCCTTGTGGTCCGCCCCCACCCCCACCCACCCGTAGCGCACGCTGCCGGGCTCCACGTCCCGGGGATGCAGGCGCATGTAGTCGCCGATCGCCCCGCCCATGCTCCCCACATCGAACCCCGAGTTCAGAGGGAGGTGCAGCTCGAAGGAGTCCGACGGACTTATCTTCGTCAGGTTGTTGACCGCCCCGTCCAGGAGCATCGGGTTGGACAGGACGCAGGACGTGCCCCCGACGAGGGACGTGTGGGACGCGTCGAACGAGTGCACCTCGTACACCTCGCCTCGGTAGAGGAGCATGTCCCCGATGTCGAAGGGACGCTGCAGGGCCATGAGGAACAAGAACTGCAGGTTCCCCGAGATGCACGAGAACCAGTACGACAGGATGACGGCGTACGTCTTGAACAGGTCGATGCCCGTGCCGAACGCGTCGTCGTACCCAAAGATGTTGGACACCACGATGGCCGCGCCGGGCACCAGGGCCATGGCCAGGTACGTGTAAGCGTAGAAGAGGACGCTGAGGTCCGTGGACACGGCGCACGCGAGCTTCTTCCGGTAGAAGAAAAGGTCACACAAGGCATCCTCCAGGGATGCGTGGCTGATCGCGTCGTACTCTCCGCGGTACGTGAGCATGTGCCACAGCAGGTGGGGGTCCTGGAGGCCGTGCTCCAGGGCGAACCGCTCGAATCCTGCGTGCGACAGCACCTCTCCTGCGGGGGCATCCCTTCCCAGGAGGGCCCTCATGACGTAGGCGGCCCTGGGGGGGAGGCTATCGAACATCTCGTCGGCATTCTTCCGTGTCCATCGCGGCACGAAATCCTGGAGGTCGTACACACTGCGCACCATCCCCGTCCCACGGGCACCCCCCTCTGCCTCGAACGCCTCCTGCAGTCTCCCGTCCAGGAGGATGGAGGTCTCGAGGGCCATGATGTGACGCCAGGTACGAGCATGGAAGCACGCGAACATCGCATAGAAGCCCGCAACGAAACAGGCCTTCAGGGCAACGAACAACGTGCCGCACGCGACCAGGGACCGGAATACCCGGATGAGCACCCAGTGGGACGCCGGGAGGTGTGCGCAGAACTGGCCCGAGGCGCCGCACAGGATGACGGTGTACACGAGGTGCTGGTACACGAAGGAGGAGGCCACGGACGAGGTCACCCAGGACAGCTCCAGCAGGTGGGGACGCACCAGAAACACAGAGCCGCTCAGGGCGAACAGCACCGCATAGACCAGCTTGGCGAGGACAAAGCTCAGGTGCGTGAGCGCCAGGGTCCCCCCTGTGATGTTGATCAGGTTGTAGGCGATGTTGTAGGGCCGGCTGGAGGAACATTCGGGCGAGTATGGGAAGAGCATCGCGTCGAGTCTGTGTCGCATGTCGCACACCAGAACCATCTGCGGGTCCGAGATCTGACGGGCCTCCCCCACGGAGCCGCCTATCACGAGGCCCAACCAGACGACTGCCGCAGAGACGTGAGCCAACATCCTCGGACATGCATCCGGCTCTTCGCTCTTCCGCGACGAAGAGGGGTTCAAGAAGGCCTCCCTATCCCGGACGCATATGCCACACGACATCCCCATCCCTACACAGGGATCATCTTTCTTTCACATCGTGTACATCCAAGGTGTCCTGCTGCTGCATGCGCGCAAGAATGCAGGGGTCAGCTCTGCGCGCACTGCACCCGCTGGGCCTCGTTGGGGGAACCGTGCGGGGGGGAGGTGTGCTGCGTCTCTCGTCGCCGCGGCCGCAGCTCGAGCTCGAGGTCCGCGACCGTGCGCAGCAGGGACACGTCGTCCTCCCGGTCCGCCCCCTCCTTCCCGGCGGCCTCCGTCCCCACGCCCGTGCCGGCGGCCGGCGTCGCCGGCTGCAGGAGCCGGCGGAGCTGGGGGGTCGCGGTCGCGTCGATGCGGGCCGGGAACACCACCTGGTAGTGCACGTACAGGTTGCCCCGCTCCGAGGGGGCGCCGCGCCTGGGCATGCCCTCGCCGACCACGCACTTGACGGTGTCCGGCCGGATGACGTGGCCCTCCGGGGACGCCAGCCGGATCAGGCGGCCGTCCAGGTGGCGCAGCTCGACCCGGCCGCCGCACAGCGCCTCCGCGAGGAGGATGCGCCTCTGGACGAGTAGGTCGACGGCGCTCACGCGCCGGAACTCGGCGTGCTCCTGCTGCTGCAGCGTGAGGAGTATGTCTCCGGGCTGGGTCCCGGGCTCCCTGCACCCCGCGCCCCCGTGCAGGACGACGCGCGCCCCGTCCTCGACCCCCGGCTCCACCGTGACCTCGAACGTCTTGTTCTGCGCGGTGATCCGCGCGCCCCCGCAGCTCTCGCACCGCGCGGCGGCGTCCGTGGGCGCGGAGCTCCCCGCCCCGCCGCACCCGCCGCACGTCCTCTGCATGTGCTGCACCATGCCCGGGCCGACGGACCTGACCAGGACCTCGGTGCCCGAGCCCTTGCACCTCGTGCAGGGGCTCGTCCGTCCGG
>LFIK01002955.1_pt1 | contig 13817 bp, 16 predicted proteins | sample 643401 | NCBI WGS metagenome assembly LFIK01 (sample SAMN03777447, study PRJNA286221) | soda lake metagenome | biome: soda lake; feature: Kulunda steppe; material: water; isolation source: sample T5-Br brine of Lake Tanatar-5 | place: Russia: Kulunda steppe | collected 2010-07 | reverse complement strand
GGCGATCCGTCCGACGGGGCGATCTACGCCGGTGGCGGCGACCCGTGGTTCGGGCCCGCGGTCTGGAAATCGACCGACCTCGGTGAAAGCTGGACCCATTCCAGCGACGGGCTTGCTTATCCTCCCGGAGAAGAGCCGATCAAATCGGTGTGGAGCTTAGAGCGCCAGGGCGGCAGCCTTTATGCCGGTGTCGAACCGGCGGGGCTGTTCCGCAGCGATGACGACGGTCAAACCTGGACGCATATCGACGGGCTGCAGCGCCATCCCTCGCGGCCCGAATGGCATCCTGGCGGCGGCGGATTGATCCTGCATTCCATCGTGACCGACCCTGGCGACCCGAAACGGCTTTGGGTCGGCATATCGGCGGCCGGCGTGTTCTATTCCGAAGACGGCGGCGAAACCTGGGAGCCGCGAAACCGGGGAACGCGCGCCGACTTCTTGCCCGAGGGGTCGCGGGAACCCGAATTCGGCCAATGCGTGCACAGCATCGCCCGGGCCGAGGGGGGCGGCGATGTGATGTATCAACAAAATCACTGCGGCATGTATCGCAGCGACGACGGTGGCCGCCAATGGGTGTCGATCGAGAACGGCCTGCCGTCGAGCTTTGGTTTCCCAACCGCGATCCATCCCCGCGACCCGGCGACCGTCTTCCTGCTGCCGCTGAACGGCGATATCGCCGGGCGTTACGTGCCCGATGCCAAAGCGGCGGTTTGGCGCAGTCGCGATGGCGGCGGCACTTGGACCGACCTGCGCCAGGGATTGCCGCAGGAAAACGCATTCATCAATGTCCTGCGCCAAGCCATGACGACCGACCGGCTGGATCCGGCCGGGGTTTATTTCGGCACCACGTCGGGCAGCCTTTACGCCAGCGCCGATGAAGGCGACACTTGGACCCTTGTCGCTCAGCATCTGCCGAAAATCAGTTCGGTGGAAACCCTGGTCGTCGACGCGTAACCGGATAAACCGAATGGTCGAAACGCTTCAAAAGGCCGCCCTGTCACCCGTAACCGTGACGATACCGACCGGGCTGGTCCGGCTGTTCCCGGATTGCGTCGCCCGAACGACGGTCGAGGCTGCGACGGTCGCCGCCGCGATCGATGCGCTCGACGCGCACTGGCCGGGCATGCGCGACCGCATCTGCGATAGCCGCCCGGCGATCCGTCGCCATATCAATGTATTCGTCAACGGCGAAAGAGCGACCCTCGACACCCCTTTGCCGCCGAATGCCGACATGCTGATCATGACCGCGATCAGCGGGGGGTGAAGGGCGCATCGATCGGACTGAGAGCACGCGTGATGCAATGATTCCTTGTTTGCCGCTCGGACAGGGTTTATATCTTCCAGTGTATCGGAAGAATTATCGAGGTTGAAATGCGTGGCGATTCAGACCTGCTAACCCCGGCGGAGGCTGCTGTCGTTGCGACGGTCACAGTCCGTGATGTCAACCGGGCGATCGACGAGAAGATTTTGCCGGAGCAGTTCTATTCTCTCGAGGGCGGCCGGCGCCTGCATGTCTCGGCCTGTCCAATGGTCGGATTCTATTTTCACGCGGCCAAGGAATTAACAGCCGAGGAGCGCAGTTTCGTCATCCAGCAGCTGTCCGACAAGATGGGCGGCGGCTCGATTGTCCATTCTGGTGTCGATGATCGAGAGCGTTCGTCGTCGACCTACTGGATCGTTCATCACGATTTCCTGACCGTGAATCTATGGCGGTTTGCCGTGAACGCGCAGGAACGATACGCGAAACTGAGCGAAGCAAGGCAAATGGTGGACGAGGATCCGGACATCCTGGGGGGAATGCCGGTCATTCGCGGCACACGCATTCCCGTCAATGATATTGCCGCTTCCGTAAAGGCCGGTGTCTCTCACGCAGAAATTCGCGACGCCTATCCCAATCTGGATGACAACCAGATTGATCTTGCCGTCATCTACAGCGAGGCTACGCCGCAGCGCGGACGGCCTCGCCGACTTGAGCCGCCGCACGGAACCAAAGTGGTTCAGCGTCGGCGCAAATGAAATTTCTGATCGATGAATGCCTGAGTGAAGGTCTGGCTAAGCATGCCCGGAAAATGGGATATTGGGAGAGTGCGCATGTCCGATGGATCGGCAAGGGCGGCGCGAAAGATTGGGAACTGATGCCGATAATTATCGACGGTGATTGGACTTTTGTCACAAGAAATGCTTTCGATTACGGACTTCCGCCGTGAAGGCCGCACACTTTGCCGCTTCGTCTGGCTGGAGCGTCACAAAAAAAAGCGTAAAGTTCCGGGCACGCGTAAAAGGCCCAGGCGACCATGTTCAGTTTTCCCGCCCGGCTAAAGTCGGAAACGTGACAATCGATATGGGCGCACGAGAAGGACCGACAAAGACGCTGAGATCAGTCTATCGGCAAGCAGGCTGGCGGTGGTAGCGCCACCCGGCGGCAATGCCAGGAGAGACAAATGCCGACGACATACGCCTTGATCCATGAAGAGAATGGGACTGTCGGGATTTCGTTTCCGGACTTTCCGGGTTGTATCTCCACCGGGTTGTCGGAGGAGGAGGCAATCCGAAAGGGTAGCGAAGCATTGACCTTTCATGTTGGGGGGATGGTTGAAGATGGTCAGCCAATTCCTGACTCTCGTACTTTGCGGGAATTGAGGGCTGACCCTGTCTTTGAGGAGGGTGCCAAAGAGGGCATTCTGGTGCTGATCACCTATGAACGTCCATCGCGGGCAGTGCGTGTGAACATCTCGATTGATGAGCATCTTCTTGGTGCCATCGACCGGGCCGCTCAGGCTTCTGGCCAGTCGCGGTCAGCCTATCTATCTGATGCGGCGCGGGTTCGTCTTCGGGCACGCAACTGAACACCGTTTTGTCGATCCGTTTTGTCGATCTATGAAGGCATTGCAACAACCTATTGTGGTTTTTTCCGGCTTTCGATAGCATGCGCGGTGGGGGCGACGGCCGTTGCCCCTGGGAGGGTCGAATCTCCCGTATGGACGGATGGTATCGCCGAAAATCGATGCCGGACCCCTGACCGTTGATCACCGGATCATGGTAATGATTTCCTGTGTTCGCGGTCGGGGAGCCGTTGGCGGATGTCCAAGCGGCCTTGCGGTCGCCAAAGGCCAGCGGAGCCGTTTCATACCGGCTATTCGACCTCCCCGACTGTGACATCGGGCGGTCCGTTCCTTCCCTAACCGGGCGGAGCGGGCCGCCCCTTCCGGGGTAGGTTTTCATGCAGCGCTATTATTCAGGTGTCGGGGCGCGCAAGACACCGGCAGCCGTGCAGGATCATATGCGCCGGATTGCGGTGTCATTGCGCGATCAGGGCTTTGTCCTGCGATCCGGCGGCGCGAACGGGGCCGACCGGGCGTTCGAGGCCGGAGCCGGTGCGGCGAAGGAGATTTTCCTGCCCTGGGCCGGGTTCAACGGCAGCACTTGCGGCGTCGTGCCGCCAGACACGGATCGGGCCATGGAATTGGCCGCCCGCCATCATCCGGGCTGGCGGCATTGCAACGCCGCATCGCGCGCCATCCACGCCCGCAATGTCTGTATCGTACTGGGTGGTGATCTCGAAACACCTTCGGAATTTCTGATCTGCTGGACGGCGGATGGCCGGGCGTCAGGCGGCACCGGTCAGGCCGTGCGGGTTGCGCGGGCATTTGGCGTGCCGGTGATCTTTCTCTAACGATAGAAACTATGGTGCACGGTGACGGTGGCCGCAACCAACGCGGCGGCACAACGATCGTTAGTAAGAAAACGTTTTCTTGACAGACCAAGGGCCGCCCGATAGCTTTCCCGCCACAATCAGTGAGGAAGCATATCAATGACAGGTGGGAGCCCCCTGGACGGTCTGACCGTCTTCGAATTCGGCCACAGCGTCGCCGCGCCGTTTGCCGGGCTGATCCTGGCTGATCTCGGCGCGCGGGTGATCAAGGTGGAAAACCCGACCGGCGGTGATTATGCCCGCGGCTGGGGGCCGCCCTTCTGGGGCGAGGATGCGGCCTGTTTCCAAGGCCTGAACCGGGGCAAAGAGGGAATCGCCGTCGACCTCGCCGACGAGAGCGCGCGCACGGCGTTGCGTGAGCGCATCATTGCCGAAGGCGATGTGGTCATCCAGAATATGCGCGCGGGTGTGCTGGCCAAATACGGCATGGATGGCGACAGCCTGCAAAAAGACAAACCGTCCCTGATCTGCTGCGATATCGGCGCCTTTGGCGACGGTCCGCTGGGCAACAAGCCGGGTTACGATCCGCTGGTCCAGGCCTTTGCCGGTGTCATGAGCGTGACCGGCGAAGGGGATCGGCCCCCGGTTCGGGTCGGTGTCTCGATGATGGATATGGGCTCGGGCATGTGGGCGGTGATCGGCATTCTGGCTCGCCTTGCGGCCCGCGCTGGTGACAAAGCCGGCAAAGACGGCGGGATCGTTAGCACTTCGCTATATGAAACGGGCATCGCCTGGATGAACGTCCATCTGGCCGGTTATGCGGCCAATGGCGAGGTTCGGCGTCCCTATGGTTCGGGCATTGCCGAGATCGTTCCCTATGAAGCCTTTGCCACCAAGAATGGCTGGCTGATGATCGCCGCCGGCAATGACGGCCTTTTCGGAAAACTGTGCCGGGCGATTGGGCGCGATGATCTGGCCGATGAACCGAGCTATGCCACCAATTCCGGCCGGGTCGCCGGGCGCGAGCGGCTGATCGCCGAGCTTTCGCGCACGGCCGCCGAGTTCAGCCTTGACGATCTGATGGCCCGGCTCGATGCCGCCGGGGTGCCCAACGCCCCGATCCAATCGGTCGATGCCGTTATGGAACACCCCCATACCAAGGCGCTCGGAATCATGGCACCCTGCGAGGGGGATACCCTTTCTTTGCCGGGCCTGCCCCTGACCTTCGACGGCCATCGCCCGCGCGCCCGCCGACCGGCGCCGAAACTCGGCGAACACAACGAATAAGGACCTTAAAGCCGTGACTTTGACCGAAACCGCGTTCGAAACGCTAAGCCTGGACTCGCCTGCCGATCATGTGCTGCGGGTCACCATGAACCGGCCCCAGTCCGCCAATGCCATGAACACCCAGATGGGCCATGACCTGACGGCCGTGTTCGAGAAACTGTCGGTGGACACCGAAACCTATCGCTGCGTGATCCTGACGGGCGCCGGCGACAAGGCGTTTTGTGCCGGTGGCGATCTGAAAGAACGCAAGGGCATGTCGGACGAGGCCTGGGGCGCCCAGCATCTCGTGTATGAACGCATGGTGCGCGCGCTTCTCGGCTGTCCGCTGCCGCTGATCGGCGCGGTCAATGGCGCGGCTTATGGCGGCGGCTGCGAGATCGCGGCGGCCACCGATTTCGTCTATGCCTCGGAAACCGCCCGTTTCGCCCTGACCGAAGTGACGTTGGGCATCATTCCCGGCGCCGGTGGTACCCAGACGCTGCCAAGGGCGGTCGGCCAGCGCCGGGCCATGGAGATCATTCTGACCGGCAAACCCTTTACCGCCGCCGACGCCAAGGAGTGGGGGCTGGTCAACCATGTCTCCGCGCCGTCGGAATTGGCCGATGACGCGCTGGCGACAGCGGTCCACATTGCTGGCAACGCACCAGTTTCGGTTCGTCAGGCCAAGCAGGCGATCCGCAAGGGCATGCAGATGTCGCTGTTCGACGGCTTGTCGTTCGAGATCGAAGCCTATAACCGCACCGTTCCGACCAAGGACCGGCAGGAAGGCATTCTGGCGTTCAACGAAAAGCGTAAAGCGGTCTTCCGGGGCCAGTGAGGGATCAGTATCATGACGGAAAAAGCATTCATCCGCGAAGTCGGCCTGCGCGACGGCATCCAGATGGTCAAGGAGATCGTGCCGACCGATAAGAAGCTGGCCTGGTGCCGGGCCTCGGTCGCCGCCGGTATGACCGAAGTCGAGATCACATCCTTTGTGCCCGCCAAGGTGGTGCCGCAATTCGCCGATGCCCAAGACGTCGCCCAGGGCGTTTTGGCCATGGACGAGGCCAAGAGCGGCCGTTTCGTCCCGGCGACCCTGGTGCCCAACCTGAAAGGCGCCGAACGCGCGATCGCCCTTGGCGTGCCCAAGATCAACTATGTCATGTCGGTGAGCGAAGAGCACAATATGGCCAATGTCCGCCGCAGCGTGGCGGATTCGGTCGAGGATTTCGGCCGCATCGTGGCGCTTAGGGATCAAGAGGCAAAAGGCAAGGTGCGGGTGGCCGCCGGGATCGCGACCGCGTTCGGCTGCACCATCTCAGGGGCGGTTTCCGAAAAGCGGGTTCTGCAACTGACCGAGACGCTGCTGGAAATGGGGGCCGACGAACTGATCGTTGCCGACACGGTGGGCTATGGCAATCCGGCCCAGGCACGCCGCATCCTTGGCGCCATCGTCAAGGCCGCCGGATCGGTGCCGGTCGCGGCCCATTTCCACGATACCCGCGGTCTCGGGCTGGCCAATGTGGTCGGCGCGCTCGATGCCGGCGTGCGCCGGTTCGACGCGTCACTCGGCGGGCTGGGCGGCTGTCCGTTCGCGCCGGGGGCGACCGGCAACATCAATACCGAAGACTGTGCGTTTCTTCTGGAATCTATGGGCTTTGACACCGGGCTCGACATCGAGGCGCTGGTCGCTTGGCGGCGCGAGGTCGAGACCTGGCTGCCGGGCGAACGGTTCTCCGGCGCCATGGAGCGGGCCGGTCTGCCGAAAGATTTCCGCAAGCCCGTCGATCTGCTGGGGTGATGCGCCTCCGCCGCCGGGCGGCTTAACGGGACACCGCCGCCGTGCGGCTTAATGGGACGACGACAATGACACATAATCCAACCGCCGATGGCGTATCGGTCGAATTGGGCGAAGACTTTGCCGAACTGCGCGAGTCCGTAAGGCGGATCTGCGCCCAGTATCCGGCCCCCTATTGGCGCGACCTCGACGAGCGGCGGGCCTATCCGACCGAATTCGTCGAAGAACTGACCAAAGGCGGGTTCCTGGCCGCCTTGATCCCGGAAGAATATGGCGGGGCGGGGCTGCCGCTTCGGGCGGCGGCGGTGATCCTGGAAGAGATCAATGCCAGCGGCTGCACCGCCAGCCCGGCCCATGCCCAGATGTATATCATGGGCACGCTGCTGCGCCATGGTAGCGAGGCCCAGAAAAAGGCCTATCTGCCGTTGATCGCAACGGGCGAACTGCGCCTTCAGGCCTTTGGCGTGACCGAACCCGATACCGGGTCGGACACCACCAAACTAAAGACGCGGGCCGTGCGCCGGGGCGATGTTTATGTCGTCAATGGACAAAAGGTCTGGACCTCGCGCGCGTTGCATTCCGACATGATGCTGTTGCTGGCCCGGACCACGCCGCTGGATCAGGTCGAGCGCAAGACCGATGGCCTGTCGGTGTTCCTGATCGATATGCGCAACGCGATCGGCCGGGGCATGCGGATTGAGCCGATCAAGGCGATGATCAACCACAACACGACGGAAGTTTTTTTCGACGACCTTGAGATACCGGCCGACAGTCTGATCGGCGAAGAGGGCAAGGGGTTCCGCTATATCCTCGACGGCATGAACGCCGAACGGATCCTGGTGGCGACCGAAGCGTTGGGCGACGGCCGGTGGCTGATGAACAAGGCGGCCGAATACGCAGGCAGCCGCGAGGTGTTCGGCCGTCCGATCGGCGCCAATCAGGGGATCCAGTTTCCGCTGGCCCGCTGCCATGCCGAATTGCAGGCCGCGGATATGATGTGCCGCCGGGCGGCGGCCCTGTTTCAAGCCGGGGCCGATTGCGGCGCCGACGCCAATATCGCCAAACTGCTGGCGTCGGAAGCGACCTGGAATGCCGCAGAAGCCGCCATGCAGACCTTTGGCGGTTTTGCGTTCGCTCAGGAATACGATGTCGAGAGAAAATGGCGTGAGGCGCGGATTTACCAGACGGCGCCGATCTCGACCAATATGGTGCTGGCCTATATCGGCACCAAGGTTCTCGGCCTGCCGCGCTCGTACTGAGCGCGGGGGCCGTCATCTATAGCCGCTAACCTGCGAAGGAGCTAGGCACCATGGGCGGATTGACACAAGACATCGCGGCGTTCGTCTCGGCGCTGGAATTGGCCGATCTGCCGGACCGGTGTATCGAGACGGCCGCCACTGGTATGACCGATTGCGTCGGGGTGATGATCGCCGGATGTGACGAGACGGCCGTGGGCCTCGTCGATGCGATTGTTCCAACGGCGCTGGATGACGACCATGCGCCGGTGATTCCGTCGGGACGGCGTTTGAGCCCGGCCGATGCGGCGCTGGTCAACGGCGTGGCCGGGCATGTGCTCGATTTCGACGATGTCGGCATTGACGGCCATACCAGTGTTGTCCTGACGCCGGCGATCCTGGCCGAGGGGTGGCATCTCAACGCAAGCGGCGCTGACGCGTTGGCGGCCTATGCCGCCGGGTACGAGGCTTGGGCGCTGCTCGACGAACTCGAGCCGGGCCATATGCACGAACGCGGATTTCATCCCACGGCGGTCACAGGCACTCTGGCGGTCGCGGCGGCCTGCGCCCGGCTGCGCCGTCTGCCGCCGGACCAGACGGCCCATGCGCTGGCGATCGCCGCGTCGCTGGCGTCCGGGGTGGTCGCCAATTTCGGCACAATGACCAAGTCGCTCCATGCCGGCCGGGCCGCCCAGTCGGGTGTCATCGCCGCCCGGCTGGCGGCTTCGGGCTTTACCGGGTCGCCCGACGTTCTGGAGCACCGAACCGGATTCATGCGCGCGCATTCCGCCAGCGGCAACCCGGATATCGCGCGTTCGGATTGGCAACTGGGCGAGACCTGGCGGATGCTGCGCGAGGGCATCAACGTCAAGCGCTATCCGATCTGTTATGCAACCCATCGGCCGATCGATGCGATGCTGGCGCTGGTCGAGGCCAACGCCCTGACGCCGGGCGACGTCTCGGAAATCATGGTCCATATGGGGACGACGGCCAGGTTGATGCTGCGCAACCACAACCCGAAGACCGGGCTGGAGGCTAAGTTCTCGCTGGAATTCGCCATGGCGTCGGCCCTGGTCGCCGGGCGTGTCGGACTGGCCGAACTGACCGATGATTTCGTGGCCCGGGCTGATGTGGTCGAGACCATGAAAAAGGTGACCTGCACGACGACCGACGAAACCATGGCCAGCATGCCGTTTGCACCGGCCGACACGGTCAGCGTCCGGCTGGCCAATGGCAGCGTGATCGCCCACGACCCGGTGGCCCACGCCCGGGGCAGCTGGGACAACCCGCTTTCACGCGCTGAACTGCGGGCCAAGTTCGAGGATTGCTGCGCCGGACGGCTGCCGGCCGATCGGATCGCTGCCGCGTTCGATCAACTGATCGATCTGAAAGATGTGGCCGCGCTGCGCGACATATCTTTGGCGGCATCGTGACGGGTGGCATAAAGGCCCGCAAGGGATAGTGGCGGTGCCCACGATCAAGGATGTGGCCGCCGAGGCCGGCGTGGCGATCGCCACGGTGTCGCGCGTCGTCCACGGGCATTCGACCGTCGGACCCGAGCTTCGGGCACGGGTCGAGAAGGCGATGGCCGATCTCGGTTACGAGCCGGACGCGACCGCCCAGGCCATGCGCACACGCACGACGCGGACGATTGCTTGTGCTGTCCGTGACAGTTCGATCCCGGAATTCGCCACCTTTACCCGTGCGGCTGAAGCAATCATACGCGATGCCGGCTATACGCTGATGCTGGCGAACACCGACGAGGACACGGCCCAGGAACTTGATCTGATCAAGGTACTTGGCCGCCGCCGCGTCGACGGTCTGCTGATGACCCGTAGCGACGATTCCGACCCTGCCGTTGGGGCGGCGCTGGCACGGCTCGGCGTGCCGGTCGTGTATATCGATCGCGACGCCGACGAGGGGGCCGATGCGGTCGTCCTTGACCATCGCAGGGGGATGCGTGCCGCGATCGATCACCTGGTCGACGGGGGGCATGACCGAATCGCCTTGGTGACCGGTCGGCCGTCCATGCGCCCGGCGCGCGAACGCCTTGCCGGCTTCGAAGCCGCGTTGGCCGGTCGCGGCCGACCCATCCACCGCCATCTGGTCGCAGCGGAAAGCTTCTATCCCGAACAGGGGTTCGGCCGGGTGTTGCAGATGCTGGACGGCCAGGCACCGCCCACGGCGATCATCGCGGGGGGCATGGCACTGCTGCCGGCAGTGCTGCGCGCGGTTCGGCTGCGCGGCTTGACCGTCGGACACGATATCGCGGTGATCGCCGGTTGCGATTCCGAACTGGCGGAATTGGCGACCCCGGCGGTCACGGCCATTCGTTGGGACATTCCCGCATGGGGGCGCCGGGCAGCCGAACTGCTTCTGGAAAAGCTGTCGATGCCGGAACCGCCCACAGGACCGGGGCGGGAAATCCTTTTGCCGACCGAATTGATCATTCGCCAGTCGTCGTGTGCCCGACCGATAGACGAGACTTGACGGGCCGTCCGTGCTCACGTGCGGACCGAAATGAGCACCGCTTGATCCACATCAAGGACGCTCGTCTCCGTCCGTAGTTGGATTGCCCTATGAGCAGGCTGATCGAACATAACTGCGACTTGCGATGGGGCTGGGTCCTTCGGCTTGTCCTTGTCGTATTGCTCATCGCATGGAGCTTGGCCAGCGTGCTCCACACCACCGCTTTCGCCGCTCCGCCTGACGGTGCGGCCGTTGTTGTCGTGCAGCAATCGCATGGTGGCACTGCAGCTCACGACCATTCGAGCGAGCACACGTGTGTTGCGCACGCCCAATGCTCCGGCCTTTGGCTAGCACCCACGATGTCCATAGCCGTTTCGGACCCGTCAGCCCATCGGCTGCGTCCTTCGGCCGATACGGCCCCCTTGTCCGTGGTCGCCCAAGTCTACCGCCCTCCGATCGTTTCGTAGTCCGCATGAATGCAGGGCGGCGTTCCCGCCCGCTTCAACGTCCCATCTCGGCACGGTCCGGCCGCATAAGGCTGTACTTTGAGCATCCGCTTGGGACAATCGGTCGAACGTCACGTTATCGGAAATACCACCATGGTCGGAAACAACCAATCCTTGTGCCGCGCCTCGACGTCAGGGAGCGCGCAGATGCCACACGATCCAGGCCAGCTGACCACGCTGCTAGCGACGCACCAGAGCCAGTTCGTTCGCTATGCGGCTCGCAGGCTCGGCAACCGTGCCGACGCCGAGGACGTCGTGCAGTCCTTCAACCTCAAGGTCTTGAGCCGCGCCGGGGAGTCTGACCAGCCCAAGGGTCTCGCCTGGCTGTATCGGGTTCTGCACACGACCCTCATCGATCACTACCGCCGCGAGGCGCGACGGAGGCGCGCTCATGATGGCCTGGCTCGTGAGCCGCAAGTCCCCGAGGCCGAGCCGATTGCGACACCGTGCGGCTGCGTCCAACGGGTGCTGCCGACGCTGAGGCTCGACCAGCAGGAGTTGTTGAGGCGTGCCGATCTGGGAAGCGAGCCCCACGGGCAGATTGCCGCGAGCCTGGGAACCACGGCCAATACGGTCGGCGTGCGTCTCCATCGGGCACGACGTGTCCTGCGTGACAGTCTGACGCGCCTTTGCGGCGCCTGCTGCCCGGCGGAGGCGATGGCCTGTGGCTGCGGGGCGGTGGCCGACGAAATCGGCCGTAAGGATTCCTCCCCGAGCGCGTCTGAACTGATGCAGGCAGGGCAGTGATGCTCGGCAGCCTAACGCGCCACTCATGGAGTACCCAATGTCAACACGTCGAAGCTTTATGCGAACCGCGGAGCTCCAGGCATCTGCGGGTCAGGGATTAAATGCCCTTGCAGGCCTTATGCTGACTGCTGCGCTGGTGTTCGCCTCAGTGCCGGCCCATTCCGCCAACGCGGCGGCGCCCGAGCAGGGCTTCGTCTACACCGCCGACGAGCATGGCAACTCGCTCAGCATGATCGATTTGTCCAGCGGTCAGGTCACAAGTGTGGAGGTGCCGATCGCACCGCACAATCTGCAGATTTCAGCCGACCACGGCCGGCTGCTGGCTATAGGTCCCCTGTCCGATGCAGATGACGGCCACGGGCACGGCGATGGCCACGGCCACGGTGACGAGCCTGGGCGACTGCTCGTCTTCGACGCCCACGACCTTGAAAACGGCCCGCTTGCCGACATTGAGGTCGGCAGCCATCCGGCTCATGTGGTGATCGATCAGGCAGGAGTGCTTGCTTTCGTCACCAATGCCGAAGATGCCTCAGTATCGGTAGTTGACCTTGGCGCCGGCGCGGTGATCGAGACGATCACCACCGGCGCCTACCCGCACGGGCTACGACTCAGCCCCGACGGGGGCGAACTTTACGTCGCCAACGTCATTGACGGCAGCGTCTCGGTGATCGACGTCGAGACCCTGGCGGAGGCTGCACGGATCCCGGTCGGACAGGCACCGGTGCAGGTCGGCTTCGTTCCCGATGGCAGCCGGGTCTATGTCTCGCTCAGGGACGAGAACGCGGTGGCAGTGATTGACACGGCCGCCCGCGAGGCGATCGACAAGATCGCCGTCGGGCGGGGTCCGATTCAGGTCTATGCCACACCGGACGGTCGCGAGGTCTATACGGCCAATGAGGGCACGCGCGAAAATCCGGACGATACGGTGTCGGTGATCGACGTGGCCAGTGGCGGCGTCGTGAGCACCATTACCACCGGCGAGGGCGCCCACGGCGTTGTCGCGAGCCCGGACGGCCGATACGTGTTCGTCTCCAACCTCTATGCCAACAGCGTTTCGGTCATCGACACCGAGAGCCGCGAGGTGGTCGCCACCTTCGCAGTGGGTCAAGGCCCGAACGGAATCACCTTCAATGCCGGAACCTGAGGTAGTCTGCGGGGTGCGGCTCCGGCCGCTCCCCACGAGCCCGACTGAAAATTTGACGATAAGGCGTAAGGGTTTGCATCGCTGTGCGTCTTAAGGAGAGGAGCATCCCCGAGACCGAACGCAATGGAAGGACTTAAGTCGATGATAGCGAGTGATACGCCGCCTGCAAGTGAAGCGCCCTCCGGGTATTTCAGCAATTCAGATGAGATCACCACCGATATCCAGACCGTCGACGCATCGCAGATCCGACGTCTCGCCATCGATCGTCACACTGACCAAATAAGTCGAATTCAATCCTAGGAGGTGCTGTGCCATGAAAACCCTCACGCGACGCTCCGCCGTTTTTCTTGGAACCGGCCTTGGCTTTACCGGGCTTGCCTGGGCACTAAGTCCCAAGGGTCCGACGGCATTCTCTAATGCAATCCAGACTGACCGCATCATGACGGTTTGGTACTCCCCCGCCTGTGGATGCTGTGGAGAGTGGGTCTCCTATATCGAAAAGGCCGGCATCGAGGTGGTATCCGAGCCGGTAGATAATCCGACTCGCATCGCCATTGATGCCGGTGTTCCCCCGGAAATGCAGTCCTGTCATACGGCTCGGCTGAGCGGCTTGGTGATCGAGGGCCATGTCCCCCTCCAGGCCATCGAGGCCGCTATTGAACAGGACTTATACGGGATTGCGGTCCCGGCAATGCCCCAGGGGTCCCCCGGGATGGAAGGGCCGTCGCCCGAGACCTACACCGTTTACGCGTTTGACGCTGACGGCATCCACCAACCGTTCATGCAATTTCGCGGGCGGGAAATCCTGTCATACCAATCTATTCGATCGACCATCATCAAAGGAGTGGTTTAACCATGAAAAAACAACTCATTGCCTCCGCTGCAGCCGTATCCCTGCTGGTCGCCATTCCCGCCATGGCCGGAATGGGCATGGATCACGGCGACGGGCATCACGGGGAAAACCACGACACTATGGACGCCGACGGGGTCGTTGACCCCG
>LFIK01002954.1_pt1 | contig 13818 bp, 20 predicted proteins | sample 643401 | NCBI WGS metagenome assembly LFIK01 (sample SAMN03777447, study PRJNA286221) | soda lake metagenome | biome: soda lake; feature: Kulunda steppe; material: water; isolation source: sample T5-Br brine of Lake Tanatar-5 | place: Russia: Kulunda steppe | collected 2010-07 | reverse complement strand
CCCCCACCCCAACCCCAACACACATGCACAGGGCCAGCCTGCAACAGCGCACACAGCACACAAGCAACGCCCAGCGCCCGCTTGCGCCTTCCTCAAGTGCCAGAAATGCCGACCGTTTAAAGATGAAAGACAGGCAGCCAGCCGCCTGTGCCGTCAGTCTTGTTGGTCAAAGCATACACGTATGCATGCAACTCTCCACCTCCTTTGAGGCTTGGTCTTGCACATTAAAGCGACAGTCTTCTTGACGCTCACCCTGCCCTTTCAACCCCCCAAACCCCCACCCATTGAACAGAGGAGTGTGAAGCATGGGAACACAGGAGCAGCCTTTTCCTCGGGATGGCACATTTTAGAGGGTCCGTAGGGCTCAGAGGGGGAAAATGGGGCTGGCGGAGCATGTAGCTTGGACCCCTTCAACCCTGCAGCAGCACCCTCACTGCATCACTGCTGGCCATATGAGTACAGAGCCTTAGCCCGCCACGTGCGCGCACCTCGCCCGACGCCCGCTCCCCCGCTGTCTGCCCCCCGTCCAGCGACGCGTTCAGTGAGGAGGGCGCGCTGCACGCGTACCCTGCATCCTCGTCAATCACCTCCATGCCACCGCCGCCGCCCCCGTGCCCACCGCCGGCTGTGCCGGCTGTGCCAGAGGCAGCCCCCGCACCGCCGGCCCCCCTCCTGTCCACCCCCCCACCTGCCACCAGCCCCGCGTGCGGCAGCGGCGGCCCAGTGCCGGCCCCACTGCTGCTGCTGTTGCTGCGGTGGTAGATGCCGCTGGAAGCCCATGCCCCAATCTCGTCCTGTCCTGCCACCGCCTCTGCCCTGGCTTCCAAGTGCTCCTGCCGTGCCTGCGCCTCAAGTCCCGCCTTGCACAGCCCACCCTGCCAGCCGACCGACCCCCCACCAGCGCCCTCTGCAGCCCTGCCACCCTCCTCCTCAGTGCATGCATCCTTGGAGGGGGGCCCACCGCTGGAGACCTCTGCTGGGAACGCGGCCGGCTGCTTGGCCTGCTGCGCCAGCTTGGCCAGCGCGGCGGGCGGCAGCTGAGCGCGGCGCAGCACGTGCGCATCGACCTGCACCTCGCCCACATCGGTGAACTTGACGGCGTTGGACAGCAAATTGGCGACGACCTGCAGGCGCGGGCGCGGGCGGCGAGCAGGTCGGTGTGGAATGGCAGGTTGGCGGGGACCTGCAGGTCATTGCGGGGGGGGGCGGCACAGGGGAAATGACAATTTAATTGCTGTTGCAAAAGGGACAGATAGGCAGACCAAGAAGAAAGGGAAGGAGATGATGGACAAATCAGGCGGGAGGGAGTGGAGGGGAGGGGGTGCGCGCGCCGGCCCCGCCGCCGCGTGCTGCAGCGGTCATACACCGCACCTGGCGCAGCCGGATGGGGTCCGCCATAAGGTGGTTGGACGCCAGCAGCGGGTCCAGGGAGTATGCCAGCGCTAGGCCCTTGTGCTGCGCCTCCAGGGCCACAATGTCCATGCATGCCTCCACCGTGCGCCGGATGCTGACAGGCTCCAGAGCGAGCTCCACAGCACCGTGGTCCTGCCGAGTGCACGCAGAGGCCAGCGCGCACGCGTGTGCGCATACACCAAGTTGCAAGCGAGCGCACAAAGCCGGCGCGGAGCTGCTCTGCGTGCAACTGTGAGATGGGGAAACTGCGGGTGTGGGCCGTTGGCGCTCGGCAACCTTCGGCTGTGCACACATGGCCGTGCACATAGTGTGCATGTCTGCATGTCAGCGGTGAGTGGGGAGTATTTTGGCCAATGGCAAGGGCTTATTTGCAGGCATGCTCTGTGTTAGGTGATGGCGTGTGCAGGATGAATGATGGCTCCCCCCTCCACCCCAACTTGATGGATTGAGGATGAAACAGGCCCAAGCAGCATGGATGAGAGTGTCCAAGACACGTGAATGGAGGCAATCCAAGGGATGGGGGTAGAAGGGAAAGGCAGGGCGAGTGGGGATGATGTGATGAACTCACGATGCAGGTGTGCAGCCAGATGCGTGGCAAAGCCACACGGCACTGATTGTCCGCTCATCGGCCAGCAGGCCCGCTCCTCCATTTCCCAGCTCTCAGTGTGAATGCACCCAGCACACTTGCGCAGACACGTGCTGGTCCAGCCATTTCATCACCTTAGCCACCCAGACATTGACTGATTGAGCCAATATGTCATCTGAGCCAATATATTATTTGAGCCACACGCATGACACAAGGATTGGTGACTTGAATCGCGCCCACCGCTTCACCAGCGGCCGCAGCCACCCACTCTCACCAGCTTGGAGGAGCCCAGGACATCTCCCAGCACACCCAGCAACTAGGCTAATTCACCGCCTGATCTGGCTGATTGCCCACCCAAGCCGCGCCCACCACTCCGCCACCGGCACAGCCACCCATGCTCACCAGCTTGGAGAAGTCCAGGATGTCTCCCAGCACGCCCAGCAATGAATTACAAGACTCCAGGATTGTGTCTGCAAGCTCCCTCTGCTCTGGGTTCAGGCTTGAGGACAGCAGCAGCTGCGCACACGCAGAGCGCAAGGGGCGGAGGGTCAGCAAAGCGCTGCAGCAGGCGTCAGCGTGATTGTCAGTGGGGGCGGGGTCAGGTTGGGCAGGGCCCTCCTTTTGTGCTGGCTGCGTGCGGCACCCCCACAACTGGACTTGAGACTACCACCACCACATGTATCTTCCCATCCTCCACGCCCACCCGCTCCCATTTAACTTCTACGCACAAACCCTCTCACGCCCCCTGAGCCTGCTCACTCCCTCCTGTCCACACCAATATACCCTCCACCGTGTTGGAGCACTTGCCCCTCACACCAACCCAATGCCCCCATCTCCCTGCTCCAGTCCAGCAGCCCCCTCTGCTCAAACAATGCCCAGCCTTCAGGGCAAACACATAACAAGGGCCTAATACATAAATAACTGCAGGAGGCACATTCCAGAGGGGCGGCCCCCTCGCACTCCCAACCCACGCCCCCGTCCGGCCCCCCCTCTCCCCACACCTCAGGCTAACAAGAAAGCAAGCAGCGCAGCCAACAAGAAAGCCAACTGCCAGGCAGTGTGCTGCGTTTGGGGGGCTCATGGGCCCTGCACAGCCCCGCCACACCCACACAGTGGCCGTCATGCCGTGCAGGAGCGTGCAGGTTCCATACATGCTTGGCCCCCTAAAGCACACAAGGTTGCACACAAGGGCCTTGCACAGCCCCGCCACACCTGTGCGGTGGCCATCATGCCATTTAAGGGCGTGCGGATCTCGTGACTCATGTTGGCCAGGAACATGGACTTGGCCTCTGCCGCCGTCTCCGCTGCGATCTTGGCCTCCAGCAGGCGCCCCTCCTCCTCCTGCACGCCACCAGCACGTGGCATGGCCAGCACCCCCCACACAGCGTCAGCGGTGCTGGCAGCGTGCCGGGCCGTGGGCATCCGGAGGGCCGCTGATTTTGCCATAAGGGCCTGCTCTCACTCAAACCTCCATAAGTTTGGCACCCCTGCTTGGGCTTTGCGGACCCTTGGCATGCCCTTGCCCTCCCTCACACGCGCAGCACCAGGGCCGGGTCCTGGGCGCTGCCAGCTACGATGCCGCGCACCAATGCAGCAGTGCTGTGCACCAACCCAGCGGTGTTGCGCATCTACCCAAGGCAAGGTGCGCGCCGTGCTGGTTGCTAGCCCTTGCTGCAGAGGCCCGTCGAGTCCCTCGGCGGTGTCGTGTCAAACTCTGAGACACTTCGTGTCTCAAAAGTCCGCAAATCAACATAGACTGGCAGAAGGCTGGGACGCAAGCAGCTTGGCACATTGTAATTGCTGTAATCAATTGTAACCAAGCATACCACAGGGCACGGGCACAACTTAGTACGCCAGTACCTAGCGAGCGCTGTTTCCTGCCCACTCCTCACCCCATGTCTGTACCGCATGAATGCTTAGCTCACACTGCGTTAGCTCACACTGCGTTTGCCGCTGCCAAACACACGCTGCGCTCACGCCGCGCGCAGCGCACCTTGCGGCGCACGAGCTCGGTGATGTCGCTGTGCACGTGGATGTAGCTGACCAGCTGGCCCAGGCTGTCAAACACAGGGGTGATGCTGGTGCGGTTCCAGAACGTGTCGCCTGTGCGCACGGCAGGGTGCAGGGCGGCAGGCCGAGGGGGCGCGTCAGCACAGAGGCAGAGACTCTCGTCTCTTTTGGGCTTAGCCCATCCATGAGCCGCCGGACTTCAGTGACAGCTGTGGGTGCGCGTCCGCAAGCTGTGCATGGATCTCCAGCGACAGCTGTGGGTGCGCGTTTGCAAGCTGTGCATGGATCTCCAGTGACAGCTGTGGGTGCGCGTCCGCAAGCTGTGCGTGGATCTCCAGTGACAGCTGTGGGTGCAAAGCACAAGCAGTGCACACCGGGCAGCCGCTATGCTCTTGCCCTCCTCTCGCACACAGCCATGCTATCCCCGCCTTGCACATGGGGCTGCCCTGGACTTCTGACTCCCCCTGCCCCCTCCTTTCCTCATGCACTCCTCGAATGAAGGCCTGGCCTCAGCTTCACGAGCATGGACAGGCGCGTCTGCCACACATGCTGCAGCACCCGCAAACCCCCGCCAACCCTGCTGCATTGCATGCACACTCTCACGGGCACATATGGTTGCCGTGCGTCCACACCGTGCCTGCAGCACGCGGGACACGCAATGTCATGCACTCCCGCCAACCCCGCCCACCAGCCCAGCATACGCCCTGCGCCGCATGCGCCCTCCGTAGTTCCTGCAGGCGCAGATGCGGATGGCGCTGGCCATACCCACCGTTCCTGCGGTAGTTGATGAGCTCCACGGTGGCCTTCTGGCGCCCCGTGAGCGCAGCATCGAGGACGGCCAGCGTGGAGGGGCTGGTGGATGCGCCGTGCAGGAAGCTGCTGCTGTGGCCGAGCACCTCCTCCCGCTGGTACCTGCACGCCCGTGCGCATGGCATGTGGTTCGCGCACACAGTGGACTGGACGGCATGGCACATGGCCACACCCGTGCCATGCAGGTGCCTGCATGCAGCAGCGGCAATCGGCTCAAGCGCACCAATCTAGGCCACATGCACGTGCAGTATCTGGATCTGGCACGGTGGGCATGGCACGCAGGCAGGCCATGGGCGTCTGCACGCAAGCCCCTGTGAGCAATGGCAGGGCCCATGCCCATGCTTGCAGTGCTCACGCCAACAGATCTCATGTGCATGAGCAACCTTGCGCGCCCATACTGCAATGCCTGCACACAATGCCTGTACGTGTGCGGCCTTGTGCATTCCGAATGCCTCGATCTCTGCTGGCGAGCCAGTGCTCACACGCACACATACACACATGTCCAGCCACGCTCTCACCATTTCAGCAGCTGCTTCTACATATCTTTCCTCATCCATCCGCGCTTTCATCAGCTTGATCACGTGCTTGCCCTGTAACATGCAGGAAAACACCTCTCCCTCTCCCCCCCCTTCTCTCTCACATGCACACATATACAACCTGTTGCACGCAGGTTTACACCTTTCCCTCTCTCCCCCCCCCCTCTCTCTCATGGACACATACATATACACAAATACACATACAAACACACACATATTTACACGTATACACCCTGTGAGGTGGCGCGCACGGACGCACGCATCCATGTGCGCTCACCCACCCGGTGATGTGAAGGAACGCGTCGTTGACGTATACGAGGGGGTGCCCTGCTTGGCTCGGGTCTGTGATGGCAATGCCCTCGCTGCAGCTGCCCAGGGCATGGTCTGCAAGCAAGCACGCACACACAAGCACACACGCACTTGGGGGGTGCGCCATATCCGCTCCCGCGCGGCTTGCGCGCACATCAGCCTGAGGGATATGATCTGCGGGTGAAGCCTTTGCACACAGCGATGGAGTTGGGGCAGAGCGGGCCGCTTCTGTACCAGAAAGACCCACAGGTGTGCATGCACCTTGAGCCTCTTGCCTCGACACACTGCAGCGATGGCTCCTGCCCCCACAGCGCCCCCTGCTCAGCACGCTCCAGCAGCCTCTGCACCCTTGCTGCTCGCCCCAGTGCGGTGGCCCTGCCTCCAAGCATGCCCGCTGCTTGGCGAGCTGCAGCAGCCACCCCATGCGCGTGCCTCCTGCGTGGCAGGCTATTCAGTAAAATCTTGCTTGTGTGCACACATTCACTGCAGGCCCCTCTTGGCCTTGGTGTCTCACAGGCCCCTTGCTGCCTGCAGCTACCCACAGACCACCCACCTCGCAGCCGCCAGCCCATGCTCTCGCTCACGTGCGCGCTCATGTCGTGCTGCACACACAAGTAGTACACAGGCGCGTTGCTCATGTCCATTGTGGGCGCCGCCTGCTGCTGCAGCGGCGCCTGCTGCTGCGCCTGTTGTGGCAGCGGCGGCTGCTGCTGCTGCTGCTGCTGCTGCATGTCACTTGTGATGGAGGCGACGGCCATGGACAGCATGGTGGCTTCCGCAGTCTGCGAGTAAGCCTGCCAGTGAGCCGCAGACACCGAAGGTGGCAGCCCGGGGGAGGACGGGCCCAGCCCAGCTGCAGCAGGTGCATGCAGTGCGCCTGGTACCTCCGAAGAGCCGCGCTGCGACGCGTCCCCCTGCACGCTGCCGGTATTTGACGTGGCGGGGGTGCTGGGCCCGCTGCGGCTGGGCCTGGGCAGGCCCTTGGACGCCCAGGAGCCTACGCAGGCAGAGCATGAGGGGCAGGGTGCATTAAGCCGGCATGCCCTGCTGGCAAGCGGTGGGCAGGCAGGTATGCTGGGCAGGGAGCTCACACTTTTGGCACAAGCCTGAGCGCTCTCCGAGGGATGCTCTGCTGGCACGCGGTGGGCAGGCAGGCAGGTATGCTGGGCATGGCACGCGGTGGGCAGGGAGCTCACACTTTTGGCACAAGCCTGAGCGCTCTCCGAGGGATGCTCTGCTGGCATGCAGCGGGAGCAGGGGCTGCACCGGAGCGTCCCTGCGGGCTGCAACACTGCAACACCGCAGCACTGCGAGTCTACAACACTACAACACTGCAGCAACACGCACAGAGGCGAGCTAGCGCCGCCGGCGCGGGGGCGGACCGCGTGCTCGTCGCTCAAGGGCGCGGCTGCTATTGCAAGTGGGGAGCTTGGCAGGGGAGGCAAACATGGGCATACGCAGGGCGTACGTGCAGCAGTTTCTCTTGCCTGCGCGAGCCAGTAGGAGGGTGCTGACCCTGCAAGGCTGGATGCCATGGCAGCAGCAAGTCAACAGTGCGCACCGCGCTTGGGCTGATTTTGGGAGCGCGGCGCAGCGCGCATGCCAAAAGGACACCCACACCAGACCATGGACAAGGTGCGCACACACTGCGCGCCGCAGAGGGCCGCACCTGGGCTCTCGGCCAACAAAAGCGTCACAGAGCCATGAGGCTCCCAAGCAGCCACTGCTGTCCCAGCCCAAGCACCCACAACAACACACACAGCAGCAGCAGCAGCAGCTGGTGGGCTGCTGGGAGGCGCTCGGGAGGGCGGTGTGTAGGATCCCCTGCGAGTGCAGCCAAGCCCTGTGCACGCTGCAGGCCGCACCTGTCAGGGAGGGCGGTGCGTCTATGAAGGAGGAGAGGGAGGCTGACCGGCTGGTAGGCACCTCTTGCTGCTGTTGCTGCTGCTGCGGCTGCTGGCCAGGAGACTGAGTGCTCGGCGCGGCCACGGGCGGCGTCAGCACAGCAGCGCCGCCTGCTGCCGGGCCAGCGCAGCCTTGCCGCGGCACCACCTGCTCCGGGATGGCAGCCAGCTTTGATGTCTGCCTGGACGGTGCACAGCCCGCAGGCCTGGCGGGTGGCGCGGCCTTGCCGTAGTTGATGGGGGTGAGGGAGAGGCTGGTCCAGGTGGTGCTGCTCTCCCTGCCTTTGTGGTAGCAGAGCAGGTTGACATTGGCAGGCCTGCACGCATGGTGCGGGAGGTCAAAGCCAGCGGTGCTGCAGCGTGCGCTTCAGCGTCAGTTTATTCCAGCCCCACCGGGGGCGGGTTGGTGTCTGCCTGGCACTTCAAGGCGGGAAGTCTGGGCATGTGAGTTGAGTGAGGCCTAGGACCATGTCCCTCACAGGCCTTGCGCACACTCCTCAGGGATGCAGCAATGAACACAGCGGATTTTGGCTCGGGGGACAGCCCCATTGCTCAGCGCAAGACAAGGAACAAGGCTAGTGGTGAGGACTCCCAGACATGCTGTGCATGACGCAAACACGCGCACGCACGCACGCACACACACGTGCGCAGTCACATGCACGCAAATGCACACACACAGATGCACACGCACACGCACGCTCACACACACACACACACGCACACACACTCACAGTCACACCTCGCACCTGTTGTTGCGCAGCGCCTCTGCCAGGGTGTGCACGTCCTGGTAGTCGCTGGCGGGGCCCAGCAGCACGCCCAAGCCCGCGCCGCTGGCCTGCAGGTCCGCCAGGGGCAGCCCGACCTGCGTGGACACACACGGCACAAGCCCAGCCCCGCGCTTGGCAAGCTGCGCACGGCTGCGGCTGCCTGCAGGGCAGCTTGCAGAGGGCAGGCAGCTTGCAGGGGGCAGCTGACCTGCGGGAGCGCTGCACAGGCAATAATGCTGGCTAAATGCAATCTGCACAGAAGGCAGAGCAGTCTGCGCGTGGTTGTGGCCGCTTGCAGGGAGCAGCTGACAGGATGGCAGGCCCCCTGAAGCCCTAGCTCTGAGGGACCTCCACTCGACCTGCCTCCCTTTCCTGTTCTGCCCTCCCACGCATAGCGCGCTGCCCTGGAGCACACTGTGCGTGCATGTGGGTGCAGATCGCACCTGGGCCTCAAACGCAGGGTTGGCGTACACGACGCGGCCGAGGTAGGGCGGCGCTGGCTCCTCGCCCTCCCCGGTCCTGCCCCCGCCCCTCGCCGCAATTGCGCCGGATGAGCTGCGCCCAAGCCGCGCATCCGCTGCGGCAGCCGCCGCGTCCACGCCCACAAGCACCTCCGCCCCCAGCCTGCCCATCAGGCCACCACACCCAAACAAGCTCTCACTGGAGCTGCCACTGCCTGCGCGCGCGCCCTCCCACCCTCCGCTGCGCGTGTCAGCGTTACTGCGCACGTCGCTGCTGCTGTTGCGGCTGCTGCCAGAGGCGCGCATGTGGTGGGCTGTGCCCAGGCTGCTGCTGCTGCTGGGCCCACGCGCCTCGTCGCTGCTGCAGCGGCTGGGCACAGTGCACGAGGCGTGGGCCGCGCCAACCGGGGGGGCCAGGCAGCCCCAGGCCTCGCTGCCAGGGAGGGCCTGCGCGCAAGGGGGCGGGTGCAGGGCGCTGCTGAGCATGCGGGCACATGCGTGTGTGCCTTGCAGGTGTGCTAAAGGGGGGGGAAAGAGCAGGGCTCTTGGGTGGAAGGAGCGTGTGATTGTACTGTGCAGGTGTGTGAGTGCACGTGTGCGCGTCTTGTTTGTGTGCATCCTCTAGACGGACAGGAAGAGCCAACAGCACATAAGACTAGGACATGCCTCAGAAAGCACCGCTCCCTGCAAGCTACAGGCAGGCGCCGCCACGGGGGGGGCCAGCCGCGGCAAGCAAGGTCAGGGGCTGCATGGTACGGGCTCACCCGGCCCACCCGCACCGCCAACGCCCCCACACACCTCAGCGCCGCCAACGCCTAGACATATCCGGAAACCCCATCTGCACGCCCACTGCACGCCGCCAAGGCGCACACACACATACACACACACTTGACTGCTGTCCCCATGCTCTTCGCCTGCTGTCGGCTCGGCTCACAGGCTTGGCGCCCCTTGCGCTGTGTGAGCCCGCTGCTTGCCAGCCACCAGCCAACCAGGACGCCAGGCAGCAGGCCTCCTTCCCTCTGTCCCTGGTGCCACTCCCCATGACCCTTGACCCACCTCTGGCTCCTGCAAGGGTGGAGTCGGTGGGGGAGCAGCAAAGCCTCGGCTGAGGGCCCCAGCCACCCCCTCTGCCAGGCAGCTGGGCTGCACCTCAATGATACTAATGCCGTGCTGGGCGCACGAGATGCCCGCCATGAGCATGCTCTGCACGTCGCCCAGCATGCTCGCATTCACCCCTGCAACCGCGGCCCCTTCAGTCATGACCTCCTGCAGAATAGCAAAGGCAGGGTGATGCAAGAAAGGCATGCTTCAATTGTTGTGCTTGAGTTGTGACGAAAAACATGCAACTGATCAGGGCTGCAAGACTGGCCTTGAGAAGTAGGCAGGGAAAGGGGTGCATACAAGCGCAAAGGTAGGAAATGTGCTTCAAAGATGTCAAGGCATGCATGCGCACCGGTGCAAATCATCCCCCTGCATGCAGCCCATCATCTAAATAATATGCGCACACTTGTGAGGGGGTAGCACGTCACGGACACAACTTCTGATGCATACCCCTAGAAGGGATGCTTACACATTTGTGGGGTAGCTTTTAGGGGAAGCTCAGGATCCTTTTCTGAACAGGATGTTGCATAGACCCTGGGTTGGCTTATCCAAAACAGGCACATGAAAGTTGTAAATTCACATGCCAGGTTCCAGTGGGTTTCAAATGCCTGCATGCGCATGTACACTGATTGATCCTTATCCTGATGCATCCCAGCATGCTGCAGGTACGCTTTTTGTTCTTGTCTACCACGTGGACAGGGGGAAACAGACACGCGTGCCTAAGCAGGCAGACCAGGCAGTGCAAGCTGGGCTGCCACAAAAGTGCATATCACGGTTGCGTATCAAGATTGAGAAGCCCAATCTTGGCTGCATGCCCGGTGCGTACTGGTATTGTCACTCACAGGCGCAGCCCAGTAAGCTCACAACCCTGAGACAAATTGGCAGCAACCAACTCTCACACCACAATACCAATGCACATCGGCTGCCTGCGCCAATTCTTCAAAGGGTTTAAGTGGCATCCCCTCAGGGCTGGGTCCTCTCCTCACCGTCAGTTTGCTCAGGATGCCAGCTCTGCATCCGGTGTCATGCCCGAACTGGCGGAAGCGAGCGCCAGGGGCCAATGCTGTTAGTACAGCGCCATTCTTATCCACGTTTTGCCTTGGATCGCCTCGGCCCAGGTTGGGTAGCTAACGGGCGTCCTTCTGCTGCAAGGTCATTCTATCCATCGAATAATTGTACGGCAATGACAAAAGTTTAATACAAAGAAATACTAACAATATGAGGCATAGTCGGACTTCAAGTGCGGCAATCTAGGATCAGCAAGGAGGGTGTGATGTGTGACGTTTGTGCTAGTGACCAACAGTTATTTTCATCTAATTAAATGAAAACAAACATCAATGATTTATGCACTGTATGCACTGTTGTCATCGGTGTACTTGGGGAATGAGCACTGAAAATACTGAAGCCCCTGTTTTCCGATTACTGATAGGTTTACACCAGAACTAATAGGTTTACATCGGATTGATAGGTTTACATCGGATTGATAGGTTTACATCGGAGTAACAGCACACTGGCGTGCAATTACTTAATTATATCGGATTATCACTGATTTTCTTCTGATTTACTACGACCTGCGTCGTTACCATTACTCCCCCTCTGTGAATGCATGTCCTCATGCATTTACCTTGAAGGTGGCTCAAGACCACGCGAGCGCCAAAATTCTCTGATTGCATGACCTCCATCAACAAAGTCATCTTCAAGGATGTACCACCTCTGGAAGGCCAACCCATATGGAATTCCATATTCGAATGCATTTGACCTTGTATTCAAACTTGATCTGATTCCTGCGTTCTGATATAGGGCGGTGCTGAACAATCTTTTCCAGTTGCCAGATGAGAGCATCGGAGTAGGGTAACCTGGCTCTTCGCCTTCACGGATGCAATAGAGCTTGACCTGAGAAACATGAGACACGTGTGCACATTGTGACCTGAGAAACATGAGACACGTGTGCACATTGTGACAGCGCATGTGCTCGGGCAGATCGAGCTTCAATGACCAATCATTCTGATGACAGGAAAAGGACCCATCCGCTTGGGCATGTGTCAGATGACCTCGTCCCTGAGAGAAGTTCTGAGTACTCAACAGTACAAGTTTGTTTAAACTGATTTGGAAGGTACGTAACCCCTGGACGGTTCTTGTTATAGTGTGCCTGTCGTCTGTCCTGCGCAGATTGGAGAGATCTTTTGGCACGGTTCAGGGTTTCTTGCAGATCTGCAGCAAAATCTGATGCAGCAGGTACATTTGGTTGGACGGTGTGGTCAATTTCTGAGGCAAATGGCATGTGCGGATGTCTGCCATAGTTCTTAAAGAATGGAGTGTTTGAAATTGATGAGCGGAAAGGGTTGTTGCAAGCAAAGGCAGCTGCAGGTAAATACAGATCCCAATCATCCAGAGTGGGTGAGACAAATGTACGGAGATAGCATTCAAGGACTCTGTTTGTCCTCTCAGTCCGACCATCAGTCTGAGGATGGTATGCAGTGCTCATGCGTGACTGAGTGCCGAGCAAACGCAGATATGTTGGAAGGAATCTACCAGCAAACTGCGGACATCTGTCAGTAATGAGAGTTTCTGGCTCTACAACGTGCTGAAAAAGAATGTGCGCAGTTTCTTCTGCATTCACATTTGTAGTTGTGGGAACAAAGCGGACAAACTAAGTGAGACGATCAACAATTACAGCAATGCAGTCGTACCCGCGCGGAGTGGCAGGCAGACCAGTGATGAAGTCCATGGTAACATGCTGCCATGGATATGCTGGAATAGGCAAAGACTGCAACTGACCAGGAGGTCTCTGGGTACGTGACTTGGCTTTCTGACAAGCGGCACATTTTGACACAAACTCTGCAACATCTGCATGAACTGAGTGCTACCAGAAATAGCGTGTCACCAACTCAAAGGTTTTGTCAATGCCCGGATGGCCTGCAAGTGGTATGCTGTGATTGACAAAAAGAATGTGCTCACGGATTGAGCTGATGTTAGGGACTACACACAGCCGTTTCCCCCCAAAGTTTTTGATGAAAAAGCCACTTGAGCTTTTGTGATAATTTCTGATTGCATTCTGATCCAAAAAGTGTTCATCAAGCTCATAGCCTTGCAGAATGGCTTTGTAGATGGTATGCTGAGGGTTGCTGAAATTAAACAGAGTTACTGAGTTCATTGCTGAGTAGCGAGACAGAGGATCAGCAACATTACCCCTGCCTGGGCGGTATACCCATCTGTAGTTAAAGCGGGAGAAGAAATTCAGCCATCTCGCTTATTTGCGTGACAGAAGTGGCTGAGAAACCAGGTAGACCAGCGGATTATGGTCTGTAACCAGGATAATTTCTGGTCCTTCCAGATAACAACGCCATTGCGAGAGTGCATCATGCTGAGCAAGCAGTTCTTGCTCAACTGTTGTGTAGTTCCTCTCAGCAGGAGAAAAGTTGTGGCTGTAGTAGGCAATCGGATGGCCTTCTTGCACCAGAACAGCGCCGATGCCGTTGATGGATGCATCTGCAATGACTTCATACGGCAGGGGAGTCTGAAAACAGGTGCTGAGATGAGTGCACGCTTTATACGGCGGAAAGCATCCTCTTGTTGCTGAGTCTGAATGAAAAGGAACGTCTGCACGAGTTAAGTGGACAACAGGTGCAGCAATGGCTGCAAATCCCTGTACAAATCTGCGGAAATAGTTTGCAAGTCCAAGAAAAGAACGGATCTGTGTGGCATCAGATGGAGTCTGCCACTCTTAGACTGCCCTGATTTTCTTTGCAAATTGGGTCTACACGGAGACCATGCACAGATGCAATGTGACCCAGTGCAACATGTGGTTGCAGCTGCTCAGGACTTGCACAGTGCGCAAACCTCAAGGATGGGGTGCAAGTCCCCCTGTTCCTGTATATAGGAACAAGAAGGTGCCATAGTGGCATCCGGTCACCGGGAATG
>LFIK01002953.1_pt1 | contig 13818 bp, 20 predicted proteins | sample 643401 | NCBI WGS metagenome assembly LFIK01 (sample SAMN03777447, study PRJNA286221) | soda lake metagenome | biome: soda lake; feature: Kulunda steppe; material: water; isolation source: sample T5-Br brine of Lake Tanatar-5 | place: Russia: Kulunda steppe | collected 2010-07 | reverse complement strand
CTGCCACCACTGGTCACGCTTGGATCTGCCACCACTGGTCACGCTTGGATCTGCCACCACTGGTCACGCTTGGATCTGCCACCACTGGTCACGCTTGGATCTGCCACCACTGGTCACGCTTGGCGTTCTGCCACCACTGGTCACGCTTGGATCCACACACTCACCAGCATGTTCCAGTAGTCCAGCAGGATGCTGAGGCCCAGCACCACGGCCTTTATGGCGTTCTGCCACCACTGGTCACGGCGGGGGACCCACCAGGGCAGAGAGCTCCACGCATTTGAGGGGTTGGCCTGCGCAGGCACAGGCGCGAGCATGTGGCACGTAGCGTTTGGTGCGCGTGTGCTGCACGGCCTGGAGCACGTGAATGCGTGCACGCCCATAGGCATGTCGCTCTCAAGCATGTAGCTCACCCACGCCTGTGCCTTGCCTTGCATCGGGGCATGGCAGGTGTGTGGGTGTGCTGGATTGGGCGGTTGACTTGGCAAGCATGCACACATGCCTGCATACCTGCCATCCATTGCAGTATGCATGCATGGTTTGTGGGCATGCTAGCTGAGGCGGCATGTGCGCACGCCCACACTTAGAGAAGTACATGCCCATCAAATGCCTACGCCTGCCAACATCTTCAACATGCTCGTGTCCATGCACCCACGCCCGTACCTGAGCCTTCCAGTACATGCCCATCAACGTGACGCTCGTCTTGGTACCGATGGAGACCACGCCAAAGCAGAAGATGGCGATGATGGTGCCCGCGTACTCGCCTGCATGCGCAAGGTGGGAGACAGGAACTTGCACGGAAGGGTTTGTGGGTCTTTGGCGCCTTCTCACGCGCATACATGAGTTCATGCAGCGCAACCTTGAAAGAAGTGCTTCGAGGGTCAGGGCGCAGCAAAAGAAAGAAGCGGGTGGAGCAGAGGGGCAGGCGCGCCAAGAAAAGCACAAGGAGGTTCTTGTGGCCTAGGCAACGCACGTGCATGGGACATGGGCAAGCGCTCCATTGAAGGCACGAGGAGCTTAGCCAGGGGCGCGCTCACCGCCACTGCAAGTGCGATGCAGCACGCAATACGCGCGGCACCCAGGGCAGCGCAGCATACGATGGGTGACATATACACACGGGGCTCACACCTTTGGTTTCAGGCACCCAGTCGGTCCACCTTTGGTTTCAGGCACTTTGGTTTCAGGCTCACACCTTTGGTTTCAGGCTCACACCTTTGGTTTCAGGCTCACACCTTTGGTTTCAGGCTCACACCTTAGGTTTCAGGCTCACACCTTTGGTTTCAGGCTCACACCTTTGGTTTCAGGCACCCAGTCGGTCCAAAGCACGATCTCCCGGATGCGCCTGCACAGCAGGTGGACAGAGGACAGCACAGCCTTTGGTTGGAGAATGAGGAAGGATCCCATAGCCGCAGTCCGCCTAGCGATGGAAGGGGTCTGTGGTGCGCACCAGGCAGCGCACGCGCCCCGTGCCGCTCGCACATGCGGCATGCAAAAGCAGGTGTGCAAGCATTTGCGCATGCATGTGCGTGCATGCGTGTGTGTGTGGGTGTGCGCGCGCGCGCGCGCACTCGACAGAGTGCGCACAAGACGCATTCCCAGCCTCTCTATGAAGCCCAGCTGGCGCTCCACATTGCTGGCTTGCCTGACTTACTTGTGGAAGTACATGAGCATGGCTGGCAGTCCCGAGGCTCCGCCGCCACCATCTGCTCCGCAGTAAAACGACAGCACATCCCCGTTGGCCTGTGTTGCAAGAGGTCATCAAGAGGTGGTTGCAGGTACGGCATGGGTGCCGTTGGGCTCTGATCTGTGGACACGTCTAGCAAAGGTGACCCTGGCCTCACCATCCTGCTTGAAGCCGAGGCCCGTGCTTCCCTTCCAGCAACTGCGGCCCATCCCTTGCAGCCTTGCACTGTATCACACTGAGAGGTAGCACTCTGTGGGCGGACATGCACTTTCCAGGCAATGCCTGACTGCTGTGCCTGTGCCATAGAGGAGTTTGTGGGCACCTTCTGTTTGGACTGCCCACCTTGCGCGGTGGGCCATGTTACAGCCACTGTGTATCCATGGCACAGGCTGCTGTGCTGAGTGTGCGCTTTACAGTACGCACACAAAAAAATGTGCAAAGACACGCGCACACACTAACCCATGCACAAGGGCGCGCATGCTTGCCTTGCAGTTCATACAAAGAGACGCGCTCACACTAACCCATGCACAAGGGCGTGCATGCTTGCCTTGCAGTTCATACAGAGACACGCGCACACACTCACGTCGCACCACCGCTCAAACTGCGCGCACTGCGGCATGTTGGGCATGTCGATGCAGGCCCCGCTCAGGGAGGCCAGCGGGTCTGGGCAGCTGGACTGCGGGCGCCAGGGGCAGAGGTATTCATGAGTTGCCGAGGTGGGCTGCACGCTTTCATTCCTGAATGCTGGATAACCACAGTAATCAGAGGCCTTTTGAGGATGAAAGCATGGCCAGCGGGTTCAGTGGGCTTTCATAGCAGAAGTGGCTCACAGAGGTGCCATGGGCAAAAGTGGCCTGTGCCATGGGCTTGATACAACCCAAGCTTGCCACCAAAACCAGACCATGCTAACATGCATTGCAAATGTGTGTGTGTGTGTGTACGCAGGTCTGCTTGTACGTGCATGCGCGTGCGTGTGTACTGCGAGGGGCGTGCAAGCAAGGCGCGCTTCCAAAAGCTCACGGGAGGGTGTGCACTCCACTGCTGGCATTGCTCACAAGCACCAACCACCCAAACTAACTAAACAAAACAACAAGGCCTTAAGAGGGCGCCTGCCAGCGCTGCTTGTCATGGTGGCACACCATGCCCGCCTAAGCAGAGCAGGGCTAACATGGCTGCCATTGCCTACCCTCAAAACAACCAGTGGGCGGTGCTCACAGACACACACAACACACAGCACACACTAACGGCCCTCCCTGGCACCTGCGTGCCTCCACAGGTTGACCTGCCAGCCCCACCTCTACCCACCCACACCTCCGTCACGTCGACAAGTAAGGACTGAAAATGTCAAAATACAACTGAAGGCAACGACTGTTTAATCAAAACACAAGAGCACACACAACCAGCCCTCCCTGGCACCTGCGTGCCTCAACAGGTTGACCTGCCAGCCCCACCTCCACCCACCCACACCTCCGTCACGCTGCACTGCAGCCTAGAGCACATGCACCACCCTGCAAACGAGCCAATTCCATAAATCCGTGCCTGCCAAGTCTCTCTCAGCGCCCTGCACTCCTGGACCCACCTGGGAGCGCACACGTCACCCTGGGCTCAGCCCAGGCTCACCAGGGAGCACTCAATCACCTGAGCCCCTGAGCGCACCCTGAACTCTGACTGAAACTGAGCTCTTTTGGACCCACCCGGGAGCACTCGTCACACTGAGACATGGGGTGGTCATCACACATGTCAAACATCGACTGCCGGCTCTCCCCCCAGGTGGGGATCCTGAGAGTGCACGTTCAAAGCAGGATGCTGTCGACAAAAGGGCCTCATCACAACGTTTGCTGAGACAGCTGGATGGTGCATGGAGGCAAGGGCCTCATCGCAATGTTTGCCAAGACAGCCGGATGATGCACGGAGGCAAGGGCCTGGTAGAGGCAGGCGCAGCCCCACGTCCCCAGCCAGGCCAGGGCGTGATTTTGCAGGAGCTGTGCACGGGCTGTGCACCTTGGCTCATTTGGCGGAGGGCCCCAGCACTGCCGCGGCGAACACGTGCAGGTCACATCGAGTCTTGAGATCTCAAGAAGAAGGTGTGAGCAAGTTTGCACAGACAGTACTTTGATCTCACAAAGAAATAACCACGGGTGCACTGGGCACAGCACGGAGGCGCACAGGAGGCCTGGCGTGTGCACCCGGAGGAGGCTGGCACACCATTTGCCCTGCAGCAGCGCCGCCCCCCCACCAGTTGCGTCTGCAGCAGCTGCAAATAGCTGAGCTTAGGCTTTTCTTCAGCTTCCTGGTGCAAAGCTGGCACTTGGTACGCATGTATGTACTTGCTTGCCTCCATCCCCCTGCATGCAGATGCTGCTTGCACTAGGTTAGCCATCCGGCACACATGCATCTTGCCAATACCTCCTGATGCGCGGGTGCTGGTTGCACTGGTGGACGCGCGAGTCGTCACCACACATGGTCACATAGGTGCTGCAGCCGCCCATATTCTCCATCTCACGGTCACAGATGGTGGCCAGCAGAGTCATTGGATGGCAGGGCTGGCTGTCGCTGCTCACCCTGCCGCTCTGCACACAAGCGTGGAGGACAGTCACAGGCAAGGCACAGATACGCCAGCTTGCTACTATTCCTCCAGTGCTTACAACAGGAAGGTTGCTGAGCTGCTGCACTTGCAGCCGCCTGCTCCAGCTAATCATGCCCCCACTTGTAGGCACAGATGGGGATAATGAGGGCCAATTTTAGATGACAGGAACAGGAATGGACACACAGAGGGGTATTCAGGGCAAGGTGCAACACACACTGAATCGCGCTCATGCTGCATCCGTGAGCTGTGCACCCTCATGATTTTGCTGAGCTACATCCCTCCTGGAATGCTCGCAACGAACAGGTCCAAGCCTCCCATTCCAGTCAGATATTGTCACAGGAGCATCTATTAGCCTGCTCCATTAGCAGTGAACATGCGCAGAGATGCCCGTGGGCACCTGCGCCTGCGCTCGGATTCCTTACCTTGCAGGCTTCCCACACGCTGCAGCCAGGCATGTCTGGCATAGCATCGCACAGCATTTGCAGATCATCCAGCGCGCGCGACTCTGGGTACTGGTAGTTCCTGCACTCAGCCCTGGCGGGATCTTCGTGGCAGTCATCTGGCGCTGGTCCAGTGTCGGCTCCTGTCACCAGCAGCCGGCACAGCAGCAGACACTTGGTGTGTGCAATCATCCTGATTTTCAATTTCAAGGCGTACAGGCGCTCGAGCTGAAGCTGTTCTGTGCCTAAGTGCGCAAGTTCAACGACACGCTTTGATGTACATCTGCGTGTGTCAAGTCACTGCATCCGGCTTGCAGTCAGGGAGGGCCTGTGCAAGAAGCAGCCAGAAGTTTTTAAAGCCATACCGTGATCCTCATCATGATGATCTCCATGATCACCGTGGTCACCGTGCTGCAAGAGCGCTCTTGATGTGACAATGGGGGCCCTGCAAGCACGATTTTTAACAAGAAGATACCCGATGTTAAGATTAAGTCCTGCTTCATTCGTGCGCGAATAGAAGGAAGAAGGAAAGGATCCGGCACACGCTGCGGTAAAGCGTACATTTTGCGCAAGGGCAAAATTTGCTCCCCCCCTGCTTGCACGCCTGGTCTGGCTGCACCAATCTATGCACAATATACTCCCGTGTGCGCCAGCTGAGTGTAGAGCAAGATTCAGAGGGCTCAGGAGACCTGCGGGAGGGTAATTTGTAGGGACGGCAGTATCCCAACGTGCAATCACTTACTTTCCCGCCGTTGCTGCACTTGAAAAGACGAGAAGCAGTGCCGCCACCTTCAGTAGCCTCGATGCCGTCATGGCCGACGTACGGGTTGCGAGCACAGAGGTGCTCGGGGAGATGGGCCTGAACTGCAAGCTTTGCAGTTGATGGTACTTGAACTGTCTGTTTGTTTTTGTAAATCAATTTACACGTCAACCTTCTCGTCTTTGTTCAAATCTAGGGTGAGTTCACATTATGCCTTTTTCCCTTTTTAAAAACCTTTTCGGAGCCACAACATTGCATAGAGACTCATCATGAAGGCTATAGAAGTAGACTCCTTGGGGGGGTGTTTTGTTCAAATGGATATTGGCTTCAAATGGATATTGGCAGCGATGACCGCTTTGCCTTACAAAACCTGCAAACCTGCAAACCTGCAATCCTGCACAGGATCTACCAACAGAACCGTCCCAGAATGGCGCTTCGAAGGGAATTCCCTCGCCAGCGCTCCTTCAAAAACACAAAGATTACCAATTGTTCACCCTAGATGTATTAAGAAGGGGGGCAGAGGGTATAGGGGGCTCTCAGCAACAGCACCAGCCTACCAGCCTTCATCCAGAGTCGGGAATTCCATTCAGCTCCCGCCCGATCATCGGCATTTCCATCTTATGGAGGTCAAGTACTGTGAAGATACCAGGCCTAAGAGCCAGCTTGAAGCTGCTCACCACCAGCTCGGCGTGCTCTGTCAACACCTTTGCCGAACTGCGGCAAATGTTAGCCTCTACACTATTCTTTTGGGAGTGGGAGGTGCCATCTACAGCCCTTTTAATTTAGAGCCTCTGAAATATCTCGGACTAAATCCTCAGAAAGTCATCAAGCTTGCTGTGAAGCTTCATGCTCATTCAAAGTGCTTATAAACTTGTTTGTACCAGACGCGCACTTGGGAAACCTTTTGCTGCAATTCATCATAAAGACCAGGAATGGGGTGTTGCTAGTCATTCCCCTGATCCCCACTGACTTCTTCTGTTTTCTTTGGTGGTGGAGGAGTCATACGGTGCTCAGGCCCTCGGTGACTCTTTTTCCTCAATTGATGTAGGGAGTGCATCACTGCCTGCGTAGTTTTTACTTTCCTTTTCTCTTCTTTCACCACAGATGCTCGATCAGAGAGAACCAACACATGCCTTTTGTGAGAACAATAGGTGGGGGGGGAGGGGACTGTAGACCTAGACACACCGAGACCTCAAATTATTTCTGGGAAGGAGGCGTGAGCATTGCACAAGCAATCACAGCCCTTGAGAACCGCTGTTTCATGGATTTGTAACGAGGAGACAGTGCTGGTCGTTCGGTTCAATCATGCCATTGAAACCAGAGTCCCCCCCCTCCCTCCCCCGACAGCTGGCTGCTGCAGCTGCCTATTCCTCATCTGGCATTGGCCTACTCTCTTCATCTGACATTGGCCTACTCCTCATCTGACACCGGCCGCTTCCGACCGCCGGTCACGCCTGCCGCCACCTCCTCTTCTGTAGGCTCGCAGCCGTCGTTGACATTCATGATCAGACCAAAGCGCAGGAGCTCATCAAACTGGGGCAGCCCTGCTTTGTGGGTCAAAGCATACACAGAAGAAGGCAGCCTTGTATCTTAGGCCAGTGCATGAGTGGAAGAAGGCAGCCCTGCTTGTTGGGTTGGTGCACACGCAGGAAAAAATGGCCATAGCTTGTGGTAAGTGCATATGCGGAAAGTGGTTGCCCTAGCTTGTGGGTCAATGCAAATGTGGGAGAAAGTCACCCTAGCTTGTGGGTCACTGCACATTCATGAAGAAAGTAGCTCTGTTACAACAGATTAGTGCAGTGCCAGATTTATGCTGCATCTGCATGCGCAGCTAGTGGGGGCTGTTGCTCTAACAGAACCTTTCAGATTGCTGTGCAGGGTCATTGCGACACACTTAGTGCACAACAATGAGGGGACATGTCACCCTTCCGCCATGACGTAGCATGACAGCTCTAGCTTGTGGGCCGGTGCATATGCGGAAAGGAGTTGCTCTAGCTTGTAGGTCAGTGCACATGCAGGGAAGAGTCGCTCCAGCAGTACTCTTGACAGGGTCTATAAAAAATGTGGCGGCCTCGAACGTCGCCCCAACTTTGCTCAGGAATCTGACAGGGTTGAACACACCTATGACACGGATGTTCTTCATGTTGGCAGCAGCCTCCCTCTCTGCTTTAGTGTTGTAGCCCCAATTTGCCTGGGCACACGGCGCACATAGTTGTGCTTCAACATCACTGCATGCACGGCTGATGCATGCACAGCTGAGTGCGCAAGGTCAGTGCTTCAACATTCTTACATGCAAGGCTGATGCTCTCACAGCTGATGTGCATGAGATTGTGTTTCAAGCCAGGTCAGCCCATCCAAAGCTAATCTATGCACAGCTGACAAAAGCACAGCCAATGCGCACAAGGCAGAGAGCATGGTTGCTGCATAGGTCTTGCCTCAAAACTGCCGCGCCCCATGCGCAATGCATGCATAGCATCATCAGGCGAGTGAGGCATGGCACACCATGCTCACAGGCTGTATTGTCATGAATCATAGCTAGCCATGTGCAAGCTCTGCCTACAGCTATATTGCTGCCATGAGCTTTACATAACAAGCACAAGCTCGCTTGCATAAAAGCATGGCACACCATACTCTCATGCTGTATTGTCATGAGTCATAGCTAGCCATGTGCATGCTCTGCTTACAGCTATATTGCTGCCGTGAGGTAACATAACAAGCACAAGCTCGCTTGCATAAAAGCATGGCACACCATGCTCACATGCTGTATTGTCATGAGTCATAGCTAGCTGTGTACAACCTTTGCTTACAGCTATGTTGCAGTCAGCTGTACATAACATGTGCAAGCTCTGCTTGTATGTAACCATAGCACACCATGCTTGGCACAAGCCCATGGACCCACGGCTTTGGCCCAGAGGGTGTGTACACACACATACCCACTGGCCACCCATGCATGCCCGACCCAGTGCGCCCATGCGTGTTCCCACCCACCAGGCGCTGCTTCAGCTTCAGCAGAGGGCTCTCCCTCACTTTGAGTGCTGCTCTATGTCGATTCCACCCACCAAGTATAGCTTGATGCCTGACAGGGCCGGCCGCGCGGCCACGCTCTTCAGCGTTTCAAGCCGGTCGTCCACGAAATGCACGGTTGCGCCCGACTCTGCGACGACGGGCCGCTGCAGGATTTGCCTGCACACATTGATGCAGGTGGGGGGAGGCAGTTGGGAAAGGCATGCAGCGCGTGAAAATATTGGAATTAGGTTGCAACAGTCTCTCATGCCCCCCTCAGGGAAGGCGCAAACAAAAAGGGACAGGTTTTAGGAGTCATCCATGCCTGCGGGACTTACCTGCAGGCATGGATACAGGTGGAGGTGTGCGTACAGGGCGGGCACAGCCACAGCCACAGGCACAGCATGGCACTGCAGCAAGGGGGGCCCACGGCCATGGATGCAGAATAGCTGAGCTGCACAGCCACAGCCACAGCATGGCTGTGCAGCACAGGGGAGCCACAGCCACTGATGCAAAGAATGGCTGCGCTGCACAGTCACTAATGTAAACCCACTGATGCAAAGCCACTGAAGCAAAGCCACTGATGCACAGCCACTGATGCAAAGAATGGCTGCGCTGCACAGCCACAGGGGTTTTAAGGGGGGTTAGCCTTAATCCTAAACCCTACAGGCTAGGCTCTGAGAGGTGGGTGAAAGTGCATGGTGCGTAGCACGGGCACAAATTGGAGGGAAGGCATGCTCTGTGTACATGATGGTCGGGGTATTCATGCGCTGCAGGACCAGCACTAAGCTTGCGCTCCAGGCCAAAAAAGGTGCAAAAGTAAAAGGAACATGAGGTGTCAGAAAAAGGCATGATGTGCGAGAACAACACAAGGTGCGAGAACAACAAGATGCTAGGTGCACACCTGCCATGCAAACAACCTGCACCAATCTGCAGTGACAAGAGGAGCAGATGCACAGCAATCAGCCGTAGCCAGTTGCTGGGGCCGCCACAGCAGCAGCAGCAGCAGCAGCAGCAGCAATAGCAGGGGCATCAATAGCAGCGGCAGCAATAGCAAAGCCATCACCGCCCTGATTATCGGCAGCACGCAGCAGCAGCAGCAGCAGCAGCAGCAGCAGCAGCAGCAACGGCAGGATGCATGAGCAGCACTCACTGCAGCGCCTCTGCCTTGGCGTCGTCGGGAGGCAGCAGGCTGGCAAACAGTCGAGGGCTGTCTGTGGGCATGTCCACGCCAAAACGGGCGGCGAGCAGCGGGCTGACTCGGTGCGCAGCTACAGTGCGGCAGACAAAGCCCAATGGGTCCGCGTGAGGCATGCATAGTAAGGCATGTGTGTGTGCAGTCCAGCTAGGAGTGCAAGTATGCCTCGCACAGCTGCAGTGTGGCAGACCAAGCGCGGGACATACAGAAAGCATATGCACGTGTGGTCCTCTTCTGTGCTGGTACAATGTGCACGACCAGCAGGTGAGCACTGTGGCAGACCATGCGCAGGACACACAAATGCACGCATGAGTAGTCCTCTCTTGTGCTGGCATGATGTGTGCAACCAGGGCGCGTGTGCACACCTTTTGAGGTAGCGACATAGTACGGGTATGGGCAGCCATCCAGGGCGTCCTTGACACCCTTGTACGGCTGCTGCAGCTCCTGCCACTCCGGCTGCTTCATCGCCTCATTCCTGTGTGCATGCACAAACAAAAGCACAATAGCAGATTTCAAAGACGAGCCTTGAAGTTCGCTCCATGCTGCTTTGATACCTTACCAAGCTGAGTGTCCTCAGGCATCCTACCAGAGCATAGTGGCGTTTAAAACATCAGTGATGCCTCCGTGTTTGTCTGGCAGATGAGCAAGCATGAACCCACACTCACAAGCTGTGGCACGTATTTGACAGAAATTGTCAAAACGGCATACGCACCGCAGGGCCTCGAACTGCGTAGACAAGTCTTTTGCGTCCTCACCCCACTGTTGGAGACTGTCTGCAGGGAACACAGCACCCATATTGAATAGACCCAGATGGCATGGCATGGATCCAGAATCCTGGCAAGGATCCAGATGGTATGCCAACGGCAAGGATCCACATGGCATGCAGTTGGCAAGCGGATGGCATAGATCCAGACGGCATGCAGGTGGCAAGCGGATGGCATAGATCCAGACGGTTCAATATGGATTTTGATGGCACGCAGTACATGCCAGCAATTACTCATTATCGCATTATGGTACAGACAAATAGGTGTAAAACAGTACTGCACTACTTTACTATGCTTATGGCACAAAAGGAGGGAAAATGAGAACAAGACATCAGAGTGTGCTGTGTGGGTGAGCATGGCTTTACAGGTCCAAATACACACTCTTTTTTGACCACTTACCTAATACAAGAGCACATGCACTCGAGTTCATAAGTACAAGTCATGCGCACATGCGATCACATATGCACACACACGCACACACAACCGCACCCGTGTACACAGTGGTCCAGTCAGACAGTATCTTGTTCACTGCCTCAAGCCCTTCTTCCGCGAGAATACGCGCCTGTGAAGGCCAGAAACAATTGTGTCGGGCATGACCACAGCAAGAAAGAGTGTGGGTCAAACAAATGTGTCAACCGCCTCAAGTCCTTCTCCTGCGAACATGCGCGCCCCATGGGTCCACAGACAGGCAAGCTGTGGTCTATACCACGCTTATTGAGCACAATTGATGGACAACTTTGTGGGTTTTTAAACTGGGATCCACACACGCCTATGGCATCATATCATTCCATGGTCCTGCCATAACTTAAGACTAGGTTCAACAGATTCTGCCTATCTCACGGTCTATCCCTCGCACTCAGCACTCTAAGTCCTCACGGCACAAAGAGAGGAGCAGACGGCGGACACCTCAATTTGTGAATCTGTGATTATTTGTATTTTTGAGGGCGCCTTCACTCGAAAACTTGTGGATGCCTTAGATTGCAGATTGGTGTGCTTGAGGATGCCTTGCAATCATGCAAACACACAAGTTGCAACGGACCTCCTGATAGAGGTTACATACTGTGAAGACACCAGGCCTTGACAACAGCTGGAGGCCTCTAGCAAACAACACGAGACTTAAAGCACGCGCTTGAAAGATAATAAGGTTACACTTCACACCATTTTTCCTTGTGTACGAGGTTCAATCTATACCTCATACATTTTGCATCATTTTAAAGTTGATTGGCCTTGTTTCACAGATGGTCCACAAGGCTGCCCTAAAATTCCAAATTCCATGCTTTCTCTGTGCTTCATACTCACAAACTGACTACAAAAAGCCGCGCACTTGAAAAAACAAATTGCTCTGAAGGCCTTGGTCTGGAGTGAGGGGCTGCCGGCCACCCTCTAAATCCCCACTAGTAATCTTTTCCATTGGTGGAGGAGATTCTGGAACTTCAGGCCTAAGTGACTCCTCTTCCTTAATTGATGCAGGGAGCATCTTGCTGCCTGCGTAGTTTTTCTTTTCTTTTCTTTTCTTTTCACCAATGGTACTTGCACAAGCACACACTGACATGAACACACCCGCAAATGCACACGCGTCAAGCTCCCCTGTCCTGCGATCAGCACAGACCTATCACACACACATGCACAAGCGCACGCATGTGCATGCACCCAAGCGTGCACGCTCACCATGACCATGCTCTCATGGCCTTTGATCAGCACAGGTCTGACAGCGCGCATGCCTTCCGAGATGCGTGCCTCCTGGTCCGACGTCAGCGCCCCAAAAATCTGAGGCCACCTTTTCTTGCATGCCGCAAGCGCAGAGCTTGTCACCTCCCTGCAATATTCATGTGCATGCGTGTCACCTCCCTGCAACGTCACCTCCCTGCAACGTCACCTCCCTGCAATGTCACCTCCCTGCAACGTGTGCGCACAATGCGCATGGACACCCGAGAGCGGGGCCTCAGGGCAGGTCAGCAGCTGATCCTTTGCTCCACCCCGTGTTTATGAGCAAGCATGCATAACAGGCGGTAATTTGTAGTACAAGTGCTCCCACTCTGTATGCTTTTAGCATGCACAAGAGCAAGCGTTGTCCTCAGGAATTGCATACAGGTCACGTATGTGTTTGAGTGCAATAATGTGTGCGCAACCGCGAGCCCGCACACACCTTTGTGTGGGGAGGGGATGCAAAGACAGAAGCTGCTACTTGCTGCGAGCAAGTAGGTGCTCAGAGCGAACCGAGGCATGCCACGCATTCGATCGGCGCAAGAAAGGTCTGAACAAACTTAAAACAGCCACAAAAAGGCTACAGACACCGGGCCGCAGTGGTCCACGTTGTTTAAACAAGTGCCTTGAGCTCAATTTCTAAAAGCAATCAATGCTCACATGTCAGAGCAAGGATTATCAGGTGCTATGGAGCAATGAGCCTCAACCAAAAGCAGTATAGAATAGAGCTATCCAGGTGAGTGGCATTGTACAACCTTACAGGCAAAGCCGTCATTTCTTTGGACACTCAAGCTCTCAGCGCTTAGCTTGTTTCCCAGAATTCGAGTAAAGACTTCATTCAACCAACCTTTCAGAATCCAGAAGCACACCTGCATAATTTGCAAGATATGAAAGGAAAGAGTATAGTGAGCCGGGGTGCATGCGACGAGCCCATCGCTGCTCTGTATCACACCCAAGAGCAGCGTCTGGACATTTTCACAAGAGAATCCGTCAAGCTGTGAATTCCAGCCTGGAATGTGATGTGGAGCACCACAACCTATATAATTGCGCCATATTGGAGCAATCGTTAAAGCAAGATCTTCACGGTCTCTCTGAGATGAGTCTGCAAAGGTCCTGGAGATCTGCCTATGAACATTTCATTTGTGCAGGGGAGACCAGAAATCTTGAAAGTTTACAGAGGCTGTATTCTAGCCCAAGACCTCAAAATTACCGTCAAAGTCCAAAACAAATGCGTCACTTGGTCCGGCCCTAGCTCGCAGTCTTCCTCCCTCTACCATGCCCTGGTCTGAGTATCTAAGGGATTTAAAGCATCTCAAAGTTCTTGGCTTGAAGCCTGGTTTGTGAACCGGCTGAGGAGACCTAGCTGAGTGGAGCGCAGTGGTCACTGGAAAGCTTCCAAGCATGAGCTGCATATTAAAATTTTATTTTAATATGCAGAAAAATGTCCAATGAATGCCTTTATCTATGTTTTTCATCTTCAAGTCAAAAACGTTTTTACAAACGAGCAACAATTTTTAATTTCGTTTCGTATGATGATTGAAATGTAACCAACACGGTACCAACTAGCAGTTACCACGAACAGCATTAGTTCTGGCATGGTGTAGCCCTTGGAGCCAGTGACCAAACTGAATTGACTTAGTGTGATTATGTCTGGTAGAGGTGGGCGGGGGGGGGGCAGGGG
>LFIK01002952.1_pt1 | contig 13819 bp, 15 predicted proteins | sample 643401 | NCBI WGS metagenome assembly LFIK01 (sample SAMN03777447, study PRJNA286221) | soda lake metagenome | biome: soda lake; feature: Kulunda steppe; material: water; isolation source: sample T5-Br brine of Lake Tanatar-5 | place: Russia: Kulunda steppe | collected 2010-07 | reverse complement strand
ATAGCCCTTCGCGGCCTTGACGACCTTGCGGTGGCGGGCATGGGTAACCTTGCCGGATGTAACGCGTGCCATTGTCCAGCCTCCTTCAGCGGTCGTAGGGCATGAATTGCTTGACGATCTTCGTGTCCGCGTCGGACATCACCTTGGTGCCGCGCGCGTTGCGGATGAACTTGGTCGTCCGCTTGATCATCCCGTGCCGCTTGCCGGCGTGCTGGACGAGGATCTTGCCCGTCGCCGTCGTCTTGAAGCGCTTCTTGGCGCTCGATTTGGTCTTCATCTTGGGCATTTCCGTCTCCTTCTGGCGGTTCGCGCACGGCTCGGCATGCCACTCGGCCGGCCCTGCGGTCAGTGCGCGCCGTATAAGGGCGCGGCGGCGGGGCTGCAAGCCCCTCAGATGGCGCTCGCGCGGCTCTTATCGATATAGAGCTCGCGCAGCCGGCGCGCATGCGGCCCCGGCTGGCCGCCGCCGATGCGTGCGCCGTCGATGGTCACGACCGAGGTCACGAAGGTCGAGGCCGAGGTCACGAACGCCTCGTCGGCCGCCTGCGCCTCCTCGAGCGTGAAGGCCCGCTCCTCGATCTCCATGCCCGCCTCGCGCGCATAACGCAGCACCGCCGCGCGGGTGATCCCGTGCAGGATCTCGGTGCCGAGATCGCGGGTGATGATGCGCCCGTCCTTGATGATATGCGCGTTGTTCGAGGTCCCCTCCGTGACATAGCCGTCCTCGACCATCCAGGCATCGTCCGCGCCGGCCTTCTTCGCTTCCATCTTCGCCATCGACGGATACAGGAGCTGCACCGTCTTGATGTCGCGCCGCTTCCAGCGCAGATCCGGCACCGCGATCACCGACATGCCCCGCCTTGCAGCCGGGCTGTCCACGAGTCCCTTGGCCTGCGTGAAGAGCACGATCCCCGGCTCGGCATCTTCGGGCCAGGTGAAATCGCGATCCGCCGCGCCGCGCGTGACCTGCAGATAGATCATCCCCTCGCGCAGGTCGTTGCGCCGCACGATCTCGCGATGGATCTCGAGCAGCGCGTCACGGGTCACCGGGCTCTTCATCTCCAGCTCGCCGAGCGACCGGTCGAGCCGCGCGGCGTGGCCGTCGAAATCGACGAGCTTGCCGTCGATCACCGTGGTGACCTCATAGACCCCGTCCGCCATCAGAAAGGCCCGGTCGAAAACCGAGATCTTCGCCTCGTCCTCGGGCAGCCACGCGCCGTTCACATAGACCGTCCGGCTCATTTCACGTTCCTCCGTTTCAATCGCGCTCGCCTCCCCGGTGGGGAGGGGACAGGGCTGGGGACCCGGCAATGGCGTGCGCCGGAACGGCGCGCCGCAAGATCACCCCCAGAGTTCCGCCGCCGGCGGATGCACCCCGGCATCGTCATAACGCAGCGCCGGGCTGCGGTCCGCGGCCAGCAGCAGTGGGCCGTCGAGATCGACGACCTGCGCGCGCTGCGCCACCAGAACCGCCGGCGCCATGGCGAGGCTCGAGCCCACCATGCAGCCCACCATCACCGCGTAGCCCTGCGCCCGCGCGGCATCGCGCAGCGCCAGCGCCTCGGTCAACCCGCCGGTCTTGTCGAGTTTGATGTTGACCATGTCGTATTTGCCCGCAAGTTCCGGCAGGCTCGCCCGGTCGTGGCAGCTCTCGTCGGCGCAGACGGGCAGGGGGCGCGCGATCTCGGCGAGCATGGCGTCCTCGCCCGCCGGCAGCGGCTGCTCGACCATCTCGACCCCGAGGCGCATGAGATGCGGCGCGAGATCGCTGTAGACGTCCGCGCTCCAGCCCTCATTGGCATCGACGATGATGCGCGCCGCCGGTGCGCCCGCGCGCACCGCTTCGAGGCGGGGCATGTCGTCGGGCGTGCCAAGTTTGATCTTGAGCAAAGGGCGATGCGCGTTCTTCGCCGCCGCGGCGCGCATCTTCTCCGGCGCCTCGAGCGACAGGGTGAAGGCCGTGATCTCCGGCGCCGGCGTCGGCAATCCGGCAAGCTCCCAGACCCGCCGCCCGGAACGCTTGGCCTCGAGATCCCAGAGCGCGCAGTCGACGGCGTTGCGCGCCGCGCCCGCAGCCAGGAGATCGGGCAGCGCTGCGCGGTCGAGCCCGGTGGGCAGCGCCGCGATCTGGTCGGCCACGCTCTCGCGCGTCTCGCCGTAGCGCGCATAGGGGACGCATTCGCCCCGCCCGGTCACGCCGTTCGCCGTGGCGTGCACGGTGAGCACCTCGGCGGTGGTGCGCGCGCCGCGCGAGATGGTGAAAACCTCCGCGAGCGCGAAGCTGTCGAAAGTGACGCTCAGATCCACCACGGTTCAGACCTTCTCGAGCGCATCGACGAGCGGCGCTGCGCCGTGGCGGAACGGGTCCACCGCGGGCAGGCCGAGCCGCCCCGACACCTCGCGCAGATAGGCATCGGCCTTCGCCTCGTCCATCGCGGCCGTGTTGACGGAAATGCCGACGACCTTGCAATCGGGATTGGCGACATGCGCCAGTTGCAGCGCCAGATCGCGCAGCGCCTCGAGGCTCGGCAGCTGGTAATCGGGCAAGCCGCGCATGTGCGCGCGCGTCGGTTCGTGGCACAGGATCAGCGCATCCGGCTGACCGCCATGAATGAGCGCCATCGTCACCCCCGAATAGGAGACGTGAAACAGCGAGCCCTGGCCCTCGATGAGGTCCCAGTGATCGGGATCATTGTCGGGGGTGAGCCATTCGATCGAGCCGGCCATGAAATCGGCGATCACTGCATCGAGCGGCACACCCTCGCCGGTGATCAGGATGCCGGTCTGGCCGGTCGCGCGGAAACTCGCCTTCATCTCGCGCTCGCGCATCACGTGCTCCATCGCAAGCGCGGTATACATCTTGCCGACCGAGCAATCGGTGCCGACGGCGAGGCAGCGCTTGCCCTTGCGCGGCGTGCCGTCGGCGATCGGGTAGCGCACCGTGGGCACGCGCACGTCATGCAGCGTGCGCCCCGTCGCACGGGCGACGGCGGCGAGGTCTTCCTCGTCGCGCAACAGGTTGTGCAGCCCCGAGGCGAGGTCGAAGCCTTCCTCGAGCGCCGCCACGAGCACCTTCTTCCACTCCGCCGAAATCACCCCGCCGCGATTGGCAACGCCGATCACGAGGGTCTGCGCCCCGGCGGCCTTCGCCTCCTCGAGCGTCATGTCCGGCAGCCGCATATCGGCCTTGCAGCCCTCCATGCGGAACTGGCCGATGGCGAACTCGGGCCGCCAGTCGCGGATGCCCTGCGCGACCTTGGCGGCGAGCGGGTCGGGCGCGTCGCCCAGAAAGAGCAGATAGGGTGTCTGAATCATCGCGGTGTCCTTTTCCTCGTGGGCAACATGGCGCATCGGGCGGCGAATGTCCTGAGATTCTGCGCATCGCGATTCGGCCGCAACGGGAGATTTGCCCGTCATTTCGGCACTCGAAGACGGAGAATTGCGCAATGGCGCATATCGCGCGCAGCATCATCCTGTTCCGCGGCCCATGCTGCGCATGCAAAGGCCGCCTTGATCCTCAAGCCGCAATAATCTAGCCACCTTCGGGAGTGACACGCAACTTCGTTTCAAGGAGCCCGAGAATGAGCTTTCGCATCCAGCCCGCGCCGCCGGCCCATCCGAATCGCTGCCAGCTCTTCGGGCCCGGCACCCGGATCGAACTCTTCGAGAAGATGGCCGGCAGCGCGGCCGACGTCATCAACCTCGATCTCGAGGACTCGGTCGCCCCCGACGACAAGCCCGCCGCGCGCGCCAATGTCATCGCCGCGACCCGCGACATCGACTGGGGCGAGAAGGTGCTCTCGGTGCGCATCAACGGGCTCGACACGCCGTACTGGTATCGCGACGTGATCGATCTCGTCGAGCAGGCGGGCGACCGGCTCGACCAGATCATGATCCCCAAGGTCGGCTGCGCGGCCGATCTCTATGCCGTCGATGCGCTGGTGACGGCCGCCGAGGCGGCGAGCGGGCGGGGCAGGGCGCTCGGCTTCGAGGTCATTATCGAGTCCGCCGCCGGGATCGCCCATGTCGAGGAGATCGCCGCCGGCTCGCCCCGTCTCAGGGCGATGAGCCTCGGCGCGGCCGATTTTGCCGCCTCGATGGGCATGGCCACGACCGGCATCGGCGGCACGCAGGAAAACTACTACATGCTGCGCGAGGGCGCGCGCTACTGGGCCGATCCGTGGCACTGGGCGCAGGCGGCGATCGTGGCGGCGTGCCGCACCCACGGGGTGTTGCCGGTGGATGGCCCGTTCGGCGACTTCTCCGACCCCGAGGGGTTCCGCGCGCAGGCGCGCCGCTCCGCGACGCTCGGCATGGTGGGCAAATGGGCGATCCATCCCAAGCAGGTCGCGCTCGCCAACGAGGTCTTCACCCCCTCCGAGGAGGCCGTCACCGAGGCGCGCGAGATCCTCGCCGCGATGGAGGCGGCCACGGCACGCGGGGAGGGCGCCACGGTCTACAAGGGCCGGCTCGTGGATATCGCCTCGATCAAGCAGGCCAGGGTTATCGTGCAGCAAGCTGAGATGATCGGCGCCTGAGCGACGTTGCAATCGGCCTGCGCCCGCGCCATACGGGGCGGGCGCAGGCGACCAGGTGAGGCTGGGCATGAAGAACTATCTCGATTTCGAGAAATCCCTCGCCGATATCGAGGGCAAGGCCGAGGAGCTGCGCGCGATGGCGCGGCAGAATCCCGGCACCGATGTCGAGAAGGAGGCCAGCGCGCTCGACCGCAAGGCCGAGACGATGCTGCGCGATCTTTACAAGAACCTCTCGCCCTGGCGCAAATGCCAGGTCGCGCGCCACCCCGACCGGCCGCGCTGCCGCGACTATATCGACGCGCTGTTTTCGGAATACACGCCGCTCGCGGGCGACCGCAACTTCGCCGACGATCACGCTGTGATGGGCGGGCTCGCGCGGCTGAACGACCGGCCCGTTATGGTGATCGGCCAGGAGCGCGGCAACGACACGAAAAGCCGTATCGCCCATAACTTCGGTATGGCCCGCCCCGAGGGCTACCGCAAGGCGATCCGGTTGATGGAGATGGCGCATCGCTTCGGGCTCCCCGTCGTCACGCTGGTGGACACGCCGGGCGCCTATCCGGGCAAGGGCGCCGAGGAGCGTGGTCAGTCCGAGGCGATCGCGCGCGCGACGCAGAAATGCCTGGAGATCCGCGTGCCGCTCGTGTCGGTGATCATCGGCGAGGGTGGCTCGGGCGGGGCGGTGGCGTTCGCCACGGCCGACCGGGTCGCGATGCTGGAGCATTCCGTCTATTCGGTGATCTCGCCTGAGGGCTGCGCCTCGATCCTGTGGAAGGATTCCGAGAAGATGCGCGAGGCGGCCGAGGCGCTTCGGCTGACGGCGCAGGATCTGCACAAGCTCGGCGTGATCGACCGGATCATCGCGGAGCCGCTCGGCGGCGCGCAGCGCGACCGTGCGGCGACGATCGCCGCAGTCGGCACCGCGCTCGAGGACATGATCGGCAAGCTTGTCAAGCGCAAGCCCAATGCCCTCGTCGATGCGCGGCGGCGCAAGTTCCTCGAGATGGGGACGACGGCGCTCAGCGCCTAGAGCGCGCCGCGGCCATCGCCGTTCCCGCACCGCGCCACGGCCCTTGACCGCGCATATGCGACGAGCGCAAGAACCGGTTCGCCGATCCTGCGCAACAGGCTCTAGAAATAGTTCTGCTTGCGGGCCGACGCGCGACCGATCATGTGCGCCGCGATCGGCGCCGTGAGCAGCAGGAAAAGCACCCCGATCACGCAGCGCATCACCACGCTCATCTCGCCGAAGGTGAGCGCCGCGGCCGTGAGCGTCAGCATCGAGCCCAGCGTGCCCGCCTTGGTGGAGGCGTGCATCCGGGTGAGCACGTCGGGCAGCTTGAGGATGCCCCAGCCCGCCACCAGTGCGAAGAAACCGCCAAGGAGCAGGGTAATGCCCGTGAGAACCTCAATCATCCTGATCCTCCTTGGTATCCTCGCCAAGCTTTTCGCGCATCACGAGCCGCCGCTCGGCAAACCGCGCCAGCGCCACCGTCGCCAGAAAGCCCACCAGCGCGAGCACGATGACGATGTCGAGGAAGGCGGCATCGTCGGCGCGGATCGCATAGAGCGCGCAGAAAGCGACGATCAGGACGGTCATCATGTCGAGCGCGACGACGCGATCATGCAGCGTCGGCCCCAGCGCGAGGCGCACGAATGCGAGCGCGATCGCCAGCATCACCATCGCGAAAGCGGCGTCGAGCGACCAGTTCATGAACAGCTCCGGCGTCATTCGAACACCTCCAGCACCATGCGCTCCATCCCGGCCTTGAGCTCGGCCACGAGCGCCTTGGGATCATCGGCGAACATCGCGTGGATATAGAGCGTCTTGCGGTCCTCGGTCACATCGAGGCTGAGCGTGCCGGGCGTCAGCGAGATCAGGTTGGAAAACAACATGATCTCGAGGTCGCTCTGCACATCGAGCGGCAGCTCGATGATGTCGGGCACACTGCCGGTGCCGGGCGTGGCCACGTCCCAGGCCACGCGCAGGCTCGACAGGAACAGCTCGTAGATGAAGAACGCCGCCAGCCGCAGGATGCGCCAGACGCGCAGGAAATAGCTGTTCGGCCCGCCGAGCACCGGCTGCGCGAGCCAAAGCGCCGCGTAGCCGAAAACGTAGCCGAAGAAGAAGCTCGCCGGGCTCAGCTCGGCCACCAGAACCGCCCAGACGAGCGCGAGCAGGAGATTGAGAACGAACAGGTTCATTGCGCCTCCTCCGCCGCGTCGCTCGCAGCGTCCTCCGAGGCGCCGAGGACGGTTTCGACATAGGCGCTCGGATCGAGGAGTTGTTCGGCGGCGCGCTCGGCGAATTCGACGAAGGGCTGTGGGCCGAGGCCGATGATGACGGTGAGCACGGCCAGCCCGATGATCGGGGTGAGCGACGCCCACAGCACCGGCTTGGTCACGCGGCCGAAATGCGGCTCGACCTTGTCGGGGTGTGGCTTCCAGAACGCCTCGGCCCAGATCTTGGTCATCGAGAACACCGTCAGCAGCCCCACGAGCAGCGCGATGAAGGCGATGAACCATGCCTCGATCTCCAGCGAGGCCTTCACGATCAGGTATTTCGCCCAGAACCCCGACAGCGGCGGAAAGCCCGCCAGCGAAAAGGCCGGGATGATGAACAGCGCCCCGAGCATCGGGCTCGACTTGTAGAGCCCGCCGATGCGGTTGAGATCGGTGCCGCCCGCGAGGCGGCCGCCGAGGCCCGCAATGAGAAACAGGTTCGCCTTCACGATGATATGGTGCACCAGATAGAACACCCCGCCCATGATCCCCAGCGGCGTGAAGATCGCAAGGCCCAGCGTCATGTAGCCGATCTGGCTGATGATGTGAAACGACAGGATCTTGCGAAAATCGGTCTGCGCGGCCGCGCCGAGAACGCCGGTGAGCATCGTCAGCGCCGAGGCCCAGAGCAGCACCTCATGCGTGAAACCCACATCGCCCGTGAAGATCAGCGTGAACATCCGCATCAGGGCATAGACGCCGACCTTGGTCAGAAGACCCGCGAACACCGCCGAGACCGAAAACAGCGGCGTGTGATAGGACGCGGGCAGCCAGAAGAAGAGCGGGAACATCGCCGCCTTCACCCCGAAGGCGACCATGAACATCATCGCCACCACCGTGACGAGGCCCTGGTTCTCGACCTCGGCGATGGCACCGCTCAGATCGGCCATGTTGAGCGTGCCGGTCATCCCGTAGATCAGCCCGATCCCGGCGAGGAACATGATCGTGGAGACCAGGTTGAGTGCGACATACTTGACGCCGCCGTCGATCTGCTCGCGCGAGCCGCCGAGCACCAGGAGCCCGAAGGACGCGATCAGCATCACCTCGAACCAGACATAAAGGTTGAACAGGTCGCCGGTCAGGAACGCGCCGCACACCCCCGCGAGCAGGAAGTGATAGAGCGCATGATAGCCGAGCCGTTCGAGCCGCTCGCTCACTTCGCCGAGCGCGTAGATCGCCACCGCGAGCCCGGTGATCGCCGTGATCAGCACCATCACCGCGGCGAGCAGGTCCGCCACCAGCGTGATCCCGAAGGGCGCGACCCAGGTGCCGAGCTGGCCGGCGACATGCCCCTCGGCGAGCACCATCACCATCAGGAAGATCGAGGCCGCGAGCGACGCCACCGCGCCGCCGACGGACACCCACTTGCCCGACTCCCCCGAGCGCAGCAGGAACGCGACGATCCCGGTCACGAAGGGGATGAAGATGGGAAGGCTGAGCGCCCAGATCATTTGCGATCCTCCGCGGGCTCAGCCACGCGCATGTCGTCGGCCTCAAGCGTGCCGAGCGACTGATAGGCGCGAAAGACCAGGACGAGCGCGAAGGCCAGGAGTCCGAAGCCGATCACGATGGCCGTCAAGACAAGCGCCTGCGGCAGCGCATTGGCGACGTCACCATCCGGGCTGTCGGCGCCGTAGGGAATCAATGCGGGCGCGCCCGGCGTGAGCCGTCCGCCCGTGAAGATCACCAGGTTGGCCGCGTTCGAAATCAGGATCAGCCCGAACAGAAAGCGCAGCATGTTGCCCGACAGCATCAGATAGACCGACGCCGTCATCAGGATGCCCACGACGATCGCGAGTACCGGTTCCATTCAGACCTCTTCCTCGAGCGAGAGCGCAAGCGACAGCACCGAGCCGAGCACCACGAGGTAAACGCCGACATCGAAGACGAGCACGGTGTTGAGCGAGAAGGCCGCGGTCTCGTAGCTGTCGCCGCCGACCCAGTACCACTGCCCGGTGAAGGGCGGATCGAGAAACGGCGCGGCCAGAAGCCCGGCGCCGAGCGCGATCCCGAGCCCGACCATGGCGAGCGCCTCGGGCGAGACGCGCAGAACGCGCCTTGCCTCGGCCGCGCCGGCGGCCACGGCCTGCACGATGAAGGCCGTCGCGCCGATCAGCCCGCCGATGAAGCCGCCACCCGGCTCGTTGTGCCCGCGCAGCAGCATGAAGATCGAGAACACCAGCATCAGCACCAGAAGCAGGCGCGCGCCGGTCATCAGAATGATGGATTTCATGACGCCTCCTTCTCGGGTGCGCCCTTGAGCAGCGCATAGGCCCCGATCGCCGCGATCACGACCACGGCGATCTCGCCAAAGGTATCCAGCGCGCGGAAGTCCACGAGGATCACGTTGACAATGTTGCGCCCGAAGGCCTCGGGCCAGCTCGTGACCTCGAAATAGTCAGTCAGGTTGCGGTCGATCGGCCCGTCGGACGCCATCATCAAAAGCGCCGTCGTCAGACCCCCGACAACGAGCGCCACGCCCGCATGCACCTTGCGCACGCCGTGCTCCCTGGGAAGCAGCGGCAAGTGCAGCGCCGCCACCGCGAAGAGCACGACGATCAGCATCTCGACAAGAAGCTGCGTGATCGCGACATCCGGCGCACCGTAGAGCACGAAGATCAGCGCCACCGCGATCCCCACCACGCCGAGCCCGGCGATCGCCGCGATGCGCGAGATGCTGAAGACCGCGACCGCGCTGCCCGCGATCACGAGCGCCACCACGATCCAGTGCGTCAGGTCGAGAGCCGGGAATTGCGGCACCCGGTCGATGCCGCCGCGCAGGGCGATCGTCGCGAGCAGCGTCACCGACATGGTCGCGAAAATCCACATCAGGTAATTCGTCAGATACCCCGATTGCAGGATCCGGGTCTGCCAGGCGGCGACGGCTTTGAGACCGTCGAGAAAGCGATCCCAGCCGGCATCGAAATCGAGCGCTCGCGCCTCGGCCGCGGCCAGCATCGCGCGCAGCCGCAGATGCGTCAGATACACCAGGGCACCGCCCGTGAAGGTCACGAGGCTGAGGATCAGCGGCAGGTTGATGCCGTGCCAGAGCGTCAGCTCGGCGACGGTGCCCTCGCGCCCCAGCACGGCGTGCACGCCCGGGGCCACCAGCGGCTCACCGATGAGGGCCGGCATCAGCCCGAAGCCCAGCCCGCAGGCGGCGAGGATCAGTGGCCCGGCCAGCATCGGCCACGGCCCCTCATGCGGCGCCTTGGGAAGCTCGCCGCCCGCCGGACGCCAGAACGGCTTGAACGCGACGATGAAGGCGGTGGCGAACAGGAGGATATTGGCGATCAGCGCCGCGCCCACGACAAGCACCGCGCCGGGCATCTCGAGCCCGCCGGCATAGAGGATCTCCTTGCCGATAAAGCCCACGAAGGGCGGCAGGCCGGCCATCGACAACCCGATCACCGCCGCCGCCAGCGTTGTCACCGGCATCGACCGCGCCAGCCCGCCCAGCAGCCGCGCATCGCGCGTGCCGGTTTCGTGGTCGATGATGCCCACGACGAGGAACATCCCCGCCTTGTAGAGCGAATGCACGATCAGGAATGTCATCATGCCGGTGACCGCGTAGCCCACCGGCGCGGCGAGAAACATCGTCAGCGTGCCCAGCGCCATCAGCGTGGTATAGGCCAGCGCGAGCTTGAGATCGGTCTGGCGCAGCGCCATCACCATCGCGAACACCGCCGTGAACCCGCCGAACGCGATCAGCGTCCAGGTCCACACTTCGGTCGCGCCCAGCGTCGGGTGCATCCGCGCGAGCAGATAGACCCCGCCCTTCACCATCGTCGCCGAGTGCAGATAGGCGGAAACGGGCGTGGGCGCCGCCATCGCGTTGGGCAGCCAGAAATGGAACGGAAACTGCGCCGATTTCGTGAACGCGCCGAGCAGGAACAGGATCAGCACCGGCAGATACATCGCGTGCTCGGTGAAGGGCTCCTCCATGGCGCGGATTTCCGACAGCTCGAAGCTGCCCGCCGCGACCCCCAGCAGGATCATCCCCGCCAGCAGCGCGAGCCCCCCCGCCGCCGTGACCAGCAGCGCCTGCAGCGCCGAGCGGCGCGAATCCGGCGCGCCGTGCGAAAAGCCGATCAGCAGGTAGGAGGTGATCGTCGTCAGCTCCCAGAACACGAACAGCGCGATCAGGTTGTCGGCCACGACGAGGCCGAGCATCGAGAGCATGAACAGCGTCAGATAGAGCGAAAAGCGGCTGAAATGCTCGTGCCCGTCGAGATAGGCGGCCGAGTAGAGCAGCACGAGCGCGCCGATCCCCGTGATCAGCAGCGCAAAGCTCAGGCTCAGCCCGTCGACGAGAAACGACACCGAGATGTCGAGGCTCGGCACCCACGGGATCGCCCAGCGCAGCACCTCGCCGTCGGCCACCGCCGGTGCCATGCCCAGAAACCACGCGAAGAGCGCGCCCGCGATGAGCACCGGCAGCGCGCCCGAAATGGTATAGAGATCCGACCTCCGGCCCGGAGTGCCCGCCATGTTACCACCGTCCCGTTGCCGCCCGACGTTCTCGCCAAGCCCGCGCCGCAGCGCGGCGCGCCCGCGTACATTGCGGCTGTAGCTAAAGTGGCCGCCGCGCCATGTCAAACCGATCCCGCATCGGGTGTGTCACTCCCCGCCGCGCCCGATGAGCCTGCGCCAGGCGTTGCGCAGCCGGGCGCGAGCGGGCGCCGTGGCTTCGGCGACCCGCTCGGCGCGCGGCGCGAGCCAGCGATCGCGAAACCGCACCCAGACCCGCCACACGGCCAGCACCAGCACCGAGAGAATCACCAGCGACGCCACCATCGCCCAGGGGAAGACCTGTTCCTCGGGCCCCTCGGCGATGCGCAGCTGCACGACATTCGGGAAGATGCTGATGATCTCGTTGCGCCAGCCGTAATAGGTCAGCACGAGGTATTGCGGATCGTCCGAGCTCGAGATGAGGTCGCGCGCGCGGGCCTGCAGATTGGCGCTTCCGAACTTGAAATAGGGCGGCCAGCCCCAGCCCGTGTCCTGATTGCGAAACACCCGCTCGCGGCCCTCGGGCGTCATCGTCTCGATCAGGCGCACATCGCGTGTGGGCGCGTCGGCGGTGCCCCCGGCGGGCTCGGAATAGAAGAACTCATTGAGCCCGAAATCCATGCGCTGCGTCTCGACGCCGATGACGCGCACGACCTCGTGGCGCGGCAGGTTGTAATGCAGCGTGGCCAGCACCAGCGTCACGAGCAGGATGCGGAGGGTCCAGCGAAGATAGATCATGGGCGGCTCCCGGAGCGGCGTGGTATCGTCAGACCCCGTCGAGCAGGGTGCGCATCAGCGGCGCGCGCGGATCGCGCAGCCCGTCGATGACATCGAAATGATGGCGGTGCGGGTCGATGGTGAGCGGCGCGCCCCAGGCCTCGGACAGCCAGCGCGCCTGATCGAGGAAGGCCGGCCGCTCGGCGCCGCCGACCCAGACACGCACATCCGGACCGGGCAGGGGGGCGTGATCGATCGGGCTTTCTGCGGCGGCCTCGGCCGCGTCGAGGCGCAGATCGTCGTTGAGCGCCGTCTGCATCAGCGGGCGCAGATCCGACAGCGGCGAGATCGGCACCACCCGCGCGATCCGCCCCCGCGCGGCGGGGGCCGCATCCGCGCACAGCATCCGCGCGCTCAGATGCCCGCCCGCCGAATGTCCCGTCAGCACCATCGGTCCCTCGATCAGCGCGGCGGCCGCATCGATCGCGGCGGTGATCTCGGCGGTGATCCCGGCGATCCGCGCTGCGGGGCAGAGCGTGTATTGCGCCACCGCCACCGCCCAGCCGCGCGCCAGCGCCCCGGCGGCGAAATGCGACCAGTCCGCCTTGCCGAAGGCCCGCCAGAAGCCGCCATGCACGAAGATCAGAAGACCGCGCGGCGCTGTCTCCGGCTCGAACAGATCGAAAACCCGGCGCGGTGCTTCGCCATACCGCAGCTCCAGCCGCGCGCGCGCGCCGAGCGCGTCGCGAAACGCCGCCGCATCGGCCGCCCAGCGCGCCGGGTAGTCGGCCCCGCCGGGGATGAAGGGCGCGTTGGCGTAGGCGCTGTCCATATCCATGCCGGTCTCCTGCGTTGGCGCCCTAATAGCTGGACAAACCGGGCGAGGCCATGCATTCCATGACACCGACCGCGCATTTGTGGAGGGGACCGATGCTCGACACCAAGACCGATCTCAAGAGCCTGCTGTCGGATCCGGCGCTGCTGGAGACGCGGGCCTATCTCGCCGGCGACTGGGTGGCGGCCGATGACGGGGCGACCTTCGCGGTGACCAACCCGGCGCGCGGCGACATCATCGCCGAGGTCGCGGATCTGTCCCGCGCCGAGGCCGCGCGCGCCATCGCCGCCGCCGAGGCCGCGCAGAAGGACTGGGCCGCGCGCACCGCCAAGGACCGCGCCGCGATCCTGCGCAAGTGGCACGATCTGATGATCGAGAGCGCCGACGATCTCGCGACGATCCTGACCGCCGAAATGGGCAAGCCCCATGCCGAGGCGAAGGGCGAGATCATGTATGGCGCGAGCTTCATCGAATGGTTCGCCGAGGAGGGCAAGCGCGTCTACGGCGAGACGATCCCGGGCCACCAGCCCGACAAGCGCATCACCGTGATCCGTCAGCCCATCGGCGTCGCCGCCTCGATCACCCCGTGGAACTTTCCCAACGCGATGATCACCCGCAAGGCCGGCCCCGCGCTCGCCGCCGGTTGCAGCTTCGTCGCCCGTCCCGCCGCCGAGACGCCGCTTTCGGCGATCGCGCTCGCGGTGCTCGCCCAGCGCGCCGGGGTGCCGCGCGGGGTGCTCTCGGTGATCCCGTCCTCGCGCTCCTCCGATATCGGCAAGGAGTTCTGCGAGAACCCGGCGGTGCGCAAGCTCAGCTTCACCGGCTCGACCGAGGTCGGGCGCATCCTGCTGCGCCAGGCCGCCGACCAGGTGATGAAATGCTCGATGGAGCTGGGCGGCAACGCGCCCTTCATCGTCTTCGACGACGCCGATCT
>LFIK01002951.1_pt1 | contig 13822 bp, 16 predicted proteins | sample 643401 | NCBI WGS metagenome assembly LFIK01 (sample SAMN03777447, study PRJNA286221) | soda lake metagenome | biome: soda lake; feature: Kulunda steppe; material: water; isolation source: sample T5-Br brine of Lake Tanatar-5 | place: Russia: Kulunda steppe | collected 2010-07 | reverse complement strand
GAGAGCAGACAGTGCAGCTTATGGATGAGGATCCAGAGGGCATGCCTGATGATGCCCAAACAGCAGGGGATGAGGCCCCCTTGCAGCAGCAGCAGCCGCAGCAGCATGTGCAGGAACAGACGGAGCGGCAGAGTCCAAAACTAGAGCCTGCCCCACAGCCCCTTGCCGCCCTGGAGCTTGAAGATCCCCAGGACTTCAGTGCCCTGCTGGCATCGCCGGCCACAGCTGCAGCAATCAATGGATACGGGGCCTCTAGCAGTGTGCACCAGCAATTGCAGGTGCAGTCCCTCTCTCGGCATAAGCAAGGCCGCGCATCCTCCCTTGCAGCTGGGCCCTCTGCTGATGCCACAGCCCGCAAGCCACCCTCTGCACCATACGTGGCAGGCGGACATGGTCTTGAAGAAGCTATGGCTGCAATTTTGCCTCCCTGTGCTGGCACCTCTGACATCAAAGTAGCTGCACATGGCATGCTTGACCCAGACATGGCGGCAGCCAAAGAGCCAGAAGCCCTGCCCCACCCAGCTGCTACTGGAGCAGCCAACCCTGTAGCCGCCACCACAGCTCGGGACCCGCCTGTTCCGCTAAGTGCAGCTGTGCTCATTTCACCCACCCCCGCCCTTGCTGCTGCCGGGGAGGCGCCGCCCGTTACGTCAGATGCTGCTGCTCACGTCTTGCCCGCCAAAGTTGGCACAGCTGCCAGCAATGCACCCAGCGTGCCTGCTGTCCCTTCTGACGCTGCTGGGCTACAAGCAAAGCAAATGGAGCCAAATTCCCAGCCAGCTGACACTAGAGTTTGGCCTGAACCCGCCGTGGCAGCTCCTTGGCAAACTGATACACAAATTGTGCCGCAGTTGCTGCCGCCCAAGGGGCTGCGCCCCCTCTCCCCTGCAGGTGCAGCCGCATCTGGGAATGAGCCAAGCCTTGCCCCGCTGCGTGGGGCACGGGGTTTAGCGCCGCTGTTGCCCCCTCCTCCCTTCCAACCGCTCCTGCCAGATGCCCATCCCCTTAGATTGTCTGCATCTGCACTCGATAACGTACACGCAGCCCCCCCCTCCCCTCCCTCCGCCCCGCTTGCGCCTCATCCTTCCCCCCCCATGCCCATCCCTCCCTTGCTCGAACACCTTCGTCCACAGCAGCAGCCTGTGCCCCTTCGACGACGCCAGCTGGAACCTGTCCAGCCGTCATCATTGCCCAAGAATGAAGCCGGCGCAGAAAGCACAAGCCCAAGTGGCTTGACGCCTGAGGCTGCCACAGGACTATTAACACCCGTGGCTGGGCTGCAGCCGCTGTGTTCACACCCAGCCATGGTGGCTGTGCCCAGCAGCGACACAGCTGCCCCCAAGGACCAGCGGCAAGAGGCCTCATTACTGCACAGGACCCCGCTGGTTGCACCGGCTGCAGCGCTCACTGACGCGGAAGGCCCGGTGTCCCGTCCTGGGGCCCTTCCCACCCCTGGCGCTCCAGAACCTCAGCCGTTCGTGGAGGAAAAGGGAGGTCCTGAGCAAACAGCGCTGCCAGCTGCTGAGAGAAAGCAAGCCCAACAGCCCATCACCAACCCCTGCAAAGCAGCCAAGGGCCATGAACCTGTTCCTGGCAGCAGCTTTGGCATGTTGAGCGACCTGTCTGTTGCAGTTGCACTGCCTCAGCTCCCCATCATCCCCTGCTGCAGCACCACCTGGACTGCCCACCTGCCTGCAAGCCTTGGACTGGGGGATGTTGAAGCCATATGGGTGGGTGTGCGCGCTGCAGCTGCGGGTGCAGTGCCCAAAGGCAAGGAGCAGCAGCCCACTGGCGGAGTGCCTCTCTTGCCGCTGGTGTGGGTAGAGAAGGTGGTGGTAGAGGCCAGGGTGGCTGGCGACCAGGGCGGCATGCCAGGGCAGCGGGCAGTGCCCCTGCGCTGGGAGGCCCACTATCGCGGCTGGGTTGGAGGAGCCATGGCATCATGGGCAGATGCCAAACATGGGCCTGCTCCCAGCACCCCGGGCCACTGGGTGCTGGGCCATGTAGAAGCCGCTGCCACGCCTAATGCAGCAAGACGCCACGGTGATGAACCAGGGCAGATGTCTGAAGGGCACCATAACAGGGGAGGGGCTGGGGCTGCTTGCGGCAACTGCAGCTGTGAGGATGCCTTTCCACAAGAGCTGCTGCTGCTCCCAGACTCCATGGCATGGGAGGAATGGGACATGCAGGTAAAAGGAGAGCACGCAGGAAGAAGGGACATGCAGGTGTTGAGTTACTGGGGAGTGTAGGCCCAGAGACCTGCAGCACAGGAGGGTGCGCCTGTGGCTGCAAAAAAATGGAGCAGGCCTGCTTGTTGCTGTTTCTTTGGTGGCCAACGGAAGAGGTAGCGTAGTCCTCCTTTCTGTGTCTGTGCAAGCATGCATCAGATTGTGCTTACTTGACAAAGCGTCTTACCCGCGACTCACCTTATCGCCGGTGCCCAACAGGTGTTTCAGGGTCACGTGCTTTGAAACACACCCTTACATAAAAATTGATGGGCATGCTAGCTTTGCCGCTCACTGCAATGTTCACCAGAAAATGAAATTAAACCAGCACAGAATGAACTACATGCCAACTTAATTACGCATTTCCTGCCCGCATATATTGCAGGAAGCACCTGGGAATGTGCTGCGCACTGCATACTACAATTCTAACCTCAGGGAGTGGTTCTGGCGTCCACCACCAACAGCGCCATTGCCTTCTCGCCCAGGTGCCTTGCAGCTGTGCTTTGCATCACTGCCGCCCAGCGATAATCTGTGCTGGGTCTAATATACTTGCCGCTGAGGCTGCATACTTTCAGCCTTGTGTCGGATGCTCGTATGCCTGGCCCATTCCCATTTGAATTTCACTTGATATGCAGTATGTAAGAATCCTGCGTGACTTTTTTCATGCATCTTCAAAAGTCAAAACAACTAGTAATTGGATTCACAAACATGCCTTGAAAGACAATTTACACACCAACAGTAGGCACATGCTCCTGATGCATCGCATGGCTTTGCTTCATGCTCATCCACTTCAGGTGCTGTACCTTGTGCTGCGCCTGCCCATCTGTACTGCGGCCCTTCAAAGTCAGAGTGGTTGGATCTTGGTGATGCGCCCCCAAAGGGCAAGCAGCGCCTCAACACGCGATTCCTGGCTGATCTCCCAAAGGTGTGCTGCCATATTAACCTGCAGCAGCATGCTTCTTGCTCACGGCTCCTCAGCTTAGCCCCACAGCTCCAGGTAAATTATCCAGGCAACTTTATAAGTGCTCGTGGCATGCATGCGGTGCTGTTGCACCCACACTGCCTGCCTCTACATAAATGCTCCAAGCAAGTGAGGAAGTAGGTGCAGGGAGCTTAAACACCCTAAAAGTGATTGCCTGCGGCACACCTTTTTAGATATAATGCACATGCCTGAGCTGTTTGCAGTGGCGTGCACGATGGGTTGTTTGTCTCTACTCTGTACAGGTGGACATGAGGATGAGGCCCAGGAAGTGCTCAACTGCACTATGCCCTTGGAACAGGGAGGAGGTAGGTCTGCCCGTCCCAGATGTGGACCACACAGCAATTGTTAGCAAGTTACAAGAGCTGGTGATGATCAAACTTTGACTCTTTACTGCTCGCAATATGTTGCTGAGAGTGCAGTGTGCTTTGCTCGCGCAGACCATTGTCCTTGCAGACAAGGAGCATCGGGTATGCAAGGACGCAGCTGCAGCAGCATCCATTGCTTCTCCTAGTTTTATCATGTTAGGACCGCCCTTGCACCCTAGACCAAACAAGCAGTATGGGTGGGACATAATGTGATCATGAGAGTGATTGCGGGCAGTCTATGTTCAATGTCTGGGGGCAAATTTAGATTCCATTCCAGTTCAGGGGGGTCTGTGGCATGTTCAATTTGCCCGGAACTACTTTTTTAAAACTTCCGGTTCCCCGGAAGCCTGTTCTAAATGTTCCCGGTTTGACCCTGAAAAAGAAGCCCGACCGGGGTCGGCCCCGACCGCAGTGAGTCACTGCATATACAATTTATAAGAGAACAAGTGCTTGTAGCCTTGCCTGGAGTTTTTCCCATGACAGGGGGCTTCCTTGGTCCTATGAATGTTTTTACTCTCAATATCGAGCTTCTATTTTCCAATAAGCTTGAGTTAGGTGCATGACTGCTGCAGCTGGGAGCTTGGTGTGCAATATTCATAAAGCCATTGATCAATTTGCAATCGATTTAATTATTAAGACTTGCCCTGTACCACCTTTATTTCAGGTTTAGCACACTTATTATTAGCTGGATGATTGCTGAAGAGGATGAGTGGAATCCACATTACAATTCCACCTCATAGATCATCCAATTCCTCTGCCATGCGTGCCTTATCCACTTGCCCTTCCTCCACACCAGCACCTCCAGCAGTGACTGGTGCAGGAGCAGGAGCAGGAGTGGGAGCAGGAGCGGGGGCGGGGGCGGGAGTGTAAGCGGGAGCTGGGGAGGAATTGAAAACCCCATGGTCACCCCATCTGCCAGAGGCGCTGTATTGGGCCCCACCCCATCAGGCCAATCGCGAATGGGGTAGGCTGGTGCATCTTGTAGAATGCCTCGAATCTCCTGAAGGTAAAGTCAGAGAGAAGGAAGTCCTCCAGTAATTGCCTGAAAGTAGGATTTGGATGCTGCAGCATCTACTCTGGGGTCCAGGGGCTCAGGGCAATACCAAGGCTCTGTGGGATGCTTGGGAGGAGAAGGGCCTCAGGGCCGGGAGCTGGGGGCTGGGGACTGGGAGAAGTCTGCGGCCCCTGTGATGAGGAGGCCCCAACACCAAATGGAAAGAAGATTGTCAAGCCAGACCATGCAGCAGTATTCTCGGCCCTCCTTTTCGGGTAACCTACAGAGGGAGGTCGAAGGTATCCATGGAGGAGGCAGGCTGGGCAGGCCCTCTCCCTCTTCTCCCTCTCCCTTGCCCTTTCCTCGTCATTGTTTACCTAACTTTACCTGCCCATAAGTCAATTCATTATCTTTCCAGATGCCCGGAAGGGCAACAAATGAAACTGCCGGTGACTGCGCCGGAGGCGTGGGCCAAAGCTTTGTCGATACCTTTGGGGCCCGGCCGGGTTGATATTTCCTGTTCCTGCTAAAAGGTGACCCTTTTTGCTCCAGCAACCCTTCTTTATCCCCACTCCTGTCGCAGCCCACACACTAAACCTCAGCTCATAATTACAATAAAACTTAAATTCACCCCCCCTTCTATTCCCTCCCTTCCTTCCACTCTACCTCACTCGCCCCCTCCTTCATCTTCAATTTCATTGCAGGAAATGGCTGTCGTATGTGGGGAGCGCCTCTTTAGGTCTGTGGTTGTAGAGGGGCGCGGGGGCTTCATGGTGCCCCCCATGGCCTACCCCCCCGACCCAGACGATCTGCAGCAAGAGGAGCTCCGTGCACATCCTTACCGCCAGCCCGACTGGCAGCTGCAGCTGAAGAGTAGATGGGAGAATCCCAGGCCCAAGCGGAAGGGGCATGAGCAGGTGCAGCAGCAGCAGCAGCAGCAGCAGCAGCAGCCATTTCTTCGACAGGTGCTGCCACCGCCTCCAGAACTGCCAGCCCCTCTGCCAGGAGGGGGCTTGGCAGGCGTCCTAGAGGCACGGGTGGTTGGCTGGGACCTGGGCACATGCGCAGCTGCGGAAGGGGGGTCTGGGTACGCCGCGCTGTGTGGCTCAGTCGCCCTCAGCGACAGAGCAGGTGTGTTATGGATGCATGTGCTATGTGTGTGCCTGTATGTGTGTGCGTGTGTGTGTGTGTGAGAGAGAGAGAGAGAGAGAGAGAGAGATCTGAGTGCACTCGCGAAGCGTTGCGTTGCATGACCAAAGATCAAGGACGAAGAAACATGGATTTCACTGTGTGCTAAAGACTTTGCATTCCTCGTCATATCAATTCAGGCCAATTGTGGTGAGGTGTGTGCCCTGTGCTGGCAGCATGTGCAACCCCGTATGCTGTTGCCATATAATACCGTTGCAAGTTCTATCCTACATCTGCCTGCTGTGTGCCTATCTTGCAGGCCCACTGGCCGCACCGGCGCGATTCTCGGTTGTGCTAGGTGACCTGCTGGCCTGGCAGTCACCCTGGCTGCAGGCACCCCAAATTGTGCTCCCTGTGAGTGCTGGCGGGGCAGATCCTTGGAGGGAGCTGAGTGTGCCATGTTTCTTAGAAGTGTGACCATTGCACTCTGCTCTTGTCATGAGAGTGCATGGCCTCCTCAACTCTCTGCTGCACAGCATGCGATGCTCGCCTGCTCTTGCTGGTTGTCTTGCCCCGTGTCACTGTGCACCAGGTCCAGCAGGTGGCATGCAGCTTCCCTTCTTATGTGTTGTACCCAAAACTGATCCCCTGCATGCTTGCACCGCTGTGCAGTTTTTTGTGGACCTGAGTACACAGGCCAAGGGTGATGTGCTGCGACTAGTGGTGGAGACCGAATTCTCAGGCGGCTGCTGCTGTGTGTGGGTGGACCCGGTGCTGCTGCTGCACCCTGTGCCCCCTAACACCATGCACGAGCTAGCAAGCAGCGCCGCTGCGGACAGCACCCCTGGAAGCGCTGCGCGCACTCTCAGCGCGCACTGTCAGGTCGAATCCGGTGCTGGTGCAAAGGCAGATACAGGAGGCACACTTGGTGCGGGCCTGCCTGGGGCTGCAAAGCAGACCTGTCTTACGGGCTCCTTGGACGGGGCGGGAATGGGCTGGGCAGGGACTGCAAGCAGTGTGGCGATTGGGATAGAGGGAGGAGCAGTCATGGCAGCGCAGGGGGATGGAAGAAGTGCGGCCAGCATTCCGCTGGCATCCCTGGGAGAGGTGGAGGCAGACCTGCCACGAGTGCGGTTTGTGAGCCATGCCAAGGGGGGCGTGGTGAGCATGGTGCCGTGTTGCAGCGTGCCCCCTGCAACGGTGAGCATGTGTTGCATGGGTTGTTGCATGGGTGTTGCTGGACAGGCATGCGAGCAAGTGGAGGGATGCATTTTAGGAGGCAGCAGCCTAGGTCGCGTGTGTCCTGCAGGCTTCGTGCATCAGGCAGTCCATGGATGGAGCAGCAGGGTTGAGGGCAAGGGCTAGGATTGAGAATAAAATATGCATATCCTGCAGGCCTTGCTCCTCTAGCAATCCATGGATGTATCAGCAGAGTAAGGCCCTGGTTGTGGGAAGGATGATCAGGATGTGTCTTTCCATGGCGCGTACCCCTGGTCTAAAGCGGTTGACGAGCACATTTAGAAAGGTTGTGTTTAAAGTGCACGCCTGCTTTTTCTTTGTTGGGCATAGAGGGCAGCCCCACCTGACTGCTTGCTTCACACAGCGTTGATGCTCAACGCGTTGCTTTGCACAGCGTGCCTAGTAGCCTGCAGGGGCTCAATGGCGGGTGCTGCTGCTTTGATGAACGTGCAGGATACGCAGGAAGCCAGTGGGGCTTTAGCGCCGTACCTCATCTCCCTCTTCACCCAGAATGCCCTCAATGCAGGCACAGCGGGGCAGGTGGGGCTTGACTAGTAGCATGCAAAGAAGGAGAGTCCAGTTTTTCAGCAAGAATAAGGCCCAATGCTTCTGCATGACCTAAGACGTTAAATAGCAAAAATGTAACTTGTGTGCACTTTTGCCATGCATTTTATATTGGCAATTTGCCATCCCAGAGTTTCCTTTCTCAGGCATTTCATACGTTTGCAGTATGCCTATATATGTCTAAGTATGTCTGCTCAGCTCAGCTGCCAACAAAACATGGGAGCCCTCAAACCTACCAGCATCACTTGCCCACAGAAGTCAGTCAAGACTTTCAACAGAAGGGTACTTCATTTGCACGAAGAAATTAGGCATACTTGAAGAATAAATGGCCAACATTACTTTGTAAGAACAAAGGAGGAAATTAGCCTGAAGACACTGCTTGCTAATATTGAGATGCATCAAGACATGGGTTGAGCCTGCTGATATATCAGGTTATTGTGCCACGCTTATATGTGCCCTTTGCAAGTGCCCGATCGCTTGTTCAGCAAGCATGCACAATGCTTCCCTGATTGCTGAGTGGAAACTGTTTGTGCAGGTGTATGGCAGACTTAAGGGGCAGCTCAGCAAAGGGATCGGTACTATTGCCGTGTGCACTCGATGGGTCATGCTCAACATCAAGCCCCTGAAAAGGTACGCATTAGTAGACACATGCTCAGCAATAGCGACCCTGTGTTGCTGTGCGTGCTGGCTGGGCTTGCTGACTGCTATGCGCAGCGGTGCCCAAAGGTGCATGGCTAAAGGAGGAGGGGCCCAGGGCGGAAGCAGGGCCTGGGGGTCCAGAGGTGGGCAGGGGGGTATATTAAGGAAGTTTGGATTCACTGGCAAATAGCTTGGTATTTGCCGGTATGGTTTACATAATGCATGTACTTGCCTAGGCACCATGATCCCTGGAGCGTGTGCCTAGCAACATGCATGTGAGTGCATGCCCAACTATGATGTTGAAAGGTATGTGCAGTAGGCTAAGCCAAGCTTGCTGGAGGCACCACGAATCATGAAAACTGCTGCAGCATGACCCCAGCTATGCCATCTATCGACTGTCTGGGCCAAGGACTTAAACCCAGCTATCTGCTTGTCCATATCTCAACTCTCAACACATACAAGATATTGATATTGTAGGGCCTCCTTTCTGGTCTGGCAGCCACTGACAAGAAATCCAAGTATATGAACTTGCCTTCGTAGGCTAAGAAGACTTACACTGCTTGCAATACCATTCCAATTTCCTGTGGGCGTACAGCTTGTGCTCCTGCTGTTCCAATACATACTTCCCGGCTCATTTTCCGGTGTTCTCAATGATCCACTCCTGTGTCTGCCACACCCATCGATTTGCAGTGCCAGGCAACGGTTTTCACTAGAAAACCACACACTGGATGCAGCCTTGGGCTAGAGCTCTTGAAGCAGCGCAGCACTGACACAGCTATGACTGGCTCTTCCTATCCTGCACTTCCGTGCATATAGGAAGGATCTTGCACCTTGGTTCCCTTGCTGGTGTCTGTGCTGCACCTCATAAAATTCCATACAGAGATGCGCCAACAGGGCTCATACATATGAATTTTGTTCAAAACCTTAACTTTATCCAGTGGCTGCCGCATATTTGACTCTTAACCCCAATATATTCCTGCAGCCTCAAAAGCGCGGTCTAAGCCGCACGATGTCAGGTATGCACCCTAGAGCTTACAATTTGTGGAGCATGCCACAGAAAGCACAGCCTTGGCCGGCCTGTTTGTCTGCAGGGGCACCAAGCACAGTGTGGAGGTGCTGCTGGCAGACATGGACTGTGTTGATGCCCTGGAGCTCATGGTGATCCGTGGTGGCACAGGGGCAGGCAATGCCATGCTGCGGCCTGATGAGGTACCCAAGCATGGCAAAGATGATTCGGCGGATGGATGGTCCAAGTTCGCGGGGGCAGTGCGCACGGGAGCAGAGCTAGCTGTGGCGGCTGCAGCTTTGCAGCCAGAGGCTTGGGGGCTGCAGCACGCTGAGGTGTTGCAGCAGGATACCGGGGAGACAACCTACTTTGTGGCAGGTGGGGGTTTGGGTGTTGGGACATGTGAGAGTGGAAGAGGCTGTCCGACAGACTGCCAACCAGACTGATGGACAGCCATGCTTGTGCAGCAGTTGTGCTGCTTGTTCTTGCACTGTGCGCGTCTGCTGCGGCAGAAAAGCTCGCTTATTACAGAGAAGGATCGATGGGCGCTCATGAACCCGTGTGCGGGCGCCCTGTGGCTTGCAGAAATATGGGCCAGGATTTGATCACAGCAATCCATGATTTAAGTCTCCCAATGTTACCCCACATTCCCGCTGCTTGGCTCGCCAAGCACCAGTTCAGACTGTTTGTTCAGCTCATGAGTGGTGCTGGCATGCTACTGGGCGTCTGACCGCACGACTGAGGTTTTTGTAGGTGCTTGACTTGCAACAGGTGAAACTGCATGTAAGGCAGGACGAGCCACGTGATGCCGCAGTCAAGCATACCCCCCTGACGCCATCCCTGCTTGCTACCTCACAAGCAACAGCTTGCCGTGCACCAGGTCCCCCCATGGTGGTCCTGCACACAATGTGTGGGTGTGCTCATGCCCTCCAGAACGCCTGCCTGCGCAGCACTGCTGTGGGAGTGCACACCTCACATGTGCACGAGCGAGCTCCGCGCAGCCTGGCTTTGCACGCAGATGGACGGTTCAAGGACCTTGTAGCCGCCCAGGCACGGGCGGATGCCAGCGCTGTCCCAGGGGCATCTGGCGTGCAGGCGCTAGAGGGAGCCACCCCCATGCGCAGCAGGAGCAGCAGGACACGTCCTGCAGGCAGTGAGGCCCGGGGTGTTCTAACGCTGAGTGCCCCGTGTGCGGAGCGCTTCTACAAGGTGGTGACCCCTGCGTGGCTGCCTTGCACATGCGTCTTCCATGCCGCTGTTTGGTGGCCCTGTGCGTCAAGCTGGCGTTGGCACTGGCATTGCTGGGGTTAAACACCGTTGCAGGAGCGCTGGCTCAGCAAAAGGATCAGTATGTATTTGCTTCTGGGTTTTGGCTTTGATTTAGTTGTGCAAATTAATCTGCATGTGTGCGTCAGTGCTGGTCACACTTAGCCTCTTTGGGATCTCATAGCATCACTTTGAGGAAAGCCAGGTTGCTTGCATGCATGCAGATGTTACGGGAGTGCTCACTCACATGTGCACGTGCATGTTAATGTGGCAGCCTGTATTATTTGTCGGGCCAATGCTCATCCCCATGCATGGTACATGGCCTTCTGCAGGGCTCCTGCACACAGCAAAGTCTTGCCACACCCTGGCCCATAACTATGATACTCCTTTACTTGTGCCTGTGGCCACCCCTTGTGACCATCTGCGCCCGTGCCCACTGCAGGTCATGCTCCACCTGCTCAGTGCTGAGCCTTTGGGCGAGACCAGCACCAAGGAGCCCCCCACCCTCACAATCACGGGGATAGAGCAGCAGCAGCAGCAGCAGCAGCGCCTGAGCAGTGAGGGGGAGGGGGGGAAGCCGCAGCAGCAGGAGCAGGGCAAAGAGGGGGGGCAAGTGCTTGTGTCAGAGTCCTGGGAGCTGCCCATGTCAATGCTGACCAAATCGCACCCGTCAACCATGGTCCAGGTGAAGAGTCAAGAGGGCCAGAAACAAGGGGAAACAGGGCGGGGGATTGTCTTATGATTCCATTATCCCAGGCCTTTTGCAGGAAATCTAAATGCCCGCACCCTGAGAACAGGCCAAATGCATGGCATGTGCACATGCACTTACACGGAAATGCCATTGCACACACGATTACACACATGCACCAACAAAATACAACACACACGTGTTCAGCACACTTATGAACACACACACACACATGCATGCATGTGCGCACATACGCACAGTGACAAACAAATTTAATCACACATCAATTCATACACATCATGCCAAACATACACACAATTGCACAAAATGCATGTACATTCATGAGCACTGCTTGCCGCCTGAAGTAGCCCATGCGCATGCCGCATGTAAAATTCAGGCAGAGGGCGACTTGGGTAGCATCCAACAAGTGAAGCTTTCCATGCAGCAAGGGTCGCTGCTGTCTGGGAACCTACAGGTATGAGCCCGCGCTTGCTGCTTTTACCCACGCATCGGACTCCTTAGGCAGCCCCTTAAGACTTAAATGTGCACATTTTTTCTAACCTAGAATTACAGCTCCAACCTAGAATAACTGCTAAAGAGTGTTGCCAGACCAAGGAGTAGGCATCATAGCTGCTAGCGTTCCACTCTGGACAAAATCTCCCAAAATTTTCAAATTGCCAAGAGCTGGAGCTGCATGTCTAGCGCAAATCTGACTTGACTAGATGCCCAGACAGTGTGCACGTGTTTTGACCTCCCAATTTGCAGATGGTGGAGGTCATTGACATGCGAACTGGCCAGCTTTCTCTTTTCCCAGTAAACCAGGACCAGAATTGCACAGTTGGTAAACAAGTCCTGGAGGGTGTTTCTGGCAGCTACTCTGTCACCCTTCCCGTGACTCGTTTACCCTACCTGAAAGTCACTACCCTCACAGGTATAGGATGTGTATTGCAGCAGAATGCCACATGCTGGCGGGTGCCAGAGCCACTTGCTGTGTGCATACCCAAATCAATGCTTGTCCCTGACAGCAAAGGCTTTGTCATACGCATGCCTGGCCCAACCTTGACTGCCTCCCCTAGGATTGCTTGGTCAATACTGGCTGCATGACATATCCTTTTGGTTGCGCAGGTCAATGCTGCTTCCCAATTACCCAATAAAACATCAACTTGCAATACCCTCCTTTCCCCCTTCTGCCTGTGCCACCCCAGGCTTGCATAAGGAGGCAGCCACTGATGCGCAAATCTACCTTGACCTTATGGGGTCTTCTGGCCAAATGCTTGACCTCAACCTGCCACACACCGGCGGCGCCTTTTGCAAGTATGTACCCACACAACAGGAAACAAGGATCAAGCTAAGGACAGCAAACGTTTTTGACCAATACATTTGTGCTTTCAGACGCAGCCAATGGAGTGGAATTGTTCAAATTGTTGTGTCTCGTGCTTATCTTTTTTGGATGGTTGCCCAGGCCAGCAGAAGGTGAAAGATGGATGAGATCCAGGCAGGTCTTATGCTCAGCTCCCAAATGCAAATTTGCATGCTCATTTTTCTTCTACCTGTGCCTTCTTTTGCTTTGCCTCAAATACGCGTACACATACGCATGTATGCACGCACAAGCGCATGCGCGCACACACACGCACGCATACACAGACAAAAATTTCACATAGATACGCACCACAGGCACATCAAACAGAGATGCATGCACACAGGCAGGCGCACACAGGGGCAGTTACGTACATGGACACATGTAGGGGTGGGGAAGACACCTTTTTCTTCCCTGGAAGCATTGCTGGGCCCTCTGGCATCGGGGACCTCACTAGTGCGCGCATCAGCATCGATGACTCAGGTGTGGCAGCCCTTTCATTCCTGTGCCCCTTGAATAAAAACCATCAATGCAGCATGCTGTACATACCAGCAGCGGGATCGGCAACTGAGTGCTCAGCTTTGAGCAAAGATAAGGGAGCTGAAAGGTGTGCCTCCTTGCCAAGTCATGTCCTCTGGAGCTCTTCAATCCAGCCAGTGTGCTTTGATACCGCCTGATGGGTTGAAGGTTTAAAGGTGAGGGTCTTCAAAGCTCATGTGTGTTGTGCGTTGTGGTGCATGCAGCTCCCAGCAGTCTGGACTGTCTGTTGTGCTTGCTGTGTTGCAGGGGACAGCCCCAACTGGCTGCTGACGCGGTTGGAGGTGATGGATGTGGCGGAGGCACGCACCTTCACCTTCCCCTGCAACGCATGGCTGGGCATTGACAAGGTGATCAAAGGCATGCAGGCTGCTGTCTGGCTTTGGTCTGAGACTTGTCTATGGCTTACAGAATCTTGAGCTCTGCTGTGTACATCCAGAGTTGAGTGTGTACAAAGCAGCCTTTGCTAGGACGTTTGGAAACAAAGAGGTGCTCTCGCCCAGCAGAGGAAGGCTAAATCCGGGGATGCAAGGGGGATACAAAGGAGAGCTAAGCCAGGCCTGGGATGGCCTGTATCAGGTGCAAATGATGGAGGAGTGCCGAGGAGTGCCGCATCCAATGAAGACCTGCCAGTGTGACAGACCCTTGGGTCTGATCTTCCACCCCGTGGCAGCCAGGCATAGCAGATGTCTATTTTCTTTTGGGTTCGTGCCATCATAACACTCACGCAACATGGTAGAGACGCACCATGAATGCACATTCATGTATTCCCATGTCCAGAAGTGTACTTATTCACTTGAAGCCCTGCATGCTCCAGACTGCCATAAACAGT
>LFIK01002935.1_pt1 | contig 13844 bp, 16 predicted proteins | sample 643401 | NCBI WGS metagenome assembly LFIK01 (sample SAMN03777447, study PRJNA286221) | soda lake metagenome | biome: soda lake; feature: Kulunda steppe; material: water; isolation source: sample T5-Br brine of Lake Tanatar-5 | place: Russia: Kulunda steppe | collected 2010-07 | reverse complement strand
CCCCCCCCCCCCTCTTCCCCTTTCCTCACCTTGATCCTTCCAGCTGCACCATCCCACACGCCGGTGTGGTGTCTCCTGAAATCCATGAACAGCATCTCCCCCGCAGGATACACTGCACGCAATGCATCGTACTCAGTGGCATCAGACCCATCGCTGCGCACGCGCTAGGTGTGGGAGCACTGCGTGGGATCAAACTGTGGCACTCAGCACTGCACAGCACTTGCATCTCTCTAGCAGGACAGACTGGACGGCTCACGGCAAAGCAAAGCTCTGTAGCCGGCGCACCCACAGCTGCATGCCAGCGCACCTAACAGCCACGGCCCCTGCTCCCACGTTATAGCTCAGTGCAGCACCATACAACCCGTACTCCGGCCCACATGCCCAGCTGCCTGGCTGGCAACAGGACTTCACTGCACACCACCGCCACTAGAAACCGCAGGCCCACCACTTGCACTGCTTGAGGTGTAGGCCCGCGTACCATACATATATTCAGTGTGTGGTGGTGGGCCAGAGACTCAGGATTCCCCCCATTTTCCGACCTACCTGACTCAGAGACAGATGCAGGCACGCACGCACGCACGCACGCACGCACACGGAGGCCCGCGCATGAACACATACACAAGCAGGCTCCGCACCTTGGTCATAGTTCTCAACCTCTGCCTCGATGCCGTATGCCGTTTGCGCTGCCACAACGGGTGCGTGCTCCTCGTACCGCAGGAACTTGCCAGCAGCGTCGCCAGCCGCCAGCGTGACCAGCCTGCATAGCAAGTAGCCCATGAACAGGAATGCTGGGATGCAAAGATCACAATGGATGGGAAGTGCTGAGGGAAACAAGGGTCTTGGCATTCGTGCCTTTTCCAAGTCTTCTTTGCCTTTCTCGTACACATCCCGAGGATGTCAGATGGAAAGGGGAAGCACAGGCACGCATGGCAAAAGCCCAGGTGGGGATGCTCGCCACCCCTGGCACACACCCGCACATCCGCCAGTGTGTGCCCATTGATAGCACTGCCGCAGGCGCGCAACAACGCGCGCGCTCACGCGCTCACGCACACACACACACACAGAATTGCGCGCGCGAGCTCATATTGATACACGCTCGTGTGTGCACAGCATGCTGAGGCCATTGCCCGCACCTGGCCTGCATCCTGGGCCCATCTTTGACGTCTAGGTGCGTCTGCTTTCCGTCCGCTGCCACCTCCAAGTTGGCAACCTCCCCACACAGGAACTCCACGCCTGGAGCATGCACAGCAGCGGGCAAGCACAGGAAGGAAGGCTGACTTCACGCACACGCGGGAGGGCATGGGAGGTCCATGCACATTGCATCCACGACTGCCTGAGAGCAGCCCAGCTGAGGGAGGCTGCACGCCCTGACTCCTCCTCTCCCGTCGCCCATCCCCACACTTGCTGACCACACTCGTAGCAAAACCCAGCCCCAGCAAAGCACAGCTTCTCCACGTGTAAGTGTGCTGCACCCTCCCCTGTCCCCACACTTGCCGCGACGTGCAATGGCACAGGGAGCTGTCCGATGCAGCAGCAAAGGTATGCAAAGCCCCAGGCGGCACGCACGATGCAGCGGCAGACGGAGGCAGCGGCAAAGGGGCCGCGCGCACCTACAGGAGGGCCTGCCTGGATGCAGCGCCCTCAAGTACATCGACACAGGGACTATGCGCAAACAGAAGGGCCTCTTGTGGGGCGCAGCCCCGTGCATGCAGCAAGCATTCCTTACAGCTCCGTCTCTACGCTGGTACTGACTTGTGGCAACGAGGAAGTGTGGGCAGGGAGGCAAGACTGTCAGAGGCGCTCGTTCCAGTTCATGAGCATATGCCCATAGCTTTGCCAGAGTGAGGGGAGGGCCGCGGGCGCCTCGCCTACCTGCTCCCATCAGGTACCCAAGCCTGCCTCAGGTGCATACCCTGTTTGAGCACACTATGAGAGGTCGCTGCTTGAGCGCTCGCCTACCCAGCAGAGTGCGTGATGGCTTTGCCTCCACTTGCAAATGCGCGCTGCCTTGCAGTGACCTGCTGGTAGCATGCGCACCTGCATTGGCGCACATCTTGAGCAGGTGCTCCCTCAGCTTCCGGCGGCTCACCCTACCGTACCCTCGACCTAACAAGACCTGCGCACCATCATAAGGCGCACGTACCGTGTGTGTGTGTGTGTGTGTGTGTGTGCGCATGTGTGTGCTGCAGGGCGCAGGGACACTGGGTACGTGCCAAGGGGCGACGCAACGCAACGTGCTAGGAACCCAGCAGCCATCCCGGGCTGCCGTGCGTATTTGCCTGAAAAGCCGCAGGCCCTCGCCCCATCGCACTGCCTGCAGTGTGCCTAGGAAAGATGCGGCTACTGCGGCTGCTGCTGCTGCTGCTGCACAACAAACCGGTGCAAGGCAGCATCAGCATGTCGAATGTCCCCTCCTGCCCCAGCACCTTGCGCCCCTCCTCAAAGTAGCACGCAGCGTCATCCCAGGCTTGGTCCAAGGTGTGCTCTAAGCCAAGGCTGCGGGCCTCGTCGATCCACACACCATAGTTGTTCACGATCGGGCTGTCACGGCCTGCGAGCCGCCAAGAACGCGCGCTTGTGTGGGCGCGTGCGCACTGGCCAGCAAGCTGGCACAAGGAGCAGGTTCCTGCTTTATGGCAGTGCACCGAGCGTTTCCACAGCTTGCCCTGTGGGCGGGGCAGGAGAGCAAGCGCCACCGATGCGCGCAACTGTCTGTTCGTCTACCCACAGCCCGCGGCATGTGAGGATGGGCAATGGGATCCTCCCTGGCTCACTAGATGGGCAAGCATGGCCTTGCCAGTAAAGCCAGCACAGCGCATGCAGAGCAAAGCGCGCACCGATCACGACGGTGTGCAGGCCCCGGTTGGACAGCTCTGCAGCCAGGTACATGCCGGCCGGCCCCGCGCCCACCACGGCCACATCGTACAAGCTGGAGGGGGTGGCTGGTGTGAGGGCAGAGGCTATGCTCTGTTGCACGCTGTCACTTTTGCTTGCCTGGCCAAATCAGGGGGTAATCAGGGAGCAGCAGGAAGGTGAGGGCAGGTGGGGCACAGAGGACCCAGCTTGAGCAGCAAGTGCTTGAAACCAAGAGTTGGTCTTCCCAAATCTCCAATTTCATCAGGCCATGAGCTTTTGGCCGCAAGGCTGCGCCTTTTGACACCCATGGGTTAGCACCCCAACAATGTGTGTAACGTGTGACGTAAATCTGCTTGCACAGCTGCGCCAGCCGAATGACAACAGTTCAGAGGCTTAAGCCACTGACACAAATCCTTAAACAACCTTACAAACTCAAAGGTTTGATCCTGCTCGCGTGTGCATACATCATTGCCTCTCACGAATCTGCCTGCAAGTCCAAGTTCCCAACTCACCTGTGCTTGCACGGATGGCCTTTCATAGTGGCCCTCCCTGATCTCTTGGTTCAAATCTCTGATGGTTGGACGCTCAGGTGCTGCTGGTGCAGGTGCTGCAAGTGGAGCCTCAACCGGTGCAGCAACAAACACTTTCGCTGATCCGGTCCTCCTGATGGGATGGGAGAAACCTCGCTGACTTGGGGTCAACAGATTCTGCACGTTTGGGTGATGCGAGACGCTGCCTTGGAGGTTCATCGTGCTCCTGGAATACCAACCGGGTGCTTTACCACATGAATACAGTTATGCCTACAGAAAAATTTGATATCTACTTTAAAATGTTATGTTGTTCTTAACATGAACGAGCTCATTGACAAGGTCATAGGGGTAAAGCGCATAGCTTACCATGAGCTATGGGCAGACAGGGAGATCAGGTTCGATTGTGCTAAAAAGGAGTTGGAGATGAGGCCTGGGGAGCAGATACTGGAACTCATTGTGAGAGGGCAAGCAAGGCGGTCAGCGCTTGACTGACTTGTACATGCAAGCAGGATGGTTGTCGCTCTTTGAGCCTGCAAGGCTTGCATACATACCGCTAGCTCCTGTGTATTTTTACTTTCCAGGATGATGTCGAGGATACCAAGGGAAACAACGGGGTGAATGGAGAGCTTAGAAGTGCGCACACAACCTTGCTTTTATAACCTGCGAACACACCTCTCTAGCAATTGAAAGATGAATATTCTGTTTATTCCTTGCAGTCACAAATTTGCGGATCATTTGGTGGTCAAAGAAGGCGGTGTCATGCAACATTTCCATTGGCTTTGGCTGCTTCACCTCCATTGACACTAAGACAACCAGCTCCAGATTAAAAGGTACCGAGGATGCGGGCACTTTAAAAGCACTTCCTCTTGTGTTAACTGTGCTAAAATTGGCTCGTGGCCAGTGCATGTGGGTCGGAATTATGAGAGGAGGACATTTAAGCTGGTGAAGGATGCTCCAGCCTGGCAACGCAAGGCATGCTTTGGATTTAAAGAAGTTAAGCTTTTATCATATTTGCGGTCATCATGAAATTGGCCCTGGCATGATTCCTAGCCACCTTTACCTGTTCATGTGCTGCGTCACCCTCATTCCACAGGAGAGACCGACTCGCTCACCATCCTCACGAGGCACCGCGAGAACCGCTTCGAATTTGTGTTCACCTGCCTCATGAAAGCTGCCCACCAGATCTATAGTAGAGTTTCTCATGTCTTTGCTGCATATGATAAAACGCGCCTCTATAGAGACGTGAAGCTCCGAGGTATGTGCTTGACCCGGCTGTGCCTCTGTCTACTATGCTTCAACTCATGTGGGAAGATCCTTACCTTTGCTTGATTGGATGAGAGTCTGCTTGACAGAAGTACCTTGAGAATTTTGCCACCATTGCAAGATACAGCCTAGGTGTGCTGTTTTGACATTGCGAGATGCCACGACCCAATGGCACCAGGGCTGGTTGTAAGGCGGTGTGCAGGCAGACTGTTGCAGATGCACTGCGGTTGCGTGCGTCAGAAAAAGTGACTTCCTTGCAAGCCTCTTAGACTGCGCTTATCCTTTAAGTTACATGTGGATAGTGAGCAGCTGATCAGGCGCTGTTCAGGTCTTGCTGTGTATTCAGGAGGGCACCGGGGGCCACATTAATCAGTACATGCAGAAGATTTTGTGCCCTCCATAAAGATTCTCTCATCATAGAATGCTCTAAAAGGCTTCAGTGGAGGGCAGGGGTATTGCAGCCCATTAGAGCTATGAATCATGATGTATGATGAACTGCCCAGTGTTCAGACGCACCTCTCACATTGTTGTGTCTTTCCAGGCGCATTGCTCACAGACGAGGAGTTGAATATCCTACCCTTTGAGCAGACCTACAGCAAAGTCAACGGGGCATGGAATCTGTCCAGTGATGAGGTGGGACGCCGGATGACCGCTTCCTGCCCGGAACTTCTGGTGCACTCAAGCTTCTGTTCCACTCAAAGCAAATGTCTGTAGTCAAGCATCACCGGCAGCCTGGAGCAGAATGGTCCTTAGTTCAACTTAGTCAGCTGGCGTCCCTGGTCTATGTCAGTCAATGCAGGTGCTATAAGGCCGCGCCCTGTTGCACGCTCAAACTACACTGTGTCTACAGTTCAGTGGGCATATGCTTGGGCTCAAGATTGAGGTGCAAGCACGCCCAAACTTGATGCGCTGCAACTCTGTTGACTATTTCAGGGCAACCTTGGTGCATTCTTCATATCAAATGTCCGAGTTGTTTGGTACTCAAACCTGTCACCAAACTTCAATGTCTCAATGCCCTACATCCAGGTGAGTAGTTTGGAGAAGAAACTTTCCTCTGAGAGAGCTAGGAGTGCATGAGTCTACTAGATGTGCCTCAGTCTCCAATACACATTACTGGCAGTCAGTAAGGTGTGCCACGGAACTGAAAGAAAGAAATTTGCGCATTGCCGTGCGTCCGCCCAGGGCATGCCAGAGCTCTACGGAACCTGACCTAATTTCTCACACGTGCTTTGTGCAAGTGCGGCGTCGCTGGCATCGCCTTCCTGCATCTAGCTGCCCTGGATGCTTGGCACAAGAAAGATGTGGACTTGTCCTGGTCAGACACTTCTCGGGTGCTTTACATGCACAGATATGTATGCTCCAGATACCCACGATCATTCCTCTGGCTTGCAGATTCAACAAATAAGAATACGGAACTCCAAGTTTGGACCTGCTTTAGTGCTGGAAACCAGCGAGAGCAGCGGCGCCTACGTTTTGGGATTTAAGCTTGACCCTAAGGTGCGAGCAGTGGCAAAGGATCCAACATGCAGCAGGAAGGTCCTCGAGTGATGGAGGCCTGTTCAGCAGGTGCTTGTCATGCCAGTCACATTGAAGTGCATGGGGAATTGCCGGTTTTTTAAAAGCTCAATGCTGCAGTTTTTTCATGACTCCCAATTTTCAACACACTGGAGTGTATGGCAAGTTCCAGTACAATGGCTACTCAGCAGGAAGCAAGGGTGGTCCTACATTTTTTGCATGGTTGCCGTATGCCATGTGTTGCATAAGGTTGTCTTAGGTGCAGCTTGGAGCGGGAACGTGGATTATTACTGGCGCAAGCCAATTACATGCTAGATGCTGGCATGCGCAGGCCAATTTCACCCATCTTCAACAACAGTAACCCCTTAAGCACATATAGGAGGCAGAACACGGTCCCTGGGCTCCAGGGGGAAATTGCCAGGTTGAATCTGTATTACCTTGCAAGACACCCTACACCCCCTACCCCACCTCAACAGCCACAGACAAGGAAGCAGCAGATGGCAGCACAACAAGGATTCAGAGTGGCTGTTCAGACTGAGTTGTTGAGGGCTGGAGCTCAGCACCCCTTTGTCACTGAAATAGGCCAGACCGCATGAGGTTATGAATTAAAAGGCGCATTAGGAAAGTTGGTCAACTCCACAAGGGAGTGAGTCGTTTGCTAAAAACAGTGGCTCCAGGCATTGGCTTCAGAAGCTCACGCAACAAGCGCGTGTGTGAGCAGAGGGATCCTGCTTGGGCGATCTGTACAAACCCTCTGAGGATGGAGAGTGTGTCTGCGGGCTGCATGCATCCTGTACATGAATAGGGAAGGTACACATGTCTTGAAGCATGAGGCGCGTTTATTACAAGTAATACAATAATAACTTGCTTGCAGGGATATGCATTGGTGCAAAAAGCATTGATTGGCTAACTTTGCTGGGGGCGCAGATTAGTTGCGTGCTTGCACATTCAGGCAGAGTGCATGCCATTCAGGTAGAGTGCATGCACATTCAGGCAGAGCGCATGCACGTTCAGGCAGAGTGCATATGCCATTTCCAACTATGTCATGCGCTGCAAGCAAGAATGTGCAATGATAGCTGGCAACCCACTTGCGAAATTGGGTGATCTTCAACGTCCCCTCAGTCGCACTGGAGACAGTACATTCTTGCAGTAGCTAAGGCATGGGATCCATGCACTCTGGCAAAGGTACATCTCCTTCTTGGTCTTGTGTGTCTTGATGCCTGAGTACTGTCAGCATGCAATTCTATTGCAGGTCGGATTGTTCATGCGCGCAGAAGGACAGAAAGAGGCTTCCTGTGCTTATGCTAGCAGGAAACAATGGACTATGTATACAAAGAGGTCACGAGCCTGTGGAAGGCCTTCAATAAGCGCCCCTTCTTCGGCTTGGACTGCGAAGCCTTGACCAAGGCCGGCACGGACATGCTGGCATCGCAGCGCGTCTTTTCGCAGTGAGTGATGCATGAGGAGCATGAGATTAGGTTCCGGAGGGAAGGCCGAGTCTTTGAGCAAATTGCGACCCTCATGGTTCGCACTGTGTAAACACATTTAAATGGAACATGGAAACAAATGCAATGCAATACAGTGTATTGCAACTTAGAAAACATTATGCTGCGCAGCATGAAGGGTCACATTGCCCCAAAGTAAGACCTGCAACAGGCGAGAGGGGAGGAAGCGCCCAGCCCAATGGCTTACCTTTTTCTAAGGTCTTTCCATGAGCTCTCTTGCACTCCTAGTCAAATCTGTTGTCAAATTAAAAGCGTTAACAAAATTTTGGAACAAGACTCACAGTCGTCAGGCTATTTGGGCGCGCCTCCAGAACCGAAAAATTAAAATTTTCATCAATTGTTTCTGCATTGCACTTTGGCATGGCATGAAGTCTAGATGAGCAAGATGGATCATCTAAGGGCAGGTCTCAGAATCTTCAGCTAAAAGGAGAGGTTTATCTCAACAACTTTCTGTCATCATTTAATAGCCTGCTTGCCCTTAAGTATAGTAAATGCAGCAGTGCAAGGAAGGAAAGGACCGTCAAAGATGTGGTACGCACATGGGGTCCCTTGCCTACTTCCCCACCGCATGGAGGCTCTGTGGTCCAGTGTGTGGGTGATGCGTTCACATGCAACAGCGCTGCGCATGAAGCAAGATTTGATTACCCAGGCAACACCCTCAGTCCAGCCCCAGAGGCCGGATAGGGCAGCTTCAAACCAGGGATTGGTCATTTGCGCACTCCAAATCATTCGCAGATTGAATCATTCGCTGTACTGTGAAACACCGATTCGCAAGTTTTACAGACCCTCCCCAAAATGGGCCCTGCGATGCACCTATTTTGCTCCGTTTTGCAACTTAAATTGACCCCACGTTAACAACCTAGTCTTAAGCATTGTCTTTAAATGTATGTATGTGAATTAGGGGAGGGGGGGGAAGGGAGGAGGATCAGTAGGCGTCATTTGGTGCCTCCGCCTCCCCTCGAAGCTCACAGGCTAACGTTAGATCGGCGTATTTCTAATTTTACCAAATCATTGCGTGCATTGCACATCCAAAACAAGCGAGTGTCACAACCCTGCTCCAAACAGCTCAACTCGATCGCAGAAAAGGCCTTCAAATGCTTGCTACAAGGATGTGTCGCAATCAGAAGCCCTGGATGCGTGTTTGACACAACCTTAAAGGCTGGGAACTAACGGATACCTGCCTTCATTATTTTGTCTGACCTTGATCTTGCCATAGTGCAGTTCAGTTTCTTTAATGAACTTGACCTTACTATTAAGAACTATTGACATCAAATAGCCAATAGTTTAACCATTGACACGCCTTTATATGAGGCAACCATAGCCAGTTTTATGCAAGGGATAAGTGGACTGAACTACCTAATCGGCAAGCAAGACGCTGCATTGCGCAGAAGTGGCCACTTGGTCCAAGCTCGTACATTACCAAGGCGTATTTGATGATTGTTGGTTTATTCTGTTGCCATGCAGGGAAGAGGATGTGGAGGTCGTGGAAACAGACGACCGGGCAGACGTGCTTGCAGCCTACGTCGCAGATGCAAACAAGGTGTGTCAGGTGGAGGATGCTTTTGACCATGAGCGCTCTAGCTGGTCAGCCATGGCTGACTGGTCCAAGTTGTTGCCACTTGCATCGCTTGTGCTTGCAGGGCATGGATCGGGAGCCAGTATACTGTGGCCATCTAGGATTGGCGGTTGAACAACTGAAGGAGGGCAACACTGTTGAGCAGCTGTGGAGCGTGTTGTGATTGTTATCCAGTAGCACTAAGCACAGACAAATAATGAACAATATTTTCTTTGAATGACAAGTTTAGTTCATTGTGTTGCCGGTAAGCATGCTCACACGGACATGTGGAGCCCTCGGGCACCATTACTGGTCAGGGAAATCAGCATTTCTACCCCGGCAGTATAAGCTTAAGGTAGAGCGCAGTGTCGTTATCTGTCGGGCGGAGCGCGAGCTGGAGTGGGCGTACGAGGGACATTGCCTGGTGTCTTTCTCAGTGACTAAGCCAGTCTATTTCAAGGAGGTCCTGGGGATATCAGGTGGGCATCTAGTCCCATGCACTCTGAGTTGCAGGAGGTGCTCAGCTCATTGACTAGACAGAGATCCTCAGTCTTTGCTCGGAAGGGATCATCTGCCGTTCCAGACGCGTACTCATTTCAAGGGGACGCCTGTGTGTGCTCAACAGCATTGCTACATGCCCAACTTTGCCAATGTGTAAACGACAGCCTCTGTTGTACTCAGCACGTCTGATGCCTCTGGGGCCTTGGTCCAATTCGCGAGCAGGGAGCTGTGAAGGCCTTGGAAAGTGGAGTCAAAGCGCCGTACTTCGCATGACTTGGTCAGAGGTAAGTGCCTGTCTTCGAAGTTACCGACCTGAGTGTACCTGATGCATTCCTTGTCAATACTTGACGACTTCTGGCATCAGTCAAAGGGATCAAATCCTGATGCGCTATACTTCTTCAAACAGCCCAATCAACACCAGTAGTATATCTCAACAGAAATTTACCTCACTTCCTTGCGCAGGGCGATGTCTGGAAGGCAGATGCTTGGCTTCCCTACGGGTGAGTTCCAGCAATGCACCTCATGATACTGTCTTGGCGGTACCATGCTAGTAGTCTTTGATTGTTTTGGGCACGGTGATGAGCCTTTGTCTGTTGAGTTGCCGGCTCGATGCATGACCGGTGGATTATGGCCTTGGCTCGCCCCTCATGCTTTTGGCACCCTGCCGCCCTTGCATGACCCTGTGATTGCCCTACCCCCAGCCCTTGAGAAGTGCAGATGATTGTCCCGAGTGCAATGGCATCTGTGAGCACTTCTGTGCCACAGTTGCACACAGAGGGCTGTGAGGCAGGTATGTGTTTTGTGCACTGCCTCAGGCAATTGGGGCTGAAGGGCAATTAGGGCATGTGCTTCCCTGTTGGAGGACACGTGCAGTGCACTAGTGCAAGCCATCTGTGCGCCGGCCTCTGCGGTCGGCTACCCTGCGGCCTGCGCGCTTCCTCAGGTGCCCAGCAAGGGCGTGCTCTCTTCCTCAGGTGCCCAGCAAAGGCGTGCGCGCTTCCTCAGGTGCCCAGCAAGGGCCTGCGCTCTCGTGCAACCCACTGCTCACTGCATGCCAGGCTCACTGCATGCTCACTGCATGCTCACTGCATGCCAGGCCTGCCCACCGTTCTCCGGGCGCTCGGCCCACCCAATGCTCTAGGCCAATGCTCCAGGCCAACCCAGCACGTGGCATGCAGGGCATACTCACAGCTTCGGCTGACACACTGCTCATGGCATGCTCATCTCACCTTCCGTTGCTCCTGCCTTCCAGCGAGATTGAGTACAAGTACCTGAGAATGTCAGAGGAGGGGGAATTCAAAGAGTGGCAGCCTACGCCAGTGAACAATACCATCGCGCCCTCCGCTGAGGTGGGTGAGGAGGATGCGTGTACTTGACATATTTGTCCCTTTGTGAACCTCTGCGTGTGTACCTGAGTTTGTGTAGACGCATGCGCGCGTGAGAGTGAGTGCCTGTATGGGTGGAGAGCCGTGCGCCTTCCTGGGTGGCGCAGATGCTGTGGTCCTGCTCGCGATGCGTGCAAGCCTTACTGTGGTGTGGTCCTGCTCGCGATGCGTGCAAGCCTTACTGTGCTGTGGTCCTGCCCGCAATGCGTGCAACCCTTACTGGTGTGGTCCTGTGCTATGTGGTGAAAATGTGCAGAGGAATGATGTTGTAGGCAGCTGCTCGGCGCAACAGGGCTCCGCCACGCGCCCTATTCACCCTCTTGCTCTGCTGCCGTGCCTTGACGGCTCCTCCTGACACGCACTACCCTTGTTGCGCCCCACTCCCCTGCTGTCTAACTCCCATGCTTTTGGCGCATCCTCCTCATGTGCTCCACTCATGCCACTCACTTGCTTCCATATGGCGCGCCCTCCCTGGCGGGCTGCTGCTGTGGTGTGCTGCACAGGCACCCAACTGCGAGGTGCGCTGATGCCGCGCAGGCAGCGCTCAGATGCTGTCCAGGTGCTCGTGTGTGAGCTGCTTTGGTATCACGCAGGCGCTCGCACATGAGGTAGCTCTGATGCCACACAGGCAGAGCTCAGATGCTGTCCAGGTGCTCAAGTATGAGCTGCTTTGGTATAACACAGGCGCTCACGCATGAAGTTACGCTGATGCCACACAGGCACTGCTCTAATGCCATACAATTGCTTGTGTGTGAGCTGCGCTGATGACGTGCAGGTGCATGTGCGAGGGGTGTGCTGATGTCACACAGGCGCTGCACTGACGCCGCACGCGCACCCCACTCCAATGCTGCGCAGGTGCTCACGTATGAGGTGCACGACAGGTGGGATACATCTGGCCACCTGAGTGTGTTCACCACGGCAGCGCCGCCGCGCAGATCCTCTTCCCCCGCGCCTGTCCCCGCACCCACACCTCCACCCAGATCCCCCTCCCCCTCCCCAGCGCCCGCCCGCGCTCCCACGCCCGCTTCCCTTAGCACAGCAGCAGTGGATAAGGAGCAAAATGATGATGCTGGGGCGGATGGCCATACACCGGGCAGCCGGAGCGGCAGCGCAGCCGGGCCACAGGCTGCCAGTGGGGACAGCGATGGGCGCAGCAGCCGGAGCAGCAGTGTGAGCTGGAACGGCGACCGAGTAAGGAGCAGCGACGGTGCTGATGGCAGCAGCAGCGGCAGCAGTAGTGAGATTGCGCCAGCTATGCGGCAGGGCTCCCGCGCAGGCATGAACGGCATGGCACCCGCTGCTTGGGTGCAAGGCCCCATCCAACTCAATGCCCCTAGGGATACGCAGCAGCAGCAGCACCTGCTTCCCTCCAGCAGCAGCAGTAGCAGAAACACCAACGGCAACGGCACAGGCTCAGATGGGAGCCAACAGCTGTTGCCCAGAGAACGCGATGATCCTGCCCGCCAAGCAGGCAGGAGCGGCAGCAGCAGCAGCAGCATAGGCAGTGAGTGGCATGACAGCAGGAGCCCTCGGGGCCATGACAATGGCGTGAATGATGACAGCATGGTGGGGAGCAGCAGCCTTTTTGGCAGCAGCAGCAGCAGCAGCAGCCAAAACAGCAGTAATGGTGGGAGAGACGTGACAGCCGCCTCCTCGCCCTACCACAGCAAGTACAAAGTGCTGATGCAGGATGCAAGGAGCGGGTCTGTCACCAGCAGATGGGAGGTGGGTGTGTGCAGGCAGAGTGCAAAGGCAGGACAAGGTGCAGGCAGAGTGCAAAGGTAAGAAAAGGTGTGTGCAGGCAGAGTGTAAAGGCAGGAAAAGATGGGTGCAGGCAGAGTGCAAAGGCAGAGGTGCAGGCAGAGTGCAAAGGCTGGAAGCAACAGCACAGACGCGGTATGTGGGCTGGTATTTGCTGGCACCTGTGGCCTTCAAGCCAGGATTGTGCAGGTGCACACATGGGGAGCAAGTGGCACAATTCCTATATCATGATGAATGCACAGTGTTGACCATACCCATACCCTAGTAAGGTCTTGCATTTATGGATAGTATGCACTGTTGTTTATCACAGTGGCATAACTACCATCATGCGTGTCATGGTATGTGCTGTAGGGAAGCGGAGGTGTCAGTCAGGCATGATGTTTGTGCAATACAATGTGCAATGTGGGGCAACTTGAATCAAAATCATGTTATAGGGAAGAAAAAAAGCCAGCCATGAGTGCTGGGCTCACCCTAAGCCCGCATGCTGCCAGCTGCTCATGTAGCGCGCCTGTCTCACATCCACACTCGCCTACAGCTGTAGGTCTGTGCGTGTGCTTGTGCACTAGCACGCGCACAAGGGCATGCTTGAGCTGGAAGAGCCTCTCTCAGAGCTTGCTCGTGTGGCAGGGCAGACGTAGGAAGGCTTGGGTTGTTCAGACACTGTGTGGATATTGTCATGCATGTGCCCTTGCAGCGATTGACCATCGCGGAACTGCAGCAAGAGCTCAAGCGCCGGTGTCTGCCATGCTACGGCAACCGCAACACATTACTCAAGCGGCTGAGCAGCACTGTGGGATTAGATGCCGAGGAGCCTTTGTAGTCTGGTGCATTACAGATGTGGCTTTTGTTCAGAGGTGTGGTGGGTTGCTTAGAGCAAGAGCTAGAAGAAACAAAAGCTTGTGCATCTCTGGTGCTCACGCCTCCATTGTACGTCAGGGATCTTAGAGAGAGTTTGGGGTGGGGGACAGAGAGA
>LFIK01002946.1_pt1 | contig 13845 bp, 18 predicted proteins | sample 643401 | NCBI WGS metagenome assembly LFIK01 (sample SAMN03777447, study PRJNA286221) | soda lake metagenome | biome: soda lake; feature: Kulunda steppe; material: water; isolation source: sample T5-Br brine of Lake Tanatar-5 | place: Russia: Kulunda steppe | collected 2010-07 | reverse complement strand
TCTGCCTCTCTGCTCTCATCCTTACTCAGACCCAACCAGGCTCGTGTTGCATGGGGACGCCAGGCCCCTGGCCGGGCGGCCAGCGCCTCAGAGGAGTGCTCCAGGCTCCAGGGAGGAAGGTTACAATTAATCGAAGAGAGCGATCCAGCCACAACAACAAATATCAAGCAACCAACTAACCGCAAATGGATTGTGACACTGATTTGGCAATGACACTAATCTGGCATGACAGTATCTGCCGAACGGGGGCAGCTTTGCTGAATTAGCCTACAGGGGCAATGATACCAGACCTAAGTTTACAAGTTTAAGTTTGACCTTCAGCCAGGTAATTTGACTGATCAGGTTGCTGGTGAACACCAGCCATAAAAAAAAATCCATAAGCTCTGAAATAAAACGATAGGAATCATTAGTTCATTTCTGGAGTTCCCCGTCACAGCAGATGGTCTGCTGGCGCCACCGGCAGATGATCTGCTGCAGGCTGCCAGGCAAAAGCAATGCTTCTAATGGATTTATGTCACGTACATTGAGCAGGTGGAGGGTGCACCTGCTAGCCTGCTTCAGCAGCGACCTCCCTGCCACTGGCAGTGCTCAAGCTAACGTAGCTGATTGTGACAAGCTCCGTACTAAAATAGCTCAGCTCCTGACATAATGATACATAGACTACTGTCTATTATAACTTCCACTGGAGGCCTCCAGTATGATACTTACTGGATTTACAGCGCTTCAGATGAGCATTAATTCTATGCAATTTGTCTCGATTATCTTAAGTGACATTGCATGGCATGGAAGTCAAGTTTGGTGTAATCATATCAGTCCTTTTGAGTCAAAGCTGCAAGAGAAGAGCAGAAGGGTAGCCACTGTAAATTGTCCAAGAACTATCAATGCAGCCATGTGGCTATAGGCTGCAGAAGCAGTGAAAGCATCTGCACGTGGAGCAATGTGCCAAAGAGAAATGCACAAATAACAGCAGCACTTGCCTGACAGCATCGCCTCTGTTGGCATGACTTGCACAATCTAAGGCACAACTGGCTAGCGGTAAGGGTCATCTCAGGCTATCCCAGCCCTGTACAGTGATGGTTACACAACCACACACTGTCTGTAACGTGGATCAGGCTACCCCATAATTGCCGCTCCTGCTCAAGCCCTTTTCCTCAGCTTAGCCAGCTTGGTCAACAGGGGGGATGGAGCGATGCGCTCATACCAGTTCACAGCGTGGCCAGCTTGGTTGGGCCTCCCACTGCTGCTGCTGCCGTTGATGCATCCTGCTGCGCTGCTCGCCGCGTCTGCAGGGAGCTCACCGTAACGGCGCGGCACACGGCGTTGAAGCACCTGATGCGTGTAAGTACACATACTCAGGAATGATCAGGGGTAGGGACCTGCGCAGGCAGATCTGATTTAGTGTTGTTGCATCATGCATGACTGCATCATGCACTGGCGAAGCGCACGCCTGGGCTTGAAACAGGGCGCTTGGCAGGCGCTTTCCTCTTCACACCAGTCACAACTGGATGCACTCCTACAGCTTGGACCCCTTGCTGCTATGGCTTGCATCAGCAGCCAAAACTGCTCAAACGTCCAGTCTGGACCTGCGAAGTAGGAAGCCGCAAGTGCACCCCTGCTCAAGTGCACAGGACCGCATCGTCAACCAAGAAGCACAACACCAACCACAACACACCTCTGGGGTGCACAGCTGCGCAATACTGGCACTTTAATTGCACACCCCTGCTGCACAGCAGCTGCGCATCACAGTGGCAGGAGGCATGCGCACTCACCGCTGGAGCACCATCTGGCCCAGAGCTGCGCACCATCGTTGCACTAACGCAGTGTTGTACCCAACAGCCTAGACACCATGTGCGCAAAGTCCCACTCACTTGCACACAGCATGCCGACCATGCATCCAGCCCAGGCCCCTACACCACGCTCACAGCACACGCCCGCTACCTGCGCACCGCACCTTGTCCAGGTCTGCACACATGAGCGCACCGCATGAAATGCGCAAGCGCACCGCACCTTGTCCAGGTCTGCACACATGAGCTCCCGCTCATCTGCAGCAGTGCCCGCCATGAAGCGCGGCCCAGAGCGGGCGGCACGGGCCTTCGCAGAAACACGCGTGCCCAGCACCTGCGGACACATGCGTCGTGGGCAAGGAGTGCTCACATCCATGTACTGTGCAAGTGGCGCTAGCCTACCTCGAGTACCAATTAATAGTTGACCCCAACAAGGCCCCTGCAATGCCCCGCAATACATCAAGCCAATGTCTACCAATGTGTGCTGCAAATGCCAGGACGGCCAGCGCCTGCAAGAGTCAGGCCACCCAAGCAAGGGCGGACCTACCAGTGCCTAGAACGCACAATTGCTCACACACCTGCCTACTTGCAGCCTGTGTGTTCTGTCCTGCACCCACGCTGAATGTGTGAACGCGTGCACTCAATACGCGTGGGTGCAGGCAAGGTGTAGCAAACTGAGCTTTCAAGTGAGCAGAGCAAGTGGGAGGGCCTCTCGTAAAACAGACCCCCGCACTGCACCCTGTCCCACTCACCACACCTACACCCACACACCCACACCCCTGTCACACTCAGCATGCACACTCGCACACCCCTGTCACGCTCAGCACTCACACTCGCACACCCCTGTCATGCTCAGCATGCACACTCCCACACCCCTGTCACGCTCGGCACTCACACTTGCACACCCCTGTCATGCTCAGCATGCACACTCCCACACCCCTGTCACACTCAGCACTCACACTCGCACACCCCTGTCACGCTCGGCACTCACACTCGCACACCCCTGTCACACTCAGCACTCACACTCGCACACCCCTGGCACGCTCGGCACTCACACTCGCACACTCCTGTCTTGCTCGGCATGCACACTCCCAAACCTCTGTCACGCTCAGCATGCACACTCCCACACCCCTGTCACACTCAGCACTCACACTCCCACACCCCTGTCACGCTCAGCACTAACTTTTGCACACCCCTGTCACGCTCAGCACTCACACTCCTGCACCCCTGTCACACTCAGCACTCACACTCGCACACCCCTGTCACGCTCAGCATGCACACTCCCACACCCCTGTCTCGCACGGCAGGCCGCGTGCATCAGTGGCCAGTGGCCATGGGCCCCAGCGCACCTCCAGCAACGCGGCACGGTCAAAGGGCAGGGGGTCCACGATAGCCACGGCGTCCCTGATCACTCGGGGTTTGATGCTCCTGCGCCACAGTCACGCACATAAACCGACCAATTCAGGTGGACGCGCGGGCGACTTGATCGGCCGCATGACTGGCCTGTCGCTGGGCAGACGCGTGGCTTGATGCTTGTGCTTTACAGAGCGCACAAGTTGAGCAAGTGGGCGAATGGATTGGCCGCATGACTATTGTGTGCCTAACCTGCTGGGAGGCTCGAGGCTCCTGTATTAACAATACAGTACTACACAGTCAAGACAGTACTCCTGTTCAGTACTACACAGGCTACACAGTACTCGTTTACAGTACTGCACAGTCTACACAGTACTTCTGTACATTACTGCACAGTACTCATGTTCACGCATGACTGTTGTGTGCCTGACCAGGCGGGTTGCTTGAGGCTCCTGTACACACAGTCGGACGGGATGGCCATTTCAGGCATCATTCTTGCTTCCCTCGCATGCACAAGGGTGATTGTTGGCCTCGCATGCACGAGGGTGATTGTCGGCCTGCATCACCCCATCCAAAGAGGCCTTTGCCTCCACATGTCTGGGAGGCTCCTCCCTGCGTTTGCAGCCTTATCCACCCACCCACATCCCCGCAAGGAGCCCCATGGGCGGCGCACAGAGGGATAGGTTTGCGTGATAGAGAAGAAGAGCAGAGGGATAGGTTTGCGTGATAGAGAAGAAGAGCAGAAACAAGGCAAAGCAAGGAGAAAGCCCCAAGGCATGGCATGCGTGTTCCGCACTGGCTTGGCAATATAACCTGCAGCTGTGGTGTGCTGTATGCATCAGCAGCTGCAAAAAGTTCTCAGGTGTGCCAATAGATGACCAGGCGAGGTGTGCATGAAAGGAGCAGTGCAATCAGGAGCACTGCCAGGCAAGGCGTGCATGAAGGGAGCAACGCAATGGAGAGCAGTACCAGGCAAACACGTATGGCAGACATCTGCATGCGCAGCAGCATCTTGCTGCTTCCATGGACCACGGCAATGATGCCCCACGCGTGTGTGCTCTGTGGGGGTGCATGCCTTCTGCACCACACCTGTCAAGAGGTGTGTCCAGGGACAACGAGGGCGAACTGTTGACCTCCAGCACCCACACGCAGCCGTGGTCGTCCAGCAGCACGTCGAAGCCGAAGAGCTCAAAGGCGTTGGGGTTGCTGGGGATGGCGTCCTGAAGCCAGGTGCGCAACTGAGGCGTAAGCGCGCACGCGTGTGTGTGCATGTACTCATGTGTCTCATGTGCGCATGTGTTTCGTCTGTGAGGGTTTCATGGCCATCCCATAACCTGAGCACTCTCATGTGTGGGGCCCTCAACACAGCATTGGGTGTATTTACGCTATGCTTGGAGGTGCATGAAGAAGGGGTGGGTGCTTGAGAGCAGCCTTATCAGCCTGGCATTCCCTCTGTGTTTTGCCGACCAGACAGAACTGGATGCAGGTAGCTGTTGATAACACCGATCGTGCCCATCTGGCGTGCGTCAAGTGCCCACACAATTTCAGGTGCTGCTGAGCTGGCTTTGTTAGCCCAGCAAGTGCTTTCAAGCAGAGTGCCCCTCCAGACAGGCCTCATAGCCTGAAAGGATTGTTCAAATAACCCCCTGTGTGTCACGCTTCTTACACCAGAAATAAGGGATGGAGCAATTACTAATTACCATCCCATATTACAATCTCTTTCTTTAAGGCAAGGTGGGTCACACATCTAGCAAATGCAAAGCTACCTCTGTGCTCAGATACTTGACATTTTTGATATGGCCTTGATGCACTCGAGGTGCTGGCAGCATGCGCAAGTCATGCGCACCTGAACCACGAACAGGCATGCCAGCACCACTTCAATGATTTTCTCCCACAGCACCGACCAGTCCACGCGCTGCGCCTCAAGCAGGGCACGCAACGCAGCCAAGCTGAGCTTAGAGCCACCTGCACAAGTGTGGGCAAACATGTTTGCTTGTTTGGACACATGCCAATCTATGTGCATAGACGCATATGAGGGTGCATGCTTGTCCGCGTTTGTCCATGTCTGTGTATGTGAGTTCGCATGTATTTCTGTGTGTCTCTACGTTTGCTGTGTGTCTATGTATGGTTGTGTGTGTATGTATGCTTAACCGTATAAAAAAAATGTGCCCACCTGCTGGTGTGGCGTTCTTGAGGAAGCTGGGCACCTCTCCACGCTCTACCCGCGACTTTTGCACGCTGCTGTTGGTCAGATGCACATACCTGCATCGTGGGGCACGTGTTGGGTGTAAGAGTGCTGTGGAACCCATGCATGCAAAAGCGAGAATTCACCTAAGACTTATTTGACTACAGTACAAGGCTTTGCAGGACACGTGACTGTGTGGATGTCACAAGGAATGCTCAGGGCCCCCCGCCGTTAAGGCAGGCACGTTTACCAAGGCATTAGGGTAGCTGTCTCATTAGTTGGTAAGGTCTGCCACAGCCACTAGGAGAAAGGGGCCCCATCCATTATCCGGTGGGGCCGTTTTTCCTGCCTACCATGCGGCCCCACTGCTGATCCAGTTTTGATGACTCACTCGACCGCCAAAGAAATGGCTGCACCGCTGATCCAGTTTTGATGACCCACTCGCCCAGCAAAGAAAGGGCCTCACCTATTGTCCAGGTCCGGCTCATCCAGGGAGAAGGGCTCCGTGGCAAAACGTGCAAAGCCCTCTTGGCACAGCCACGCCTCCAGGGGGTTGAAGCTTGTGACCAGCACGTACAGGCGCAGGTCAAACTTGTAGCCCTGGCGCGCACAGCACACGCAGTGCATGTGTGTTTGTGTGTCTATAGCTGTGTCTGTGTGTCTGCATGCAGCATCTATGGGCAGGTGCGGTGTGCATGGGCGTGTGTGATGCCTGCACGGGCATGCACTGCACAGTGCACGCAGGGCGCAGAGACCGAGACATGTGCAGAGGTGCACGATGAACTCACAGCCCAGACCCAAGCGCTGCGACAAGGAGGAGGCTGAGCATAAGACTTAGAAGGATGACCCTCAAGCAAGAGCGGCGCGGCGGTGACACCAAGGCGCTGGCGGGGCTGTGGCTCAGGGCTGCGCTGCAGCGGGAGCAGCAGTACCAGTGCTTGGCTGCGGGAGCGCTAGCACTCTCCCCTTTATTTCCCCCCCTTTGGGACGCAATGCGCATGCAGCATCCACGGTCTGAAGCACTCTGTGTTCATCTTGATCACTGCGCTTGCAATCCTCGCACTGAGCACATTGCACCGCGCCTGAGGTCCAGACACTGCATTACACTAGGTACAGGTACGGCACCACACTTGGTACAGGCACTGCACCAGGTACAGGCACTGCACCACACCCAGAGTCCAGACACCGCACCAGGTCCCGGGCCCAGGGAGTCCCACGACGACAACCAAACAAGGCTCACAGGAAAAGCTTGCAGGGATGGCTCACAGGAAAAGCTCGCAGGGATGGCTCACAGGAAAAGCTCGCAGGGATGGCTCACAGGAAAAGCTCGCAGGGATGGCTCACAGGAATAGCACCAGCAGGCGCATGTGCGTGCGGATACAAAGCCCTTGGAGACGCACACACAGGCCGCAAAAGAGTGCGCCGCATGTGCAAAAGCGCTTGGAGCGCTTGGACATAGACTTGCAGTCATGCAGGCGCACAGCATGCCTGCTTTGCTGCAGGCCCTGGCATAAAAAAATGCAAGAAGGGGCGAACGGCACGCACACGCACACACATACACTCACACACCAGGATAAGGATGACGCCTTGAGCCTCGGTGCCCGGGGATAGAAACACACTGCACCTATAGGTTCAACCCACCCATGGGCATGGACGCACAGCGCCCATCCCAAACGCAGGGGTATGGCCACCTGGGGGCAGCAAAGAAGTGCAGCGGGAGTGTGTGGCCACCCAGCTGCAGTGCTGCAAAGCACAGGGGGGGTATGGCCACCCAGCGGCAGAGCCACGCAGCAACCGGGGGAGGGTGGCCACCTGGGGGCAGTGCCGCACATCACCCGGGGTGTGGCCACCCAGCGGGAGCAACCAACAGTGCCCAGCGGCATGGCCACCCAGCAGCAGTGCCGCGCAGCATCGGGGGGGTGGTGGCCACCTGGGGGCAGTGCCACATGGCTCCCAGGTGTGCTCACTGGCCTGCCCTGCCGTCTTCCCCACCTGCACCATCATGGGGTTGGTGACGTAGCGCTGCACCACCAGCGGGTCGTCAGGGCTGCCAAAACCGCCCGGGCCGTCCGCCAGCTGCCTCACGCTGCGCACCATCTTGATGCCCCGCCCGCGGGACTGGCCCACGGGCTTCACAATCCTGCACGTGCGGTGCGGGCACATGCACGTGCAGGCACATGCACATGCAGTGTGGGCACATGCCTGGATGGGTGTGCGCATGCGTGCTTGCGTGCACATGCATGCGTGCAACACAAGCTGTTTCTGTGCGATCATGCGCACACACTCACGCAGGGTGGGTGCCTTCATGCACGAGGGGGCAGGCGCTGGAGACTTGAGAAGACGACAGCACAGCACACGCACCACAGGTGCAGGCCCTCAAGCAGTATGCACGCTGTAGCTGGCGACCACAGGAGGCAAACCAGCATTCATCTGCACACACTGCCCAGGTGCAGAGGCCCTCTTGCACCCCATCCCTGGCAACCAGAGAAGTTAGCAGCAAGCGTACGCTTTGCAACGATGCCTTGTTGGACGGTACTGGGGCCTTGTTGGGGTGCGTAACAGTTCTTGCCTGCACCAAATGGTGCCCCCTCTTGCTTGCATCAAATGGTGCACCCTCTTGCTTGCACCAAATGGTGCACCCTCTTGCCTGCACCAAATGGTGCACCCTCTTGCCTGCATCAAGTACATGCACAGCCACGCACCACAGGTTCAGGCCCTTTGGCTGCGTGACACTGCACTCCACGCCGTACGCGGCCTTGTGGAAGGCGTCCGTGAAGGCAGCGCCCTCCTTGGGCAGCACAAAGGTTGTGGGCAAACAGCAGAACAGGTGCGCCACGCGCGTGTTGCTGCCGTGCATGACCTGCATACCGGCAGCAGATCAGGTGCACATGGGTCGCATGAGGCGCCCCCACGCTCAGCCTGCCGCGCTGGCAGATTTGTACCTGGGCAGGCTTTTGTGTTGCCGGCTGCTTGACCCTGCGGCCTCGCTCGCAGACCCTGTAACTGGATGGGTCTGCACGTTGAGGACATGCAGGCATGGTCTTGCTCCTGTACACTAGTGTTCATGGATTCAGCTCGGTTGTGTGTGTGCGTGTGCTTAGAAGGTTGAAGCCCACCTTCCAAGCACGACACGCTACGTACAAAGGCGTCCGTGCGCGTGCGTGCATTGCATGGCTCCATGAAGACTGTGGGCATTGTGAAGCTGCGGCTCACCAACCTGACTTACACTTCCCTCAAAACACGCGATACCTGCAGACTGGCGCACATGCGCCTGTGGCGACAAGCCAAGTGGCGGCTGGGCTGGTCCTTGCGCACAAGCTGCTTCGCGCTGGCAACACCCTTCTGCAGTGCTAGCAAAGGGGAGAGGCGCTGCGAGGCATGCACACTGCCCCATGCACGCAGTGCTAGCAAAGGGGAGAGGCGCTGCAAGGCATGCACACTGCCCCATGCATGCAGGCCCATGCACACCGCCCCAGGCACAACGCCCAATGCACAACGCCCCATGCACGCAGACCCATGCACACCGCACCATACACACTGCCCCATGCACACTGCCTCATGCACACCGCCCCATGCACACTGCCCCATGCACGCAGGCCCATGCACACCGCCCCATGCACACCGCCCCATGCACGCAGGCGCGCGCACCTGGTGACGAACCATGTGGCGCTTGAGCAGGTCCTTGCGAGTGAGCTGCTTGGCCTCCGGGAAGTGGTTCACGCGCTGCCAGCTGAGGAGGTCACCCAAAGGGGCTCGCATCTGTGGTGGCACGCGTGTGAGGTACCACACGTGCAGGGCATGCTATGCGCGGGGCACCGCATGCGCGGGATGAAGAACATGCTATGCGCGGGGCACCGCATGCGCGAAAAGCAGAACATGCTATGCGCGGGATGAAGAGTGGTGGAATGACAGGCGCAAGGCAGCATGCGTGGACGAGCGCGCATGCAGTGCAGCATGCGCACTTTGGATGTGGGGCCGCACATGTAGACATCGGGTGTGCCATGGGGGCATTTGACAGCGTGTGGCATGGGGCATTTGACAGGGTGTGGCATGGGGGCATTTGACAGCGTGTGCCATGGGGGCATTTGACATCGGGTGTGCCATGGGGGCATTTGACAGGGTGTGCTTGCCACCACGGACTGCAGGGGTAGGATCAAGCAGTCAAGCTGTCATTTCCACGACAGCACAAGCAAGCATGTGCAAGCAGCCTGCCCCTGCACTACCCTTGCCCATCCAATGTGTGCCCCTACACTGCCCAGAGACTGCAGGTGCCCATCCAACATGTGGTCCTGCAACGCCCTTGCACTGCCCTTGCCTGCACCATCCAACAGGCGCTCCTTCACCACAGGTGACCATCCAATGTGTGCCCCTGCACTGCCCCGACCACTGTATGCGCCCCTGCACTGCCAGGACCATCAGCGCTGCACTCAGCCTCAATGCACAGGCACGCGCAGCAAGGTGGCAGCGCGCAAGCACACGCATGTTTGCATACAGCTTCACATGAGCGCGTGCGTGCTTGAATGCATGCACACGCTAGCACACACATATACGCACACACACACACACCAGCACACACGTACACGCACACACACACACGTGTGGAGCTGGCACATGTTGGCGGCATGTCTGAGAGGCGTGCGCGGCCCCCGGCGTGTTCCCCACCTTGACTGACCACGCCCACAGCATGTTCCACATGTTAGCCCGGCCTGCAAGGGGGCTCTTCTGCTGGATGGGCCCCACACTGCTCCCTGCACCTGCGCTTGCACTAGCACTGCTGGGGGCGGAGGCAGTGCTGGTGGGGGGTGGGGTGGCTCTGCCGGGGCTTGAGGGCGGGGAGGAGGGGTCATCATTGTTAGGGCGGCCAGGCTCAGTGAGCTGCAGGCAAGCAATCAGGCAGGCAAATAAGGAGGCTGGCAAGCAGGCAGGCAAGTAGGCAAAAGGTAGGCAGGTAGACAGAAAGGCAGGGTCATGTGGCGGATTGATGGGCAGGGGCAAAGCAGAAGTCGGGCAACGTGCGTGCTGGGGTGCGCTGCAGGGCATGGGCTGAGCAACAGCCAGGCAGCTTGGCAGCAAGGGGGGAAGCTTGCCATCGATGTTGGCTAGCCGAGCAAGAGACCCTGCAGACCCAAGCAGTGGAGTTTGGGAGGCAGGGCAGTGGCAGGGTGTGACAAGCAGGGTTTTGGAGGCAGGGTGTGGCAAGCAGGGTGTGGCAGGGGGGAGGGGTTCAGGCTGGTAAGCAGTTGTGTCCATGGGACAAGGTCTGCAGGTCTACAACCTTCACAGGCGGCGCCTTCGGTCCGGCAAATGTGCTGTGCCGCTGGTTGGTGGGGGCGTGAGTGCGCAGGTGGAAAAAGGGAGCATGAAGCCTGTGAAAAGCCTGCCCAGACTTGCAGACACATGCCTCAAGTCCACCGCACACGCAGTGTTGTGCGATGCCCTTCTGCACATACCCACAGGACACCCCCGATCACCCCCACCCACCCACCCACCTGGCCCACGCAGGCACGCACCTGGTCAATGGGGTCTGGCTGCCAGCCCTGCTCAGGACCCAGTGCAAGAGCCAGCGCCTGTCTAACCTCCGGGTGGAACGTGTCATCAGCAATGGCATAGAAGCGCTGCGCACAGGGCAGCCAAGGGCACGGCTCAGTGGCGGCAGCGGTAGGGGAGTGGCAGGAGAAGCTAGTCAGTGGCGGCATAAGTGGCAGCAGGGACATCGGCAGCAGCGCAGCAGCGGGATGCAGAGGAGAGCAGCAACAGCAGGATGAGCAGCAGGGGTTGTGCCAAATCAGCTCAAAGGCTGCTTTGTGCAGGGGCTGCTCCACAAGAGCGGTGGCTGCAAGGCCAGCAGCCGGCGTGCGTTGCCAGGCGCAGGTGGGTGTGCCATGTTTTGCGGCGCCTTGCACGCCACAAGATGTGCTGCTGAGCGACATCAGGGCTCATGGATCATGAATCATGGCCAGGCTTTTGAGAGCAGTATACATCTGCAAATAATTTGCTGATTTGCGTGCCAATCTGCCATACTGTACAGGGTATTTACACAGACCTCCTCTACCATCCCTGGTCATGACATTTGCTTGCCTATGGGGTTAGCCGCTCCAGCATGTGCCAAGTGCCGGGCTGAGCCCAACAGACAGCTGTAACTCTGTGCATTTCTCTGTTGCAAACATCACAGTATTGGGGAAGAGTGGCTCTGCCAGCGCGCGCTCAACTCCCTGCCTGCGCTCCTCCCTTCTTGCTCCCCCTGGCCTGCCACGGGAGGGCAGGGCATGGGGAGGGAGGGCAAGAGGGGGGAACACCGCACCCACTCCTGGAACCTCGTACATCGCCCCACGAGGCATGCAGTGGGTGACTGCTGGCAATGACACGGCCTTGAAGCACCCACAGTTAGAGGTGGTAAGGCACTGCTGCGGTGTCTCCCTCTGTGTTAAGTTACTAAAAACTGTGCCAATATCCCGTACGTTTGGCAAAATGGCGCAGAACTTGGCTAACATACCGTATATATGCATTAATTTCAGCAATTCTACTTGTGACCAGCACTGCAGGTTGGCTTCAGAGCAGCAGCACGACGCCATGCCTGGCAGCAGGAAGGCAGGTAGGCAGGCAGGCAGGCAGGCAGGCAGGCAGGCAGGCAGGCGCACCATGGGTGTGGCAGGGGTCAACTGTGCTGAGGGTTTTTGCGCAGGCCTCTGCCTCCGCTGCTGCTGCTGCTGCTGCTGCAGGGCTCCCAGCCACGCCTGCGCCCTGAGCTGCAGCCCCCGGTACTTGTCTGCGGTGCATTCAGGCAGGGCTTGGTTCACATGTGTCTGCGCCTGGACGGGTCTGAATGCGCGCAGCTCCCTCCCTAAGCATTAGTGCGCAGGCCAGTTCCTCAATTTCAGTCAAGCGCAATGTCTGAAAATTCCGAGTGCAGGCTCACTTGAAAATGGCAGGGAACACCCCGGGTTGTTGGTGTCACTTGTTACGCGTGTATAGCACCTCCAAACAGTCTACCAAGGATGGCACCCAGCACAGTGTAGTATCGTCCACGCTGTTTGTATTCCAAAGACAAGATGCTAGGCCACAGCACAAAAGATGGCAGCGACCTGTTTGTACCTGAAATATCAGAGGAGCTGAACACAGCTGGGGTGGCGGCCGAAGGAGATGGCCGCACGGTTGCTGAGGATGGCCTGTCTAGAACCTGCGCGCACACAAAGAAGTTGACTGAATTCTTTGGACGATGCTTGCTGCGGCAGGAAAGTTCTGTTTTGCTTGTTTAAAAGGTGGGCGCTTTTTAATGGCGCCTGCTGTTACTGGGCAGCTGGACCACAACAATGACAAGGAACTTACGGCAGCCAGACTCCAGGAACTGCTGCCTTGGGGCCTTGGGGACCAAGAGCAATGAGCAGCATCAATGATCTGCATGCCCAAGAGCGGCTCCTGGGATCAGGAGGAAAGGAAGCGCTTGGCAGATCCCACAACTCTGCAGTTTGCTGAGTCCCAGTCCTAAAAGGAGCGGGGCTCGGCAATGCTTTGTCCGAGAGCTGCAGCCCTGCAGGTGCTCACCATGGAACCCCGCAGGCACTCACCAAAAGGGGTGGCGGATCAGCATATACATATATACATACGCATGTATGTATGTATGTACGTATGTATGAATGTATGTATTTATTTATGTATAGATGTACATATGTTGTACATATATGATCAGCATACATATACATATCACCTCACATGCATATATATACGCAGGTGAGGTGTTCAGCAGGCCATAGGGGCGTAGACAGCGGGAGCGCTGTGTGTACATGCACCACGCATGCAGCGCATCTATGCTTGCGCACGTGCTGCCGAGCAGCTGGCAGAGCTGCAGGCCTGGGGGTTGGGGAGCAGCGGAGAGGGCCGCTGCGCCTCTGCGCCTCAACAGAGCGGGGCCTTCCCGCCAAGGTCCGCAAAGTAGGCGCTGCGCACCTGGTGCGTGACGTGGTAGCACAGGGCCAGGATGTCATGGAAGCCTGAAAAGTGCGCGGCATACACCTCCCAGGGTGGTTTGTCGGGCTTGGGCGCAGGCACCAAGGCCCCCTGCTGCTGCTGCTGCTGCTGCTGCAGAGGGAGCAGCGGACGCTCAGGGGCAGGCGGCTGGGGGTGAGGCAGCGGGGGCGGGTGGGCTCGTGCCTGCTGCTGCTGCTGCTGCTGCTCCTGCTGCTGGCGCTGCTGCAGTGCTGCCAGCTGCTCCAAGGGACTCAAGCCTGCGGGCTGCTGCCTCTGGGCCGCAGCTGCGGCAAGCTCTTCGCTGCTCTCCTCCATGGACAGCGACGCCCCGGCGCCCCGCCCCGCCCACAATGCCTCAGGTGCCCCCACGCACTTGCCGCCGCTGCTGTGGGGCCGGGAGGGGGGCGGGACCCCGGCATGCCTTGTCACCGCCCCCAGGCCTTGCTGACTCACTCGCGGCCCTGCTTGGCTCCCCTCAGGCAACCCTCGCGGGCTGAGCTGCAGTGCACAAAAGGCAGGCGCCTGCCCCCCCCGCCCACCCACCCCGCCCGCCATGGC
>LFIK01002945.1_pt1 | contig 13846 bp, 13 predicted proteins | sample 643401 | NCBI WGS metagenome assembly LFIK01 (sample SAMN03777447, study PRJNA286221) | soda lake metagenome | biome: soda lake; feature: Kulunda steppe; material: water; isolation source: sample T5-Br brine of Lake Tanatar-5 | place: Russia: Kulunda steppe | collected 2010-07 | reverse complement strand
GCGCTGATCGCGGCCGCCGAGGTCACCGACGCCGGCGCGATCCACCCGGGCTACGGCTTCCTGTCGGAAAACGCGGACTTCGCCGAACGCGTGGAGTCTTCGGGCTTCGCCTTTATCGGTCCGCGCGCCGAGACCATCCGTCTGATGGGCGACAAGGTCTCCGCCAAGCAGTCGATGCTGGAGGCCAACGTGCCCTGCGTCCCCGGCTCCGGCGGCGCCCTGGGCGACGACGCGGACACCAACCTGGCGCTGGCGCGCGAGATCGGTTACCCGGTCATCATCAAGGCCGCCGCCGGCGGTGGCGGCCGCGGCATGCGTGTGGTGCACACCGAGGGCGCGCTGCTGAACGCCATATCGCTGACCCGCAACGAGGCGCAGCAGGGGTTCGGCAATGACACCCTGTACATGGAGAAGTACCTGGAACACCCGCGCCACGTGGAGTTCCAGATCCTCGCCGACAGCCACGGCAACGCCGTCTGCCTGGGCGAACGTGACTGCTCCATGCAGCGACGCCACCAGAAGGTCATCGAGGAGGCACCGGCCCCGGGCATTACCGATGACCAGCGCCAGGCCATGGCCGAACGGCTGATCCGCGCCTGTCAGGAGATCGGCTACCGCGGCGCCGGGACCTTCGAGTTCCTGTACGAGAACGGGGGCTTCTATTTCATCGAGATGAACACCCGGCTGCAGGTCGAGCACACCGTCACCGAGCAGGTCACCGGCATCGATCTGGTGCGCGAACAGATCCGCATCGCCGCCGGGGAACCCCTGGGCTACACGCAGGACGACGTGCGCATCACCGGTCACGCGATCGAGTGCCGCATCAATGCGGAAGACCCCCGTACCTTCATGCCCAGCCCCGGGACCATCCAGCAATACCATGCGCCGGGCGGACCGGGCATCCGCATGGATACCCACATCTACAACGGCTATATGGTGCCGCCGTACTACGACTCCATGATCGGCAAGCTGATCGCCCACGGCAACAGCCGCGAGATCGCGCTGGCGCGCATGCGCGGCGCCCTGGGCGAGATCGTGGTGGACGGCATCCAGACCAACGTCGCGCTGCACCACGACCTGATGATCGACGCAAACTTCCAGCGCGGCGAGACCGATATCCACTATCTCGAGAAGAAGCTCAAGGCACAGGCCTGACCCTTCCCCCTCGCGCCACGAGCCTGAATGCCATGAGCCTTGCCGAACTTGAATGCCAGATCAGCCCGGAACAAGCCGAGCCGCTGGAAGACACCCTGTTCGAACTGGGTGCCGTCAGCGTCGAGCTGTTCGACGCCGCAGACGAACCCCTCTTCGAGCCGCCCCTGGGCACCCATCCCCTGTGGTCCACCGTGCGCCTGAAGGCGGTGTTCCCGGACACCACCCAGGCAGACCTCGCCGCCGCCGCGCTGGCGCGCCAGGCGCAGGCCCCGGAGGCGATCCAGGTCCAGGCGATCGAGGACCAGGACTGGGTCCGCGCCGGGCTGGACGGTCTTGGCGCCATCCATTGCGGCGGCGCACTCTGGATCGTGCCCTCCTGGGAGGACGAACCGGCGATCGAGGAAGGCACCTTCGTGCGCCTGGACCCCGGTCTTGCCTTCGGGACCGGCAATCACCCGACCACCGCGATGTGCCTGGCCGCCCTGGCCCAGCAGCCACCGCGCGATCAAGAGGTCCTCGACTACGGCTGCGGCTCGGGCATCCTCGCGATCGCCGCCCTGAAGCTGGGCGCACGCCATGCACTGGGCATCGACATCGATGAACAGGCCGTGCAAGCCACCCGCAGCAATGCCGACTCCAACGCCATCCCGCCCGCACAGCTGGAGACGGGGCTGATCGATCACCCTGTGCCCGACGCGGCCTATGACCTGGTGCTGGCCAACATCCTCGCCAAGCCGCTGATCGATCTGGCACCGGAGTTGGCTCGGGCGGCGAAACCGGGCGCACGCATCCTGCTCGCCGGGCTGCTCGAACGCCAGGCAGACGAGGTCATCGCGGCCTACTCTGACACCTTCGATATCGGCGTCGAGGACTGTCGCGAAGGCTGGGCCCTGCTCGGCGGCCGCCGGCGCTAGGGAGACGCTGAGTCATGGACGCGCCCGGCCGAGTCGATCGCTCTCAACGGCAAGGCGCCGCAAGCACAGGATCGCCCGGCTGCAGCAACGCGCCGGAAGCCCATCAACAGGCCCCATCGGGCGAATCCTCGCGACACCTGACGCCCAGCCCGTAGGATGCTGGCCCGCTGCCCCCAATGCGGCGTCACCCACGCCCTCGCCTGCGGGGCCAAGCTCCGTCAGAGGCGAGTGCACTGCTCCAATTGCGATGCCGAGTTCGATCTGTTCCCGGCACTGGAGATCGGCGGCGCGGGCGAACGCGTGTTGGGCCAGGGGCTCCTCCCGGCACGCCAGGCGCCCCTCCACGCCATCGAGCGGGCCCCGGGCGCTGCAATACCCCTCAACATCGAACGCCACGCAAGCCCCCTGGGCTCGGCAACCACGATACGCCGGCGTTCCTGGCCGGGGGTCATGCTGGCCGCCGCCCTGATGCTGCTGCTGGGCGCGCAACTACTGGCAATCCCGCCCGTGGCACCGGACCAGAGCCCCCAGCTGGCCCAGGCCCGGGCGCAAGTGTGCGCGGCCCTCCCCTGCCCGACCTGGCACCCGCGGCGCGCCCCTGGCCAAGTCCGCACCTCGGCGCCCGATTTCTTCACCACCAGCGACGGCACTCTGCACCTGCAATTCGTGCTCGAGAGCCCGATCCGGCAGGCCTGGCCGATCCTCGATATTCGCCTGACCGACCAGCTTGGGACGCCCCATGGCACCCTCCGGCTGACCCCCGACGACTACACCGACACCCACGCACCGATGAATGCCCACTCCCCCCATTCCGTGCGTCTGGCCGTTGCCAGCCCTCATGGCCACATCACCGGCATCGAAATCCAGCCCCGGTAATTCTCGGGTCCAAGCTCGCGCGCATTCACATGGTTTCGCGATCGACCGCACCGGAAACCGCGCAGGTTAGCTGCTAGACTGGCCCGCTTGCTCCCGACCCGATAGCCCCGATGCAGCTCGGAACTCACCACTTCCCCGACCCTGTCGTGTTTCTGGCGCCGATGGCCGGGGTCAGCGACCGTCCGTTTCGGTTACTGGCCCGCCGCCTGGGGGCCAGCGCGGCGGTATCCGAGATGGTGACCTCCGACACCCGACTATGGACCAGCGACAAGAGCCGCCACCGCCTGGATCATCGCCACGAGCCGCGCCCGCGCATCGTACAGTTGCTGGGTAACGAACCCGAGGCGCTGGCCGAGGCTGCGCGCGAGAACGTGCGCCGCGGTGCCGACGTGATTGATCTGAACCTCGGCTGTCCGGCCAAGAAGGTCTGCAGCAAGGCCGCCGGATCGGCGCTACTGGGCGAGCCGGAACGGGTGCGCGAACTGCTCCAGGCGCTCACCACCGCGGTCACGGTCCCGGTGACCCTGAAGATGCGCCTGGGCCTCGACCGCGAACGGATCAACGGCGAGACCATCGCGGCCATTGCCGAGGACTGCAGCATTGCGATGCTGACCGTGCATGGCCGCACGCGGGCCGATGCTTATCGCGGAGAGACGGACTACGCCGCCATCGCGCGCATCGTCCGGGCCGTTTCCATCCCCGTGCTCGCCAATGGCGACATCACCGGCCCCGAAAAGGCCCTGCAGGTACTGGATACGACCCGCGCGGCGGGCGTGATGATCGGGCGTGCCGCCCAGGGCCAGCCCTGGCTCCCGGGCCAGATCCGGGCCGCGCTGGCGGGCGAACCGATACCGCCGGCACCCGGGCGCGCCGCCCGCCTGGCCCTGATCGAGGAGCACATTGGCGAACTGCACGCCCAATACGGCGAACCGCAGGGCGTGCGCATCGCGCGCAAGCACCTGGGCTGGTATCTTCAGGGCCTGGGTCTCGACGAGGCCCGCACCCGGGCGGCCCGGGCTGACCTTCTCGCCGCCCCCACGGCCAGCGAACAACTGTGGCGCCTTCGGGCCCACCTGACGGGAATCGCAAGCGAGGCTGCATGAGCATGAACATGCCACTCGAACAGGACCCAGAGGTCCACGAGACGCCGGTTGCAGGCGTCCTCCCGTCCGACTGTGTGCTGGCCGAGTCCGTGCGCCATGCACTGGACCAGTACTTCGAGACCCTGGATGGGCAGAGCAGCCACGATCTCTACGCGCTGGTGATGAACGAGGTGGAGCGCCCCCTCCTGGCCAGCGTGCTGGAGCGCTGCGGGGGCAACCAGAGCCGCGCGGCGGCCCTGCTCGGGCTCAACCGCGCCACCCTGCGCAAGAAGCTGCGCACCCACGGACTGGTGGGAACCAACGGGAACGGCGCCGGAGAATAACCCCCGGCGCCGGCAACCCCATGCGCCCAAACCGAGCCGCCGGGAAGGCGCTTATCCATACGCGACCAACAGTCGCTCGGATTTGGACGACTGCTAGCCCTTCCAGCCCAAGCGGGTCAGGGCCGTACGATGCAGTTCCGGGGTGGCCGCGGCCAGGACATTCGCGGTCTGCAGGTCCAGTTCGCCGCCAGAGAGGTTGGTGAACACGCCCCCCGCCTCGCGCACGATCACCGCCAGTGCGGCGATATCCAGGATATTCACGTCCGACTCGACGATCAGGTCGATGCTGCCGCGTGCCAGCAGGTGGTAGTGGTAGAAGTCGCCGTAGCCACGGGTGCGGTTCACCTCGGCCGTGATGCCGCCCAGTGCCTTCCAGCCTTCAGCATTCTGCGCCAGGGACTTGAGGTTACCGGTGGACAGGGAGGCCCGCCCCAGATCGGTGGTCTTCTCGACCGCGATCGGGTCGCCATTCAGGAACGCGCCCTGGCCCTTTTCCGCCCAGGCCCGCTCACCAAACTGGATGCCATTGGACAGCCCCAGGATCAGGTCGCCCTTGTACATCAGCGCGATCTGGGTGGAGAAGAACGGGTAGCGACGCACGAAGCTCTTGGTGCCGTCGATCGGGTCAATCAGCCAGACATAGTCGGAATCCATGTCCGACTGCCCGGTCTCCTCGCCGTAGAAACCGTGATCCGGGAAGTGCTCACGGATCACCTGGCGGATCGCCTGTTCGCTCTCCACGTCGGCCCGGGTCACCGGGGTATCGTCGGGTTTGGTTTCGACGTCGACACCCGCCTCGTAATAGTGGCGGATTACCTTCTCGGCGGCATCGGCGGCGGCCTGGGCGGCCTCCATGAACGCGCTTCGCGACATGTTCGTGTCCCCTCGACAAAAGCCGCTATCTTAGCATGTGGCGCCTTCGTCGCTGACCCGGCGCGACCCTGCCGCCTTCGCGGGTTGGTTGTCGCCACCGGGTCATGCCCCGATAATGCCGCCATTATTTCGAGGAGCCCGACATGTCCAAGAAGCTGCCCGACGTCAGCAATATCGAACGCCTGGAATTGTTTGGCGAAGACTACAACCCCACCGCGACCATCGAAAACGTGGAAGGCCAGAGCCTGTCGCTGCAGATCTACTATCAGCTGGCGCTGGACTTCGGCGGCATCGGCCCCAAGGCGGCCAACTCGGGGCTACTGATGTACGGCAACCATGCCGATGACGCCCGCGCCAACCCCGGCAAGCACCCGAACATCGATCGTCTGATCGACGTGCTGAACAACGACTTCTACCTGTCGGTGAAGGCCGTCCCCAAACGCAGCAACCAGGCCGGGTAAACCGGAGCGGCGTCCGACTCAAACCCGGTTGGCGTGGATCAGGCGCCAGCCCCGGGTCGGGTGCCGGTGCAGGCGGGTGCGGCTGGCATAGTCGCATTCCAACTGGAACAGCCGCGCGTCCGGCACCCCCATCACCCAGCCCACCAGGGCGCGAATCACCCCGGCGTGTACGACCAGCAGCACGCGCTCGGCCTCCAGGGGCCGCAACGCCGCCTCGAAGCCGGTCTCCACCCGCCGCCGAAAGTCCGCCAGCGGCTCGGCCCCTGCCGGCCGCGCGTGGACTGGGTCGGCGTAGAAGGCGCGGTACTCCTCCGGCCGGTCACGCTGAAGCTCAACCCGGGTCCGCCCCTCCCAGTCGCCGAAGCCCACCTCGCGCAGATCCGGCGCCAGGGACAGCGGTAAATCCTGTCCGGCGGCGAAGCGTTCAGCGAAGGCGCGGCAACGCTGCATCGGCGAACTGACCACGTACTGCCAGCCGGCCTCGCCTTTCACCGCCTGCTCCATCTGGGCCCACCCGCGCGGGCTCAGCGGATCGTCGCAGCCATGACCGCGATAGCGCTGACCGCCCTCCGGCTCCCCGTGGCGCAACAGATCCACAATCATGCCGTCACCGCCTGCAATTCCCGCCGCAGGCGCGTCCAGTCGAAGCAGGGCCCGGGGTCCGTCTTGCGCCCCGGCGCGATGTCGCTGTGACCCACCAGCCCATCCGCGCCAATACCGGGGTAGCGTGCCCGGAGCCAGCCCACCAACCGCGCCAGTTCGGCGTACTGCGCCGGGGTGAACGGATCCTCGTCGGTCCCCTCGAGTTCGATCCCGATGGAGAAATCGTTGCAGCGCTCGCGTCCGCACCACTGCGACGCCCCTGCATGCCAGGCACGGCGGGAGAACGGCACGAACTGGGTGGCCCACCCGTCGCGGTTAATCAGCACATGCGCGGAGACATGCAACGCCGCGATCTCGGCAAAGTAGGGATGGGCCTGCGGATCCAGCCGGTTCTGGAAGAGCTCGGCGATATGCGGTCCGCCGAACTCGCCGGGCGGAAGACTGATCGCATGCACCACAATCAACTCCGGGTCCTGTCCCGGCGGGCGGGCATCCTGGTTCGGGCTTTCCACCACGCGCGCGGGCGGCCACCAGTCGATGTCGCTCGAGGTCATGGTGCCTCCTCGGGTGGGCGCGCGAGGCAGGCGGTCAGCGCCTCGCGCAGCAGGGGCAACCGGGGCGGGGCCTCCAGGCGACCGTGGTAGGCGCCCGCCTGGAACACGAACAGCGCCGGCAGATGGAAGACCTCGAATTCGCGCACCAGGGCGGTATCCGTCTCGGCGTCCACCACGAACAAGGCAGGCGCATCCGCGGCCGCCTGCCACTCCGCCAGGACCCGCCCCATCACCTTGCAGGCGCCACAGCCCTGGCGCGTGAACAGAATCACCGCCGAGCCCGGCACATCCATCAGGCGCTGATGAAAATCAAACTGGGTCAGACGCGGGAGCGACCCGTCCGTCCCGGCCGCGGCTGCAGTGCCCGACACATCGGTCAATGGCTTACCCTCACCGTTACTGTCTTTATGAATGCTGGATCGTGGGTTAGTTTACGCGCCCCGCTGAGAAGGAATCGATCACCCCGGTGTCTGAACTGAATCCTCAACAACAGGCCGCCGTGACCACCACGGACCACCCACTGCTGGTGCTGGCCGGAGCGGGGTCGGGCAAGACGCGCGTGATCACCGAGAAGATCGCGCACTTGATCGAGCAGCGCGGGCTCGAGGCGCGCCGCATTGTTGCCATCACCTTCACCAACAAGGCGGCGCGCGAGATGCGCGAGCGCGTGCAGGGCCGCCTGGCGCGCGAGCAGGCACGCGGGCTTAGCGTCTCCACCTTTCACACCTTCGGGCTCAATTTCCTGCGCCGTGAACTGCAGGCGGCCGGGCTGCGTGCCGGCTTCTCCATCCTCGACCCGGGCGACTGCCGGCAGTTGCTGCGCGAGATCACCTACCGCGACGACACCGGCTCCGAGGTGGACGCACTGGTCGGCCACATCAGCCGCTGGAAGAACGACCTGATGACGCCGGCGGAGGCGCTGCACGAGGCGAGTCAGATGACCGATGCCCCGGAGGCCATCGCCGCCGCCAACCTCTACCCACGCTACGAGGACGCCCTGCGCGCCTACAACGCGGTGGACTTCGACGACCTCATCAAGCGCCCGGTGGACTGCCTGCGCGATGATCCGGAGCTGCGTAACCGCTGGCAGGACCGCATCCGCCACCTGCTGGTCGACGAGTACCAGGACACCAACTCCGCGCAGTACCAACTGGTGCGCCTGCTGGTTGGCGTCAGTGATGGACTGACGGTGGTGGGTGACGACGACCAGTCGATCTACGCCTGGCGCGGCGCGCGCCCGGAAAACCTCGTGCGCCTGCAGGACGATTTCCCGCGCCTGGAGGTGATCAAGCTGGAGCAGAACTACCGCTCCACCAACCGCATCCTGCACACCGCGAACGCGCTGATCGCGAACAACCCGCACGTGTTCGAGAAGCGCTTGTGGAGCGCGCTGGGCGAGGGCGAAAAGATCGAGGTCATCGGCTGCTCCGACGCCGACACCGAGGCGGCGCGCGTGGTCTCCGAGCTGATGCGCCGGCGTTTCCGTCTCAACGCGGGCTGGGGGGATTTCGCGATCCTCTACCGCAGCAACCACCAGTCCAGGCTGTTCGAGAAGCTCCTGCGCGAGCAGGGTATCCCCTACCGCCTGAGCGGCGGCCAGTCGTTCTTCGAGAAGGCCGAGATCAAGGACCTGGTTGCCTACCTGCGCCTGCTCGCCAACCCGGACGACAACACCGCGTTCCTGCGCGTGGTCAACGTCCCGCGCCGCGAGATCGGGCCAGCCACCCTGGAAAAGCTCGGCCACTACGCCAACCAGCGCGGCACCTCCCTGCTGCAGGCCGCGCGCGGCGCCGGTCTTTCCGAATACATGGATGCCCGCGCCCAGGCCCGTCTGGAGCGCTTTACTGACTGGATTGACGGCTTTCAGCGCCGTGGCGCGAAAGAGTCCCCGGACGTCCTGCTACGCGCCCTGGTCGAAGACATCGACTACGAATCCTGGCTGTTGGAGAACAGCCCCAACCCGCGCGCAGCAACCCGGCGCATGGACAACGTGCGCGAATTCATCGACTGGGTCGGGCGCATGGGCGGAGCGAACACCACGGCCGAATACGGTGATGACGAGGCCGAGGACACCCGCAGCATGGGTCTTGCCGACATCGTCAATCGCATCAGCCTGATGGACATCCTCGACCGCAACCGGGATTCCCAGGACGGCAACGAGTCGGTACAGCTGCTGACCCTGCACACCGCCAAGGGCCTGGAGTTTCCGCATGTCTGCCTGGTCGGCTTCGAGGAGGAACTGCTGCCACACCGCGTCAGCGTCGAAGACGACTCCATCGAGGAGGAGCGCCGGCTGGCCTATGTCGGCCTGACCCGCGCCCAGCAAACCCTGCTGATCACCTACGCCCAAAGCCGAAGCCGCTACGGCGAAAGCATCGATTGCGAGCCCTCGCGCTTTCTCGACGAACTCCCCGGGGAGCATCTCGACTGGCCCGACGCCAAGCCGCCGGACCCCGAGACCCAGCAGCTCACCGCCCGCGCCCACCTCGCCGGCCTGAAGGCCATGCTCGAAAAATAGGGATGAGGCTCGTCAGCTGGAACTGCAACGGGGCGTTGCGCAACAAGCTCGATGCAATCAGCAGACTGGATGCCGATGTACTCGTCGTTCAGGAATGCGAGGATCCCGCTCACTCGACTCCGGCCTTCCACCAGTGGGCCGGCAATTACCTCTGGGCCGGCGAATCACGGCACAAAGGCATCGGAATATTTCCGCGAAATGGCCATTCGGTTCGTGCCCTGCACTGGTCCGGAAACTTTCAGCTGCCCGGGCTTTCCGGGACCAGCCCGGCCCTCGAATGGGCCACGAACGATCTGAAACTATTTCTGCCGTTCGTGCTGGACGAGAATCAGGTCTTCATCGCCGTCTGGACCAAGGGCAGCAACCAGCAGGCCTTTCGGTACATCGGACAATTCTGGAAATATCTCCAGATCCACCGCGAACAAATCCGTCAGCATCAGGCGGTCATCGTTGGCGACTTCAACAGCAACACGGTCTGGGATCGCCCCGACCAATGGTGGAATCACACCGACGTCGTGTCCGAACTCGAGGCAATCGGGCTGCGAAGCCTTTACCACCACCAGTTCGACGAATCACAGGGCGGCGAGTCCCAGGCCACGTTCTATCTCCAGCGAAACGCGAACAAGCCTTATCACATTGACTACGCCTTCGTACCCCACGATCAGCTGGCACAGTGCGCGATCGAAATTGGCTACCCGACCGATTACTGGCTGAAAGTCAGCGACCACATGCCCCTGCTTTTAACCTGGCAGGACATGATCACGAAGGCTTCAGCAGCTTCAGGCCGACGCGGGTGATACGGGCGCCGTCCATCTCGCGGATGACCAGGCGCATCGGTCCGAGATCGACGGCATCGCCGACGACCGGTTCGGCCTGGAGCTCGCGACGCAGATAGACCTCCAGGGTTTCACCCTGGCGTTCGGGCGGGACCGGGGCGCCATAGGCCATGCCGACTGCGCCGAGCTGGGCGTCGCCGTTGAGCGCGAATTCGCCGAACACGCTGCGCTCGGTGAGGCGTTCCGGCACCTCGTCCTTGGGCACGAACAGGCGGTCGAGGTCATGCAGATCCGCGGGCGTGACCATGATGTAGAGATGGTCGCCGGCGTGCAGATCCAGCAGCTCCAGGGTCTCGAGCAATTTGCCCTTGCGCAGATGCGCCACCACCCGTGCGCTGCCCGGCAAGCGGAAGTTCGACCAGGCCTCGCGCACCACCGGGGTGGTCTCCGCCAGACGGTAGCCGACCAGCTCCATCTCCTGCTGCCCCGGGATGTCGAGCTCGGTGCGCTGCACCCGCGCGGTGGTGGGGGGCAACTCCAGCCCCAGCCAGCGCGCCGAGGTCGCGACGGTCCAGCCCTGCACGAGCAGCGAGATCAGCACGACGAAGAACACCACGTGGAAGAAGTAGCCAGCCAGTTCCAGCCCGGCCAGCAAGGGGAACAGCGCGAGGATAATCGGCACCGCCCCGCGCAGACCAACCCAGGAGATGAACACCTGCTCGCGCCAGGGAAAGCGGAATGGGTAGAGGCAAATCCACACCGCCAGCGGCCGCGCGATCAGGATCAGCACGGCGGCGACCAGGCCGGCGTCCAGCGCCACCGGCGGGAGCTCGGACGGGGCGACGATCATGCCCAGCATCAAGAACATGCCGATCTGCGCCAGCGAGGCGATGCCGTCATGGAAACGCTTGATGTTCTGCGAGGCCTCCAGCGGTCGGTTGCCGAGCAGCAGCCCCGCCAGGTACACGGCGAGGAACCCGGAACCGCCGACCAGCCCGGTGAGCCCGAAGATAGCCAGTGCCCCGGCCATGGCAAACAGCGGATAAAGCCCGGCCGCCATCGGCACCCGGTTGATCAGCGCGAGCAGGGCAAAGCCACCACCCACCCCGAGCAACGCGCCCAGGCCCATCTGCTGGACGAACTCGACCAGCACCACCAGGCCGAACTGCTGTTCCGGCAGCAGCAGCAGTTCGATCAGCACAATGGTCAGGAAGATCGCCATCGGGTCGTTGGAGCCGGACTCGATCTCGAGCGTGGCGCCGACACGGCTCTTCAGCTCCAGCCCGCGCGAGCGCAGCAGGGAGAACACCGCCGCAGCATCAGTGGACCCGACAATCGCCCCGAGCAGCAGCCCCTCCAGCCAGGACAGTCCCAGCCACCACACGGCAAACGCCCCGGTCAGCCCCGACGTGACGATGACCCCGAGTGTGGCCAGCCCCAGCGCCGGCTTCAGCCCGATGCGGAAATTGCGCGCCGGTGTGCGCATCCCGCCGTCGAACAGGATGATCGCCAGCGCCGCCGAGCCGATCAGATAGGCAACGGTGATATTCTCGAACACCAGACCGCCCGGGCCTTCCGGGCCCAGCAGCATCCCGATGACCAGGAACACCAGCAACAGGGGCACACCCAGCCGCGAGGTGATCACGCTCGAAAGGATGCTCCCCAGCAGCACGATCGCGGCCAGGAAGATGATCTGGTTGGAGAGGTCCATGCGCCAATCATACCGGAACACCCCCGCATCCCGACGGCGCTCCACCCGCTGGAGAGAGGCTGGCCTGCTGGCCACGGCACTCCTGTGCGTGGCGGTCGCCAGCCCAACCAGCCTGGCCGGTAGCGGCGTCGATGCACTGCACTTCGAATTCGAGAACGACCTGTTCGGGGGCGAGGATCGCTACTACACCAACGGGGTTCGCATCGGCTGGACCCGCAGCGAGGGCCGCGTGCCACCGTGGCTGCGGACTGTGGCGGACAGCCTGCCGTTCTTCATCCGTCGCGAGGAGCCCGAACGCCTGAAGGCGGCGATCCACCTGGGTCAGAACATGTACACCCCGGAGGATATCGAGCGCACGACGCCGGACCCGGATGATCGCCCCTACGCCGGCTGGCTGTACCTGAATTTCAGCATGGCCGCGGAACACGACAACCGCCTGGACCGCCTGCAGGTCACGCTGGGTACGGTCGGCCCGGCCTCCCTGGCCGAACGCACCCAGAGGGAGGTCCACAGCTGGTCCAGCGCACCGGAGCCAAAAGGATGGGATCACCAGATCGGCAATGAACCGACGCTGATGCTGGCCTACGAACGCCAGCTGCGCGGCCGGTCACACCGCACGCCAAACGGCTGGGGCGCCGACCTGACCCCGCACTGGGGCGCGGCCGCCGGAACCCCCTTCACCTTCGCGAATGCCGGCGCCATCGTGCGCGCGGGGCGCAACCTGCCGGGCGATTACGGCCCGCCCCGGATCCGCCCGGCCCTGTCCGGCACCCACACCTTCGAGACCACCGCGCGCGTCGGCGGCTATGCGTTTGCCGGTATCGACACGCGGCTGATGCTCTACGACCTGTTCCTGGACGGCCCAGTCTTTCGTGACGGGCCCTCGGTGGACAAACACCCCGTGGTGGGCGAACTCACCGCCGGGGTCGTGTTTCATGTAGGCGGGGTGCGCCTGGGCTACACCCATGTCTGGCGCTCGCGCGAGTTCAGCGGGCAGGCCAAGGGCGCGGCCGAGTTCGGCTCGCTGCACGCCACCTGGCAGTTCTGAACACGGGGATTCAGAACACCGCGGCCTCGACATCCGGGTAGGTGGTGGCCGCCGACCGGTCGATCTTGTCGTCGAAGCCGGGGTAGTGATCGATCAGGTCACCCATGCGCTCGCGCACCAGCGGCACGGTCTCGAAAGCGGCCAGCCCCTGTTCCACACCGTCCTCGATCCCCTCCCAAAGCGTGACCAGATAACGCTGCAGCCGGGCCAGCGTCTGCGCATCCTCCAGCCGACCGTGGCCGGGTACGACCACCGCCGGCTCCAGCGCGATCAGCTCGTCCAGCAGGTCGATCCATTGCGCGACATCGCCATCCCAGACCGACGGCGCACGATCGCTGTAGACCACGTCCCCGGCCAGCAAGACCCGCGTCTGCGGCAGCCAGATGCTCAGATCGCCCGGCGAATGGGCACCCCCGGAGGGAAGAATCACCACCTCGGTGCCGCCAAGGTCACGGGTGATACGCTCGTCCACCGCAACATTCGGCAACAGCGGCGTGGTGTCACCGGTCGCACCCTCGGTCATCTCGCGGAAATTCTCGACCCAGCCTTCGGCCTCCGTCTCCATACGCGCGGTCGCGGCGGAACCGGCCATGATCTCCGGGTCGGAATCGGCGAAGGCGTGGTTGCCCAGCCAGTGATCCCCGTGGCTGTGGCTGTTCACGATCCAGCGCACCGGCTGATCGGTGACCTCGGCAATCGCCTCGCGCAGCGCCACACCCATGGTCTCGGAGGAACCCGTGTCGAATACCAGCACCCCGTCGTCGGTCACCACGAACGCCATGTTCGCGTTCCAGCCGAGGTTCTCGCGACTGGGGAGATCCCGCGCCGGCGTCATCACCGCATAGACGCCCGGCGCCACCGCCTCGGGCGTCATCGCGTAGTCCTCGGGCGCGGCCGCGTCCGATGGCCCCGCGACGGAGGCCTGCGGTAG
>LFIK01002944.1_pt1 | contig 13846 bp, 14 predicted proteins | sample 643401 | NCBI WGS metagenome assembly LFIK01 (sample SAMN03777447, study PRJNA286221) | soda lake metagenome | biome: soda lake; feature: Kulunda steppe; material: water; isolation source: sample T5-Br brine of Lake Tanatar-5 | place: Russia: Kulunda steppe | collected 2010-07 | reverse complement strand
GTTGAAGCGGCTGAATCAACCGCTCGGTTGATTTCAACCGCGCTCGGTTGAAGTGCGGTTGAAAAATTTTCAGCCGCGTTTCAACCGCTTCAACCGCATTTCAACCGAGCCAGGAAATTTCTGACGCTCCACACTGAGAGTGGGAGGTACCATCTACAGCCCTTAAAGTTTAGAGCCTATGAAATATCTCGGTCTTGATCCTAAGAAAGTCACCAAGCTTCGAAACTTCATGCTTATTTGGTTCAACATGTTCATAAACTTGTATGTACCAGCCGCACCCTTGAGAAATCTTTTGCTGCAAATCATCATCAAGACCAGGAGTGGGGTACTGCTAGTCATCCACCTGATCCCTACTAGGGAGAAGTAGTACTGACTTCTTTGGTTTTCTTTGCTGGTGAAGGAGTTATGCAGTGCTTGGGCCCAAGGTGAGACTTCTTCCTAAATTGATGTAGGGAGTGCTTCACTGCCTATTAGCTTTTCTTTTCTTTTCTTTTCCAGCACTTACCTTGGCAGAACCTGCAACCATACTCTTTAACTGGAGGCACTTGTGTCTGATTGTCAAAAACTTCTTGCACATCATTAATGAACTGGACCAGCAAGTGTGGAGCCAGCCCCTCATTCACCGAGGTTGCCAATGATTTTCACTCATTCATGAGACAGCCTTTGGCTTCATCTTCATTATTAAGTCTGGATCAAACATTGCTTGATAGAGTGTTCTGCTAGCACGCTTACAGCTATCTTTCAGTGTTAAACAAGGATGTCCCCTCTCCCCTCTGCTGTTCGCCATCAACTTGAATGATATTGATAGCATTGCAGACGGGGTGAAAGGTGCGCTCACTGGTACTCCAAATTTTTGGTGATCCACATGCTGTTCGCAGATGACCTCTGCCTCATGTCCAACGACCCTAACCACATGCAGACCATGTTGAACAAACTACAAGCGCTTGCACGAAGAAAGTCTCCACTGTCAACACACAAAAGTCTGAGGTGATGTGCTTCAACTCTTACACCAGCAATCTACCCCCTCTCTATCATGATGGGGCGCAGCTCCCCAACACAGACTCCTTCAAATATCTTGGCATGGTTGTGACAGACATATCAACTTTTATACTGCAGCTGATGCAGCGCTGCGTCCATTCACAGCTGGTACTTTCCGTATCAAACAGTTCATACGGGAACATGAACTTACAAACAGGTTAAACATCTGCATGTGGCTCCTCAAGACGTCCGCAATTCCTGCTGGCATGTATGCAAGCCAGGTTTGGGCCACCCATTCTTACGACAGGGCAAAGAAATGGACAATCCTTTGCAAAAATGGCTGATGACAGAGCTCAAGAGGATTCTGATGGTCAAGGACACAACTCCTTCATGGTATGTCATGCGCGGCGTGGTCTAGAGCCTCTACAATTCAACTGGTTCCGGGCGGCAGTGCGGCTATACAATGCTTCAGCCCAAAGCAATAGCTCCACTGCGAATAAGATCTTACATGCAACTGAGCTCACGGTGCAATGATCGCTGGTCATCCCACATCCTGTCTGCTATGGATGGTCTCACACAATCCTACTCGTTCAAGGAAAGGCTGCTGAAGTGTGAGCCCATTGATCTTGGCCGTTTTGGTCTCACACAATCCTACTTGTTCAAGGAAAGGCTGCTGAAGTGTGAGCCCATCATGGGATCAATGATTGATCTTGGCCGTTTTGTTGTGGATCTCAGGGAGAGGCGCTTGGATTATTGGACACCTTACTCTGATATACATCCACGAGAGCGCAACAGCAAACGCTCCACTTACCATCAATGAACACCATTCACGGTGCGCCCTCCCTAACAGGAGGGCCCTGGTCACACATTTGCCGTACACCCTTCCTAAATACATGCTTCTTGATCTTCCTCGTGATGTTATTCTCAGTGAGGCTCGCTTTAGACTTCCTGCCCACACTCTACGAATTGAAACAGTGACCTGGAGTCACAATACCCCTCCTACTTGTGACTTGTGTACTGCTTATGATGTACAGGATGAGCAACACATCCTTTTCCACTGTACCCATCCACACGATTCTCTCTCCGAAGGACTTATGCTTCCCTTTTTTCTTCCGCAGGCTTAGACAATGTGTCTGCTTTTCTGGGCCAGGAAAACGATAAGCTATATTTCTTCCTTCGTGCACTGTTAGTTTTTTATGAGCAGGCTAGCAGTCGCACTTCTTGACTAAAGGCCTCTTTTCTGTAACCCTTGTAACCCTTGTAAGTCTGGATCAAACATTGCTTGATAGAGCGTTCTACTAGCACACTGTATAAAGTATGCATAGAAGGATTTGGCATTTATAGTTGTGTTACAATTAACTTTACTGAGCCTTGTGTGGATGCATGGCTGGTTCAAGTTTATAGGATCACAAGGACTCTAGCAGCATCCACCCTCTCTCAGAGAGGGAGGGAGGCTCCCTCACACCCCAATTCGCGCTTCCATCTTGCAGCACTGACCTTGCCAACCAGTGGTTCTCCACTTAGGTTGTCATGTGTTCCACAATCAAATCCAGAGAATTAGAAATATTCTCAATAAACAGGGATTCTCAATAAGTGGCCCTCCGACACGCTGGGATCAGAAAAATATCTCCAACCCACAACCATCTGATCAAACACAGTCTCAAATACCAACTTGGCAGAGACACAATATAGCATGGCAAGTGTTACAATACAAAGTCTCAAAACTTGGCAAAATCATCTAAATCAGGCAAGCTTTACAAAGAAAGCAGTCCTCACAACATAACTGGGAAAGGACGGTTCAGGACTTTGTAAAACATGTATAACAGGAATAAATTGTTTGAGCTCGAAACAGAAGGGCTTTCACGAGGTGTGAACAAAATAGGAAAATTATTGCATGCCAAGTCGGTTGTTAACGTCTTCATGAGGAAAGCTCGCACAGTTTGAGCGATGACGATGGGGATCTTGGGAGCACAATATTCACAAATAGCTTTTTGAGCTCCTGTCCAAGGCAAAGGGGGTTGATGAAAAGCGAAGCATTAGTTTGCATGTTATAGCCTTGTTTTACAGATAAGCATACGTATTGTTGCAATGACTTTGCCACAACCCAATGAATGCCAATCAACAATTCAATGATCCAAGCTTCAATTCAATTGCAGCTTTGCAGCAACCTTTCCTGGCAGTATCAAACAGGAGGCCTTGGGCCCAGTATGGGTATATCTATTGCATGCTCCCCGCATTGAGAGTGTGATCAAGTTGCCTAATTTGCATCGTACTTATGTAGGCTTACTCCCCAGCTTATGGGATGCCCCCTCAAGAAAGGCAGCACATATGATTAGCAGCACAGTAAAAAAAGATATAGGATTTGAAGCAGCATGGCGTTGGGCAGCCATTTTATGCTCAAGCAGACCATCCTCAAGAAGGGGTTCAAGATTAAGACATCAAAAGGTCCAAGGGCTTAAGGGCAGATTCGCGACTAATCTTCTGCAGCGTGATCCCAATCAAGATCACCCACGTAATTGGACCAAATAACGGCAAAATGCTATTACAATGCCTCAATGCTAAATGGTGATGATGAATTATATAACATGATTAATAACTGTATGAATGGGAGTGAAATGACACAGTGGCTGGTGACAATTAAACATTCCATTTAAGATCCACCCCTCTGAACTAGAGTTCCAGCATCCAGGATAGTCTTTGTCTTAAATGCACACATGTAGTATATTGAGATAAGAATGGCCCCAGGTGGGTCATGGTTGCCCATTGACCGGGGGATTTTGCCGACTTCAGCCAGCAGGATTATCCGTTCCACCCCATATTTTGTCTTGTGTCTATAACGTGGTTTAAACGCAAACAAGTCAAGCTTGGTGACTAGGTGCTACCTGCTGCAGGGAACTTGGGCCGCACACAACCACAGCCACCTGTCCTCCTGCTGCCCTGCTCAAGGCCTGGTCCAGGTACATGCTCAGCTGGGGTTTGCCTGGGTAGAGGAAAGAAAGAAAAACAAAGTAGAGTTTTCCTGCTGCTCTGTTTAAAGCAAGGCCAAGGCACATACACAGCTGGGGCTTGCCTGGTGAAGAAAGACAGGCTGAGCAGCACGCAAGAATGAAATAGCGACGTAGAGCTTGTGCCTCTGGATTGCGAACCAACAGGGATGCAGCTTGGCCCAATCCAAGGCCAGAGCAAATTGAGGTGCTCAGTCACACCCGATCTAAGAGGCACACCACAGAAGTTGCACACAAGCACGGATACTGAACATGTAAGGATGAACCTGACGCCGACACATTGCCACATAACTTGTGGCATAAAAGTGGTCCCATCATGTGCATAGAAGTCCCCGTCACGAGGGCCTCCTTGCCAGTTTGCTTTGTAATGGGGCCTCAGGCAGCTTTGCCATTACCCCAGTGAACCTGCCCCTTATGCGCACCGCACTTCAGTCAAAGGACAGGCTGTGTGTGTCTAAAGGATGTCTGTATGTCTGAACCTCATGCGTACTGGCTGCACGCTCAAAATGGAATCCCTTTGTTGAAGCTGCAGAGGATCAGTGCACGAGTAGCCCTCACCAAAAGCAGGCATGCAGAGAGCTGTGAGGTGTTGCATGCACGCCACTTTCAAAAGTTGAAGTTGAATAGCTTACAGGCAGACAAGGTGTGTGAAGTTGGTGCAAGACAGCACAGTACAACTTGTGCACATGCTGCGCTGCCCCTATGGTAATAGTGAGCAAGTGCTCATCCAAAGGCTGCTGAGGCATGCCATGAAAGACGCTATGGTCATCAAGACGCAATGGTCACCAAGACGCTATGGTTACCAAGACGCTATAGGCACCAGGACGCTATGGTCACCAGGACGCTATCATCACCAAGGCGCCAGACATTCATTAGCCTAAGTGCCTTTCCAGCTTAAGTTGAAGAAGGCTGCTTAGCCTACGCATGCCCACCAAACTGATGGGGAAATTGAGGTACAGAGAGAGCAATCAGAGCACGACAGATGCCTACCGTGATGGACGTATGGTGTTGCAGGGCAGGCAGCTTCTTGCTGCATCTGACCCCCTACTCCCTGCCCTTCCAACCCGCTTGCAAGCAGAGTAGGCCGACATTGCTGGCTCTGATCTGGGGTTGCAGCCTCTGCCTGTGCCGTGGAATTGCCCACTGGGGGTGACTGTAAGCTGCTGTCATTGCCCAAAAGCCATTGCGCCTCGGCCTGGACAAGCTGCTGTGCTTGAGGATCTGACACACTGCAGCTGAGCTGTTTGCGCTGGCAGTGAGCACACCAGGCGGCCCGCATGCCTGCGACAGCCATGGCTGCTATTGCACACAGCAATCCCGCCAAAATGACTGGCAGGCCTCGCACACACAAGAAGCACACTCCAACGGGGCAGCAGGGTGCCTGAGGAGCACACAAGTGGCACACAGGCAGCATCATCAAACAGGGTAGGGCACAGAAGCAGGGCTAGGCCCAGGGAGCCTGAGGAGCATACGAGTGGCACACAGGCAGCATAATCAAACAGGGTAGGGCACAGAAGCAGGGCTAGGTCCAGGGTGCCTGAGGAGCACACAAGTGGCGCACAGGCAGCATAATCAAACAGGGTAGGGCACAGAAGCAGGGCTAGGTCCAGGGCGCCTGAGGAGCATACAAGTGGCGCACAGGCAGCATCATCAAACAGGGTAGGGCACAGAAGCAGGGCTAGGCCCAGGGTGCCTGAGGAGCACACAAGTGGCACACAGGCAGCATCATCAAACAGGGTAGGGCACAGAAGCAGGGCTAGGTCCAGGGTGCCTGAGGAGCATACAAGTGGCGCACAGGCAGCATAATCAAACAGGGTAGGGCACAGAAGCAGGGCTAGGTCCAGAGCGCCTGAGGAGCGCACAAGTGGCGCACAGGCAGCATAATCAAACAGGGCAGGGCACAGAAGCAGGGCTAGGCCCAGGGAGCCTGAGGAGCATACAAGTGGCGCACAGGCAGCATAATCAAACAGGGCAGGGCACAGAAGCAGGGCTAGGCCCAGGGCGCCGAGGCATGCTCCAACAAGGCAATGTGTAGCACACTCGAACGGGGCAGCAGGCAAACTAAGGTGTGTGAAAAGGGGGGGCATGTTATTGACAGTGCCTCTAAGTGACAGGGGCCAAGGGAGGACATAAATGGAACAGATCACGCAAAGAAGTGTGTTGTGGATGAGGCGCATGCAAGGAGAGTTGAAACAGAAGAATTCTGCAAACTTCACAGTGCTTCAGGGCAGTGGGGGGCATGGAGTGGCCAGTGCCAATGCATGGCGTGTGCAGAGCATTTGGAAGATTGAGCAAGGGAGCATTTGGGAAAGTTTTATGCGTGGCATGTGCAGGGCATTCTGCTGGCCTGGCCCCCTGTATGTGCCTGGCCTATGCATATGCATCCCACTGCCGCTTCAAAGGGTGCAGTGAAGTGGTGGGGTGACTCACATCAGCACCAGTGCTCTGGCAGGCTGCTGCCTGCACAGCAACATGAGCGGCTCATGCGCCCACCCATATGCCCACCCTTGCACCCTACCAATGCCCGCGCACGCCCAACCTTATACCCCAAGATAAACGCACCGTGGAGGGCAGGGCGGCCTCAGCGCGGGTTGCACACACCCGGCAGCCTGTGGTGGTGAAGCGCTGGATAGCGCAGTGGCACGTGCGCAGGAAGACGGTGCTGCGCACCCTCCCTAGAGAGCCCCGCCGCGCAGTGGGCCCAGACGGGGCAAGCGCCCCGCTGGGCTGCCTGGCGCCTCTGCTGCTTGGCAGCCCGGCTGCTAAATCAAGCACAGGCTGTATCATGCTGCTGGTGGCATTGCTGGAAGGTAGCAGGCCTGCTGCGGCCGCAGGTGGCAGCCCCTGCGTGCTCAACCTACCCACCAGCTCCTGTGAGCACGCCTGCTGGCCGAGCCAGTACCCGCCCCATGCCGCGCATGCTGCGGCCGCGCTGAGCGCAAGCCACCACCAGATGGAGGCGTCTCCGCACACGCCCAACCCCTGCGCTCGGCCCTTGAGGCGTGCTACGTACTTGCTGGAGGCACGCTGCCTGCCCTCGTGCTCAAGCATGTCCAGTGCAAGCGAGCTGCCCTTGCCTGCAAGCTCGTGCAAGTTTGTGCTTGGCTGCGCTTCTAGTGTGGGCTGCCCTCCACCATTGTGACGACCTTCGCTTCCCCAGCTTTCGGGGTCACTGCTTCTGCTGCCGCCCTTGCTGCTGTTGCTGCCTGCGTCACTGCCGCTGTGCGGGATTCCAGGCGCATCCCTTCCTCCTGCTGCACCCCCGGCCTTGCCATTGTCGTCTCTGGCAGCGCCTTCTTGCCACCCCTCCTTAACACCCTGGGGCTCGCCGCCAAGCCTGGTCAAGCATGGGCTCACATGCATGGGCAGATCGCGCACGTTTGACATACCCAAGCCAGAGCTAGCCTTGCTCAGTCCTTGCAGCGCGTCCTCAGCATGCCCTGCCCCAGCGCCTGCTGGGCAGCCGCCGACCATTTCCATGGACCCGCTGCCGGTGGGAAGACTGTTGAGGAAGAGGGGAGGTGCAGCACCTGCAAAAGGACTCGGCAAAGGGCAGACCTTGGGGCAATGGAGGGGCAGAGGGACATGCGGTGTATGCATGTGAAATGGGCAAATGTATGCATGTGAAATGGGCATGAGCAGGGGCACTTCCAGCCATGTGTGTATATGCACAGATAGCAGACACTTCAAACGTGCTCTTGAGTGTTGCAAGCTGCGCGCTCAAGCCAATTCCTTGACAACTGCTCCAAACAGTCCATCGGGCACTGTCTCTGCAAGCTATGAAGGCAGCTTAAAGTAAGCGCCATACCCAGCATACCCCCCAAATGTGTGCAGGCAGCTGCAAGCTACATATACCAGACCCCCCGTTTCTAAGTTGGCGTCCGCACAGACCAACACTCGTCACATGCATCCACTACAATCACACTCCTTGCAGATGAGCATGCGCTCAAAGCTTGTCAGGACATATGTCAGAGCAGCCCATGCCGCTCTATGCGCTCGCAAACGTACGACCATGCTTCGCAAAGCTCTCCGCGGCCAGCATGCTTTTTGGCTGGCGATCACCAGCCACAGACCAATCGGCCTGACGGCTGGCGTTCAAGCCTGACGTGTTTATTGTTGCCACGAGGCGAGTCACGCATGACCTCACCTGTGAGGTGAAGGTGCATGCGGTGTCCCATGGCCGCTGCCTGCCTGAGCAGGGGCTGGAATGGAGGCAGCAGTTGACCAGCCTGCGCAGTTTGGACCAACACAAATGGCTCATTTACAGGAGACGTTGCAGGGGGTGCCTTATGTGTGCGCACCTGCGCAGTGGTGTATTGCTTCCCAGCCTGCACAGCATAGTGAATTTGCACAGGCTTTGTGCAAGTTGCATTGACCTGGCCTGGAATGCTGCCCAGCACAGGATGGGCTTTATCAACACTAAATAAATCAATTTTGTCTTATCGCATGAAAAGTCATTGTGGGCACCGCAGTTGAGGCCCTCCATTGATGGAACATGTAGATTAAGCAAGGCGTCAGACTGATGGATCAAAGACGTGCTCGCAGAGCCCAAAAGTCTGCAAAACAGTCAACATGGGTGGTTGCAGCGCAGTAGTACCTGGCAGTGCCCTGGTGGTGGGAGGGCTTGTACAGCGCCCGGTGATTTGCAACGTGCTTGCAGATTTGCTGAGAGCCCAGCACAGACATTGTCTGTAATACGAGCCCTCTCCGCGCTCAGAGAATGCGTAAGTGTGCAAGTAGGGATGCAATGAAAGTGCAACATTGTTGCCACCTTACAGGATAAGCCACCAGCATGGCTGTGCAAACGTGACGGCTCACCAGTGTGCTGCAATGTTGCTGCCTCTTTTGGCAGCAGAAGTGCACAAGCTATCCTCCGCATCTGCTAGAGCCCAGACAAACCAACAGCCATCTGCTGCGGAAGTGACCCCACGCAGCGCGCCCCCCACCCCCAGGTTCTTTGGGGCACCCTGCACTCCCCCCTCTCCCCTTGTGGGATGTGGGAGCCCCTAGGGAAGGCCGCCCAGGTCCATCGAAGCACCCTCAAGCCCCCACAGAATTCAAGTGCTTAGCGGTTAAGGTTTTGGCAGCATCCAACATAAAAAATCTGCTCAGGCTGTGATGGTTGCTGGACCAGGCATCGGCGGTTGCCTCTGCCTGAGCAGCCAGCCCAGCCAGCCCTAAGGAAACGGGCAGGCTTGAACAGGGGCCCAGAGCCAGCGGCGCAGAGCAGGCCGGGTATCGGAGCGGCCGACCCTTCCCTTGGTAAGCCTGCTTAGGACCTGGTCTAGATACAGGAGGCTGTCGTGGCCGCACACGGCTGCTCAACTGAATGCCCTCTCCCTGCCCTCTATTGCCTTCCCGGGCCACTGATCCCAGAGCTACATACCCTAGGGCTACTGATTCCAGGGCCACCTCACAGCGCTGGGCCAGTGGCCTTCAAGGGCCTTATCACCTTCTTCCTTATGCTTGCCCCGCGCCCCTCCTTCCTCACGCCCCTCTTACACTACGCCTAACATCCGCCCCAAGCAATGTTCTGCAACCACTGCCCTCCCAAACCCTCTACACGCACTCTTGTGCTTGCAGCGCCCCCCTTTTCTCCCCTCACCTGTGCGGCGCGCATCACCCAAATGAGGTGGATCTCAGGCATGGGCGGGAAGGAAAACTCAATGCTGCTGCATGGAGACAAAAGCGGTGACGCCTCGCTGGCCGTCCTGCCTGATGCGCTGCCCTGCTGCTGGTGGGGGTTGGGGTTGCGGTGGAAGAGTTGTTGCTGTAGGAGCAGCTCGCGCAGGAGCGCAATCATGGGCGTGACGCCCACCCCACCGGCCACCAAAACCACGACTCGAGCCCCTTTTGTGTGTGCAGACAGGCTGTCCCCATAGGGGCCCTCTATCTCAAGTGGAAGCAGGCTGCCCAGGCCCTCCTTTACAATGCCAATCCCTTCCTCCAACGTTGCCTTGCTGTTGCGCCCACCCATGATTTGGATGCGCACATCATCACCAGGCATCAGCGCAGGGGTAACAGACCCAGCTGCCACTCCTGCTGCGCTTAGTGCATTCGTCGGTTGTTCTATGCTGTTCATTTTCTTGATGACTTTGGAGGGTTGATCGGGAGGCCCTAAGGCCAGCTGCTGCTCTGCGCTGCTACACAGCTCATTTGTCCACGGGCCCGCGGCTTTGAGGTGTATGAAGATGCTCCCATCATTTTCACCTGGCTGCCCTTTTATGCCAACACCTGAGAGCAGTGGCCGTCAGCAGGGTAAGGATATAAACTTCAATTCTAAGGATATTACCTTTTGATAGAGGCTAGGGAGAGGGTCGCTTCACTTCTGGGATGGTTCATGGATAAAAGCAGATAGCATTAGGCCGGGACATGCTGTACTAGGAAAGTAGCATGTTGTTACACCCTTATCACATCCTGCCCTTACGTGGTGCACTACCAAGTGATGTGGATAAATTTAGAAAATGGAACCTGTGTTGCAAAGGGTTTAAAAGCCCGAGGTGTACCAGGCCTTCATCTTGTATTCTGCATATACAAGTGGCAAAGCTTGCATGAGACAAACAACGTGCCAACGCATGCACAGAGCAATTGCAAGCCATCCCTCAGAGTCTTGCAAAATAGCAATCAGGGCCAAGAAGTCTATGGGATAGTATTCATCTTCCATCTTCTGCTGACAGGTCAGCTTGGCAGCTCTCCTCACCTGGTTCAATGCTCGCTATTGTAAAGGGGTGCCATTCCCAGATAGATGCAGATTTGAAGTTAAGTCTTAGGAATTGCCCTGCATAGTTGAATTCATGAGCTGCTTAGAGCTCATATACAAGACACTGCACATGGCCCATGATGCGGTTGGCAGTCAGCCATGTGGAGGAAAGACAGGCGACAGAGGGGGTTTTGTAATGCTGCTCAAGCAGCCATATGCTTCGGATGGCACTTCAGGATTTGCCACAAGATAAGTATCGCCACAAAGTGCACAATGACACACCCGCAACACGCAAGGAATACTTCCACAGCAGGCTGCACAGCATGCAGAAGCGCATTCCTTGCTTTAAAAAGGACAAGGTCTAAGTGTTGCAGCAAAAATGGCCTTGTTCTAGATGTTAGATGCAAGGTCAAGTACGTGCAAACTACTGTAGGCACTGTCAGGGGATGTCTTCTGATCTGGACTGTGCAGGTGACTTGACCAAGGTGCAGCAGTGCTGCCTGTGCCTGATGTTGATGCTGCTGTTCACAAAATGAAGCTGCCAATCAGGCTGTAACTAGCTGCATCGACCTATTGTAGCACACCTGCTTCACGGCACTAGTTCAACTGACCTGCACAAGGCACTGATGGCAAGGCTCGGAGGGGCACAGCTAGGGTAACATATTTAGCTGACATTTGAAGCTCCGGAGATACCTTTGTGCCTGCCCGGGCAGCGAAGACCTGAGCAAAAGGAACATTTATGAAAGCAGTGAACAGATGCCAGGACATGGTCAGCTCGGCATGCAGAATGGCCATGCGATTGTCCATTTTAAATACATGAGTGAACAAGCGCATGGGAGTTATAGATGTTAAATGTATAATTTATCTTGCTCAGGTTGATGTCATACAACCAGGCAGCCAAATGAAGGCATTACACAGCCTCTACAAATGCAAAAACATTTCCCTGTCAAGACAGCAAATAGCATGCATACTGAGCTTCTGAGGCTTCATCTAGATCTGATAATCTGGTGTGTGCAATACTGCATAGTGAGTGCCCTCAACGTTTTGGACTCAAGAAAACATTGGATAGGAATGCGCGAGGGCGCACCTTTGCTGAAGCGGTAACTTTCCTCCTCAACCAAGCTCTCTGTCTGGCAGCTTGCACACAATGGCAAATGAATCCCAGCGCAGAGAACTGCACGTGCACACAAATAGCACTAATCTTTAAAAAGTTGCAAGAGCCTTTTGTGTTTGTTGGAGTACCGGACATTAAGCGCTTAAGGTTTTACTCATGGCTTAAATACACTATGAGGTTGCGGGGAACAGCACAGCAAGCACACATTTCATTTATAATGCAGAGAAGGCACCTAAAGAGCAGCTATTGCCCTGCTCACACAGCTCTTAGAGGCCCCACCTGAAAGACAAGGGTATCATGCATGGCTCCTGTCAAGAGCACCTGCAAGCAAGTGCAGCCATCAAGGCATGTGAGTGGCAGCCATCGTGGCACAAATGACTGGCACCTCACGAGCAGTGGCATGACTGGCCACGAGCAGTGGCATGACTACTACGACTGGACACGAGTAGTGGCATGACTGGCCACAAGTAGTGGCATGACTGGCCATGAGGGCTGCAAACCATTCTTTTGATTCTCCATGAGGCTCATTTAGGGCAAACGTGCAGTGACATTCAAAATGTGTACTGCCTGTAAGAGGCACAAAAACAATGGTTTTGAAACATATCTGCAGCAGTGCACATGCACCCTGTATGCAGTGTAGCACTCATTGATGGTTGCAAAATAGATGCCTATGCATTTGACCCTAGGAACTCTTATCTCTAATTCAGCCTGTTTAAAGTGCCTTGCTTGCAAAATAAAGTTTTACACAACATCAAGAAAACCTTTGCACATTTTGGTCAGGGCCCCTGTGCTTCATCCACACTTCCTCTGCAGTGTGCCATGTAATTCAAGCTTGCTTGCTGGAAGGCTTCTGCGCCGCACAGGCTGTAGTTTCTTTGCATGCAATTTGCAAGAGTTGTGGTTCAGAGCCTTCCATGCTGCCAAAGAAGCTGTGCTGAAGCCTGCCATTCTGTGTTCCTTGTCAAGGTGGCTGTGCTGAAGCTTATCTTACCAGAGGGAACAATAGAAGATGCAGCACCAGGAACCTCCGGTAATGTTTCATTCTTTGGCTGAATAGGGATGTGAAGAGCATGACTCCCAACAGGACCCAGGATATAGTGCCGCTGAAATTCACCCAGCCAACGCCTGTCAGGGACAAGGACTGCGGAATCATCTGGTGTAGCAGGATCTTGCCGCTCACCATGGCCATGGGTATGGCACTGAGGGCACCTGAAAGCATCCAGTTGTCAAAAAGGAGAGGTTTGGCAAACAGCGCATGTGCAATGCCTCACATGTTCTGGCAGTTCAAAACACACAAGGGGTTGAAGGTTGGAAGGCAGTGGTCCAACTTTGAAAAGGGTATATTTGGCAAACATTTGTGCACCTGCACTCAAATGTTTTCTGGACTGATGCCTTTATGGGACAGTGTTGATGCCTTGCCCATGGGCACTGATGCCTGCAGGCTAGCTGGACTGCAGGAAGGAAGGAAGTGATTGCAAGGGGGGGCTGCTAACAATGGCCATGCACGCCGCACTTGCAACAAGTGCCTCAACTCAGAAACGCTATCTCTTTTTATCTGCTGAGTGCACCTAAGAGCAGCTTTTCCAGATCAAGTTGCTTGAATTAGTTATGGCTTTCAACAAAGACAGCCTTTGCTAGAGTGCCCCACCACATTATATTGCCAATACAATGCTTTGGCGTATGTTCAATTGGGTACCAATTTAGCCTTTTGGTTGAGCTTCCCAACACACAGGGTGAATTGGCTGATTATTGCAAGCAATAACAATGCCAGGATCCTTTCAGACAGGGATAGTTCAACCACTCACCATGCAAAGTGACCCACACAAAGGCTCCAATCCCTGTGGCTTGGTGACAGTAGAGTACGGCCTCCTCAAACCCAATTCCGCACAATGCTCGCATCCATATTGCTTCACGATCTACCTGTGGTAAATGTTGAGGTTGGGCCAAACAGATGGAAGAGCAGGGTGATTAGGAAAGGGGGAGAGAGAGAGATAGAGAGAGAGAGAGAGAGAGAGAGAGAGAGAGAGAGAGAGAGAGAGAGAGAGAGAG
>LFIK01002943.1_pt1 | contig 13849 bp, 30 predicted proteins | sample 643401 | NCBI WGS metagenome assembly LFIK01 (sample SAMN03777447, study PRJNA286221) | soda lake metagenome | biome: soda lake; feature: Kulunda steppe; material: water; isolation source: sample T5-Br brine of Lake Tanatar-5 | place: Russia: Kulunda steppe | collected 2010-07 | reverse complement strand
CTGAATTTTTAAATATAAACAATAGAGCACCACTTGGAGTGGAAGCGACCATCCAATAGAGCTTGAGTGGAACGGACCATCCAATGGACTTCTTTGTTCTTTCAAATATTTGGTATTCTGTACCTGCCTTGTTCAGGCTTCTCGTTCTGCAGGGTATTGTGTAGCAGTCAGCGATTCTTTCAAAGTCGTCCTTGATCTTTAAATATTGGCTGGTAAAATGTTGAAAGGCTTGGAGCTGCGTGCAGCCACCGGGGCCACCCAGGTGCGTCCTCGTCCCTGCCGATGCAAGCTCAGAGCGTCGCCGAGCCGCTTCCCTTCTTACACCTTTTGCGATGGATGTTTCATTGTAGGGGAAGCTGGGCTCCCTGGCCCCCGTGCGGCGCCTGCCGGTGGCCACTAGGAGGTGTGTGTCCTGCTGCACCACAAAATGCTGCAACTTTCCCTGATGCACCCCTTCCCTTGCCTGCTGACCGCTGCCCCTCAACCCACCATCCCAACGCCCGCCCTTTCCTGCAGGGCCCCCACCAGCAAGCAGCAGGCTATCAGGCCAGCCTCCGTTGCCCGGGTAAACCTGCGGGTGGCAGCAGCAGCTGAGCCAGCAGCCACCCCCTCCCAGCCCATCCCCTTATCCGCCCTGAAGCCTGGCCAGGAGCTTGAGGGCCGCGTGGTACGTCTTGCGGCCTCACGATTGTTATTTTTGCTTCGTGATTTGTGGGACACGCCAGAGCAAAATGGCCTTCTACCTCTATCCTCCTGATGGCCGCATGACCTGTGTGTGTGCTTCAAAACGCCCTCATCGCAGGTCCGAGTCGAGCAGTTTGGCGCTTTTGTCAACATTGGCGCAGCCAAGGACGGCCTGGTCCACATTTCCCAACTTTCGGTGAGCCAGAATGAAGACCTGTAAGCCCTGGCTGCGTCCGGCCCTGTTTTTCGTCCGTGCGTGTCTGGTCGGCACATCAATGCCCCTTCCACACCGTCAAACTCGTTGGCTGCTTCACCATCTTCATGCAGGACGGCTTCGTTAAGAACGCCAACGCCGTGGTTCAGCCTAACCAGACTGTCACTGTCCGGGTAATGAGCGTGGACGCCAGCACTGGCCGTATTGCCCTGACCATGAAGGGCATGTCAGGTGGGGGAAGAGTTGTGGTTGGGTTGCAGAAGGATGCTGCACAGCGTAAAACATGAAATGCATGTACGTGTGCACACGCATGCCCGTGTGCGTGCGCGCTCGCGCATGTACAGAACACAAACACAAACACAAACACAAGCCCGCGCATGTACTGAAGCAATTTTTCAAGCCAGTCGTCAGTAGCAGCAGGAAATGGTAGGGCTGGCGGTCTGCAATAAGTTGAAGGTTTATGGGTATGTCTTCCTGTAGGTAGAGCAGTGCTCAACAGGCAATGTCTGCCTCTTTTCACCCACAGGTGAAGCTGATGAGGGGGATGAGCAGGACTATGAGGAGGACGATGAGGAGGTCGATGAGCTGGAGGCCGCTGAGGAGGAGGATGATGAGATTGAGCCTGATGAGGGCAATGAGCTGGTGGAGGCTGATGAAGAGGGTGATGGCATGCTGTACCAGATGCGTGAGGAGGACCCTGAGATGACACTGGAGACGGTGGCTGCCTTTGAGGCCGCTGGGGACAATGATATGGACATGGAGGTGGACCTCAGCTCGGCCATGCCTGCAGGCCCTGTGGGCTCCCTGGTGTCCGGCACGGTGCGTGGCGCGCACATGTGTGCATGCGGCTGGAGCATGCGCATGGCTCTGGGACTAGGGTAGGCAGCCGTCGATACTACCTGTGCGCACAAAAGGTAAGGTAGGGCTGGAGTGTGCGCCTCGTGTGATCAAAGGAAGGTCAGGTGCGTCAAGTAGATTAAGTCTGGACTTCAGCCTACTGCATGCACCACAAAGACAAGCCTCTTGCCTTCGTGGTGCATGCGTTTGACCTGCCGTAGTAGGTGAAACTAGGGCATAAGGGTTAAACCGGTGCATGTGGCTTTAACAGAGTGCGGTACTTAAAATTGCATGCACTTGGCCAATTATGACCCTGAAGTGACTGACCTGAAAGTGTGGCTTTCCAGCCTGCATTGGCAGTAGGGGACATGATGGTGTGCGCAAGGTGGAGCATGCAGTCTTGGTTCTGTTTGGCCTGCCTCGCTCACCCCGCTCACCCCTGCATAAACATGTTCACTTGGGGTCGCAGGTCAAGCGCGTCGAGGACTACGGAGTGTTTGTAGAGTTCCAGGCAGGAGGCAAGGCCTTCACCGGCCTGCTGCCTTCTGATGAAGCCAAGGTGAGCCACACTTTGGGCAGCCTCTGCGTTGTGCAGCAACCAGATGGGGAGAGTGCCTCCGGCAAAGGGCGCGTGCGCCGCATATGAGGTCCACATGTGTGAACTGCAAAGGTGCCCACCGCAGTGGGGAGCACCTTGTGCAGTGGTCAGAAGCCTGGTCATTAGGCTTATCGGTCTGTTGCTGGTCTTCACCAGCCAAAAAATAGTCCATTTATGTCCAAGATGAAATGGTAGAGTTTGTTGTGCTGTTGGGAAAGGAAATGAAAGATTGTCTGACTAGGCAAGGCATGCAAAATGTAGGGGGCCTCCACAGGATAGGACTGGCAGAAAGGGAAGAAAAGGAAGGAGTACATCTTTCTGAGAGAGCACACAAGCAAGTCTTGACAGTGAAAAAGAACGTGCACCTCATTTTGAACAGCAGCACAGGAACACTTGTCACAGAGGGCAATTACATTGGGCCAGAGGGAGGATTCCACCGCGAGAGTATTTGCTCGTGAGCGAAACCTGCTCACACTGTGCAGTGGTCAGAAAGTGATCGGAAATGGCATCCTGTACCTGCAGCTCAGGGGCGGCGTGGTCGCTTTGTGTGCTGCGGCATGTGGGCAGCAGGGCGGACCTTAGCAGCGCAGCGCGGGGGCAGCTAGGGTGACTAAGGCAGCACTGCGCGCGGGCAGCAAGGGCGTTGCAGGGCGCGCCTCACAGCTGGTGGCTGGGGAGCCAGGCAGGTTTGAGTGCCAGGAGAGAGCCAAATCTCCAGGGGCTGCGCTTGGCCAAAGGTGCTCTGGCAGCAGAGCTGATCGCAGTGTGCGGGCCAGTGGCCAGGCTGCCCCTGCAGCAGGGGGCCCCCCAAGGCCTGAGTGGCTGTATGTACCAGGGTCCATGGTAGACAGGTGCCTCTGGGGTCGTAAGGGCCTCTGCCCTGGAAGCTCTGACTGCGCGGCAGCCGGTGGCGCAAGCAGAGTGAGGGGCCAGCCAACCAGGGTCTCATCCCGCCCACATCCTGCGAGCCGCCCCACCAGTGCTGGACAGGCTGACGAGCTGGTGCCCTGGATCGAGCTGCGCACCGCCCACAGCTCGTGCGCCCCGCCCACGGCTGCTGCTTGCGCGCGCCCACCCTGCAGATCCCGTCTGCCGCTCTGTCCCCTGAGAAGCTGGCCAAGTACGTGCCTGAAGGCACTGAGGCCCCTGCCTACATCAGCGAGGACGTGGAGAACATCAAGGAGTACTACAACATTGGTGCGTGTGCGGAATTGTTCTATGTGGCGACTGAGGGGCAGTGGCTGGCTGCCCAGAGCAGGCCTGTGACGAGCCTGTGACACAGCCCATTGCGCAGCCAGCCGTAACTGCTGGCGCTGAGGTAGGCTGCCGTGTGCTCAGGGATGGGGGCAGCCAGAACAGCCCTTTTGCACCCCTCACAACTTCTTGAGCCTAAATTCTAGTAATTGAACGGAGACAGAGGTGCCAGGCCACATGGCGGCGCCCACCCTGATTGGAGCTGAGCGAGGTCAGGTCAAGTTGAGCTCCTGGGGCCTTTGCAGCTCACAAGTTTCACCACGTGTTGCACCACTCGTGGGCTGCGCGCCCTCCCCCTGAATTGCGCTGGCTGCGCTGCCGTCTGCGGTTGCAGGCGACGCGGTGCAGGCCAACATCCTCGAGTACACTGAGGAGGGCAAGATTGCCCTCAGCCAGTGGGCGGACTGGGAGGTGGAGCAGGCCGCTGCCGGCCTTGAGGATGAGGAGGAGACAGACCTCACCATCGATGTGAGTGTTTGGTGTGTGCCAGTGGCTGCGGGGGCTTTTGGGGCTAAGGAAGACAGTGGCGCTCTTGGCACATAAGAAGAGTGTGGGGATTGGCTTCAGGCATGTTCGAGAAAAATGGTGGGAGTGTGGGGTGGAGTGCGCGGCGTAACGCCTCATGTTGGCACAGCTAATGCACCAAACCAGATGGTCAACTTCAGCTTGTGCGCCCCGAGGGCGTCTCATGCACGCGAGCACAGATGTGTCTATGTGCTACTGGCGCATGTAGAGGGGTAGTCCAATGTTTGCGTTGGAGGGTTGACACAGGCCCGCAGCATGTGTAGCCTCCGCCATCCTTAGGCAGCCGCAGTCCCTTTGCTTCTATTTTTGTTTTTGAAATTTGTTGTCTGCGGCCGGGCCCTGCAGGAGGAGGGCGACCCCCTGGCCATCGACCCCCTGGACCTCATCGATGATGAGCAGGGTGACGATGATGTGGATGAGCTGGCTCAGCTTGAGGAGGAGGACAACTCCATGTTTGACATTGGCACCGGCATGAGCCGCAGCGACGTCAAGAAGGTACACGCTGGAGCAGGCAGCTTGCGGCTGCTGGCGGGCAAGTTGAATCTCCAGTCACACAGAACTCCGGGGGTGGAGTTGGAACCAACCCCAAAATACACGGAAGGCTTGTTGCAGTCCTCGCATGTGCCAGTGCTGTATCTGCGCATTTTCCACGGGCTAATGCCCCCAAGCCTTATTCACACGCATGTGCATGTGTGCCTGTGCTGAATCCACATGTGTCATGGTCTACATGCTTGCAGGCCTACATGTCCACCGAGCGCCAGGGCCGCGTCTTGACCGGCAAGATCATGGACAACATGTACACCTTTGCTCCCCGCCCCCTGGTGTGTGTACGCTGCCAGCACCCTGCTCTCCTTCAGGAGCTATGCTTTACATGGCACCCCCTGGTTCCACCTGCACTGCCTTGCTGCCGGCGCATCACAGGTTGCAGCTGTGCCCCCCACCTGTGTGCCTCCGACCCCACCTGTGTGCCTCCGACCCCACCTGTTTGCCTCCGACGTGGCAGTGTGCAGAAGGTGTCAGCGACAGGGGTCGCGCCGCAGGGACGCATGAGCAATTAGTCTGTTTGCGCGAGTGCAACCGTGCATATGCCCCACGGAAACAAGAGCAACAGGCTGGATAGCACCAGGACTATGCCATGGTGTGTAGGGAGAGATGCGCGGCTCTTAATGTTGGCAGGCGCATGAGCCTTAATGTTGACAGACGCCTGGACAAGTTAACAAACAGCCTGTGCGCCGGCATGCACTGGACTGCCAATGGTTGTGTGCTCGTGCTGTGCCTGCAGAACAAGATCAACCCAGGTGCCCTGAACATCCGCAACATTGGCTGGACTGACACCGACTTCGACCTGGACGAGATCGAGCTGGACGACTTCTGGCAGGAGTCCATCCCGGTGAGTGTGCACGCTTGGCCAGGCAATCAACTGGGCAGGCGCTGCAACAGCTCAGGACCTGTTCAGACCCCTGCCTGCATGCCTGGATTGGATGCAAGGAGCAGACACGGCATGGGGGCAGATATGGTAAGGGCAGACATGGCACAGGGGCAGACATCGCACAGGGGCAGACATGACATTGGGGGCAGACATGGCACGGGGGCAGACATGGCGAGGGGGCAGGCACCTCAAGGCATGCTGGAACGCCTGGAGCGGCGGCTGTGCAGCTTGGCCGTAGCGGTGAATGAGACAGGGTCGGTACAGGGGAAGGCAGCCTGGGACAGGGTTGTGTGCAGGGGGGTATCTGCTGCATCAGGAGCACGGCCCGCTGCAGCAGCGGCAGCGGCAGCGGCGGCGGCGGCGGCAGCGCAGCTGTGGAGGCACAGACACGGAGATGTGGGGTTGCAGATTGGCAGGTTGGAAGGCGCATACCTGAAGGTGGAGTAGCAGCGCGTGGCAGGGAGACACGAAGCAGCACAGCACTTATCATTAAGGCTTGTTGGGTCTGAGCCTCAGACATCAGCAAACCTATGGCTGTCTGCTCGCCTCCATGAGCTGCTTCTGCATCAGCCGACATGTACCCACCTCATCCAAAATGGAGCACGACTGAACCTGCCTGCGCCCCATTCCCCCTCTCCTCAGCAAGAAGTCGTCCTGTCTGTTTGCCCCCGTCTGGGGTTTCCCCTATCGCAGCATGTTGAGCGCGTGTACACTGAGTGCATATGCCCCACTTGGCCTGCCTGTGTCCGTGGCCGTAGGTGCCCAAGCGCGCGCTTAAGATGATGGGCCTGAAGAGCGTGACCAACGAGGCTGGGGAGATCGAGCTGGTGGAGCGGGAGGGCGCCAAGCCCCGTGAGGTTGACTGGAACCAGGTGGCCAAGGTGCGTATAAGTAGGGCAAGTACGAGTGCACGGAGGTGTTTGGGGAGAGGTTGAACTTGGTAGCCGAGGTGTGTGTGCACACAGAGAGAGGCGAGCGCATGTGAGCGCGCTCATGTGGCCAGGGGTGGACTGCCAACAGGTGGCCTTGGCGCACGCTGCTGGCTGTGCGCATCTGCTTCAGAAGCACCCCCTCATTGGCAGCAGCCTTGGCCTCTACAGCCTGGGCCTCTATGCCTAGGAGTCCTGGGCAAGCAAATGCGCGTAAGCAGGCGCACCTCATGAGCACTCACTGTTGGCAACAGGCGCACCTCATGAGCACTCACTGTTGGCAACAGGCCCGCAGCTTCGTTGTGAGGATGGGGTGCGCGAGGGCGACTGACATGCAGAGCAAGCATGCAGAGTTGCATGAAACCTCGCTGTGTAAGCACTGCAGGGTGCAGGGCCTGGGGTTGTTCAGACTGTGGGTCCGTCCTGCCCTGCCCGGCGTGCGCGCAACAGCAGCCCTGAATGTGCAGTCTGGACTTCTCCCCTTCCCCTTCCGCCAGGAGCACAATGCAGACCCTTTCTTGTAAGACACCCCATGGAACACCCAGTCAAAGCACTCGACAATCGCCACTTCTGTTCCATCCTTGCTGCGCTTGTGCACTGCGTCAGGCAGGCCCTCAGGCAGATAAGCGCATGCAATGTTGATCTGTCCTGCTCAACGACCCTTTCCCCCCCTCTTTTTCTTTGCGTGCACAGTACAACCGCGAGAAGGAGGTGGCTGCATTTGTCAAGGACCTGATGGAGGAGGACGAGGACGAGGCCGAGGTGCCTGTCCGTGCCTACCGCCGCCCTGTGGTGCTGGCAGCGGCTGTGCAAAGTGAGTGTGCATGGATGGGGTATGTGTTGTGTGCGTGTGTGTCATCAATGCCAGCATGTCGTTGATGTGACGAAACAGGAACAATAGCAAATCAGGAACAATAGCAACCCACCTTGCCAACTTAGAGTGGGGAGCTGCTAATGTGACTGGGCTGATCTTCATCTAGTGAAGGTTCTATTTTTCATCTAGACACCCAGGCAGTATCAAGAACTGTTTACTGTTTTTAAGAATCACGAGGCTGCCCTTCACACTCTTGCTTTTACTCAAGTACAATGTCCATCCCTAATAGTGTTGCATTATAGGACACGAGTTGCAAATCGCTGTGTTGATTCCGCAGCATAGGACCAGTTATGCATGTCCTGCAAAAGGCCTGCCCTGTCTCTGCTGCTGTGCAGACGTGTCTGCGAGCGACGTCAAGGCGCTGCGCAAGCAGACGGGCGCGGGCATGATGGACTGCAAGAAGGCACTGGCTGAATGCCAGGGGGATGCAGAGAAGGCTGTCGAGGTACTGCTCTAAGGCTGTGCACGCCGCTCGTGCTGTATGGTACACCTGGACAGGTGCAGCAGTGCCTGGTCGTGCTGTGGGCAGTACGCGCAGTGCGTGTGGAGCACCCTTGCAGCAGACGGCTGTGCGGGGCCCTCCTGAGGGTGTTGCTTTGAAGGGTTTCGAGTTCGGACCGGGCTGTGTTGTCACGGAAATGGCTTTCCTGTGTGTAACTGTGAGGGTCGCAAATCGTTTGTGGAAGCCAGATGCAGAACCCCTCACCGCGACCCAGCCCTCATTTTTGTAGTTCCTCATGCTCTGGCCCATGCATGAGTGTGGCCACTCCATCCCCCATGGCTTACATTCATGTGTTTTTTTTAATTTTTGGGAAAGATGTGCCAAGCCCGCTGTTCCCAAAAGGAGTAAGACGCCTTTCTTCTGTGTACTTTTGGACCAGACATCTTATGCTATTTTGTGCGATCCCCTCCATTATTTTCTTGGACGTATGATCATATCACTGGATTTCCCTGTGTAAGCACTCCGCTGCTGCAACCTTCATCAGAGGCGCTTTGGTGCATTCCAGCTGAATGCGCATGCCGCACCGGCTGGTGGGTAGGTACTGGCAGAGGCGGATCTTTTGGATGAGTAACTCATGGATCAGCTGCGGCTTTGCTGACCATGCCTGTTCGTTTGCTCAGCTTGCTGATGTTCTGCTCCTCTCCACTTATGAGCATGCCTTTCCTTGTGCATGCTCTTTGAGTGCGTAAGCTGCCATACTTGCTTGCAGCTGTAAGCATGCTCCTGCCTGCTTTCTGGAATACCACGCACGCGCTGCATGGAGCGATGCACACGCCTGCCTGCCATCCACATGCCGCTTGTCCCTGACGGCCTCACGGCCGATGATTGGTGCGCGTGTGCCCCTGCCCACCCGCAGTGGCTGCGCCAAAAGGGCATCATGGGCGCCGACAAGAAGGCTGGCCGGGTGGCGGCTGAGGGCGCTGTGGCCGCGTACATCCACCCTGGCTCCCGCCTGGGTGTGCTGCTGGAGGTCAACTGTGAGACCGACTTTGTGGCCGCCAGCGACAAGTTCCAGGGCCTGGTGCGTGCGTGGGTTTGCTGTGCAAAGGGTAAGCTCTCCGCGCGGGTCAGTAATGCCCGTGGGGTTTTGCTCTCCTTTTGATCTGCAGGCGCAGTTATCTGCTCCACAGTCAGGCTGGTGGTCATGACCTGACATGAAAAATGTTGGCCCAACCTGAACAGGCGCAGGTGTCCATTTCAAGCTTTTAGGGAAACCACAACCGCCCACGCCCCATGTGTCCCGCCCGATTGTGGTTGTGGCATGGCCAGAGCCTTGAATCCACGGGTGGTGTATGGCGCCTGGCAGCGTGCAAACAAAACAACCCTACAAATGGTACACACCCCTCCCTCAATGCACGCCAACACCAGGGTCATCCCCGCTTGCATAACCTTCCGCGTGCGCTCGTTCTGCCAGCCAAGTGTGCTCCTTACCATGTGTGGAAACGCAGATCCAGGAGCTGGGCATGCTGGTGGCCTCCTGCCCCGGTGTGACTGTGGTGTCCCCAGAGGAGGTGCCTGCTGGCATGCTGGCGCGCGAGCGCGACATTGAGATGAACAAGGAGGACATCAAGAGTAAGCCTGAGGCCATCAGGTGTGTGCGCATATGCCGCGTGGGCGCGCGCGTGCTGGTGCGCCTGTGTGCTCTGCCGCGCTGGTGCTGGTACCCTGCGCAAAGTGGAATGCTTGCATTCATTATTCTTAGGCCCTGTGCGTGTGTGTGTGTGTGTGTTAACTTCCGTCGGGCCACGACAAACGAAGGGTGCAGCCGCGCCATTCCCTCGCTCCCTCACTGATTGTGGGTCGAGGTGGAAGGGATGCAGGCGCGTGTGTTTTGCTGTGTAGGCACATGTGTTTTGCTGTGTAGGCATGGCTGGATTGATGTCAAGGGCACCCCTGCCTGTCGAGCTGCCAAGGGGCATTGGGGGTCAAGGTACCCTGGTGGCTGTTTCAGCCAGTGATGCTGCACAGGCGTGCCTGTTCGCCTGCGTGCAGACCCACCAAACGTGCCTTCATGCTGCATTGGCCTTCTGGGTGGATCCACGAGTACATGAAGGTGCTGACTGGGGTGGGGCCTGCACACTCGTGTTGTGACACGCAGGGCCAAGATTGTGGAGGGCCGCCTGAAGAAGATCCAGGACGAGATGGCCCTGGTCAACCAGGACTCCCTGACCGACCCTAACATGAAGGTGTCGGAGCTCATTAAGCAGACCATCGCGGCTGTGGGCGAGAACATCCAGGTGCGCAAGAGCACCCCTTGCTGGTTGCCCTCTGCTCTGCGCCACCCTGCCCCTCCTGCTGCCGCTTGGATGGTTGGTTGCCTTGCCCTGGGAGTTGAGACTGTACAGAGACACTGCCCTCCCTGAAACCGCTGACCTGGGGCATATGCGTGTCTGTGGCCTGCGCAGGTCCGCCGCTTCGTGCGCTTCAACCTGGGTGAGGGTCTGGAGAAGAAGTCCACCAACCTCGCAGACGAGGTGGCGCAGCAGACCAAGGCCAAGGAGGCAGAGGTTAAGAGCGCAGCGGAGGTGCGTGTGTGCATGCCTTTTTTTGTTTTGCGTGCAGTTGCGCACGGGACAATGAGATCATTGGCCTCATGAGGTGCGCTGCACAGCAACCGGGGGAGCATGGGTGGCTTGTTTGGCCCTGCGCGGTTGAAACGCATGTGACTCGCATGAGGCGGATGGTGTGCACTTGGTGCTGCATGTTGTCTGAGCCGTGCATCTGCCATTCGGTGCTGCGTGTTGCTCACATGCTGCCTGCCTGCAGTGGGCCTCCAACACAGCACTCATGGCTTGCCTCGCCCCCCTCCTCCTCCTCGCGCAGGCCCCCAAGAAGGAGGAGAAGAAGCCTGAGCCCGAGGCCCCCAAGGCCACTGTGCAGGTGCGCCTCTTGATCTGGGAGTCAAGGGAGGCTTGATCTCAATCCCAGCGCACAGCAGCGCGCGCTGAGGGAGGGGAACTCAGGCTCTGCCCGCATGACACAAGGTGCCATGCCTTAGTCCTCCAGGGGCGTGCTGGGAGCCCCCTCCCGGCAGGCCTGGCTCCCCTGTGGAGGCCCAGTGTCATGCCAAGTCACGCAAATGCACCGCGCCGTGCGCACTGCCTTCTGCCGCCAAGTCGCGCGCCTCTCCTGGGCGAGCGGTAGACCTCTAGACAAGTGCGCGCGCGTGTGTGTGTGTGCGGTGTCTGCGCAGGTGTCCTCCAAGGCTGTGCAGGAGCTGCGCCGCAAGTCTGGCGCCGGTATGATGGACTGCAAGAAGGCGCTGGCAGAGTGCGACATGGACATGGAGAAGGCCTCCGACTGGCTGCGCCAAAAGGTGCTTGTGTTCGAGGACGGGTGTGAGTGTGATGGGAAAATGATATAGACTCTTTCAGGGCGAAGTGCTCACCAGGGGAGTTGAAGTGGGTGGCAGGGGAAGTGGGTGTGATGTGTGGGGGGAAGCGGGAGTGATGTGTGGGGGGAAGTGGGTCTGATGTGTGGGGGGAAGTGGGTGTGATGTGTGGGTGTGTCGGTTGCTCGGCAATGCAGTGAGTGAAGAGGAAAAGGGGGGTCGTAACAAGCTAGCCTCTGCAGACAGGGCACCTCCGTCACTTTCCCCCTGATCTTCCCATGCCTGGCCGCTGCCGAAGGCAGCTGCATACCCCTGCTCACACTGGATGCTGCTCACACCGCTGGCCCTTGCTCACACTGCCGGCGGTTTGCCCCGGCAGTTGTGGGTGGTCGTGGGCCTGGGCTTCCCTGGAGCCATGTACTCCTGGCAGCACCCCCACACCTGCCCCTGCCCTACGCTCACCCCACCCCTAGGGCCTGGCAAGCGCCGACAAGAAGGCTGGCAGGCTAGCCGCCGAGGGCGTGGTGGCCGCGTACATCCACCCCGGCTCGCGCCTGGGCGTGCTGCTGGAGGTCAACTGCGAGACTGACTTCGTGGCTGCCAGCGACGCGTTCAACCAGCTGGTCGGCTCCCTGGGCATGCAGGTTGCCGCATCGCCCACGGTGAGTGTGCTTCGCGCAAAGGGTGCAGGGAGGGAAAGCGTCGCTCAGTTGGCCTCTGGGGCCCTTTGAACCTGGCATATAGGTGCGTCTGCGGCGTTGCCCGGACAACATCTTGATTGAACCCTTGAGCCTCTGCAGCATGGGGGCTGCCCACCCTAATTTGTCCCACTTACAGGGTCTGCCCTCCTTGCTGTTTTGAGAAGTGCTTGCCCTCAGCGGCTGCCTCCTGGAAGCACACTGGCTCTGTCCGCTGAGCACCGCGGAGCCTCTCATCCTAACTGCGACTATTTACAGCATTGGCGTGGCCAGAGAATTGCAGGCATCATGCATGCTGGCAAGGCCGTATGCATGTGGTGCTTTCTGTCGCACACATGCGCTCATGCATGCACAAGCACGCGTTCTCACACACACACACACACACACACACACACATGCAACCACGACCCCTGGTCCGCTCGCTTTGCAGGTGGAGTATGTGTCCCCCGAGGACATCCCTGCGGAGGTGTATGCGCGTGAGCGTGAGATCGAGATGGGCCGCGAGGACCTGCAGTCCAAGCCTGAGGCCATTCGCGCCAAGATCGCAGAGGGCCGCACTGCCAAACTTGCACAGGAAATGACCCTGCTGCCGCAGCCCTTCCTGGCGGACCAGTCCAAGACCGTGGAGCAGGTGGGGGGGCTTGAGACTTGGTGAAGCAGGTGAAGGGCCTTTAGATCTAAGAGGGACAGGAGCGTTCAGCAGCGTTGCAACGCTGCTTAGAGTCCTTGTGCTGTGGCAGGCCTTTCTGGCCGACCAGGCTGAGACAGTTGAGCAGGCAGGTACATGCACGCGCACCTGCCCCTGTCATGCGCCCCTCCGCGTCTACGCATCTTGTTGCAAGCGGCAGAGGGGTCTTGAGGTGGTCGTTATTTGCTGTGAAATGCTCTGCCCTGGCCTTTTATTGCCGGAACTCTGAATGCACAGCTTTGATTGGATCAGAACTGCAGCTCTGCCTGTGGTGCCCCAGCGCATGTCAAGTGGCTGCTTGCACCAACGCATGCGCTGGGCCTGCAGGATAAGGCCTGCACCAATGCATGCGCTGGGCCTGCAGGAAAAGGCCTGCAACCACCTCCTGCACGCATGCAGCGCCTCATAGCATGCACTTCGCTTGGGACACCTGCTCAGGCTGTGTTTATTCAATGTGTCCGCAGGCAATCAAGGAGGTGTCCGCTGCTGTTGGTGAGAAGATCAGCGTGCGACGCTTCGTCAAGTACCAGCTGGGCGAGGGTATTGAGAAGAAGCAAAGCAATCTAGCTGCAGAGGTGGCCTCCATTGCTGGCGGCTCCAGCTAAGGCCCAGGCTGATGTGACAGAGAGGCGCCGCAAGGGCACCTTCGGGTTTGTTTTTGCTCACCCTGCTTTTTTCACGGGTGCATTGTGGAAGATGGCTCCATTCCTGCAACTGAGAGTGTTGATTCATTCCCTTCATAGCTGTTAGACATTTCCTGCCAATGATTTTTTGTCTTTGGCTGAATCAATCATGTTATTGTACCTAGATTTGGAATGTCCTGGCTGCTTGCCATGCACTGTAACCACCGTCCCCTGTTCTCAACAAAGGAACTAAGTGGCTTACCAGACATGGGCTATGCGATTTTTTCCAACAAGAGTCACCAATCCCATGTCTGGTAAGCCACAGAGAGTGGGGAGTACCAATTGGAAGCAGGTGCTCCATGGATTGCATGAATAAGGCCTTCCATCAAACACAAAATGCGACTGCTAGCCTGCACATCAAAAGCAAGTAGATAGGAAAAACGGCTGTTATGATCTAGGAAGATAGACACAACAAGAAAGAGATTGTATTGTCACATTGAGCCCACACAGTCTGTATATGTTAAGGCATGTAGTGGTACAAGGTTTACAAGGATAAGGCCTTCAGTCAAGAATTGCGACTGCTAGCCTGCTCATAAAAAACGATTAATTCATGAAGAAAAAAAGGAAGTTTATGGTTGTTCTGGTTTAAAAAAGCGGACACAT
>LFIK01002942.1_pt1 | contig 13850 bp, 11 predicted proteins | sample 643401 | NCBI WGS metagenome assembly LFIK01 (sample SAMN03777447, study PRJNA286221) | soda lake metagenome | biome: soda lake; feature: Kulunda steppe; material: water; isolation source: sample T5-Br brine of Lake Tanatar-5 | place: Russia: Kulunda steppe | collected 2010-07 | reverse complement strand
CCGCCCTCATCGGTCTGAACCGGCTGTGGGGCGCGGAGCTCGAGCTCGCCGATCTGTGTGGCATCGCAGCCCTCGTCGGCTCCGACGTCCCGTTCTGCGTGATGGGTGGGACGGGCCTCGCGACGGGAACCGGCACCTCGGTCGCGCGCGTGCTCAACCGTGCTCGTACGCACTGGGTCGTCGGCATCGACCGGGAGCCGCTGTCGACCGCCGACGTGTACGCCGCGTTCGACCGCCTCGAGCCGCCCCCACCGTCGAGCCCCGACACGGCCCTGCAGGCGCTGCGCACCGGTGACGTCGAGCAGGTCGCGCGCACCCTGCGCAACGACCTCGAGCCCGCGGCCATCGCGCTCCGGCCCGCGCTCGACGCGCGCAGGAGTGCGCTGCTCGATGCCGGTGCACTCGCCGCCATAGTCAGCGGATCGGGTCCGACGATGCTCGGCCTCGCGCGCGACGAGGAGCACGCCCGTGCCATCGCGGCGCACGTCGCCGACCGCTTCGACGCCGTCGAGGTCGTGTCCTCGCCGGCGGGCGGTCCGGAGTTCGTCACCACCTGAGGTCGCGACGACCCCCAGCACTACCCTCGCCCAAGGAACGCCGCGCGTCCCGGTGGGGGGTGGTGTAACCGGCAACACGCCGACCTTTGGAGTCGGAATCCAGGGTTCGATCCCCTGCCCCCCAGCGAACGGCCCCGAGCGAACGGCCCGAGGTCCGGAACGGGTCGCGGAGTAGCGTCGTGTCGTGCCAGCGCCGAGGAGGTCCGCCATGACCGTGCAGCTCACCGCGCATCCCGACACCGCCGGGATCGTGCTCGCCGCCGGGCGGGGCACCCGCTTCCGGTCGGGCACCTCCAAGGTCCTCCACCGCGCTGCAGGGCGCTCGCTCCTCGGCCACGTGCTGGGTTCGCTCGCGCCGCTCGGCCTCGGGCGCATCGTCGTCGTGGTCGCGCCGGACGCGGACGACGTGGTCGCCGAGGTGGCCGCGTGGGACGCGCGCATGGACGTCCCCGTCACCACCGTCGTGCAGCCCGAGCCGCGTGGCACGGGCGACGCGCTCGACGTGGCGATGACCGCGCTGCCCGACGACGTCGCGCGCGTGCTCGTCGTGCCCGGCGACACCCCGCTGCTCCTCCCGGAGACCCTCGCGACGCTCGTCGCGGTCGACCCGGCGGTCGCGCTCGGGATGATGGTCATCGAGCTCGACGACCCGTTCGGCTACGGCCGGGTGGTGCGGGACGCGGACGGTGCGGTGACCGGTGTCATCGAGGAGCGCGACGCGAGCGACGAGCAGCGCCGCATCCGCGAGGTGAACGCCGGCATGTACGTGTGCGACCGAGCCGTCGTCCAGCCGCTCGTCGCTGGTCTGGGGAGCGACAACGCGCAGGGCGAGCGCTACCTGACCGACGTCATCGGCGCCGTCGTCGCGACGGGCGCCGCGCCGCAGCCCGTGCGCGCGCCGGCCCACGAGGTCTCGGGCGTGAACGACCGGGCCCAGCTCGCGCGTGCGGCGGCGATCCTGCGCGAGCGCCACCTCGAGCGGCTGATGGTCGCGGGCGTCACCGTGATCGACCCGGCGCACACCTACGTCGACGTCGATGTCGAGGTCGGTGCGGAGAGCGTGCTCCTCCCCGGCACCATCCTCGACGGCACGACGACCGTCGGGGAGGGCGCGACCATCGGCCCGTCGACGCACCTCACCGACTGCACCGTCGGCGACGGCGCGGTCGTGCACACGACGCGTGGTGACGGCGCGGCAATCGGAGCGCGCGTCGAGGTCGGGCCGTTCGCGCACCTGCGACCGGGCACGCGGTTGGAGGCGGACGCGCGCGTCGGCGCGTTCGTCCAGACGAAGAACGCGACGGTCGGGGAGGGCGCGAAGCTGCCGCACCTCTCCTACGTCGGGGACGCCGACGTCGGCGCGGGCGCGAACGTGGCCTGCGGCGTCGTCACCGTGAACTACGACGGCCGGGAGAAGCGCCGCACAGTCATCGGGGAGGGCGCGTTCGTCGGCTGCGGCACGATGCTCGTCGCGCCCGTCACCGTCGGCGACGGATCCTTCATCGGCGCGGGCTCCACCATCACCGACGACGTGCCGGCCGAGGCGCTCGCCATCGCCCGTGCGCGGCAGGTCACCAAGGAGGGCCGGGCCAGGGGTCGGCTCGGGTAGGGTCCGCCCTCGGGGCGACGGGCCCCATCGGGCCGGTCGAGACGGTCCGCTGACGCCACCGGGGGAGCGGGACCCATGGAGCTCGTCACCAAGAAGCGCATGATGATCTTCGCGGGGTCCTCGTACCAGGACCTCGCTCAGGAGGTCGCCGACCACCTCGGGATGCGCGTCGGTGACGTGCAGCTCTCACGCTTCGCGAACGGCGAGCTCTACGCCCGCTTCGGCGAATCCGTGCGCGGCGCCGACGTGTACGTCCTCCAGTCGCACCTGTCGATGCCCGGCATGAGCATCAACGACCTCATCATCGAGCAGCTCGTGATGCTCGATGCGCTCAAGCGGGCGTCGGCGAAGCGCACCGTCGCCGTGATTCCCTACTACGGCTACTCGCGCTCGGACAAGAAGGCCCGTGCACGTGAGGCGATCGCCGCACGCATGATCGCGGACCTCTACGAGGCCGTCGGCGTGGACCGCATCATGTCGGTCGACCTGCACACCGGCCAGATCCAGGGCTTCTTCCACAACCCGTTCGACCACCTCACGGCGCTGCCGCTGCTCGAGCAGTGGATCACCGAGAACACCGACCCGGCACGTCGCGTCATCGTCTCCCCCGACGCCGGTCGCGTTCGGCTGACCGAGAAGTTCGCCGGGCACCTCGGCGCACCGATCGCGATCCTGCACAAGCGCCGTGACCCCACGCAGCACAACGTCGCCGAGACGCTCGACGTCATCGGTGACGTCGAGGGCCGCACGGCCGTGCTGATCGACGACATGATCGACACCGCCGGCACGATCGTCGGCGCGGCGGCGCTGCTCAAGGAGCGCGGGGCGGAGCGCGTCATCGCGTGTGCGACCCACCCGCTGTTCTCCGGTCCCGCCGTCGAGCGGCTGACCAACAGCGTCATCGAGCGCGTCGTCGTCACGAACACGATCCCGCTGCCGTCCGACCTCCAGATGGACAAGCTCGTGGTGCTCTCGATCGCTCCGATCCTCGCCTCGGCGCTCCGGGCCGTCTTCGAGGACGAGTCGGTGTCGGAGATCTTCCGCGGCGAGAACGTCTGAGCGGTCCTCCTCGGCCCCCCGAGCCCTTCCTCGCGCGGTTGCCGGGAGGTGTGGCGCGCCGGTAGCATCCGCTCGCCGCACGCGCCCTCGCGCTGCCGGCACCCCGCGTGAAAACTCGCCGCCTCATGGGTGACCGACCCACGACGGGGACCTTCCAGCAGGAGCACTCCGTTGTCCGAGCATGTCAAGCTCACCGCACAGCCCCGCGCCGCCGCCGGCAAGGGCGAGACGAACCGCCTCCGCCGCGAGGGTCGCGTCCCCGCGATCGTCTACGGCCACGAGGTCGAGCCGACGCCGGTCAGCGTCGACGGCCGCGAGCTGTTCCACGCGCTCAACGGCCCCGCCGGCCGCAACGCGCTCATCGCGCTCGACCTCGAGGGCACCACGACGCTCGTCGTCGCCCGTGACCTGCAGCGTCACGCCGTGCGCCGCGACATCATGCACCTCGACCTGCTCGCGGTCGACCAGACGCAGCAGATCGACGTCGAGGTCCCGGTGCAGCTCACCGACCTCGAGGAGGTCGCCCGCGACGGCGGCTACCTCAACCAGGTCCGCATGGTCGTCCCGATCCGTGTCCGCCCCGCCGAGACGCCGGACTTCATCCCGCTGTCGGTGGCCGGGATGGGCATCGGCGACGTGAAGCGTCTCGCGGACATCGTCGACCTGCTGCCGCCCAGCGGCGAGCTCGGTGACGACCCGGACCGCGTGATCGTCACGATCAACGCGCCGGCCGGTGGCGGGACCTCGGACGACGAGTCCGGCGAGGGCGAGGCCGCCGAGGGTGCCGCTGCGCCGGCCGACGGCGACGCCGCGGCGTGACCGACGGGCGCTGGCTGGTCGCCGGCCTCGGCAACCCGCCCGCGGAGTACGCCGGCACGCGGCACAACATCGGTGCCGAGCTCGTCGAGATGCTCGCCGGTGACGCCGGCTCCTCGCTCACGCGCAACCGGCGTGCGGGCTGCCGGACCGCCGAGGTCCGCATCGCCGGCGTGCCCGTGGTCCTCGCCGTGCCCGAGTCGTACATGAACGTCTCCGGTGGGCCCGTGCAGCGGGCCGCCGGCTGGTACCGGGTCCCCGTCGCGCGGCTGGTCGTGTGCCACGACGACCTCGACCTGCCGCTCGGTGAGGTCCGGCTCAAGCGCGGTGGCGGTGCCGGAGGGCATAACGGGCTCAAGGACATCGACCGCGCCCTCGGCACGCCCGACTACCTGCGGATCCGGATCGGCGTCGGCCGTCCGCCGGGGGAGCGTGCGGCCGCGGACCACGTCCTGCGCCCCTTCGGCGCCGATGAGCGCGACGTCGTGGCTACGGTGCTCACCACCGCCGCCGAGGCGTTGGCCACGCTGCTCCGCGAGGGGCTCGAGACCGCGCAGAACCGCCACCACGGACGGACGGCCGCACCGTCCCCGGTGCGCGACGAGGAGGACCACCGATGAAGACGCTGCGCAACCTCGCGGAGGTGTGGCGCCAGCTCCGCACGCTCGACCCACGGGCCGCCGGCTGGATCATCCTCGCGGGCGCCGGAGGGCTCGCCGCCGGTGGCGCGCTCGGCCTGCTGCTGTCCCCGTGGGCGATCGTCCCGATGGCACTGCTCAACGGGATGCTCGCCGCGCTCATCGTGTTCAACCTCCGGGCCCGGCGTGCGATGTACGGCGCGATCGACGGCCAGCTCGGTGCGGCCGCCGCCGTCCTCTCGCAGATGCGCGGCGCGTGGTTCGTCACCCCAGCGGTCGCGGTCAACAGCAAGCAGGACCTCGTGCACCGCGTCGTCGGTCGTCCCGGTGTCGTGCTCGTCGGCGAGGGCGCACCGCAGCGGGTCAAGGGGCTGCTCGCGCAGGAGCGCAAGCGGCTGTCCCGCGCGGTCGGCGACCTGCCGATCCACACGCTCATCGCCGGCGACGACGAGGACTGCGTCCCGCTCACCAAGCTCCAGTCGCGCATCAACAAGCTGCCCACGAAGGTGCCTCGCAAGGAGGTCGCGAAGCTCGAGCGGCGCCTCAAGCCGTTGACCCGCTCGCTCCCGATCCCCGGTGGTATCGACCCGACCGCGGTGCGTCGGGGTCGACCCAAGCCCAGGTGAGCACCGACGTCGGGCCCGGCGCCGGCGCGGCGCCGGCCGACGTCGACGACGTCCTCGACCCCGGCCTCGCACGCGGTCCGCTCGCCGCGCTGCTGCGCCCGGCCCGCACCGCCTGGGAGGCGGTCGGCGTCGACGACCCTTCCGTCGCCCCGCACGTCGCGCACCCCCTCGTCGCCGCGCTCATCGCCGAGCGCGAGCGACCGCTGCTCGTCGTCACCCCGCGCAGCGCCGACGCCCGCGAGCTCGCCGACGCGCTCGGCGCGCTCCTCGGCGAGGGACGCGTCGAGGTGTTCCCCGCCTGGGGGACGCTGCCGAGCGAGCGGCTCTCGCCCCAGCCGGCGACCGTCGGCCGGCGTCTCGCGGTCGTCGACCGGCTCGCCCACCCCGACGCGCACGACGAGCCGCTGCTCGCCGTCGTCGCGCCCGTCCGGGCGGCACTGCAGCCGATGGACCCGCGGCTCGCGCAGCGACGACCGCTCGAGCTCGCCGCAGGGCCGGCACCGCTCGAGCGCGTCGTCGAGGAGCTCGTCGCCCTCGGCTACGAGCGTCTCCCTCACGTCGAGGCCCGCGGCCAGTTCGCCGTCCGCGGCGGCATCGTCGACGTGTTCCCCGCGGCCGCGGAGCAGGCGGTCCGCATCGAGTGGTTCGGTGACGACATCGAGGGGCTGCGCACCTTCGGCGTCGGCGACCAGCGGTCGATCGCTCCCGTCGAGCAGGTCCGCATCGACCCGGCGCGCGAGCTCGTCGCCGACGAGGAGCTCGCGGCGCTCGCGCGCGCCGCGACCGTGCACGCGCCCGCCCACGCAGACGCGCTGACCGCGCTCGCCGAGGGACGCAGCGTCGAGGGCGCCGAGTCGCTCGCGCTCGCACTGCGCGGTGACGCGACGCTGCTCGCCGGGCTCATGCCGGAGCGGTCGGGCCTGCTGCTCGTCGACCCGCTGCGCTGCGAGGAGCGCGCCCGCACGATCCTCGCCGAGGCCGAGGGGCTCGCCGAGGTCACGTGGCGGCTGGGTGACGACCGCGCACCCGTCGTGTTCGCGACGCCCGACGACCTCGTCGGCACCGTCGCCGCGCGCGGCGGCACGGTCCGGCGCGTCGGACCGTTCGCCGGCGTGGGGGAGGAGACACTCGACGCGCGGCCGTGGGACTCGCTGCGCGGTGACGTCGAGGCGCTCGCCGCTCGCGCTCGCGCGCTGCTCGCCGACGGCCGCCGCGTCGTCGTGAGCGTCGACGCCGACGGTCCCGCGCGCCGCATCGTCGACGTGCTCACGGGTGCGGGTGTGCCGGCGAGCGCGCTCGAGGCGCTCCCGCCGCGGCCGCAGCCCGGTCGCGTCGAGGTCGTCGTGTCGCGCCTCGCCGCCGGGATCGACGCGCCCTCGCTCGGACTCGCGGTGCTCGCGACCACCGACCTGTTCGGACCGCGCCGCAGGCGTGCGAGCCGGCGCCTCGGCACGCGGACGCGCGCCGCGGACGCCGTCGTGTCGCTCGCCGACGGCGACGCGGTCGTCCACCGCACGCACGGCGTCGGCATCTTCCGCGGCATGGTCACGCGCGCGTCGGAGGGGCTCGACGGCCGGCGCGTCCACCGCGACTACGTCGTCGTCGAGTACCACGGCGGCGACACGCTGTTCGTCCCGTCCGACCAGGTCGACGCGCTGACCCGCTACCGGGGCGGTGACGAGCCGACCGTCATGCGCCTCGGCGGCGCGCAGTGGGAGCGCGCCCGCAGCCGTGCGCGTGGTGCGGCGGCCGAGCTCGCCGCGGAGCTCGTCCGCCTCTACACCGCCCGGCTGCACGCGCCCGGCCGTGCGTTCGCACCCGACGGCGACATGCAGCGCGAGCTCGAGGACGCGTTCCAGCACGTCGAGACCGTCGACCAGCTCGCCGTCGTCGAGGAGATCAAGCGCGACATGGAGGCGCCGCTCCCGATGGACCGCCTCCTCGCGGGCGACGTCGGGTTCGGCAAGACCGAGGTCGCGGTGCGCGCCGCCGGCAAGGCCGTGTTCGACGGGACGCAGGTCGCGGTGCTCATCCCGACGACCATCCTCGCGCAGCAGCACGCGGAGACGTTCCGCGAGCGCTTCGCGGGCTTCCCCGTCCGCATCGGCGTCGTCAGCCGGTTCGTGCCCGACGCGGAGCGGCGCCGGGTGCTCGACGGCGTCGCCGACGGCACGGTCGACATCGTCATCGGCACGCATGCGCTGCTCGCGAGGTCGGTCCGCTTCCGCGAGCTCGGGCTCGTGATCGTCGACGAGGAGCAGCGCTTCGGTGTCGCCCACAAGGAACGGCTCAAGCACCTGCGCGCGTCCGTCGACGTCCTCACCATGTCCGCCACGCCGATCCCACGCACGCTCGAGATGGCGATCTCGGGCATCCGTGACCTGTCGGTCATCGAGACGCCGCCGGAGGACCGCCAGCCCGTCGTCACCGTCGTCCAGCCGTTCGAGGAGCGGCAGATCGAGCTCGCCATCCGTCGTGAGCTGCTGCGCGACGGGCAGGTCTTCTACGTCCACAACCAGGTCGACACGATCGACGACGCCGCGGCCGGCGTCACGCGTCTCGTGCCCGACGCGCGCGTCGGGGTCGCGCACGGGCAGATGGACGAGCGCGCGCTCGAGCAGGTCATGCTGCGCTTCTGGGAGCGTGAGCTCGACGTGCTCGTCTGCACCACCATCATCGAGTCCGGCCTCGACGTGCCGAACGCCAACACGCTGATCGTCGAGCGCGCCGACCTCCTCGGCCTCGGGCAGATGCACCAGCTGCGCGGCCGGGTCGGACGCTCCACGGAGCGCGGCTACGCGTACCTGCTGTTCCCGCCCGACGCGTCGATGACCGAGCAGGCGCACCAGCGGCTCGCCACCGTCGCCGAGCAGACGCGGCTCGGGTCGGGCCTCGCCATCGCGATGCGCGACCTCGAGCTGCGCGGTGCCGGCACGGTCCTCGGCGCCGAGCAGTCCGGCCAGGTCGCCGCGATCGGGTTCGACGCGTACTCGCAGCTGCTCAAGGAGGAGCTCGCGCGCCTCGGGGGTGAACCGATCCCCGTCGAGACCGACATCCGCGTCGAGCTGCCCGTCGACGCCCACCTGCCCGACGGCTACGTCGCCGATGGGGACACGCGCCTCGACCTCTACCGCCGGCTCGCGGCGGTGCGTGACGCGGAGGGCGTGCGCGGGCTCGAGGCGGAGCTGATCGACCGCTTCGGACCGCTGCCCGAGCCCGCGCGGCGGCTCACCGCGCTCGCCGCGCTCAAGGTGCTCCTCGGCCGCTGGGGCATCGAGGAGGTCGTCGTCGCGCGCGGCGACCGCCTGCGCGTGCAGCCCGTCGAGCTCGGCGAGGCCGCACAGGTCCGCCTCCAGCGCCTGCACCCGGGCGGGGAGCACAAGCCGGCGTCACGCGTCCTCACCGTCCCGCTGCCGCGTCCCCGGCCGGGCGACCTCGTCGCGTGGGTGGGCGCGACGCTCGGGGAGCTGCTCGCGCCGCCCAGGCGTCGGGGCTGACCGGCCGCGCCGGTCCGCGGCGGCGGGCTCAGCCGTCCGCGTCCTCGAGGTCCTCGAGCTCGACCCCGCGCGTCTCCGGCAGCGCGAGGAAGCCGATCGACCCGAGCGCGGTCACGATGCCGATGGTGCGCGCCGCGCTGTCGAACCCGCCCGTCGCATCCGCGAGCACGCCGAACCCGGCGATGCCGATGACCGCGCCGAGCACCCCGGCGAACGTGATCCAGCCGGCGAGCGTCGCACGCGTGCGCGTCGGGACGAGCTCCGCACCGAGCGCACCGGTCGGTGGCGCGAACGCGCTCGACGCGGTGATCGCGAGCAGGTAGCCGACGGCGAGCCGCGTGTCCGTCCCGCCGTACGCCCACGCCGCCGCCGCACCGGTCCCCGCCATCGACACGCCGGCGGCGAGGTTGCGGCCGATCCGGTCCGCCGCCGCGCGGCCGAGCAGGATGCCGACGAGCCCCGCGGGTCCTGCGAGCACGACGAGCAGCGCGAGCAGGCCCGACGACATGCCGAGGACGCGCTCGCCGTAGACGAACAGGTAGGAGAACGCCGGTCCCGTCGCGAGGGCGATGAGCCCGCTGAGCGCGCTCAGCACCGCGACGCTGCGCACGTACGGCCTCGGGACCGCACCGAGCATCCCGTCCTCGCGCAGCCGGTCGCGTGCGATGCGCGGCTCGCGGGTCCCGCGCACGATCAGCGGGAGCAGCAGCAGCGGCACGATCGCGGCCGCGGTGACGACGCGGAACGTCGCGAGCTCACCCAGCGCCGCACGGCCGACGACGATGAGCCCTGCGCCGATGCCGTACGCGGCGGTGATGAGCGCGATCGCGGCGGAGCGGTCCTTCGTGCGCGTCTCCTCCGCGGCGACCACCCCGGCGACGGCGTTCACGCCGGAGAGGGCCGGGCGTGCGAGTGCGACGAGCGCGACGTACCACCAGAACCCCGGCGCGAGCGCCGCGAACGTCGTCAGCCCGAGCCCGACGACGGTCAGGGCGACGAGCACCCGCTGCCGTCCGCTGCGGTCCGCGACCGACGAGACGGGCAGCGCAGCGAGCGACGTCAGCCGGATCAGCGCCAGGGCGAGGCCGACTGTCGTCGCCGGCAGCCCGATCTGCGCGGTGAGGTCGCCGCCGTCGTTGACCTCGCCGAACGCGGCCGCGACGTCGCCGATGACCGCGGTGACGCTGAACTGCGCGAGCCCGGACGCGACCGACAGCCCCGAGACCGCGAGGATCGGCGTGGTCAGCCAGCCCGGCCGGCGCAGCTCGCGCATCGCGTCCTCCGTGCCCGGCGGCGTGCGGGGCCGCCCGGACGCTAGCGGCGCGGCGGCTACGGTCCGAGGCATGCGCCTGATCACCTGGAACGTCAACTCGCTGAAGGCCCGCTGGCCGCGCGTCCCGGAGCTCCTCGAGGCGCACGCGCCCGACGTCGTGTGCGTCCAGGAGACGAAGCTCGCCGCCGACGCGTTCCCCCACGACGCGCTCGCCGAGCTCGGCTACACCGCGGTCGAGTCGTCCGAGGGGCGCTGGAACGGCGTGGCGCTGCTCGTGCGCGACGGGCTCGCTGTCGCCGACGTCACGAGCGAGCTCCCGGGGAACCCCGTGCCGGAGGAGGCGCGCTGGATCGAGGCGACCGTCGACGGGGTTCGCGTCATCTCCGTCTACGTGCCCAACGGCCGCGAGGTCGCGAGCGAGTGGTACCCGCGCAAGCTGGAGTTCCTCGCGGCCATGCGCGACCGGCTCGAGGTGCTCGTCGCTGCGGGCCCGACGGTCGTCGCGGGTGACTTCAACGTCGCACCCGAGGACCAGGACGTGTGGGACCTCGCCGCGTTCCCGGAGGGCTCGACGCACGTGACGGCGCCGGAGCGGGACGCGGTCACGGCGCTCGTCGCGCTCGGGATGGTCGACGCGCAGCGGGCGGTGCTGCCAGAGGGTGAGGCGTTCACGTGGTGGGACTACCGCGGCGGTGCGTTCCACCGTGGTCACGGGCTCCGCATCGACCTCGCGCTCGTCGCGGGACTCGGGGTGGAGGCGGTGAGCGTCGACCGCGTCGCGCGCCGCAACAACGAGGCGGGCGACAAGCCCTCCGACCATGCGCCGGTGGTGGTCGACCTCAGCCGGTGACGTCGTGCTCGTGGTCGTGACGGTGGTCGAGCGTCGCGACGTGCGGTGCGGGTGGTGCACCGTGGTGCGCGGGATCGTCGAGGACGAGCGTGCCGTCCGGCAGCATGTGGAGGTGGCCGCCGAACGCCCGTGACAGGTTGTCCGGGGTCAGCACCTCCGCGGGTGTGCCGAAGGCGACGACGTCGGTCGCGACGAGCACGACGAGGTCCGCGGCCGCCGCCGATCCGATGTCGTGCGTCGTGGTGATGACGGTGCGTCCACGGTCGCGCTCGGCGCGGATCACGTCGAGGATGATGCGCTGGCTCGTGACGTCGAGGCCTGCGACCGGCTCGTCGAGCAGCAGGAGCTCCGCGTCCTGCACGAGACCCTGCGCGATGAGCACCCGCTGGCGCTGGCCACCGGACAGCTCGGGCAGCTGGCGGCCGACGAGGTCGGCGACGTCGAGCCGCTCCATCGCCGCGGCGATGCGTCCGCGCATCTCGGCCGACGTGCGACCGAACAGGCCCAGCTCCGCGTACGTACCGAGCCGGACGGTCTCGCCGACCGTCATCGGGACCTCAGGTCGCACCGCCGTCTCCTGCAGCACCTGCGCGACACGGCCGCGCCGTGGTGGAACCGGCTCACCGAGCACACGCGCATCGCCGCTCGACACCTCGACGATGCCCGACAGCACGCCGAGCAGGGTCGACTTCCCCGAGCCGTTCGGGCCGATGACGGCGACCGAGACGCCACGGGGGATCCGCAGGGTCACGTCGTGCAGCGCCTCGACGTCGCCGTAGCGCACGCAGACGCAGTCGAGCTCGACCGCGGAGCCGTGCTCCTCGTGCGTGCTCATGCGACCCTCGCGTCGGACGGGCGGGCGGCCTGTCTCGGGAACGATTCCTACACTACCGTCGCACGGTAGGCGAGAGCCGTGAGAGCGGACAGGACGGTGATGGCGGAGCTCCTCCTCGAACCGTTCAGCTACGGCTTCATGCGCAACGCCCTCTCCGCGGGACTGCTCACCGTCGTCGGCAGCTCGCTCGTCGGCACGTGGGTGGTCATGCGCGGCCTCGCCTTCATCGGCGACGCGCTCGCGCACGGCGTGCTGCCCGGCATCGCCATCGCGTACCTCGTCGGCGGCGACCTCATGGTCGGAGCGGCGCTCGGTGCGGCCGTCATGGTCGGCGGCGTGTCCGTCGTCACCTCACGCAGCCGCATCGGCGAGGACACCGCGATCGGGCTGCTCTTCGTCGGCATGCTCGCGCTCGGTGTCGCGATCATCTCCGCGCGCGGCGCCTACGCCGGCGACCTCACGACGATCCTCTTCGGCGATCCGCTCGGCGTGCGTCCAGAGACGCTGCGGATCCTCGGCATCGCGACCGCCGTCGCGATCGTCGCGAGCGTCGTCGGGTACCGACCGTTCCTCGCGCTGACCTACGACCGCGCGAAGGCGCGCACCCTCGGGCTGCGCCCCGACCTCGCGCACGTCGCGATGCTCGGACTGGTCGCGCTCGTCGTCGTCACGTCGTTCCGATCGGTCGGCACGCTGCTCGTCTTCGCGTTCCTCATCGCGCCGCCCGCGACCGCCGTGCTCGTCGCACGTCGCGTGCCGGTCGTGATGGTCGTCTCGGTCGCGTTCGGCTCGCTCGCGGTCCTCGTCGGGCTGCTCGTGAGCTACCACCTCGCGACCGCGACGGCGGCGACGATCGCGGGGGTGAGCGTGCTCGGGTTCTTCGTCGTGCTCGCCGTGCAGAACACGTCGGCGGCACTGCGCGACCGTCGCCTCAGCGGCACGCCGAGCAGCGCCCGATGAGCTCGAGCCGGTGCTCGTCGACCTCGTAGCCGAGCGCCTTCCCGGCCTCGGCCGTCACCGCATGCAGCGTCGCCTCGACCCTCTCGGGGAGCTCGACGTCGTCGAGGCGCCCGCAGCTCGAGCACACCAGGTGGTGGTGATGGTGCGAGAGCTCCTCGGCGACCTCGAAGCGGGCGACACCGTCCGTGGAGGGCAGCCGCGTCACGATGCCGCAGCTCTCGAGCACGCCGAGGTTGCGGTAGAGCGAGCTCTGCGACCAGCCGTCGTCGGTCCGCAGCAGCTCGGCGATCGTCAGCGGCCTGCCGGCCCCGAGCAGCCGGGTGACGAGGGCACGCCGTCCGCCCGTGTAGCGCTGACGGCCACGGTGCAGGCGGTCAGCGACGAGCGTGTGCGGATCCTCGGCCATGCCCGCAGGGTAGGGGAGCGTCCGTCCGAGCAGGCGGGAGCGGGCGGGACATCGACCGTTAGACTCGGGGGCGTTCATGGCGCACCGCGCCGACCCCTGCACCGGAGGCCCCCTTGGCCCGCTCCCGCACCTTCCGTGGCGTGCTCGCGCTCGCCGTGTCCACCGTCCTGCTCGCCGGATGCGCGAGCGGTCCCGCCGGCCCCCTCGCGACCGTCGACGGCGCCGAGATCCCGCGCGAGCAGCTCGAGGGCTGGGTCAGGACCGCCACGCAGGCGAACCCGGACGTGAACGCGGCCGAGCTGCAGGGCGACCTGCTGTCGCGCGTCATCCAGCAGCGCATCGTCGAGGGCGTCCTCGCCGAGCGCGGCCTGACGGTCGACCCCGCGCTCGTCGCCGAGGTCCGCGCGTCCATCGAGGAGCAGGTCGGCGGGCCGCTGTCGCTCACCGCGACGCTCGCGGACATCGGCTACCCCGAGGACTTCTTCGACGACGTGTTCGTCCCGCTCGAGGCGGCGATCGACACGCTCGTGCTCGCGCTCGCCGAGGGCCAGAGCCTCGAGACGCGCACGGCGCGCCACATCCTCGTCGACACCGCCGAGGAGGCGGACGAGGTGTTCACGCTGCTCGCGGAGGGCGCCGACTTCGCTGCGCTCGCCGTCGAGCGCTCGCAGGACCCGGGCAGCGGTGCGCAGGGCGGCGACCTCGGTCCGCAGTCGCGCGGCGT
>LFIK01002941.1_pt1 | contig 13853 bp, 12 predicted proteins | sample 643401 | NCBI WGS metagenome assembly LFIK01 (sample SAMN03777447, study PRJNA286221) | soda lake metagenome | biome: soda lake; feature: Kulunda steppe; material: water; isolation source: sample T5-Br brine of Lake Tanatar-5 | place: Russia: Kulunda steppe | collected 2010-07 | reverse complement strand
TGATGACCGGCGTCCCCACTCGCAGGCAGGTTTTGACCGCGCGACGTTGAATAATCGGCAGTTCCTCGTAGGGACATTCGATTCCGAGATCGCCCCGGGCCACCATCAGGCAATCCGCCGCGAGAATAATCTCGTCGAGATTGCTGACCGCCTGCTGGTCTTCGATCTTGGCAATGATGCCGGCATCCGAGTTGAGCTCGGTCAAAAGCTCGCGCAAGAGCAGGATGTCCCCTTTATCGCGAACAAACGAAAGCGCGATGAAATCAATCTCCTCTTCCACCGCCACGCGCACGTCCCGTTTGTCCTTTTCCGTCAAAGGCGGCAGATTCACCCGAACGCCCGGCAAGTTAATGTGACGTCGGCTGCCGAGGGTTCCAGCCGTCAGGACGCGGCAACGAATACGGGCCTGATTCTTTTCCAACACCTCCATCCGGACAATGCCATTGTCCACCAGGACCGTATCACCCACCTGGATATCGTTAACCAGTTCCTGGTAATTGACATCCACCGACCGGACCTCTTCAGAACTTTCCAGATCGCCATCCGGACGCACCGTAAAGTCAAACACTTCCCCCGGGGCCAATTCCAAGGGGGTGTCAACGTCACCGGTCCGAACCTCGGGCCCTTTGACGTCCATCATGATCCCGATCTCGCGGCCGGCCCGTTCACTGGCGGCACGGATACGGCGAACCACGGTGCGGGTCCACTCGGCCGTCGCGTGCGCCATATTGATCCGGCAAATATCAACCCCCGCCGCGATCATCCGATCGAGCATCTCGTCGCTTTCAGTGGCTGGCCCCACCGTGAATATGATTTTAGTTCTGCGATAGTCGTATTGCATTTTTATAATAGGCTGAAGATGGCTACAGGGCCTCCTTGAAGGCGGAAATCAGTTGGTTCAGGTCCTCGGTTCCGACGGAGATGCGAAGCAACTCCGGATCGAGGTCGTGCTGGCTCAAATAACGCCGCCCTTCCTTGTTCGAGACGAGATTGTAGTGGGCGAGGTAGAGAAAAGGACACAAAAGCGTGAAGGTCGTCCCGAAACTCGGGCCTTTTGCAAGCTCCACCCGATCGTAAAATTCGGCGAGCGGTTGGTGAAGCTTGATGCTCAGGACCCCTCCGGGTGCATCCGGCCGCCGCTGCAACCGGGTGTAATTTTTTCCCGAGTCACCGGAATAGGGGCCGTAGACCCGGGCCACCGAAGGATGACCTTCGAGAAAAGCGGTCAGAGCCGTCGTATTGGCGCTGATGGTTTTCATCACCGGCCGGTAATCACGCATTTCCAGCGCCAGGCGGCGCACGTCACCGATGAAGGGAGGGATGAGCCAGGATCGCACGGTTTCCCGGAGTTCCGGGGTCCACGGAGAAGCGGGATTCAACACCGCCGCCCCCGCCATCACATCGCCGTGACTGGCCGCGTATTTGGTCAGACTGTTGATCGCCACATCGCAAAGCGGCAAAACATCGATGTTGTAGGGCGATGCGAGGGTCGGATCGACGACCAGCGGAATTTCATAACGGGCGGCAAGATCGCGGAGCCGTTGCAGATCAGGTGTTTGAATAAGGGGATTCGTCGGAGCCTCGGTCACGATGCCAGCGATCCGGCCGCCGCGCTCCTCCAGGAGACGTTCGAGGCGATCCAGGTCGAGAACGTCGGTCAGAAAATGATGCTCTCCACCGCTCAGCTTGCGAAGTATCTCAATGGTATCAACGTAAAGCCATCCCAGTTGGACCCAATCGGTTCGTCCCCGCTTTTCCTGGTGCACATTGATCGCCCGAAAAATCGCGTGAAAGGCGTTCATCCCGCTGCCACTGAGGAGCACATTCTCCGTCGGCGCGCCAAACAGGTCGGCCACCTCCCGGACGACCTCCTCCTCCGCCGAATCGGCATCGGCCAAATCCTCGTGCTGGGGGGTGGAGAGAAGGCCGCGATCCATCAGGTAACGCTCCGCCAACCGCGAGGAAATTCCTCCGCCAATATGCTGCAGGTAAGCCTTGATCCGGGCCACGGCCGGAGAATCCGACGGCACATGCACCCCCAGAAGGCCCTCGGCTTCGATCACCCCGCCCGCGGGGTCCTCTCCCATAAGGAGTGCCTCACGGGCCGCAGTCTCCGAAGATGTGACAAAAATCTGCCGATCCTGAAGATTGAAGCGCCGGGCCCACTCCTCGGCAATGCGGCGAATGTAGAAATGGGTAACAAACCGGGGGTAACCGGACGTAATCGCGGCCATCGTGGCCTGATCCTTTTCCTCATAACCGATCACATCCCGCATCGTAGGCAGGCTGCACGTCACAGAGTGGACGCTTCCTGGAATTCGCGTCCCCACAGGTGGGGATCGCAAGGATGTTCGGGTGGCGCGTGATTCGGTCATTAAGAAAAAAAGAGAGCTGGATCGAAAGCGGACCATTCAGCGGAAAGGACTTGAGACGGTCAAATCAAACCTTCGCATCGTGCGACATGCGAGGCATGAGATTCGCTTTCAACGGCTCGCCAGCCGGAATCATTCCCGTCTTTCCCTTGTCTATCCGCCCCTTCTCGGTTCTGATGCCCCCTCAACATGGGTATGCAACGGCTCGGAAACGTCTTTAGCGGACCAGCAACGGCTCCCGCAGCCGCACGGTGGGCGGCATCCTTGCTGACGCCGCTCCTTTTAATCCTTTTCGCGGGGTGCGGCAGCCTGACCAGAATCGAGCCCGCCCCTGAGTATTTGGGACTCCTCGAACCGGCTTTCACGAGAGGTATTCCTCCGGAGCTGGAACAACCGCCGCTTCGGACCGAAGGTTTGCGTGAACACGAACTCGACGCCATCCAGGTCTACCGCGACACCCACCGCGCCGTCGTCAATGTCACTTCGTTGAGCATTTTCCGGATGAACCCCGGTGCCCATCACGATTAACCAGACGTATTCAAACGTCTTTTACCATCGCTCATTATGCTCCTGATTCCTGAGAAATTAAAACAATATCGCCAGGAAATGCGCCAAGCCCTCGACAAGGGACAAAGCGCCGAAGCCTCGAAACACGCCTCCCAAATTTCGGTCGGCCGGGCGGCGGAAGTGCTCACCGAAGCGCCCCGCGAGCAAATCATCCCGTGCCTCAGCGCGATGAAACCTGAGCGCGCGGGCGAGATTCTCGGGCGACTTCCATCTCAACTCGCAGGCTCCCTCCTTTCCGAAATCCCAAGGGCGGACTGTTTCTCGCTCCTCAGCCATGTTCCCATCGACTTGACCGTCGACCTGTTGCCGTTCCTGTCCAAGAAACGCCGCGCCGCCTATTTGAAACAATTGCCCGAGGACGAGCGTCACGAGATCGAAAACCTCGCCGCCTATTCTTCCGATCAGGCGGGCTCGATCATGACCACCGAATTTTTCGCCGTGTTGCGGACCGAGTCGGTAAAGGATACATTGGCCGCCGTGGACTCACTCCCCGTTCACCACGAGCAACGCTCCGATATCTACGTAATCGACGACGAAGGACACCCAGTGGGATTGGTCACGCTTCGGGAACTGCTCCGCCACCCGCCCGAGACAAAGATGGAAACAGTCATGACCCGCAACGTGGCCGCGGTCAAGGGGACCCATCCGGCGGCGGACGCCGCCCGGATGCTTTTTAACCGGCGCTACCTGTCGCTTCCCGTGATTGACGATGACAACGTCATGGTCGGCATCATAACGTTGGAAGACGCTTCGCGGACTCTCAACGAACGAATCGCCGATCAATTGGTGACCATGAACGCGGCTTCGAAAGAGGAAAGTTTCTTCACGCCACCGATGGGATCCGTGCGAATGCGCCTTCCCTGGATGGCGGCGAATATCTTCCTCAATCTTGGTGCTGTATTTATCATTTCGGGATTCGAAAACACTATAGCCCAGGTGGCCCTCCTCGCCGCCTTCCTGCCGATGATCACGGACATGGGTGGTAACGTCGGCATCCAGGCCCTATCCGTTTCCATCCGCAGTATTGCCCTCGGTGAAGTGCGCTTGCAGGATTTCTGGAGGGCGACGCGAAAAGAAATTACCATTGGACTGGTCAACGGCTGCGCCCTTGGCCTTTTATTTGCAGCCCTCGCGACGTTCTTACAAGCCAATCCCTGGCTCGGCCTCGTGGCCGGTCTAGCCCTCGGCATCAACGTCTTCATCGCCGGAATCATCGGAGGAACCCTGCCGTTTCTCATCAAAAAGTGGGGCAAGGATCCCGCCATGATGACCGGCCCGGTCCTGACAACCATCACCGACATTACCGGAGTCACCGTTTATCTCGGCTTGAGCACAATCCTGCTCACAAAAATTCTCGGCAGTTAACTTTTGATTGGACGAGCTCGTCCCGATTCGGATGTGGTTACGTTCTATTGGGGATATTACATCTCCTTCCATTACACGCTGAACCCAATTCTCCAGGAGGTTACTCGCCACGGACATGGGAGGGACTCGGTGGATTTTTCGGGGATGATTTGGTCGACAAAGTTGTTGTCAACATGCATGATTTTCCCGCCATTCTGAGGGTCGCCAAGGCCAACGGAATGAAGCATTTTTTCGTGGAGCAGGAGGCTTATACCGACACGACGCCCCTCGATGCGGTCCGCGAAAATGCCGCATACATGCGGCAATTACAGCTTTGAGGAGCCGACGCTGGGATCAGCTCCGAGACGTTTCCCGCCCTGAAACCCTGCTGGAAAAGGTTTAGCGGCGGAAGTCGACGGCCCCTTACCCTCCTTTATGGATGGCGAGGGCCTTCCAGACCATTGAGGTGTCGTCCGAGATGATTCCATCGACTCCCATCGCCAAGAGGTCAATGGCGACATCGAGATCATTGACCGTATACACCCAAACCTTGAGTCCCCGGTTATGGGCGTCCGCGACCGCTTCTTTCGTAACCTGCCGGTTCCAGCCGACTACGGCCGCCCCGCTCGTTTCGATTCTATCCAAGAACGCGGAGTTCAACTTTTGCCCCTCCATCGGATAACGGCTTCCGTCAGGTTGAAGCGGGGGTCCGAGGGCTCCCAGGGCCACACCCGGGGCCAAGGCTTTGCACCCCTCCAAAAACCTCCAATCAAAGGCCTGAATGTAAACGTCGCCCAACATTTCTTTCCGGTTCAGAAGCTCGATCAATGTCTTCGGGTCCCCGTGCTTGCGTTCGATCAGGGTCTTCGCTCCGGGTTGAATGGTATCCAGCGACTCCTCCAGGGTCGGAATCCCAGTCCCCGCAAACCGCGAATGAAACCAGGATCCGGCATCCAGCTCCCGCAATTCGGCCACGGATTTCGAATCGATCGAAATCCCCGGTGTGCCCCAACGCGCCACGGCATCGGTCGTGCGATCCAAAGTCGAATCATGAAAAACCACCGGAACCCCGTCGGCGCTGTGACAGTAATCGAGCTCCACCAGATCGGCCCGGGCGAGAACCCCCAGCTCGAAGGCCGGCAGGGTGTTCTCCGGAGCGGCCAGACTGTAGCCGCGATGGGAAATCACTAACGGACGTTCAAGTGACATCGGGTTCTCCAAGCGAGCTTTGAATTAAATTCGGAACTGAGATCAAGTTCTGATCATAACTTAAACATTTACCCTGTCAAAAATGGAAAACCTCGATCCGCGTTAGTGAGCCGACAAATAAATTTTTCACTTTCTCAAGCCTTCGCCGCCTTTCGATGTCATTGCGAGAGAGGCGCAGCCGACTAAAGCAATCCACACGCCTGACTCCGACCGCATCCATGCAAAACGTCAGACTTGAAAAGCGCTGGATTGACACGTCGTTCCTCCTCGCAATGACAGGAAGCTATTAATGAAAAGATTTCTTGGACGTTTCACGAGGCGTTGACAGCTGTCCGCTCCGAGCGCCGGGAGAAGAGGCGGCGGGTCGGGGTGCCGCCATTCTTGGGAGGGGACTCTTTTTTCTGGCGGGCGAGCCTGTCCTTCTCCGATTCGCAGTTCTCTAGGAAATTTATAAGATGCTGGCTGTACTCGTAGTAGCGCGGGTCGTTCATGATCGAAAGGCGATCGCGGGGACGTTCGAATTCGATGTCCAAAATTCCGTCGACCCGTGCCGCGGGTCCATTGGTCAACATGACGACCCGGTCGGAGAGATAGATCGCTTCATCGACATCGTGCGTAACCATGATGGCCGTTTTCCGGTCACGTCCCCAGAGGTCGAGAAGAACGTCCTGCAGCTCGGCCTTGGTCAACTGGTCCAACATTCCGAAAGGTTCGTCGAGGAGAAGCATCTTGGGACTCAGGGCGAAAGCCCGCGCAATGCCGACGCGTTGCTTCATTCCATTGGAAAGCTCCGCCGGTCGTTTATGCATGGCGTCGCGAAGCCCGACCCGGGTCAGGTAGTATTCGGTGATTTCCCGGCGTTGTTGACGTGTGCCATGGAAATAGACCTGGTTGACTCCGAGCAGCACGTTATCGAAGGCGGTCATCCAAGGTAGCAGACAGGGAGACTGGAAGACGACACCTCGATCCGGGCCCGGACCTGTGACCTCTTTCCCCGCCAAGATCACCACTCCGGCGGTGATGGAGTTCAGGCCGGCGATCATGGTCAGGGCCGTGGATTTGCCACACCCGCTATGGCCGATGAACGTAATAAACTCCCCTTTCTTTACCTTCAGGTTAAAGTCGTCCAAAATGACCGCGTCGCCCTTGGGTGTTGGATACACCTTTCGCATCTGCGAGACGTCGAGAAAGGGACGGGAGGATGGCTCCTCTTTGGTGGTGGAGGGGTCGGTGGAAAGTTCGTTCATAAATGCGGTTCCTGTGAGCGGTTTACGTTGAGTGAATGGTGAAAGGTTTTACGCACCCGCGCCGATCCAGGCGTAGGTTTTACGTTCTTCCGGATCTCTCGGTTGAAGGTCCGGTAGCGAGACCCCTCCGGTCTCCTGCGAGTCGATGGCGTCCCGTCGCATCCGGGCGAGGCAACCGGTGATTTCATTGCGGAGGTCGGTAAAGAGAGGATTGTGATTGAGCTCCGCGCGGATTCGCGGTCGATCGAGCTCCACCTTGAACTCCGGGCTGAGAGTGGCGGCGGGGCCTAGAGTCAGGGGGATGACCCGGTCCGCCAGGATCAGACTTTCATCGACGCTGTTGGTGATCAGCAAAACGGTCTTTCGATCCTGCTCCCAAATACGGGCAATCTCCTGCTGAAGGGTCCCACGCGTGAGGGCGTCGAGAGCGCCCAGCGGTTCATCCAGAAGGAGAAGACGGGGATTCGTTGCCAGGGTTAGGGCTACCGAAACCCGTTGCCTCATGCCGCCGGAAAGCTCCGCCGGCCGCTTCTGCGCGCCTGGAGTCAGGTTGACCATTTCAATGAAGCGCCGGACGTGCGCGTCGCGTTCTTCCCGGCTCTGTTTCGGAAAAACCGCTTTTACCGCCAGCGCGACGTTTTCATACACCGTCAGCCAGGGGAGAAGCGAGTAATTCTGGAAGACCAGTCCGCGCTCGGGATGCGGCTCACCAACCGGCTTGCCGTCGAATAGGATTTCACCGCTGTCGGGCTCGGTCAGCCCCGCCAAGAGGTTGATCAACGTCGTCTTGCCCGTCCCCGAGAACCCGATGATCGCGACAAACTCTCCCTCCTCTATCGTCAGATTGATGTTATGGAGGATTTCCGAGCGGAGCGGACCGGACGGGCCGAATCCCTTGCATACATTACGTAGTTCGATAAGTGCCATAATAATGGTGTTTCAACAATTGGATACAGATGCCCAATAATAGCTTCCTGTCATTGCGAGGAGGAACGACGCGGCAATCCAGCGCCTTTCAAGTCCGGGATATTGCTTGGATCCGGCCCGGCATCACGCAGATGGATTGCTTCGGTCGCCTGAGCCTCTCTCCCGGTGACTAAAGGCTTAAGGAAGTGGAAAGGATTCATTTGTCGGCTCACTAGCTCCGCTTCTCCTCGAAGGTCACGAGCATCTGGAGAGTCTGCATCAGACGGTCGAGAGCGAAACCGATGATTCCGATGGTGAACACGGCGACCAGGATCAGGGACAACGTTTGGCTGCTGGAGCTTTGATACATATCCCAGATGAATTTCCCCAGCCCCGGATTTTGAGCGAGCATTTCGGCCGCGATCAGCACCATCCAGCCGACTCCGAGAGAAAGGCGCAGGCCGGTGAAAATATACGGGAGACTCGACGGAATGACGATTTTGACGATTTTCGTGTACCATCCCAGCTTGAGCGCCCGGGCGACATTCAGGTGGTCACGATCGATGGAGGCGACTCCCACGGCGGTGTTGATCAACGTTGGCCAGAGCGAACAGAGGGCGACCACAATGGCGGAACTGAGGAAGGCGCGTTCGAATAAGGGATTGTCGGTGGTGTAAAGCGCGCCCACCAGGATGATCACAATCGGGAGCCAGGCCAGCGGCGATACCGGCTTGAATACCTGAATAATCGGATTGATCGCCGTGTAGAAGGTTTGACTCAGTCCGCAGAGGATCCCCAGAGGAATCGCGATCGCCGACGCGAAGAGAAACCCCGTGAAGACCGTCTTTAGACTGGTGACGATTTGGTGAACGTAGGTCGGCCGCCCGGAGTATTGGCGTGGATTATACTCGCGATCCGGGAAGCGGGCTTCAAAAGCCGCCTGACGTCTTTCCTGGCCGGCTTCGAACTCCGCTCGACGGTCGGCTTCCGCCAGGTGGTCCGCCCAGAGTCCGGTCGCTTGCTCCCAGACGGCGCCGGGACCCGGAAGCGTACCGACATCCGTTTGAACCTTGGGGGCCACCCAGGACCAGACCAGCATGAAAGCGACGACCGCCATGACCGGGGCGACGATCAGCTTCATGATCTGCGGCACCTGCTGGCGTGGCGCATCGCCGGCGCACCGTTTGATGACGGGCGTCATCCAGCCAAAGCCGGACTTATCGAGGAAATTGATGATTTTTGTCAGCATAAATGTGGAATGGCCGCAGGCCGTGATAAAGGTGTTTAATTTTTAAAAAGAGCCTCCGAAAGATGGACGCGGCCCGGACTCTCCCGCAGTGGTCCGCCGTCCATCTTCCGGAAAGATTTTAGTTATTGTGACCAATCTCGAACTGTTCGAGGTATCCGATCGGATCCCGTCCGTCGTAAACCACCCCATCGATAAAGTTCGAATCCGGATCTTTGTATCCATCGGTTTCGGGCAAATAATCATTGGGAAGATGTCCCTCTTCGATCAAAAGGGCGGCGGCCTTTCGGAACACTTCCGGCTGATACACTCTCCGGGCGGTTTCATGATACCATTCGGCGGATTTAGGTTCGCTGATCTGCCCCCAACGGCGCATCTGGGTAAGGAACCAAATCGCGTCGCTATAGAACGGATAGTTGCCGTGATAGCGGAAGTAAACGATATGGTCCGGCATCTCGCGGACGTCGCCCTTCTCGAATTCGAACGTTCCGACCAAAGCGTTGGCGAGAACTTCGTAATCGGCTCCAATGTATTCAGGACGCGAAAGAATGCGGGCGGCTTCCCTCCGATTGTCCTCACTTTCGTCGAGCCACTTCCCGGCGCGTATCAATGCTTTTACCACGGCTACATGAGTGTTTGGATAGCGCTCGGCCCAATCAGCGCGAACCCCGAGAACCTTTTCGGGATTATTCCGCCAGATCTGTTTTCCAGTGACAACCGGGACCCCGATGCCGGAGAAGACCGCTTGTTGATTCCATGGCTCTCCGACGCAGTATCCATGAATAGTGCCCTGGGAAAGGGTGGACGGCATTTGCGGCGGGGGGGTCACGGATATCAGAACATCCGCTCCCGTCTGCCCCGTGGTGTCGCTTGGGGTGTAATAGCCCGGTTCGATGCCTCCCGCCGCCAGCCAGTAACGCAATTCATAGTTGTGGGTGGATACGGGCTAAACCATTCCCATTCGAAAGGGACTGATGCTATTGATCGCGAGGCCGAGGTTCTCGGCGCCAATCGGGTGCGGAGGTTTGTCAGTCGCAAGGTCGGGATTCTGGTCCTGCATAAGCTCCCAAACCTCATTTGAAACGGTGATCGCATTTCCGCTTAAGTTCATACTGAATCCGGTCACGATGTGGGAGTCGGAGCCGACGCCAATCGAGGCCCCGATCGGTTGTCCGGCCAACATGTGGGCGCCGTCCAACTGGCCGCCGATGACTCCGTCCAGAAGCACCCTCCAGTTCGCCTGGGACTCGACTCTTACATCGAGAAACTCGTCGTCGAAGAAGCCTTTTTCCTTGGCGATGATGAGCGGCGCGCAATCGGTGAGCCGAATAAACCCGAAGGTCAATTCGGTCTTTTCGGGAAACCCGTCGCCTCCCTGCACCAGGGAGGTGAACGGTGTGGCAAGGATCAGGAGACCGGCCACAAATGGCTTCGGAAGCGGATTGTGAATCATTGGAAGTTTCATGAACGGAAGTTTAGCAGTGGCTGTGCCAATAGCCGGATTGCGAAGAAACAGGCACGATCCTTATTTTCGTAGTTGTATGAATCGCGTTCATGATTGCTTGGAGGTCGGCATGGTGGGCTACGTTTTCTGAGCTCGTACCGGAGATCGGAACGAAGCTGGGTTTTGGCGTCGAAGCGGCGCTGATCGATTTTGAACACCGTCGCGGCAATTTTTTCCCAGCAATCACAAGGGTGTCCTGGCATGCCCACTCATTTTAAAAACCGCGCGGGCGTCCGGAAAGAAGGCCGGCACAAAAGAAAAACCTCCGCTCCCGATTCGGAGGCGGAGGTTGATGAGAAGTAATTGACCCCTGGTGTCAGAGCCGAATTTCGGTCTGAATCCAGAATCGTGTGACATCGGGACGTCCGTTCCTGCCGTCAAAGTAAGCGGCCTTCGCGAGAGCGGTGGCGCGGTCGCCTAACGGGCGCGAGAGCAGGACGCCGATTTCCTGGCCGAAGGTCGTGTTTCCGCGGTCGGACGTGAAATGGTGAAGATTCACGCGGCCGGTGAAACTGGCGGGGAGTTTCGCCGAGGCGAAGGCGTATATATCGGCCAGCCCGTCGTCCGGGGTGACCAGAAACAAGTCGGCCCATCCATTGAAGGCGTGCAGGGTGGCGAGGGGGGTTTGGAACGCGGTGGTTCCGTCACCCCCCAACTGCTCATAGCCACCTCCAAAGGTGTAGTTCTCAATCACGGTTTCGAGTTCCGCCCGAAAATAGGTGTGGGAAAAATCGACCCCCGCCGGGCTGGTTCGATTGTCGAATTGTCGGGCGACTTCCAGGTGGAGAGTGGTCGGAGCGGAAAGGCCCGGAATGGCGGGACGAACCCATCCGCCGTAGGTATCTCCGGACATCGCCGGCGCATCGCCCAGCCGGAGGAGATAGGCGTAGGCGGCGCCCTCTCCGAGGAAGGGAAGCGTGGAACGGGCATTGAAAAGGTGGGAATCCGAATCCCACCGTCCCATCGGATGGTCCGGACCGAAGATCCGGTTGACCCGGTCGAGGTAGCCATAAAAGAGCGTGAGGTCGGTGGAGGGACTGTAGCTGACGCTGGCCGCGTCGAAGGTCTGTTCGTTTTGCCGCCAACCCACGTTTCCGATGAACCGGTGATTATCCAGAATGATTCGTTGCCGCCCTACCCGCGCGTCAAGGCCCTCGTGCCGGAGCCGAAGATAGGCTTGATTGAGCTCGGTGGTTTCCGGATCGGCGATAACCGTCTTGCCTGGTTGATCGTTTAACCCGGCTTGATTGTAGGCGCTGCCATCGAGGGCTCGAATGTCTTCAAGTTCAATCAAGCCGCTGAGCGGGAGATCGGTATTGGTTGTGTAACCGATGCGGGTACGGGCCGTAGCGGCATGGGAGGCGTCGAGGCCCTGCTGGTCCGCGAACTCATACCGGAGGCGAAGATCGAGATGAAACCTCCCTTCGGCAAAGATTCGCTCCATGCGCGAATCGCCCGCCGGAGATGAACCTTCCTGGGCAATGAGTGTGGTGGCTGGCGCGAGGACGCCGACCGCGAAGAGGAGAGTGCGTGTAGTTTTCATAGGATGTGTGAGAGATGCTGCTGTAATGCAGTGGGCGGAATTCAGCATCCGGTGTGCCGTGTTGAAGGAAAATGAAGTGTTAAACAGATCCAAATTCTAATGACGCTATGAATTCGAATCATGACGGGACGGCATGCCCGGGTAGACCTCCTTTCCTCACCGTTCGCGAGCGAATGACGGGCTGAAACTTCCCGGGTCGCAGACCCGGTATCGAAATGCGGTGGGATCCTCCCCTTTTCTATGCTATGAAGCTTCACTTTTCATGAGGCTCGTCACCACCTTCTCCAATTGGAGGTGTCTTACATGAGCGCGTTTTCGTTGGATCGGGGGAAAAATCGACAGGCTGAAGCCTGCACTCTTACCGATCCGCCTGGAAATCAGTCGCCGAGAGCCGATGCTTCCCCGTACCCTTGCGGGCGCCGCTACGAAGATGAGAAGGTTGGGGCCCGTCCGGATTCCTGCCGATACCCGGGGTCGTGGGAGTCCATCTGCTCCCCGTAAGGGTGAGCACTTTTACGCACCGCCCCCTGGAGACGGCCTAATAATGCTCATCAAAGTTTCCGCCGTTCCCGGGCGGCATCGAATAAATCAACTCGATACAAGTTGCCCAGAAGGGATTGTTGGGCTTCCGCCTTCTCCTCCAGATCGATGCAGTCGCGGCAGGCCTGCCAGAACCAGGCAGTGTGCGCTGGCGAAGGACGGTTCACGCCGTCGCCGTAGAAATCGATCATTCGGGGAATCGAAGTCCCGTCAGCCGGAACGAACGGTTCCGTCAGGCTTTTACGAATGGCGACCGCCGGTTGGTCAAGATGTCGCCGTTCGGCCAGGAGGTCAGCCAGGCGAGGGCGATAATCGGGATCGTCGCACAGGCGGCAGGCGGCCAAAACTGCGGCCGTAAGTTTCTCGGCATCTTCGGGGCGCTTCTGGATCAGGGCCGGCGAGAGCATCAGGACCTTCTCCGCGTGTCCCGGAAAAATTGTGGCGGAAGCGGCCGGACTCCATCCGATTTTTTCGTGAATCGCCAACGTGTTCCAAGGCTCCCCCGCGCAGAATCCGTCGATGGTTCCGGCCCGAAGGTTCCGAAGCACCTGGCCGGGGGGAACGGTAGCGATGATGACATCGTGATCCGGATCTATCCTGTTGCTCTTCAACCCCCGGCGAAGCACCGCCATGTGTGAGGAGGGACTAAAGACGACCCCGAGGGTGAGCCTCTGCCCCCGCGCGAGCGAACGGGCATAGGCCCGCAAATCGGAGCTATCCTGAATGCCGGCGTCGCGGAGCCGGGAAGCGAGAGTGATGGCGCATCCATGAAGATTCAAGACCAGTGAGGCCGGACATTCCGCCGATGCGGTCCCCACGCCAAGGGCGATCGACAAAGGCAAGGTTCCCAGGGCGTGAGCGGCATCCAATTCGCCGTAAATGATCTTATCCCGGATGGAGGCCCAGCCGAGTTCCCGGCTCAGGTGGACCTCGAGCCCGTATTTGGCGAAAAGGCCCTCGCGGGAGGCGACGATTAAAGGGGCGCAGTCCACTAATGGCACGAAACCGATTCGAAGAAACGAGGAAGATGAGTGGGTTGGCATATTTCCAGCTTAGCAGCAGGTGTGCCTGTTTTTTCTATTCCAGTTAAAAAGAATCATTCGCGCGGCCCGAGCCACCGTTAAAACTGAGCGTTCATGTCTGCTCTCGATACACGTCAGCTTTCCGTATTCGTCGCTTTAGTGCATGAACAAAGCTTCACCGCTGCGGCTCGTGTTCTTCATCTGACGCAATCCGCGGTGAGTCATTCCATTAAAGGCTTGGAAGGCGAACTGGGTTGTCGCCTGGTCCGGAGGTCGGGCAAGAAAGTGGAGCCGACAGCGGCGGGCAGTCGCCTTTACCGCGAAGCCTCGCGCCTGTTGGGCGATTTGGGGCG
>LFIK01002938.1_pt1 | contig 13861 bp, 8 predicted proteins | sample 643401 | NCBI WGS metagenome assembly LFIK01 (sample SAMN03777447, study PRJNA286221) | soda lake metagenome | biome: soda lake; feature: Kulunda steppe; material: water; isolation source: sample T5-Br brine of Lake Tanatar-5 | place: Russia: Kulunda steppe | collected 2010-07 | reverse complement strand
GTTGACTGAAACCTAGTATGCACTGCTTTCAAAGAGCTCCTTACTCCATCACATACGTGCAGGATCAAACTCAGCAAAGGGATGTTCTGCAACCGATTACGCAAGGAGGGAGAGCAGAGTGTGCACGAACATAGGCCAGGAACAAATTTGTGCAAGGACCCGCCATGACTCGATTGGACTCTACAATGTAAAGATGCTGACATCTCAAACAACATCGCTAGCTTGGATGGGCTGTATAGTTCACGGGTACCCGCGTGGATGTCCGCGCGGGTATCCGCAGTACCCCCCTGCCACCCGCTGATTTAGGTCCCTGCGGATACCCGCGCGGGGTATGAAAACTTGCGGACGTCCGCGCGGTAGCCCGCGCGGATATCCGCAGGGGGTATCCGCCGGCCTGACCTGGCGGAGTCCTGGGGGGGGGTCTGCGGATACCCGAGCGGATGGGTCTAGCCTACTAGGGAAACGCACCTACCCAGCTCCAGTGCAGTACTATTTAAATCTTCATGATACTCTTAATGCACGTATGTACTCTAATCATAAGCTTAGTCATACAAACCCTCTAACTGGTTACTACTAGCATGAGCAGGCTTTACTTTCCGTAGCCCACTAAAATATCAGCAACCCTTCTGGATAATGCTCAATCTGTCCTTCAAGATGAGGGAAAACATTCTTTCACTTATGCACAGGTGGCCTGTATCTTTGATTTACTTCAAGATTGTGAAGTCTCTTTGCAACACCTCAAATTCAGAAACACGCTGTTTGCCTTAAAGACCTCTACCAGTCTCCGATGCCCCCTTTGTCATCAAAAAGACGGTGCCTTCCACATTCTATCAGGATGTCAGCACCCGACGATTCCCAGTATGATGAATGTGCGCCAAAACATTGCTTGTAGACTTATCATGAAAGCTTTAGGAGCAGGCTCCTTAGCGGGATGCTTTTTCCAAATGGTTTGAATATCCCTGGTTGGCTTTTCCTGCGCCACTTGCATACTAAGGAATGACTCACTGCTAGTTGTCTAGATGTACCTGATGTCGACCCCAGGTATGCATTAAGGAGTATGGCAGGTTGCAGAGGGAAAGGGGGGCTTTCAGCTACAGCAACAGCGTATCAGTTCTTTGTCTAGGGCTTGGAACTCCAGTCAGCTCGCACCAATCAGCGGCATATCCATTAAGTGGAATTCAAGTACAGCAAAGATAACAGGCCTAGGAGCCAGCTCAAAGCTTTTAGCACTGTGTGCTTTGTCAACACCTATGCCGAGCTGCTGTTAATGCAAGCCTCCACCCTTTCCTCCTGGGAGTGGTTGGGACCACTTACAGCCCCTGCAGCATGGGGGCTCTCAGAATTGTGGTCTTGATCCCAAGAAAGCTACCAAGCTTGCTGTGATGCTTCATGCTCAGTTGTTCATTATTCTGGTCTGTGGAGGGGTAATACGGTGCCTAGGCACTAGGTGGCCCAATTCTAAATTGATGTGGGGAGTGTTTTTCACTGCCTACATGTTCGTCTTTCCTTCTCATTTCTACAAAAGCAGTTGATGAGTGGATTCGGTAGCAGGGCTGAAGGCTCGTGTCTAGTCAACTGTACTACATGAGTGACTTTGAACTGTTTCAGCGGGAGCAAACCTTTTGTGAATGCAAAGATCTGGACCTGATTCATCCACACGATGCACATACTTTCCAGCAGAGTCATAAGGACAAATCACACCCATTTTGGAGTGCCCACAGGGAGTCAGACTGGCTGGTGGGAAAATCAGAAGCGTGCAACCTAACAAACTCTTCCTTCTTACCTACGACAAAATACTGACCATCTTTTGCGCGCTCTCTCGGGACTCAGACTCTCTGGTCACAAGCTCAATATCAAGCGGCTCTGGCAACAACAGCAGAGAGTTCCTTCCGAGCTTAGAATCTGCACTTAATGCAACTGGCACTGTTTGCAAGAGGAAGAGCATGTTCTTCTTGACTGCCCAAGTGCTGACTTGGCGATCCTGCTCGTCAAGCACCACCAGCTCTTCCGCACCCCCTCTAGTAGCTCAAACAGGCTTAGAGACTTTGTTAGCCAAGCAGACACCAAAGGCCTGGCCTTGTTTGTGAACGTGTGCCTAGAATGCGATGCTTAATACTACCTTGCTTGCCTTTCGTTGGTTTTGGATACAGGCTGTTGGGCTTCAGCTAAGCTGCCCTCGTTTGGCAGGTACAGCTATGTAATCTTAACTAACCTAGTCAATTGTAGCGTTGCCCTAAGCGTGCAACTCAGGAATGCCATAGGTAGGGCCTCCAGCTCCATTGCCACTCCTCAAAGAACACACCTGCACCACTTTATTATGCCTGCTGCCACGGCTATGGGGAGGGCACTCTGGTGTCATGCATTAAAAAGTTCATTATTGAAGTATACCTATTGGTTTTACTCAAGGATCCATGGGATCTGGATGCCCTCTTTGAGAAGCTAAAACTCATTTTCTTCTGGGCTACCTTAGCTAGACAATTCTTGCACTGAGCCCACCTTTGAAAATTTTGATATCAATTGTTTTGATGCCTTGTTGGTCGTTATATACAAATAAGTTCAATTTATCCTACATAGGAAGCCACGGAACTGTTACAGGGGTACAATGTGTTCAGCAGTAAGAAAGCTTTTTACGAAGCATTGATGCATACTCACTAAGACGCACACGAATAATTTTGGCCCAAATGGCAGATAAGTCAAGCACACAAGTCGTTTGCCTCTGTACTTTGTCTGGGAAGAAGTAAATGGTGCTATTTGAGAGAAAGCCATGCAAACAACTAGATTTAAATAAACAGTCAGATATGATCATAGACGCTATACGTCTGGAGGCCCCTGGAAAAAAGAATTCAGCAAGGCACTGCTTGAAAGTGGATTGAATAGATGCGCTGCTCTGGTCTCCACGCAGGTAAGTAACACCTGGGAGGAGGTGGGCCTTCAAAAGCTTGTGCATTGAGTTCTCCACTTGTGCCAAATCCAAACCTAGGATCTTGTTGGCTATCACATTCCAGGCCTTGCATTTCAATTCATTGATCCTAAGATCTGCCACTCTTGAAAGGCACGCCAAAACAGTGTGTCTCTCTTGGAAGAAGTGCGCAAAGGTCACATGCCCTATGTCCAGCGCCCAGAATTGGCCATTGCTGTCAATAAAACAATTCTTTCTTTCTCTATCATTATGAGCTCCAAGGATCTCGTAAAGAAAATGGACATTTGCTGCGCTTGTAACAGACTTGTTGCTTGCATGCAATCTGAATTTCCCACTTTGCATGTCGCTCAATCCACTTATGTAATCCATAGCAACGACAGGCACTATATCATTGTTGTGCAAGGCTCGTAAACAAGGTACCTCTGAGCTTTTCAAAGCCTCAAGTCCTTTACCCATGGCCAACGACATCATCATGTCTGATCCATTGTTTTTTCTCAAAGCAAGGAAAGGTCTCACAGTGGGTCGTACTCCCAGTCGCAAAACAAGATCAATGGCGTATGCCAAAAGTTCATACTCGTGGTCATGAAAGTGAGCCTTGATATTTGTTGGATGCCCCACAGTAGGAAATTTTGCTATCAATGTAGGATTTGAAGAATTTGGTGTGCTGAGTACAACAAAATTGGATGTATGCATCCATTTTATTTCTCCGCGCATGTCTAAGAGAACTTGCTCAGTGCAAGGATTAGCAGGTTTGGACTTACTACTCCTCCAACACAGGCAGAAAAGCAGGGCCATGAAGTTGGATGTTGTTTTTGATAGCATTCCTGCAGGGGCATGCATGCAAGTGGGCACAGATCAGGAGACCTGCATACACAGATTTGTACGAGGCAATCCTTGCTTGGGTAAAATCAGCCTTGTCCTGAAAAGTGCAATGCAATATTTTTCCTCTTTGTCCTTGTTGAACAGTAAGAAATGCCGTGCAAAACATTTAACCTGTGCAACTGATTCTGTATGATCCAATGGGACAAAACTCAAATTGCTCCTGCCCTTATAATCAATCCTACCTCGTTCTGGCACTTTTTCATGTCATGTTTGGCTCTGATTTCTACTTTAACACCAATGTATCCGTTGAATCTTCAGGTAATCTGCATGCCGGGCCCCTTGCCAGAGGGTCTTGGCAATTTATCGTCTATGAATTATGGGTAGTTAATATCTTCTAGAACGTGTCGACTGATCCGAGGCACAATTCCCTAAAAATCTCAGATTACGATCTCAGAATCTGGCAAAGCAGCTTTTGAACATAATTTTGCATTGATATTGACGCCATGGGAATCAACACGTCCATGTTTTTGTGAAGTGGCTTGCTTTTAAACCTCTACGTCTTGTTATGTGTTTCGGCACTAAAAATTTTGTTAAAAATTTTCTAACATGTTATGAAGTGGCGGGGAGTAGGTTCACGCATGCTCTACTCTTTGCATGTCTAGGAGCAAGTGCACATGTCTTCAGCTTCTACTTGGACAGCATGAAAAATAAACATGGAGTAACCCAAACTAGTTTTGGAACTGAAGCCTCACAGCCCAACACGAGTGACATGCTTAAATCAAATGGCATTTTAGATGAAATCAGAGCTCCTGGTCAAGTAAGGATAGGCTTGTCCAGGAGTGTGTGACAACCAAGATAGGCCATTGAGCAACACTGTGGCACAGAAAATATTGTAGGCCTGGGCCTGCAACACCGGTCAATGCGTAAAGCAAGCATGTCTAACTGCAAATGATGAATCATCAGGGATAATGAGTCAGTCAGAGAATTTAGTGTTTAAAAGGTGAAAGTGGCTCATGGCTCATTTTCCCACTGGGTCATATTAATGGCCCATAGGGCCGTATTAATTGCAAACTTTTTAAAACGGTCTTGAGGCCTCTAGAGATATGCAGACAGTGTGCATCATAGGATATTACAGGAGTGTCGCGGAGCTGGGCAACAGAATTGGACATTCCTGTCAGTTTACCTCTCAGACAATTGCAGGGTACCCGGTCAAGAGGATGAGTCAAGGGAGGATGCTAACAAGTGGGAAGTTCAGGAGAGTCAAGTCACTCCTCAAGATGCTCCCCTTCTTTGCTTGATGTAGCCATTGCAGCCATAATTGAGCCATCTCAGCTCAGCTCTTGCAAATAGAACAAACTAAGCAGCTTGGTGCATGTGCTGCTATGCGTGCGCACACAACATGCATGTGCATATGCTCTGGGCAATGGTGTGCACAATCGCTAATGGGTGAGCACAAAATCATGATGTGTGACTGGAGCCCAATAGCTTAAGCCCCAGGAGCTAACGTTTTAGCACCACATGTACAAGATCTTATTGATTTCTAGAACGTTCTCTATATCATTTAAATTGGGTGTCGAGCCAATAGGACAATTGACAGAGACCTAATAAGCCTAATTAGCCAGGTGTGCCCGAAACTTGCATTTGGTACAGTCCATAAAGCCCTTTTCAATGTGCACGCAAATGCGCAAACATGTGTGTGCACATGCTCATGCTGGAGTATGGTTCCTTCCTTTCAAGATGATAGCACTCAGGATCTGCAGCAGCAGGAACAATAGCAAGCCATGGGAGCATGCTCCCCCAGAGCCCAGGCATGCATGTGCATGGCAGCACTAAGCTGCAACTCTGTGCAATGCTGCAATTCAGGAATTCCAGATCCGCGCAATCCTGAAACGCTGCAACTCTGTGCAAACCCTCCTCAGACAAGGTCCAGGACAAAGCCGCAGAGAAAAACAACCCCAGTAAACATAGGCGATTTTCACTTCACCAGACAATTTCCCGTTTGGCCGGGACGTCCACACCTAGACAAGGGGAAGTGTAATGATACGTAGACTTCCTGCCACTTATAACCACAAGCCCTGTCTACTGTAGGGCGTCCAGACCTGTCCAAGACCCTCTAGACCTCCAGTACATATTATACTGGACCAACGGTGCTTTTTTGCACCAAATCTTAGTTACCAGCAATGTTAGTTCTTAACAGCACCTTACCCATCCATGAATCGACAATATTGTCATGATTTCAACTAATCTATGCAATGTTTGTGTTTGTATGTACGCAAATCCTGAATCTTCTGGCACTTGATGATCCAAGACAATAATGTCTGGATTACACCCAAAAAAATCATGCGAAGTAACTCGTATTGATTTCCTGACCGTCTTCTTTGTATGCTGTACAGTTACGAGGCACTCCTCGGATGACACGAACTTGCTCCCAAAAGTGGGCTCCACGTGTTTATAAATTTATTAATAAACCTATTACTCAGCTAAATGTGATATCCCAAGGACTTCACAACCGAAGCAGCACCCTCTTATTCACTCTGTTCACTGGTAGGTTGAAGAGGTTGCAGCCAAAACAGTGGGATATTCGAACATGCAAATAGTTGCACAGGAGTTGCATCAGGCCCTCAGTTTCACCAAAAACTTCCAGTGCATTGGCAGGATGTACGCACTCAGATCCTCCCTCAACCTTGTTTAGGCGTCTGATACGACTCCTAGGTACATGCAGACTTTTGCTTCACTTGGAATTCATGTACAATCCTAATAGCATGTGTGAGTGGCATTGATTGGGTGGGGTTTTGCAAAAGATGACTTATCAAAGATGAATCAAGTGCAGTGGGCTGTGCAGCATGTTAAAACATGTTTGATGTAGACTACGATGGGCAGCTTTCCATTGACAAATGCAAACATTGAACACAAATTGTGGTTTGTAGGTTTATGAAGCAACTTTTGCAAAGCTTGGGGGGGATGTTGCAGCTCTGAACAAGGTCAGGGTACTAAGGTAAGTACGAAAACAAGCATCTCTGGGTGTATACAGATGCATCCCAATCGGAAAAGAATATTGGGCACTTGAAAAGCTGATGAACACATGTATATGCATCCAAACCCACGAAATTGAGAGCTCCAAAGTATTTGAGGTTTGTCTGACATCCAAGGCGCACTTGGCAGAAAAAGTCTCTATCAGAAGGGGCGCTTGACGCCTGCACGAAATTGTTGTGTTGGTCTGCTGCTGCTCAATACACTTATGAACTGAATCGCACCCAAATCCACAAAGTCTATGATTCCATGTCTTTGAGGTTTGTTAAGCATCCATGGCATGATGCACCATTGGCAGAATCCTGTTTTGCTATTGATATCAGTCACCTGGGAGTCTGCATGTGCAGAACCCCATGGTTTGGGTGTCTGGATAAGAACAGCTGCCATGCAATGCACTGAGCCACATATAATTTCCTGTATGCAGGGCTGCGCTGTAACAGGTCAATAGATGGTTTATCAACTTGGGACTATCAAAGCAAACTATCATGGCAAACTATAGACAAGGAGCAAAGAACATTGGGTACATGATGCCTGTTGCGGGCCTATCCAAGTTTCATGTTACAGATTCTCACAAACTTGGAAGGCGCCCCCCCTTAAAGTGACTCTGCTAAAGGATCAGTATCATATTTTTTAATTATCCCTGCAACAGACAGGACTGCAATTGTGTGTGCAACTTATATATATGGTGCTGTATCCGGTGCTTTTTGCTGGCAATGCTACATACCCTAGTTATGCTGAAAATTTAGGAAACTGAACTATTCTTGGCAGCGTTGATAAGGAGCCAGTAGCATGGTTATATGTTAGACTCCCGTCTTCACTCCTTTCTTTCTTAGTCATACAAATATATGACTGCCTGCCATGATGCACACATTTGGCAAGCATACATTTTAGCGCAGAGGATAAAGTGTCTGCAACTTGCTTGTGCAATCAAACCAGGTACCAGTGATCATTGGTTAGTTTTATTGTGTTTAATACACCTCAAGCAAATGGAGTGATGTGTGAGACTAAAGACTAAACTATTAAATATTCTGTTGGCCACTCAAGACAAAATAAAGGGCTTCACTGAAATTGCTAATTATGTAATTATGCAGGTTTAAACGCTCAAACCGCTTTGGGGTGGGGTTTCAATTAAAAAAATGAATCAAAGAGAACGACTCAGGGCGTACATGAAAAAGATAACAATTAATTTGAAATCATGTATATGTGCTGCACACCATATGTTGTGGTGCCCTGGACATTATCATGTCAAAAGAAGGTCCTTTAAAATACACTTTCCAGCAACAATCTCCTATCTAGGCCCTTGGCATTTCAAGTCTTGCCGAGTCTTGGTAAGTCTCTTTGGAAGACAAGATCACCCTGAGGGTGCCTATAGGTGTCAAATTGCCGGCAGTTTAATATGTCTGGCAACCTACAGCCAAGATTCAGCTTCACATCCTTTTGTGAGTGAGTGGAGCCATCCACAGCCCTTAGGCCAGGGTCACACTGGGTCAATTCAACCCCCCGATATTCATCAAAGTTTCCCAGGTATTTGTTTTCAAGCTACAAGCTTGCAGGGCAATTAAAGAAGCTTGCTGTTCCATCCTTGGGTTGAAATTCCATGTGCTTGATTTGCTACTGAATTTTGACTGCAGAAATTCAGGGGAAATTGGGAGCTGAATTGGCAAGCGGTCACACTGGGAATTCAACGCCAATACAGGGTGGTCTACTAGGACAAGCTGTAAAAATTCATAACTTGTATGGCAGTTTTTGAAATTCTAGTGTCTGCACACAATTGGGTCGCAGTGATCCCAGACAATTATGGTGCTGATTCTCACTGAATCTTAGAAGCTTGCGGTCCTCTGGATGGCAATCCTGACCTGTGGATCATCCCCGGCTTCCTTCATCTGCATGGGTCTCAAGGCAGCCACAAAGCCAACTCCTGTGTCTTCTTTAGCAAGTCTCCACGCTTTCCCCGCAGCTCAGGCTGCTCAGTCTGAGGCACTCTGTCTATGGCACTAGGCGACTTTAAAGAATATTCTAGATTGAGGTTCAGGTCGCAGTCTTGACAGGCTTAAGCTAGACTGCCTTCGCTCAACAAATACAACTTTGCATTGTAACCTTTGAGAGAGGTGCCTGTGCTGCTGCTGCCGCTACTGTTGTGGCTGCTCTGGCTGCGCATGCTCTCTCAACATTGGAGGGACGGCCACGCTTGCACTTCCCAAGCTGGGGCTGCATGCTCTGGGTGCTGCGCTTCTTTGGGCTTGCCTGTGGGCTGTGCTGCTGAGTGTGTGCGTGATCCTGCTGTGAGGGGGAGGGAGTCAACGCCCTCTCATGCATGAAATCCTCTTCCTCATTGTGCTCATGATCTCCTGAGATTTCACAGGGATTTCTCTGGAGATTTCTCCGGAGATTTCTCCGGGATCCCCTTCACCTGCCCCTGTCCTTGATCAGGGACCAGTTTGGAGTAGACTCATTCTTTGATGGATCAAAAGCCCTTTTCCCCTCAGGCACACCACTGGCTTACTCCAGCTGAGGCTGCATGAGCCAACCTGCCCATACGGAACACTTGTTTGACCCTGCCTGTTGAGCAATTTAATTATATCATGTTTTTATGCTAATGTTTGAAAATAAGTGAAAGTTTTCTCAGGAACCAGCACTACAAAAGTTCTCCAGGTAAATTCCTATGATGCGCACCTTCCGCGGGGGCCTCCTAACCCTCCCGGCGCAGGTTAAGAATTTTGGGAGACCCCCCTCCCAATCGACCCCCCCTGAATTGAGCAATTTTGGGGAGGTTGAATTGAGAGCGGTCACACTGGCAAATTCAATTAACCCTGAATTGTGGGGTTGAATTGGAGGGTGAATTGGCCCAGTGTGAACAGGGCCTTACAGTGTGAAGCCCTTCAAAAATCTCTTCATGAGTCAGATCACATCTACGTGGTCCAGCACGCATTCAAACTTTTGCCAGTGCCAGCTCTTGAGACAACCTCTGCCATTGATCTTTATCGGTTCCTAGGAAGTAAAGACACTGCTACTTAATAGCTAAATTAGATTGACCCCACCCTTCTATTCCTGGGTGCACGGACTTGAGAAGAAGCATGAACTGAAATTATTTAGAATTAAAAATCAAACGTGATGCGAAGATGGAAATTTTGGTATGGAACTGGGGTTGGGGCATTACCTTCTCAATGTTTGGCATAACGCATAGCTACTCGGGCATAACTTCTCTGGCATAGCTGCTAGGCTGATTTCAAGAGACTTCTCTATTCCTTTGGAGGGATCGTACGGTCACTATCTTGAGGCCCAAGGTTTAATCTTATGAAGATTATTGCCCTGAAATTTAATGCTTATCATTCTTATCGATTCAGAAAGCCTCATCGCTACCTATGTATATTCTTGTTCATTATATGTGATGGCGCAGGGCATGATAACTTGCAGATAGGTCCAGAATGCATGCAGTTCCAAAGGTTTCCCCAAGATAGCCACAGATTCCAGTCTGATTAACTTTGATACAGTTCAATCAGCAGAAGCCAAACTGCCTTATAGGTGCTGAGTCTTACATGGGAGGCACGCTTTTTTATCGCAAACCAAACAAATAGTGTTGGTGTGATTGTAGACCATCATGGGCAAGAGACCGCGGCAGTATTGAACCCTGTGCACTCCCATGCACAATAATTTATGATCTCTCATAAAAAATCCATGATGTTACCTCGATCTTCTCCTGGCCTGGCTATTGGAAACCACACACATTTCTGATTTTCGGCTTTCTAAGATCAACCACAATATCCTTGAAGCTTCCTTTGACGCCCTCATGCAGCAATGGAATTGCAACATGACACAGACTGCAAATTCTGTGAGGAGCAATGTAACAATACATATCCCTATCGATTGGCAAGCGCGGTATCCAAGACGGAGCTCTGTCTTTTTACAGTTTGGTATCGGATGGGGTGCCCAAAGCATCCTTGAGTGCCAGACCAGACCAGAACAGACACGCTCGGGGCTTGGATTCGATCCTCGCCGACCGACCCGCTTTGGCAATCCTGACCAGACCGAGACGCATCACTTGGGCAAGGATGCAAGACCAAGACATAAGACCAACGCATCCCTTGGGCAAGGATGCATAAAGACCGACTCCCCGCTACGGCCGGGACGTCCGAACCTAGACAGGGGGGAATGTAACAAATTGTAACTAACAATACATATCCCTATCGATTGGCAAGCGCGGTATCCAAGACAGAGCTCTGTCTTTTTAAAAGCAATATGAGAATAATTACCAGAAAATGGAGGAATATGACCCAGTGGTTGGTGAGATGCAATTGCATTATTCACTCTTAAAGTCCAAGTAAGGGTGTGAAATTGGTTAAAACAATTGACCCCTTCCGTACCTGGACTTCAGCATCCATGTTTGTCCTGGAATATAGAGGAATGTAACGATACATATCCTTATCGATTGGCAAGCGCGATATCCAAGACGGAGCTCTGTCTTTTTACAATTTGGTATCGGATAAGGTGCCCAAGCATCCTTGAGCGCCAGACCAGAACAGACGCATCCCTGGGCAAGGATGCAAGACCAAGACATTAGACCGTCGCATCCCTTGGGCAAGGATGCATATGGACCGACTCCCCGCTTCGGCCAGGACGTCCGTACCTAGGCAGGGGGGAATGTAGCGATACATATCCCTATCGATTGGCAAGCGCGGTATCCAAGACGGAGCTCTCACTTTTTATAAGGAAGCACTGTGGTGGTATTTTAATCTTCTCTGGATAGGGCAGAGTGGCTCATCATCTTTGTTTTTTATGCAAAAATAACAATAAGCCAAAAATTATAAATTGATCACCCATGGCCCCAACAATCATTGGTTTCAGCTTAAATATTATCAATAGTCTTGTCTTTTGACAATTTGGCATGCTATAGCAAAAAGGAATGTCTTTAAAATTCTGCTTAGATAGCCCCCCCGATAAAATACCTGATAAAATTCCGAAGCACGCACCCATTATGCAAATTCCAACTGCAGGTTCAACGCGTGTTTAAGAGACCTGCTCAGCACAACAGCAATGTGTGGCAACCACAGAAAAGCAATCGTCCCTGGTCTCTTGTTATTGCTAATGCACAGTGCTTCGTCTGCAGATCAAGGTAGGCATGATGCTATTGCTGATAGAATTTGGTTCTATCTAGAATTCGCTATAAGCTAAGAAAAGCGCCATGGATCACTCAGATCATACAGGGCCACTTTCATCCCCAAAAGATTATCAGCATGCTCCAGTGGTTCCAGCCCTTTTTGACTGAGAGGCCCCTCAAGAGCTGAGGTTTGGCTAACTTGTGTGTTAATTAAAATATCAGATAGCAAAATAAATGAGGTCGAGTAACTTTGCTATAGAGGCCGTGCTTTTTTGTCACTTTGGAATCAACAATTTTGCCAGGGAAAGGCAGCAATCCCTATTCTTCATAACACTAATTGCAAGCTCTTTCTGTCAAAGGCTGTACACAGAAGTTTGCAAGGGATAAAAAAATCCTCTGTTCAGACGGCCTGCTGCTAAGAATGCATTCATTATGTTTTCTTTCAAACATCTGTTCCATGTCTGCTCCATCCCAGGAAAACATGGCCAAATGTCTTACCTCATTCTGGGTAGCTTAGAAATGTGTACGTGCATGACAAGCTTTCTATCACCTCAGTAAGGTTCATACTAGATGAATAAAACGTGCTCTATTACAGGGTCTTTGTAGTGTTTTGCTGGATGCGGGCAGTCTGATAAGGACTTGTACCCTTATCTTCCATGCGCAGGTGCCACCACCTGGCTCCTCAACACGACTCTGTTTCCGTGTTCAGACCAAGTAAGGGCAGTGTACAAGAGGTCTTCTTTCTCTCCTACCCTGATCATGTATCCAAGCTCAAAAAGTCAGCCTTGTGCCTTAGTAAAACTTTCATGCAAGCTCCGTGCAAATATTAACGTGCTCGAGATCAAAGATCCAGGGAATGGTGCAAGAAGGCTGCCAGTAAGAGATGTAGGTTTTGGTGAAGTTCTGTCTGCAAACATTCTTAAGCTGTCACGCTTGGCATCCGAAGTGATGATACCTGCATCAGGAATTGTGTTCACAGATTTTTCACATTTAAAGCGCATTTGGGAGCTTGAGGAATTCGAATATTTGCCTGATACTTGTGTGCGCAAGCATTTCAATGGCAACACTCTTTTGTTGGGCCACATCCAACAATGGGTTCCAGGTCTGAGAGCAGCTAAGTTGCGGCCAGATCTAAAAGTGGTTAGTACTTTAAATCAAGTTGCCCTTGCAATCACTGTCATTCTTGACGCATTGACACTTAATGCCGACCGCCGACCAAATAGTAACATGTTTGCGACGAAGAATGGGAATATTGTGCCTCTCGATTTTGAAAAATGGTTTCAAGAGTCTCAATACCCAGTATATTGTGCAGGCACCAAAAAGGTGCAGTTTGATCGAGCTATTGTGCAAGCCACACAGAGGCCTCGTTGCTTAAGTGGCAAGGCTGACCTAAGGCCAGTTTTTCAAATTGCTTACAACATAACGTCTGAGATGTGTAGATCATTTGATCAAATTTGCAATTTGAGCGTAAAAGATCTGGCCACACATTTACTTGCTGATCCCTATTTTGCGTATGTCACAAGTGAGCAACAGGAATTGAGCCACACGATGTGTTGCAATGGATACAATGATGGCCCAAAGCGCAGGCGCTGTCATGCATGCCGGTTGTACTCCAAATTTAGCCAGGTGTTTCAAAAGCCCCTTGATATCTCTTGTCGCACCAAATTTTCTGGTTTGTCAGTGATTGAGATATTGGCTACAATTGTGCTGGACAGGCTAATAATTGTTCGTTCAACATTAGCTACCCTGGTTCACACACAGGAGCCCTCAACACGTTGATTTGTCGACTATGGTTGCATGCTCAACTCATCCTCTGGTCAAGCTGAATTGAGTTCCTACAAACTTATGCTAAATATTCCAGTGCTTGCAGGGTTGCACGCTACGGTGCTACGGCCACCATTTCGTAGCGTAGCCGTAGCCGTAGCGTAGCGTAGCCGTAGCAGTGGCTACGAAACAGTGAATGGTCCAGTGCGCTCAATCCTGCTACCTAGACC
>LFIK01002936.1_pt1 | contig 13863 bp, 12 predicted proteins | sample 643401 | NCBI WGS metagenome assembly LFIK01 (sample SAMN03777447, study PRJNA286221) | soda lake metagenome | biome: soda lake; feature: Kulunda steppe; material: water; isolation source: sample T5-Br brine of Lake Tanatar-5 | place: Russia: Kulunda steppe | collected 2010-07 | reverse complement strand
GGGAGAGGGAAGGGGGGGAGGGTGATGGAAGCGCAATGCAGAGTGCATAAGGGGGAGGAGGGGGGGTTATGAGGTGTAACCGAAGATATCTCTTGCCAAAAGCAGAGGTGCCTGCGTATGCAGAACCTCCCTCCGGCGATAAGGCCATTGCGTGCTAACGCCCTTTACACCTATCAGCAGCAATAGTGGTGAGCGCAGGGAGCCTTCTTCATATCCACACCATCAGGCAAAGCCCTACCAAGGGTCTTGAAATGCAGCTCGGCACACATACACAGGCACATGCACACAGGTACAGCAGCAAAGCCAGCATGCCAACGCATGCCATGGCTGCCATGAGGACCTCAAAGCCAAGCAGATGAACATACATACACCAATAAGCACACACATACTGTATGTGACATACACACAGAAAATGCCAATGCAAACCATGGCTGATTGGGTTGCTCACCAATGAGGCGCTGTGCTACGCCCACATGTACAGCATCCTTACCTGCTTGGCCAGCTGCGCTGACAGCTCCTGTCGCAAGGATGTGGCGCTGCTGGCTTGGGCTAACGTGTTGGCTTCAGCCTGAAGGTCAGGAAGGATGATTAAATGCACTGTGTGTGTGAGAGGGAGAGAGAGAGAGAGAGAGAGAGAGAGAGAGAGAGAAAGATGTAGGAGTAATTGTGTTTGAATGTTGTGCATGCATGTGAGAAGACATGAGCTTACACGCATACACACTTCCTTTGCAGGTGCGCTTGCAATGCCACAAATGGCATGCCTGGCTGATTGGCGGGCATCTCTTTGCCCTGCAGCATCTACATGAGCTGCTGCGGTGGCTGAGCCTGTTGCAGGGCACAGGAGTATGCGCAGGCCGCAAAGGCAAATACTAGTAATATGTGCAAGCCAGGTGCAAGCTGGTAATACATGCTGGCCACGCAGGCAAGCACACGCAACTGCAAGCACACATCATACTGCATACTACATTTCATTCTACACTACGCCCGCAAGCACACCCTCACACAGGGACCCGTTCATGCACAGAACACAACTTGGCATAAGGCAGGGCAGCGCGGGCCGCACCTCCGCAAGCCGCGCTTTCAAGCGCTTGTGTGCGTCTGCCTCTGCGCCTGCGCGTGCCTGTGCTTCTGCAGCCGCTCTGTCTGCCTTGTGCACTAGCTCCGCCATCTCTGCGCGGGTCAGCTCACACTCACGCTGCACTCGCATGCAGAACACGTCCAGGCAGCAACCGTAGGAGTTGAGAGGAGCTCAAGGGTGGTGGAGAGGGGCTTGTGGAAAGTGGGGTAAATGTGAAGAGAGATGAAGGGGGGCTGGTAACGAGGGGGGAGGGACCAAGAGGGTAGAGGGGGTCGAGGAGGGGTAGAGAGGGCCAATAATCCCATGCAGTAATCCCCTACAATGGCTGCAATCCCTCGTTATGTGTGGGAAGGGTGGGCAGGGCATCCTCAGAGGAAGAGTATTGCCACACATGCACATGCTAGCACACTTATTCTGTTATGGGTGGTGGCAACAAGGGCAGTGGACTGCAAGCAGCAGCAGTACTTGCACAGGATGTCATTCATGAGGTGAAATTAAATTGCAGCATATGGGATCCAAGGTACGGGTGCTTGTTGCAGGATTGGAATGAGCTTGATCTCACTTGCACGGAGTGCAGGCAGGACTGCTCATGCTGTCCACATCACACAGGCATGCCAAAGCAAGCCATGCACACAGCTTATGCAGCCTCATGACAGCATGGCAGCAAATGCAGCAGATGCGAGAACCTGCACCATCCCGAACCTATCTTGCACCAATTTATGAACAAGCATGCCTGCATGTGCACAGATTACATGCACACACACACATGCACGCATGCACGCATGCACACACACATGTACACGCATGCGAGCACGTAAGCACGCACACACGAGGGAGCACAGAAGGTGCATACATCAGCAACTGCACACGCTAACCTGCAAAGCTGCCAGCTGTAGAGCGGACGCACGTGCTGCCCTGTCGGCATCTGCCTTGCTTGTGCGAGAGGAAGCTGCAAGGGCACAGGTTGTGCGTGCCAGAGCAGGCACACGTCAGACCAATGTTGAATATAATCAAACAGACAACGTCAATGAGATGATGAGGATGAGGATGATGTGGTGCTCGGAAAGCTGCAAGGGCACAGCTGTGCATGCAGGGGACACAGGTCAGCGGCTGTGAGCCTGTTATGAAACGAGGGGTTATCGGTCAGTGGCCAGGTCCTGTGCGCGCATGCCATTTGCCAGAGGGTTAGGGTGGGTAGTGCTCACACCCCTGCCTTGGATGACGAGGCTTGGCATCATGCCTGGGCCTCATAAATGCATGGGCACAAGCGTGTCAACAAGTTGCTACCAGCCACGGGCCTCGTCCATGTATGGGCATGCGCACCAACATGTTGAAACAAGCAGGCTCAAAAATTGCATGCGTCACCATGCTCCCAGCAAGAGGCCCTTCCGTTTCACAGGCAGGGCAGGGCCCCTTCACATCTGAGGAGCAGCGCCCTCCATGCTTTGATTTGCAAGGACCAACATTTCTGTTAAGAGAGCCTGTATGCCATGAAGCACCTACTATCACTGACAGGCACAGCATCATGTTTCCTGAAAAAGGGGACCCAACCCCCGCAGACCTGCCTGCTGCCTGGCCAAGCAAGCCTCATGCCATGGCTGAGGGCGCGGCTGTTGCCCCACCTTCCGCGTTTGACGCGCACTCCTCTGCAGCCTGCAGCCGCTGCCTCAACGCGCCCAGCTGCTGCTCCAGGTCCAGCGACTTGGCCAGCTCAGCATCCAGCAGCTTCTCTACTTGCTGCGTGTACGTGTCCTGCACGCACACACGCACATTTGCGCATGCATCCGCCTCATCACGCACCATCCCACTGCACGTCGTTGCTGAGAGCTGCTGAGACTCCTATTTTTGCTGCGGAAGGGCAGTACATCCTACCCCAGCAGCCCCACCCATCACGGGCTGCTGCAGCGGCTGTGGCAGGCCACCACAGGAGCAGCTGTGGTCTGCAGTGGAGGAGGAGCGAGCGGAGGCCCACTGCCTCTCGCGTCCTGGTCTGCTTACCAGATCAGCGGGTGCTCAAGGGAAGGGATGTGCAGAGTCTGGGCCACACATTATGTGCACAGAGTCACACATTATGTGCACAGAGTCACACATGATGTGCAGAGTCACACATGATGTGCAGAGTCTGAGCCACCCCTGCCACACATGCAACAGCCCCTGGCCATGTGCTGGGGTATCAAAAAGGAGCAGACTCAGAGGGAGAAGGGGAGAATGGGAGGGGGAGTGGGGGACATGCACGCATGCGTGCGGACGCACACCCCCGTTCACAGGCAGGCACACGGACAAGCCTGCACCTAGGATGTTGCTTTTGGCTGGCATTCTGCTGCAGGTAAGCGAAGAGACCAGCAGCTGGACAGCTCCACACAACCAACCATTGCAGCTATACCTGAGGGGAGGCGGCCGAGCTGCGCGCGTCTGCAGCGGCTGCTAGGGACTGCGCTGTCCGCAGCTCTGCCTGCAGTGCGAGCGCAGCGAAGCATCCACGCAATAAAAATCCATTGAGGCCAGGAGCAACAAATGAATACTATCACCTGAGCCTGCCGCAAGTGCTGGGGCCAGGCGCTTCACGTGGAGCACATGCAATGCCTGTGCGTAGGAGGCCACTGCAAGGCGGCGCCCCCAGGTTGAGCCATGCACCCTGACAAGTGTGCGCCTCTGCATGGACAATTAAAGCAGCTCAGGCCCTACTCTTAGGCACATCGGTTGCACAGGGGCTTGAAAACCTGAATTCTCTCACAAGCTTCCGCAGGCATTGCCATCAGGGACACGCCTGCGTGCCACACACAGCGCCTCTGCCACAACTGTGTGTGTGGCAGGTCACGCATAAGGGCACCAGCCAGCCCACGCCCATGGTTCGGCGCATGGCCTGGCTGTGCATGGAGCCCCTCTCGGTACTCGTTGGTGTCCCAGCGCAGCTTTGTTTTGGCACTGGTGCCAACATAGATGGTGCGGTGGGGTCTATGACTAGGGAAAGAGGATAGGGCCCCACAATTTCCCAAAAGGCCTGAAGTCAGCCTCCAGCCAGCAAAGCACCACCTGCCAGCTCTCACTGGCCGCCAGTCGGCACCCCTGTGGTAGCACACAAGTACGCTGAGCACACCCTCATCGCTAGCCACCCGGCCCAATCCCACTCCCTGTGTACTGAGCGCACCCTCACCTCCATCCGACGCATGGCGTGCTGCACATCCGACACCTCAGCCCGCAGCTGGTCGGCGGCGGCCTTGCTACGCGCAAGGTCATCCTCCAGCTCCTTTATCTGTGTGCGTGTGTGCGCATCTGAGTGTGCATGTGCGTGTGTGCGTGCGCGTGTGTGCATGTGTATGCGCGCGCATGCATGGGCGCGCTCACATGGCACAGCAGCACCAGGTGAGCAGCAGCACCGATTAAGTACCGGCACAAGCATAAGCTGGGCAGTGCCTCCTCCGCCCACTCCAGTGTCAGAGTGCAGCCCCCGCACCCCCAAAGGCCCTACATGGCGAGCAGAAGCAAATGCTCTGTGCATCCTGCTCTTGAGATAGAGAGGGCATGCAATCCCTTATGTGGCTGCTGCAACCAGACCGGCACCCTGGCATGCAGCACACCTCATCCATCCATTCAGGCAAAAAAGACACTCCTTAACATTCTGCACGGCAGCAACGTTGATGAGCTTTCACTTCTGCAGAGGCACACCCTGCTGCTTTAAGTAGGCACGCCTGACGCACTGTGAGCAAAACGCTTTGGCCTGCAGTCAAGGGCCCCTCTGAACGCTCAAGGCCAAAGCTGGTGGCTGCTGCAGCATCATCACAGGTCATGCGGCAAGCATTATGAAAAAATGTAGTGAACTTAACGTCCAGCTTGCGGTGCAACCTCCCAGTAGGTGCAGGACGTGCATATACAAAGCATCAAATGCAGTTAGATCAAGAAGGAAAATACTGTCCGCCCTCACCCTTCCCCCTCTTCCCCTGAGGTAGTCTAAGAGGTCACCATTGGGTGGCTGGCTGCAGGCATGTGAGCAGAACAGGAAACCGCACAAGTCAATTAGCAAGAAGCGTGCAAAGACACTCTACCCTGCTCCCTCACACAATGGAAATGCACTGTGGAAAGATATCTCAATGTTTTTGCGCACCCTAGGGGCGTCGCAGCCTGGACAGTTGGAACAGTGGGGTGAAAAGCCGTCCGCAAAACAGCTGCTGATGGGGTCTGCAGGTGTGACAGTCTCTGTTTCTTCTCCTCCGGACCAGGTGTTTCCAGGAGAAACTGCTTCAGAGCAGATCGTGGCTCCATGAACTCCGGGCATGAACGGGGATATCCCCTTTATCCCGCTTTTCAAATATTATCCCCCGTTATAAACGCACACCCGAGTTTATCCCATTTGTTATCCCGTCTACATTTTCACTTGCTGTAAACACGCCGTGAAAGACGATTCGTAACCCCCACCCCCGGCGGGGTTGCACGAAACTCAGGGAGCGGTGCTGAGCATGTAACGAATTCTGAACCAAAATACTGCTCTGATGCGGACCGCTCTGACGCGGACTCCGCTACAAGCATTTCCAGAGTACGTATATACGTTACAGAGCAAGAAAAGTTTGTGATGGCTTTTGGCAATGATCCTGGCCTTACAAGGCTATGATTATAAGGGCCAGGAGAAGGGTTATTTATCACACCATATTGTTCACGCAACGGGTTTGCAAAATCCGGTTTTCAATTTTGTTGAAGACATGCCTTCCTGTGGTTGGTCCCTTAGCAGTTTGGGGTTTTGAGTTTCTGGATTGTCTCTATATATTATTTATCAGTTGTCGGAATACATTGTGTGATAACTCGGCGTCAAAATATCCCTCATATTCTCAACAAATTTTGACCGGTTTGCTTGCATAGAACGAAAGAAGCACCGCTGCAGGCATATGCTACCTAACCACACATCTCCTCACTTTCCGAAGAGCCTTGCACCCTGACGCCGGGAGAATTCCACAGATTAAGTTTTTGACGTCCTCTGGAAGATATTCCACGGACAATGCACGGACCGGCACCTTGAGACTCTAATTGAGGCCCAAAATTGCACATCATCAGCAGCAATGACAGCATGCCACTTAAACCTTATCAATGAACATCCCCATTTCCGGGATTGGGAGCCATAGATTGCTTGCATGCTGCTTGCGCACGCATGCACCTAGGTGCAGGCCTGCAGCGCTGCAGCTAGCTGCTTTGGACACCTGTCTTTGAGTCAAAGTTTGGGTCACTAGCGGCTTGGCGATGACGCTTTTGCTATTCACTTTCAGGTGAGGGACCGTCGTCATATAATCCTTGTTATTTTGGCCATCGCCTTAGGTATCTAGGCTTTGAATTATCCTGAACAACGTACACAGAGATTAATTCATTCGTGATTAATTCCACAGTGGCAGTCAAACTTTCCCATTGTGGTCATGGAAAGGCTGGAAAGGCTTCATTGGAGAAGGGAATGCTGACGACATCTTTAAAAATTTGGAGCGGCCCAGTCAGGGCTTGGGGTGGCAGTCAATGGGTATGGAAGGATGTTGCTGCCGCAGCACAGTGCATGCAGAGCAATGCAAACAATCAAGACTTGCATTTCTTCTTTCCTAGCTCTGCACTCATCTGCACTTGCTTCCATTGCGCATGCTAATTCAGCTAGGATTAGTCACCCCCATCGTAAACGCATGATGATAAAGCAAAGGAGCATAAATACTAACACAATTGATTAAAGTGTCTAATTCAGCATTAATCACAAACCAATGTAAACGCACCGTAAGCAACCTCTGACAGTGCACCACTGTTGGCAGCGATGTTGTCTTTATTTTACCTATTGCAATCTTTTTTCCAACACGTCGACATCATTTTATGATGGTAGTAGCTGCCAGGGGACGATTTTTGCTAGCTGGATCGAGGCTTGGTGGAACCATTTTTAAAAGGTGTTTGCTCTCAAACAAGTGGTTCAACCCGGCAAAGAATCACTGCTCCTTTCTTCCTGCTGAATGATGGCGCTTGTCAAGAACTCCACGCGCTGCTGGCCGGCCTGATTACCAACAGCGCCATAGGCGTGATTTTACGGTTGGAGGTGCTGAGCGATGTTTTTACAGCCCGCTGCCGCTCCACCACACTGCTATCGGAGCTTTCTCTTCGACTTCAACCGGCAAGCCCTGCAGACATGGCCCACCCCAGTCGTCTTGTTCCTGGGGTTGTCTGGCGTCCTGAGTGCCAAGCAGGGTAGCCCAGGGCTCTCGGAGGCTGGAGCCATGATCATTTTATGCGCGATGTGTGTATGTCTGCTGATTGGCAGACTTGTGCAAACTTCAAGGAGGCAGGTGAGCATGCATTCTCCCTTGCATGCATTCACAGCTATCAGCATGCAGAGTGCTGAAGCACCCTACGTTAGAGCATGGGATGCATGGGACCATTTGGAGTCAGGATTATGTTTTGACCTGTCACTCCTGAACAGGCGGTCCAAGCATGCTTTTTGGGCTTTGGGCTCCTGCACATGGCCTTCTACCTAAATTGTAAGTCCCGCTCATGTCTGCTGTGGCGCAAGACTGCCTAGATTGCGGTGCAAGCTCGAGGCCTTGGGAGGGTTTTGTGCTGGCTGGTCCTCTTGTCGTTTACACGTGGTCTTCTCCATGCCTGTCCACACCTGTGCAGACGCTCGAGGCTGTGACACTGTGCCCAACGTCAACGTGAGTTAACCTTTGTCAGCCATGCTTCCTGCCTGGCAAGCCGCGACACAAGCCATCAGTCGGTCTTGATGTTCATGTCCCCTGAACTGACCGCATGATGCCGCAACAACTGGCATGAGCTTAGCCAGCTGATCTGTCTCCACCTTTGAACTGTAATCCCCTGGACTACGCTCATCTGCCCTGTCACGTCTTCAACCAGGTCTGCCCCCCGCCCCCCCACCCTTCTCCCTCATGCACGCCATGAGGGGGGGTTAGGCGCGGGGAGCACGCGGGCAACGCGGGGGGGTGGTTGTGTGAAGGTGCACGAAGGAGTGCCGCAGCAGCCTACTGCGCGGTCAGATGTATGGGAAATACATACCCAGGAGTGACAAATGCACCTACTGGCTGCGCTGCAGATCTACCTGGATGCTGGCATCAACCTGTATGCGGTGACCCCACAATTGTGAGTGGTCCCCTTCTCATGCTAACACAACAGTTGGATTAGATTGTGTCTGGTTCCAGGGTGTGGCCCGCAGCGACTGGCAGCAAATTTCTTTAGCTGCTATGTCACGCTTCACTCTACCCCCACCTATGAGAAGGCTCCGCCTCTACTTCTCCAGACTAGTCCTGACCTTATCATGTCCCAATCCTTTCCTGCTCTGTATTCGCGCTGCAGGGTCATGGGCCTGGCTGGGGTCCCTACAGCTGGCTGCGTGCTGTTCATGGGCGGCCACATCGCCGCATCAACTGTGTTCTATGTCCATGTCGTGCAAATGTCGTGGACATGGGCACTATTCAGGGTGAGCTCAGTGCTGTCCTTGCCAGCTGTTGCAGGGCTTGTTGCAGGTCAATGTATTCAGGCGGCACAAGCTGCAGAGCAGCATCGCCCATTTGCAGGGTTGGTGGGTACCGAACATGGATATCTTGTACGACTTTCACACCGTATATGTACCCTGTGCATACTCGTATATCGTAGAAACCGTACTTGCCAGGAAATTTTCCCCCCAATCAGACCCCTAAGCGAGTTGTTGCTTAGCTTTCGAAGAGCAGGGAGTGCACATCCCATTGCTTTTCTCAATAAGAGTCCACACAAAGAAGTGGCTTGTCATAGTTAAAAGAAGTTAGTGCAGCATTAACATGGTTGCATACCCAAAAGTACTAGGCAGGCTTGTGCAAATGCTTGTTTTTAGGTCAAAGGCATAGTGTCCTCCCGGACTCTGCTCGTCTGCCCATCTGTCCAATGCACACTGCCTTCTTCATTGTGCTTTTGTTAAGTCCCCAGTGGACCAATAAACAGCAATGAACACATGCAAAAAGTCAATCAGGAATGGCACGGATGTCCGCTATTAACGTTTGAAATCCCTGTACTTATACAGCTTATTACGTATAAACATACGGAGCAAACTGTACATGTGGTTTGCGTTTACGGATTTTTACTTGTCCCCTCCCGCTTACCAACGATAAATGCCACAGGTATAAATGTATGCTTACATACAATTATACGGAGCTCAGCAACCCTACCCATTTGCAGGCTGCTTGCCTGATCAGCCATGCCTCAGTCACAAGACCTCCATGTGCTGTGCATCCCAGGCATGCCTGCGCGTCCAATAGAAGGGTGGGGCCCAATGCCCCACGCCCCACCCCCCACCCCCCTGCCTGTGCATCTGTCTGCACTCATGCCGTGGGACATTGCCCGAGGGCAGGAAGGGTTGGTGAGTGAGTTGTTAAGGGGCGCGTCCTTGACCTCATGCAGCTCAATTACCATGGCTGGTGAGTGCCTGCACCCATGCACCCCTCACAGCATGTGTCGTGCCCAGGCTCCCTGCACAGTTGGGAGCGCAAAGCATCGGTCCCCGCGCATGTGCGGCCGCATCACGTGTGTTCGTCCACGTCATATGCGCAGGCCTTGTGTGTCCACTCCCTGGTTCTTGCGGCGTCCGCAGCTGTGCACAAGAGGGCCTGCGCCGCTTTCCACAGCCATCAGCTATGGTTGCAGCAGCACGGCTGCAGCCCAGGCGGAATGGCTCGCAAGGAGAAAGGCGAGCAGGATGGCCCTCCAGATGAGAATGCTGTGTCTGCAGCGCGTCTCCCGGCTACAAAGGGTGCAGCTGCAGTGTGGGGTGAGCAGACAGATTCCGTTTCCAATCGGCAACAGCAGCAGCAGCAGCATTGGCAGCTACAGGCCCTGCAGCAGCCACAGGAGCAGAGGCAGCAGCAGCAGCTGCTGCGGGTAGTCACACCACTGCAGGGGGAGCAGCAGCAGCAGCGGCGGCGGCAGGTGGGCACACCACAGCAGATGGAGCAGCAGCAGGCGCAGCCTGCTTGCACGCCCCTACTGCCGTTGGAGCCGCAGCCATGCGCAGGCGCGCCACAGTCACGGTGGGGCGTGCCCCTGCCTGCGCAACCGCGGCAACCCGATGCGACCTGGACTATCACAGCCTGCACAACCCCAGCAGCATGCTGTGCCTCCAGCTACGCCAAGGACGCACATCCAGGGGGCTTTGCGGGACGGGCGGCAGGGCAGCCGCGCACCGCGCTGGCTACACACAACCACCAGCCCACGAGCACGACCAGCAGCTGCGTGCCCTCCACCCGCCGCACATCCCTCCCCACCCAGCAGTTCCCGCGGCACGCCTACGGGCTCGCGGACTCCACTGTGCGCGGGCTACTGCTGGCTGCTGTGCAAGCAAGGCGGCGCAGCCGCAGCTGCTGTGATTATGCCTCGACGCGGGCGGGTGGCGCCCCACCACCACGTACTGAGACCGTCAGGGCAGTACTCCAGGCCGCGTGCAGGGTGAGTGTGAGTGAGTACTGCGAGCGCAGTGGCACGCCACCGTGTGGTATAGGCTGTTTGCAGGGTGATCAAGGCAGGCGTGCATGGCCTGAACCTGCTGGCATGCACCATGCTTGGCGGCATTAGCAGCTGCCAGTGCGTGGGGCCCCCTAGGTGGCTCTCCACACGTGGCTGCTCCGCTGCACCCACCACCCCTGTCCAGCTGCGTCAGATTTTTGACCGAGAGCATTGAATCAGGCCCTGTGCCCATCGTATTATGGGGTGGGAGCCAGCGGTAAGGCCCTCACCCCCATTCCCGGACCCCCCTCTGTTCGTCTGAACCTCAACCCCAAGCCCCAGCAGACAGGCCTGTTCCTGGGTTGGCTCCTGCACAGGCGCTTGGCACCTCCCTCAGCCCCTGGCGCACACACGAGCACCTCCAAACGCCCCTCCCTGCACAGAAGCACCTTCCCGGCACGGGAGGGACCTTCTTCAGCATCCGCGGCCTGGCGGCCCTCTGACTATCTCGCCCCACTCGCAACCCACACGCCCTCTGTGCTGTGGGGTCATCTCGTTGCCGCGCGCAGTTTGCCGTCATGGTCAAGGGCCCGGACATGCCGGAGCACGTATCTGCCAGCGCTGTGGCCCAGCTCCATAGGAGGCTCGGCAGGTGCACAGGCGGGCGAGGCTGGGCGGGCTTGCCATGGGCGCAGCACCTCCCGCATGCGCGAGGCGGCCACAGGGTAGCGTGCTCTCTGGAGAATGTGGCCCACGCACAAGTGGACCGGGGTGCACAGACTGTAGCTCCTGGACATGCGCACACGTACACACTCACACACATATTACACACATCATACACACGATACACATATTGCACACACATGCACACGCACGCGCATATACACAGCAGCAGCAGCAGCGTTGACGGCAGCGGCGGCAGCAGCAGCAGGCGAGTGTTGCACATTGCACAGGTTTCACCTTGTGGCTGGAAGGACCAGCTGCACATGCATTGCGCCGCTTCCCGCGTGTGACTCTGTGCAGGTTCCAGCGCCTGCAGCCTGTGCAGCAGATGGCTGTCCGTGCGTGCCGCCCAGTCCAAGATCAAGGCGCCCTGGCAGAGCAAGCAGGCCTAGCCAGGTGTGGTTTGCAAGAGCAAGCTACGAGGGCGTGCGCTGGCACAGATGCATGAGCACTGCAGGCACACGTGTTGTGCCCGCGATGCAACAAGTTGCCTGTAGCTAGCTCTAGGCTCAAGTGTAGGCTTGGTGCCGTTGCCACCGAGGCGGCATGAAAGGAGTCAGTAGATCATCAAAGAGCTGCAAAAGAAACAAGCTGAGCAGAGCAATGTTGCAGTTGAATGATCTCCATGTGAAAACGACTCCGATTGTTGGAGCAAGAAGGGAGGCTTGGTGCCTGGGTGGTCAGGGCCATGACAACCTCTGCCCATGCAGTGGACATTCTTTTTGGCCTGGCACTGGCCTGACTTGTGTGCGCACACGTGTGATTTAGTGTGCTGCCATGGCTTGTGCACTTGTGATGATTCTGACGCCACGCGATGTTCTTGTAGATTTGGCCGTGAAGTGTTCAGTTGATAAATAGGGCCTGGTGTAAGCATCCATATCTCGTGAGAGGCAGCCGAGCTCCTTAAGCAAAACCTCAGTGTTCTCTCTGTTGCAAGGTCGACCATTCATGGCATTGATATAACTCCATCCTCTCACTCGCCAGTGTGGCGCTTGGATTTTGAGACTAGGATGAGTAGGCACCCTTCCTTCCTGCACACTTGTGAAGTCTTGTGACTAGCACACTTGTGAAGTCTTATGAGGCTAGTGTGATCTTGTGTACGTGTGTCACCAAGCTAGTTGTGCTTGACATCCACGCTTCATTCCATGTGCGGATGGTCAAGCGTTCATTTTCTGATGGTCAAGCTCCCCACGCCTTGATGACTGCGAGCTCGGTCCGAAGCCCATCTTGGTGGCTTAAATGAATGGAGCAAAATCAATGCCATATGCCTTGTGCATCTAAAATTAGGGAAGTCATGCCGTTGCTGCTGACTTTGCCTATTTGAAAAACGACTCGTGCCATCAGTCAACAGCCCTGTGGATCAATTTACATGACCTAATTACTCCTTGGGTCACTACCCTAACAACACTGCCCTTCTTGGGATGCCTTCTGCTTGGCATCTTGCGATTGTGTAATAAGTGTGCCTTGAATTATTTCCAAGGCGCCTTAAGTTAAACAGGCAAGCGAGCGCAGCGAGCCCGAGCAAGCTGCTAAGGCGCCGAACGCTAACATTGCACCCTACATAGTCTTTTTGGTCACTCTTTTTGTACAGCCCACTAGAGCTTTCTTTGCAAAGACTAAACATGCGAGCAATGTTAACATGCAGACGGGATCCTTTGTATGCCTTGTCTGTCCTGCATCTCCTTGGTATTTCCTTCATGTCATGCTCGTGTCGTCATCTTGACCAGGGAATGGTTGCAGACTTGCCACAACACTTTTTTGCGTCTTGACTGATTTTTTAGCAGAAGTGTATTGCCACTTCGTCTCCTGCTGTGCTGAACATGCCGATCCTAGGGACATGTTTCCACCATGGCATTCACTTTATTCTTTCTTTGCACAGGGCTTAAATCACTTTCGGCATTGATGCCCTTGATGTTGAGCTAGTTTATGCAAAACTGGATGCACGTTTTTGCCCTACTTAGTTAAAGTAAGAGTATGCTGCAGACTCAGGAGCGTCATGACAGCAAGATTGCTTAAAGAGTTTGCCGGTCAAGGCAACATGTGTAGAAAGCAATTTGGCTGACTGATCTATTAAAGGCCTCATTCAGCTGGGAGGTCAAAAGTGCATTGTTTTTCCTTTGCTTTTGCCATTGCTCCTGCTTGGCTGTGTTGGCATCTTTTCTGCCATTTTGAAGTGACTTGCGATTTAACCCTTAAATGGCCAGACCATGCATGCAAGACCATCCTCATACGATAGGAGATGGGATCCCTGGTATGCGTTAACTAGATAGCACGGCTTAGAAAAATAAATCAGTCTGACTGCTGACTGCCGTGTGGGCTTACTGGTCAATCTCAGCCTAACATGGGTCTCGATCGTAATATAGAGCTAACAGTGGAGGAAGTCTGCGGGGTGAGTGCTGCAGGCATTCCAGCCTGAAATGTGGATTACAATGATAATTTGGATCAACCACCAGTCAAATTGCAAGGATTAGGTTACAAGATAAGGGTCAACTGCCAGCCAGGTCGTTAGTTTAAAGTTTAAAAGGGTTAACCGCCAGCCAGATCGTTAGGCTGATTGGTTTGTTGCTGGTCTTCGCCAGCCAAAAAATAGTCCATAATGTCCGAAATGAAATGGCAGAGTCTATTGTGCCGTT